>Ga0126308_10000366_pt1 | contig 14339 bp, 8 predicted proteins | sample Plot55_FD_92533 | JGI IMG/M metagenome (GOLD analysis project Ga0126308, IMG submission 92533) | Serpentine soil microbial communities from UC McLaughlin Reserve, CA, USA - Plot55 | ecosystem: Environmental > Terrestrial > Soil > Grasslands | place: USA: UC McLaughlin Reserve, Lake County... | reverse complement strand
GCGCCCGGGCCGGCGTACAGCGTCCCCTGGCCATTGGGGCTCGCGTCGCTTGTCCTGGTCCCGCTCGCCGCGATGGTGCTCCTCGCCGGCCTGCTGGTGGGCCTGCCGGGACTGCTCCTGCTGTCGATCCAGAGCGAGGCGGAGGACCGCGGCCGGGCGCTCTCGCGCTGCGTCGCCCTGGTCTCCTCGGCCGCGCTCCTGTACCTCGCCGTCGGCGTGGCGGCCCCGGAGCTCCGCCTGCGGCGCCTCGCCCGCGCCACTGCCGCCCTCGCGCCGGCGGTCGAGCGCTACGCCGCGGCGCGCGCCGCCGGACGCCTGACGACACCGCCGCCCGTGCTGCGCGTCCGCGGCTGCTCGGCGCTCACCCTGGACGCCCCTGGCGACGGATCGTGGAAACTGTCGGCGATCTGTCCGGGGCGGCTCGGCCAGCCGGACGAGCTCCTCTACCGGCCGGGCGGCGGGCCGGACTCGGACAACGTCAGGAGGCTGGGAGGCGGGTGGGTATATGTGTGGGACTGACGCAGAAGGCGGTGAACGGCGAGTCGCCGGTCGTCAGTAGTTCAGTTGCCAGTTGTCAGTTGAGGGGCGACGCGCGCGTCGCCCGTACCCAGTTGTCAGTAGGGGCGAGGCATGCCTCGCCCCCTGCGCATCCCGGATGCCTGGCGCTACTGGCAACTGAGAACTCTCGACTGACAACCGGCAACTCGACTACTGACGACCGGCGACTCGCCGTTCACCCTCCCGCCGCGACCGCCGCCTCCAGCTGCCCCGCCAGCGCCTCGGGCTCGACCACCGGCGCCTCGCACGCGTACCCCCGGCAGACGTACGCCGTCGCCCGCCCGCCCTGCATCGGCCGCCCCTCCAGCAGCGCGACCCCCGCCGCGTCGTCGGGCCGCCCGCCCGCCAGCACCAGCGACGGCACGTACCGCGTCGCCAGCTCGGCGCCTAACGCGCGAAAGTCGGCGGCCGACGGGTCGCCCACCAGCGCCACCTCCACCGCGCCGCGCACCGCCAGCTCCGCCGCGCCCAGCAGGTGGCCGAAGGCACCCGGGTAGCGCGCCATCGGCTCGGCCAGCGTCTCCAGCGTCCAGTCCGCGCGGCGGCGCGCCTCCACGTCGTGGAAGTACTCCGCCATGTGGAGCAGCAGCTCCACCGCCAGCGAGGTGCCCGACGGGACCGCGTTGTCGGTCACGTCGCGCGGGCGGGTGATCAGCCGCTCGGCGTCCTTCGCCGTGTCGTAGAACACCCCGGCCTCCTCGTCCCAGAACCACTCCACCGCCGCCGCCGCCACCTCGCGCGCCGAGTCCAGCCAGCGCCGCTCGAAGGTCAGCTCGTACAGCGCGACCAGCCCCAGCCCCACCGCGCCGTGGTCCTCGAGGAAGCCCGGGATGCGCGTCACACCGTCCTTGTGCGTGCGCATCACCCGCCCGCCCGCGCGCACCATCTCCCGCAGCAGGAACTCCCCGTTCGCCACCGCGAGGTCGCGCAAGGCGTCGTTGCCGAACACGCGCGCCCCCTCGGCTACCGCGCGCAACATGAGGCCATTCCAGCCGGCGAGGATTTTCTCGTCGCGCCCCGGCCACACGCGCTTGGCGCGCGCCGCGTACAGCGTGCGCTTCGCGCGCGCGACCGCGTCCATCAGCGCCTCCTCGCCCACGCCGGCGCGCATCGCGACCAGCTTCGGGTCGTGCGGCACGTGCAGGATGTTGCGCCCCTCGAAGTTCCCCGGCGGCGTGACGCCGTAGTACGCCTTCACGAGCGGCGCATCCACTGGACCCAGCAGCTCGTCCAGCTCGGCCTCGTCCCAGACGTAGAACTTCCCCTCGTGCCCCTCGCTGTCGGCGTCGAGCGTGGAGTAGAAGCCGCCCGCCGGGCTCGTCATCTCGCGCGCCAGCCAGTCGAAGGTCTCCTCGGCCACGCGCCGGACTTCCGCAGCCTGCCCTGAGCTTGTCGAAGGGTCGCCATTCCGCAGCGCCTGCCACAGGTGCACGCCGAGTCGCCCCAGCAGCGCGTTGTCGTAGAGCATCTTCTCGAAGTGCGGCACCAGCCACACCGCGTCCACCGAGTAGCGGGCGAAGCCGCCGCCCACCTGATCGTACATCCCGCCGCGGGCCATCTTGCGGAAGGTGTTCGACACCATCTCCAGCGCCCACCCGGTGCCGGTGCGCCGCCAGTGGCGGAGCACGAAGTCGAACGCCATCGGCTGCGGGAACTTGGGCGCCCCTTCCAGCCCGCCGTGCTTCATGTCGTACTGCTGGGCGATCCCTCGATAGGCACGGTCGAGCAGCGCGGGGCTCAGCGTCCCCGTCGAGCGCGCCCGCGCGGCCGCGGCCGCCTCGTACACCTGCTCGCGGATCGCCGCCGCCGACTGCGCGACGCTCTCGCGCTTCGACCGGTACGCGTCGGACACCGAGGTCAGGATGCGCGTGAACGACGGCATCCCGTGCCGGTCCTCGGGCGGGAAGTAGGTGCCGCCGTAGAACGGCGCCCCCTCCGGCGTCAGGAACACCGTCATCGGCCACCCGCCGTGCCCGGTCATCGCCTGCACCGCCTGCATGTAGATGCTGTCCAGGTCCGGACGCTCCTCCCGGTCCACCTTGATGTTCACGAACCGCTCGTTCATCAGGCGCGCCGTCGCCTCGTTCTCGAACGACTCATGCTCCATCACGTGGCACCAGTGGCACGCCGCGTAGCCGATGCTCAGCAGGATCGGCCGGTCCTCCCGCTTCGCCCGCTCCAGCGCCTCCGCCCCCCACGGGTACCAGTCCACGGGGTTGTTGGCGTGCTGGAGCAGGTACGGGCTCGTTTCCTGGGCGAGGCGGTTGGGCATAGGAGGGATGAGTGCGACCCTTCGCTTGCGCTCAGGGCATGGTTGCGAGGTGCGAGTTGGGGGAAGCACCTTACGGTGCGCCCGGCACCAGACGCCAGACCTTCGGCGGCTTGCAAGGCTCGGGCGCGTCGTGGCTGGCCCTGAATCGTTTTCGCATCGTGAAACCGGCAGACCTCTTCACGCTCGCGGTCATCGCGCTCGGTGGCGCCGCGGGTACGGCGGCACGGTACGGGCTCGGCGGGCTGATCCAGCGCGGGAGCAGCGTCTTCCCGATCGGCACGCTGACGATCAACGTCACGGGGTCGCTGCTGCTCGGCTTCCTCGCCCGCTACCTGCTCGACACGTCCACGTCGGCCGAGCTGCGGGCCGCGCTCACGATCGGCTTCTGCGGCGGCTACACGACGTTCTCGACCTTCAGCTACGAGACCGTGGTGATGCTCGAGCGCGGCGAGTACGCCCGCGCCGCCGCGTACGTCTCGGCGAGCCTCGTGCTGTCGCTCCTCGGCACGTTCGTGGGGTTCGCGGCGGCGCGGGCGGCGTTCGCCCCGCCGCGGTGACGGAGGGACCCAGGATGCACGGCCTGCACGGCGAGCGGATGCTGATGCGCATCCACATCGGCGAGTCCGACCGCCACGGCGGCCGGCCGCTGCACGAGGCGATCGTCGAGCTCCTCCGGGCGCGCCACTACGCCGGCGCCACCGTCACCCGCGCTATCATGGGCTTCGGCGCCACCGCCCGCGTCCACACCGACCGCATCCTCCGCCTCTCCGCCGACCTGCCGCTCGTCGTCGAGTGCGTGGACACCGAGGAGAAGATCCAGGCCATCCTCCCCGAGCTCGACGCGATGATCGGCGGCGGGCTGATCACGCTCGAGAAGGTGCGGGTGATCGTATATCGGGCGGAGAAGAAGGGGGCGCCGTGAGGGCGCCCGCGGCTTCCTTCGCGCTCCTGCTCGCGTCGGCGGGTACCGTGCTGAACGCGCAGCGGCCGGCCGACCGCTTCGCGCCGCACCCGAAGTGCGCGCCCACGTACTCGCTCGGCGCCGCGGTCGACTCGGCGGCGCTGCGCGCGGGCGTGGGCACGCTGGTCGTGCGGATGCGCACCTTCGACGGACAGGCCGCCGTGGGTCAGCTCAAGGCCGACGTCGCGCCGGTGGACAGCGTCAACCCGGCGTCGGTGGGCACGGCGTTCTCCCGCGACACGAGCAGCGTGCGCGTTTTCCGGAATCGGCCGGCGGGGCGATACAGCTTCGTCGCCCGCGGCATACCCTACTGGCCGGCGTACGACACCCTCGACGTGCGCGCGGGCCGCACCGACACCGTGGACGTGTCGCTCGAGAGCTGGCAGTACGGCTCCCGGAACTGGAACAACTGCCGCCCGCACCGCTTCCGCGCCCCCGGCGAGCCGGCGTGCGTGACCGATCACTACATCGCCGAGCAGATGCTGGCCAACGCGCGCGGCATGGCCTACCCCCCGTGGGACTCGGTCCTCGGCCGGCCGCGCTTCAAGTCGTCCGACGTGTCGCTCGTGCGTGACGAGCGGACGTGCGAGCGCGCCGCCGCTGCCTACGGCGGCGACCCCCCGGGCGACCCGGCGCGGCGCGTCGTGGTCGTGCGAATGGGGCGCGACATGTTTCTCGTGATGGACCCCTTCGAGCCGCACGCCGCCGGCGAGTGGAACGTCGCGATCGTCTACGACCGCGAGTTTCGGCCGATCCACCACCTGTTGCAGTGAGGCGCGGCGGGACTCAGTGCCTTCGTCAGTGCCTCAGTCCCTCAGTCCCCGCCGCTCTCGGCCCCGGCACCTCGCCCGTCCCCGCCGGCCACCCCTCGCGCTGGCGGCGGCGGTCGCCGTCCGTCGTCTCGGTCTGCGACATGTCGAAGCGCATCCGCCCCTCCGCTACCGACCCGTGGTGAGCGGCCGAGGGCTGGCGATGGTGTGCGGCCCTCGTGATACTCCACTACTGCGCGCCGCCACACCACCCGCACTCGACCTAGGCTTTGCCATGCCTGGCGATCCGCCCTGCTGGGCGCATCTCTTCGAGCCGCTCGACGACGACGACACGCGCGCCGAGCCCGCCTCCAGCTCCCGAGCCCCGTCACGCAATATGTCCACCACCGTCCCCGCCTCAGCGACCGCCAGCGGCAGCAGCTCCGTCCCGCGCGACCTCGAGGCGTTCTTCACCGCGAACCGCGACCGCATCCGGAACGAGCTCTACGAGTTCCTCCGAATCCCGAGCGTGAGCGCGCGCTCCGAGCACAAGGGCGACGTCCGCCGCGCCGCCGAGTGGCTGGCCGAGCGCATGCGCGCGATCGGAATGGAGACCGAGGTGCACGACACGCCGGGGCACCCGGTGGTCGTCGGCGAGTGGCGCGGGGCGGGGGAGGGGAAGCCGACGGTGCTCGTCTACGGCCACTACGACGTGCAGCCCGCCGAGCCGCTGGAGCTGTGGGAGTCGCCCGCCTTCGAGCCCACCGTGCGCGACGGCAAGCTCTACGCGCGCGGCTCGGTGGACGACAAGGGCCAGCTCTACCTGCACATCAAGGCGCTGGAGGCGCACCTCGTCGCGCGCGGTACGCTCCCGGTGAACGTCGTCGTCCTGGCCGAGGGGGAGGAGGAGGTGGGGAGCGACCACCTGGCGCCGTTCATCGAGGAGCACCGTGTGCAGCTCGCCGCCGACGCGGTCGTCATCTCCGACTCGGCGATGTTCGCGCCCGGGCAGCCGTCGATCCTCTCGTCGCTGCGCGGGCTCGCCTACTTCCAGATCGACGTGCAGGGGCCGTCGGGCGACCTGCACTCGGGGAGCTACGGCGGCGCCGTGGTGAACCCGGCGATGGTGCTCGCCCGCATCCTGGCCACCTTCCACGACGCCGACGGCCGCATCGCCATCCCCGGCTTCTACGACGACGTGCGCGACTGGCCGGCGGCGGTGCGCGAGCAGATGCGCGGCCTGCCGTTCGAAGAGGAGCACTTCCGCGCGGAGACGGGCGCCACCGCGCTGGGGGGCGAGAAGGGGTACACCGTCCTCGAGCGCCTGTGGACGCGCCCCACCTGCGAGGTGAACGGGCTGCTCAGCGGCTACACCGGCGAGGGCGCGAAGACCGTGCTCCCGGCGAAGGCCATGGCGAAGGTGAGCTGCCGCCTCGTCCCCGACCAGACGCCCGAGGCGATCGAGCGCGCGATGAAGGCGCACGTGGCGCGCGTGGCGCCGAAGGGCGTCACGGTCACGGTCACGCACCTGCACGGCGGCCGCCCCTGGCGCGCCGACCTCGCGGGCCCGCTCTTCGACGCCGCCCGCGACGCGCTGCGCGCCGCCTACGGCCGCGACCCGGTCGTCACCGGCGAGGGCGGCTCGATCCCGGTAGTGGGCGACTTCGAGCGGATCCTGAAGGCCCCCGTGCTCCTGGTCGGCTTCGGCCTCCCCGGCGAGAACGCCCACGCCCCTAACGAGTGGATGAGCGTCGAGAACTTCGAGAAGGGGATGCGGACGATCGCGAGCTTCTGGGAGGTGTACGGGAGAAGCTGATCCGTGCTGCGTGCTGCGTGCTGCGTGTAGGGCCCCGGGACGCTCGTACTGGCATCCCGGGGCCCTACACGCAGCACGCAGCACGCAGCACGGATCAGAACCGCCACTCCCGGACCAGGAACAGCCCCCACACCAGCGTCGTCGGCAGCGCCTGCGGCTCGAGGCTGGGCTCCTGGAGGAGGTAGCGGGGGCCGAAGCTCGACTCCATGCGCCAGGTGTCCGTGAGGCGGTACTGCGCGCGCGCGCCGGGGAAGCCCTTGCTCAGGTCGGTCACGATCGCGGGGCGCAGCAGGCCGCCGACGAACAGGCGCGAGTTGATGTACTTCCCCGCCTCGATCTCCGTCCCGAGCACGAAGCCGCTGACGCTCGTCTGCCAGATCTCCGCCTGGAGGTCGGACGGCGTGATGTTGATGACGTCGAGCCCGAACGACCGCGCGGCGCGGCTCTCCAGCTCGTTGATCGCGACGCCGAGGGCGACGCCCGCCAGGCGGTTGGTGGCCAGCGCCGCCGCGGCGCCCACGAGCTGGCCGCTGCTGCTGCCGCCGCCGGTCAGGCCGGAGCCCTCCGACTGCACGAGCGACGTCGACTGCCGCCCGAACGCCAGGTAGCTCAGGAGATCGGTCTGCGAGATCGGCGGCTGCGCGTCGCTCTCCAGCGTCAGGCGCGGGCGCCGCAGCGTGCCGCCGATCAGCAGGCGGATGTTGAGCGCCTCGCGCCCCGGCAGCTTCACCTCGTACTCGGCCGTCGCCTGGACCAGCGGGTTGAGCTCCGCCCCGCCGGTGAACTGCGCCGAGCCGCGCACGATGTGGAAGCGCTTGCTCATGAACGTGTAGTCGCTGCGCTCGGAGCTGTTGACGATGCCCTCCAGCACCATCGCCTGGTTCCGGCGGTCGACGTTCACGATCAGGTCGCCGTCGGTGAACACCTCCACGTTCATGTCCGGCGAGCGCACCCACATGTCCTGGTTCACCCGCACGTTGATGTTCAGGCGCAGGTTCGACAGGAGCGGGCTCTGCGCCGGCAGGATCTCCTTCGTGCTCACCAGCGAGGTGTCCGCCACCCGGAACACCGCCGGGTCGCCGGCCCCGAGGACGACCATCGACTTGTTGTCGCGCGGCGGCAGGTAGTACACGCCCTTGAGCACGTGCACCAGGCCGCTCACGTTCACGCCGTCCATCGGCCCGTACATCGCGATCTGCGCGTCGGCGTCGATGCGCCCCATCTCGTTGTTCAGCACGCGCAGGCCGTTCGTGCCCACCATCCGCAGGTCGAACGTCGGCTGGGTGAGCCCCTTCGCGAAGCCGATCCCCCCCGACAGGCGCAGCTGCCCGCGGGCGTGGCCGATGAGCGAGTCCACCACCAGCGAGTCGTCCACCAGGTGCACGACGCCGGCGATGTCGCGCATCTGCATCCCGGTCGCCACCACCTTGAACGAGCCCAGGTCGAAGGTGAGCGCGCCGACCGCGCGCGGCTTCGCCATCGACCCGCGGATCCGCACCGAGCCGATCGCGCGCCCCTGCACGTTGGCGACCGCGTCGGTGAGCCGCGGCAGCACCTCGAGGGGCAGGCTGTCGGCGTCCAGGTCCACCGCGATCGGGCTGTCGCTCGAGAAGCGCGGGCCGGTCGCGCCGGCGGCCAGGTTCACCGGGATCTGCGCCGCCACGCGGGCGATCGGCGCCCCGTCGCCGCGCTGCGCCGTGGCCGTCGCGCGCAGGTCGGCGTTGGCGTACGAGAGCTCGGCGCGCAGGTCGGGGAGCGCGGTGCCCTTGTAGACCGCGTTCTGGACGCCCATCCGCGCGGCCACGCGCGGGTCGCGCGTCGTCCCCTGCACGCGCCCGTTCACCGACAGCAGCCCGCGCGTCTCGAAGTCGCTCTGGAGCAGCGAGAGGATGTCCGCGATCTCGAACCCGTCGATCGCCAGCTCCAGGCTCGCCGCGCCCTGCGTGCTCGTCGGCAGCAGCCCGTTCACGTAGACGCGCCCGCCCGACTGGTTGCGCAGCTCCAGCGTGTCGATCTTGATGCCCTGCTCCCCCCAGTCGATCGCGCCCGGGTGCGCCGACGCCCACACGGTCGTGTCGAACTGCAGCCGGAGGTTGTCGAGGTGCAGCTCGGTGTGCTTGGTGTGCAGTACGTAGTCCGTGCGCACACCGTACTGGTTCTCGTCCTTGTTGACCAGCACGACCGCCGTGCCGCGCGACCCGGTCTGGTACGTCAGCCGCGCGTCGACGCTGTCCAGATGGAAGCCCGCGGCGCTGAGCGAGTCGAGCCGCGCCGCGAAGGCGAGGTTCGACTGCGGCGTACGCGCGCCGGTCCAGGCGTACTCGCTCCGCATCCGCCGCACGGTGTTCCCGCCGAACACCACCCCCTGTGCGGCGGCGCGCCCGCGCAGGTCGAACGCGGCGATGCTGCCGCGCACGACGCCCGCCGCGTACACCGAGCCGGCGATCGAGTCCCGGCGGATGGTGGGGACCGAGTCCACCTCGAGCGCCGGCGCCGCGCCCCCCAGCACCTCGCGCTGCACCTCGGTGGCCCTCGCCAGCTGCGCCGAGTCGGCGCGCGCCTTCGCCAACCGCTGCGCCATCTCCGCCGGCCGCGGCTGCACGACGCCCGAGTCGCCCCTCGGGAGCCAGCGCGCGAACGCCTGCAGCGAGTCGACCGCCACGCGGTAGGCCAGCTCGCCGGCGTGGGCGCCGGTCATGCCGAAGGCGCCACCCGCCTCGATCGTGGCGCCGGTGGCGCGCACCATCACCGTGTCCACGTTCGCCAGCCCGTCGGCGATCCGCACGCGCAGCCGCGCCGCGTCCACCGCCACGCTGTCGTACGACGACGCCTGGAAGTCGGCCGCGTAGTCACCGCGCATCGTCGCCGGGTCGAAGCCACGCCCGGCGGCGTGCAGCGTGGCCGTCACCTCGGTGCGCGGCGCCCGCTCCACCACCGCGTGGGCGTTGAACAGCTTGAGGTCGGCGTCCACGTCGTAGCCGATCTGCGCGCTGGCCAGGTCCACGCGTCCCTGGGCGCGCAGCGCGCCGCCGTCGGTGAGCGCCAGGTCGCCGAGGAAGCGCAGGTCGCTGAGCGGGCCGCGGATGCGGATCGGCCCCGTGGCCGCGCCGCGCAGCCCCGCCGCCGGCGCGAAGCGGCCCACCGTCACCAGCGACACCGGCTGCGCCTGGAGGTCGAAGTCCATCCAGATCGGCTTCGCCCCCAGCCGCACCTCGCCGCGCCCCACGACGTGCGACGTCGCGCCGCGGTCCTCGTGCACCAGGTCCGCCGCCGTGCCGATCCACGACGCGCTGGAGCCGGTGAGCGTGACGAGCCCCGTCACCGTGCCGCCGATCGGGAGCGTCGGCATCGCGATCCGCGCCAGGTCCACCTGCACCGGCAGCGCGCGGACGCGCAGCTCGTTCGCCCGGAAGCCCGTGCTGTCGAAGCCCATCGTCCCGACGGCCACCACCCGGCTCCGCCCGGAGCGCGTGTCGTCGAACGTCACGTCGCCGTCCACCCGCATCGCGGCCAGCGGGCCGTCGGCGGCGACGCGGCCGCCTAACGTCCCGCGGCGTGGCAGCGCCAGGTCTGGCACCATCTGCTCGATCAGCCGCGTGTCGAGCCCGGCCACGCGGAGGCGCGTGTCGTTGAACGTCACCGGCGCCAGCCCGGTGTCCGCCAGCGTCAGCCCGAAGTCCCCGGCGATCGTGGCGCCGCCCGTCGCCAGCTCGGCGCCGCGCGCGGTGTAGCGCTGCACCCCGCCGGTCCAGCTCAGGTCGAACAGCGCCAGCCGCCCGCCGCCGTCGGCGGGGATGCGCGGGTAGAGCCACCGCAGGTCCGCCAGCGCGACCTGCTCGCCGCGCATGCGCAGCCGCATGTCGCCGCTCTCGATCGTGTAGCGCCCGGCGAAGTCGGCCAGCTTGGTCCCCGGCAGCCACGCCCGCACGCCCCCCCACCACACCGAGTCGTCGTCCACCCGGAACGTCCCGATCAGCCCGCGCACCTGCACCGAGGGCGGCCGGAACGGCTCGGCGGCGGCCCGGAGCCCCGCGACCTCGAACAGCATCGCCGTGCTGTCGGGGTCCTTCACCACCACGTGCGGGAGCGACGCGTCCACCGCGCCGAACGTCATCACCTTCTGGTAGCCGCCGGTCGCCCGCACCACGTTCGACCGGTTGGCGCTGGAGAGCGCGTAGGCGATCGCGCTGTCGCGCGCCGCGCCGCGGAGCGAGTCGCCCGGCGTCCACGGCAGGCGGACGACGACCCGGCCGCCCTTGATCCCCACGTTCTCGAACGCCAGCCAGGAGCCCCAGCTCGGCCCCGTGCTGGGCGCGGTGGCGGTGTCGCGCGGGAAGATGCGCTCGTAGTTCCACCCCCCGCCCGGCGCCCGGTCGAGCACGATCACCGGGCGCGTCAGCAGCACGTCGTGGAAGTAGAGCCGCTTCTTGAGCAGGTTCCGGATGCTGTAGCGCACCCGCGCCCGCTCGGCGGCCACGAACGGGCGCCCCGCGCTGTCGGTGATCGAGAGGTCGTTCACCATCACGCCGGTGAACAGGTTCCCCTCGATGCTCCCGATGCGCAGGTGTCCGTGCACCACGCCCTCCAGCGCGCCGAGCACCAGGCGGCGCGTGCGCTCGCGCCCCCAGTCGGTGTTCGTGAGGACGAGCGCCGCGATCAGCACCAGCGACACCAGCAGCGCCACGCTGCCGAAGAGGATGCCGAGCACGCGGGCGAAGCGCCGCTGCCAGCGCGGGTGCTCGCGCACCGGCCGGCGCGGCGGCTGCTCGTCCAGGTCGGAGAACTCGTAGCGGTCGGCGCGCCCGCCGCCGTCGTCGCCGTCGTCGCCCCGCGGCGCCGCGCGGCGCTCGGTGGGCTCCTCCGGAGCGTTAGGCTCCGCGGTCTCTCTCGGGTCCATCGGGTCCATTGCCTAGAACGCCTCGCCGATCGAGAGGTGGAGCGTGACGGCGTTCAGCACCGCCCGGCCGCGCTTGAACGTCCGCTTGGCCGCCTCGCCGTCCCGGCGCAGCTCCACCAGCCGCCGGCGCGAGCCGCCCTCCGCGACCTGCTCGTCGGTGATGACGCGCAGCTCCTCGCTGATCGGCGGGTTGTAGCCGATGTCGACGCGGATCGGCCCCACCGGCGACTGGTAGCGGACGCCGAAGCCGGGGGTGATCGCGCCCGTCGCCTTGAGCAGGTTGCGCTCCCGCTGGTCCCCCGCCGCGCCGCCGCCCACCACCGCGCCGTCCACGAACACGGCGCCGCTGAGGGCGCCCCAGAGCCGCCGGCGGTACTCGACGTTCGCCTCGATCAGCCGGCTGCCCCCCAGCGGGCGCGGGATGTAGTTCTTGTTGCTGATCTTCACCGTGTCGCCGAGCGGGCCCACCACGACGTCGTCGAGCGGACAGCCCGCGATCCCCTCCGCCTGCGTGCGCGGGTCGCAGCGCCGGTAGAAGACGACCGTGTCCTTCAGCGCGGGGTTGGCCGCGTTGACCGTGATCGAGTCGAACCGCCCGGTGAGCACGTCGCTCGGGATCGTCAGCACGCGCGGGCCGAGCTGGTTCTCCCCGAAGCCGCGCACCGACTGCGCGCCGCCGGCGTAGAAGCGCTTGCGGGGATGCAGGATGCCGTTCGCCGCGCCCACCCCCGTCGCCTCGCCGGTGCTCGCCAGCGCGCGGACGAGCCCGAGCCGCAGCCGCGAGGCGACGATGCCGCCCATCGCCTGGCGGTAGATCGCGCCCTGCCCGTACGCGCGGTTGTAGCGGAAGTCGGAGATCGTGAACGCCGACGCGTGCTCCAGCTCGACCTGGGCGTTGAAGCCCTGCGTCGGCGCGAACGGGTTGCCGGTCCGGTTCAGCGACATCGTGAGCGCGAGCGGCGACAGGCGCTGATTGCCCGCCAGCGCGGACACCGTGCCGAGGTCGCACACGCCGTAGTTGACGCAGAAGTACACGTCCCCCGCCTCGACGCGCGTGATCTCGAAGCGGTAGTTGGCGCTGAGCGGCGAGCGGATCCCCGTCTCGCGCGTGAAGGTCAGACTGGTGCCGTAGCCGTGGTCGATGTACACGCCCGGCCACGAGCGCCGGTGCCCGAACACGCTCAGCCCCGCAGTGTGGCGCGGGTTGCCGAACCACTGCTGCCGCAGCTCCGCGCTGGCCTGCCACGTGGGCGAGAGGAACCGCCCCCCTTCGCCGAGGGCCACCTCGTTGATCTTCAGCCGGTCGCGGAAGATGAGCCGCCCGTTGAGCTGCTCGGCCAGCAGGTTGCCGAGCGTGCCCTGGATGTCCAGCCGGCGCGGGCCGTCCAGCCAGTAGTAGTGCGTGAAGCGCCCCTCGACCTGGATGAAGTCCACGTTGTTGAACCCCGTGCTCACCCGCGCCGAGCGGAGCGGCGCCTCGCGCAGCTGCACGACGACCGTCTTCACGCTGTCGGGCGAGCCGCCCGCCGCGTGGCGCTCGGGGTCCTGCAGCTTCGCGTAGTACGACGCGCTCTCGGGCGGCACCACGCGAATGTGGGCGCTGCGGAAGAGGTTCGACTGGTACAGGCGGCGCTGGCTGCGCGTGACGTCGGAGAGGCGGTAGACCTTCCCCTCCCGGATCGTCATCGAGTTGCGGACCGTCTGCTCGTTCACCTTGTCGATGCCGACGACGTGGATGTCGCCGACGGTCGTCAGCTTCTTCGGGTCCAGCGTGAACGTGACGGTCGCCTGGTGCGCGCTGTCCACCGGGCCCGGCGCGTCGGCCACGTCCACCGCCGCGTCGCCGTAGCCCTTCTCCCACATGGCGTCGCGCAGGTTCGTGAGCGTCGTGTCGATCTGGAAGAAGTTGTACGGCTTCCCGGCGCGGACCTTCACGCTGCGCGCGATCTCCCGCCGGTTGAGCGGCTCGCCGAGCGGCAGGACCGTCACCTTCTGCACGACCGTCGGCGGCCCCTCGGTGACCGTGAACGTCACCGTCACCCTGCCGTCCTCGCCCTTCACGACGCTCGTGTCGACCGTCGCCTCGCGGTAGCCGCGCTTGTAGTAGAATACCTTCACGCGCAGCGGGTCGCGCTGGAACTCGGTCCGGTCGAGGTACTCGTGCTCGTAGAAATAGGCCGACTTCGAGAAGACGCAGAAGACGATCAGGAGCTTGCTCCGGCAGCGCGACTCCTCGACCGAGATGCTCCGCTCCAGCTCACTCGACTGGACCGCCTTCACGCCCCGGAAGACCAGCTTCTTCACCTCGGGCGCGTCGATCTCGTCCTGCGGCCCCTTGCCGCGAGTGGTCTGCGCGGCAACGGATGCGAGCGGGAACGCGAGCGGGAACGGCGCGAGAAACGCCGCGGCCAGGAGCAGGGCGCGAACGGGGCGTAGCATAGCCCTGGCTGGAAAGCAAACATCGGGCCCCTGAACAGGACGCGGGATGCCGTACGCGGGACGGCCCGGCGGAGAGACCTCTCCGCCGGGCCGTCCCGCGTCCCGCCTCCCGACTACAGCCCGGCCAGCAGGTTGTCGTTCGACGGCGTGCCCGCGATGCGTTTGATCATCCACTCCATTGCCGCCTGCGGGGGCATCTGCTGGAGGCCGCGCCGGAGGACGTAGACCTTCTCGAGCTGGTCGGGGCGGAAGAGCTTCTCCTCGCGCCGCGTCCCGCTCGTGGCGATGTCGAACGCGGGGAAGATGCGCTTCTCCGAGAGCGAGCGGTCGAGCTTGATCTCGCAGTTGCCGGTGCCCTTGAACTCCTCGAAGATCACGTCGTCCATCCGCGAGCCCGTCTCGACCAGCGCCGTGGCGATGATCGTCAGCGAGCCGCCGCCGTCCTTCGGCGCCACCGCGCGCGCCGAGCCGAAGAACGCCTTCGGCTTGGCCATCGCCGTCGCGTCCAGGCCGCCCGAGAGCGTGCGCCCGGTGCCCCGCTCGGCGGTGTTGTGCGCCCGCGCCATGCGCGTGAGCGAGTCGAGCACGATCACTACATCCCTCCCCAGCTCCACCAGGCGCCGCGCCCGCTCCAGCACGATCTCGGT
>Ga0126308_10000365_pt1 | contig 14340 bp, 8 predicted proteins | sample Plot55_FD_92533 | JGI IMG/M metagenome (GOLD analysis project Ga0126308, IMG submission 92533) | Serpentine soil microbial communities from UC McLaughlin Reserve, CA, USA - Plot55 | ecosystem: Environmental > Terrestrial > Soil > Grasslands | place: USA: UC McLaughlin Reserve, Lake County... | reverse complement strand
TCCGGCTTCGGCGCGGGCGGGGAGGGGTTCTTCCGGATCTCCTTCATCCAGCCGCCCGAGCGGATCGCCGAAGCGGCGCGCCGGGCGGGTAGGGTGCTGAGCCGCTACGGTGTCGAGATCGGGTAGGCGCGAGCGTCACGACGGTTTCCCAACTTTCTTGTCAGGTCGTTCATCTTGAAGCTGCGCCGCCCGGAGAAGGCATCGGGGTCCACGTGGATCGCGTCCGTCGTCCTGCACATCGTGCTGGGCGCCGGACTGATCCGCGTGCTCATGATGCCGCTCCCGCTCGGCACGCTCTTCAGGAAGGTCCAGGGCACGCCGGTACAGGTCGAGCGGGTCGGGTTCATCCGGCTCCCGAAGCCGGACCCCACGACCCCGCCGACGCCGGGCCGGAGCGGGGGAGACGGCCGGCCGGAGTCGCCGACGCGCAGCCAGCCGATAGCCGCGCCGACCGAGGTCCCGAGCGGGATCACGGCGTCCACGGCGCCAAAGACCGACGGCGACGGCGGGAGCGGCCGGGTGATCGGCGCCGGCGGCTCGACCCGGGGCGTGGTCCCGTCGTACAACGATCCCCGGATCTGGGCCCCGCCCGGCCCGGTGGCCACGGCGCCGCTCACGCGGGAGCAGCGGATGGACAGCTCGCTCGCGGTCGGAATCCAGCGCGCCAAGGACTCCCTGGCGATCGTGGCCGCCGCGAACAGGGCGCCGGACTGGAGCTTCAACAAGGGCGGGAAGAAGTACGGCATCGACTCCAGCGGCAAGATCTGGATCGCGGGGGTGCAGATCCCGATTCCCGTCGCCGTGCAGCCCTCCGCGAGCACCTATGAGCGCAACCTGGTCTTCTCCCGAATCCGCACCGAGATCCTGGAGCAGTCCCAGCGGCGACTGACCGAGGACGAGTTCCGCGAGACGGTGAAGCGGATCAGGGAGCGGAAAGACCGGGAGCGCGAGCGGTCCCGGACGGGGCAGCCGGACCCCGGCCGGCCGATCTCCCAGGCCCCCTGAGACGAAACGCCCGCCTCATTCTAGGCCTAGGCGGGCGTTCGTGTATCCGGGCGCGGCCTGGGGGGCTCTACTGAATCGTCCGGACGGTGGGCTTGTTGAAGGCGTCCCTGTCGAAAAAAGGGCGGAAGATCCCGCACACCACGCCGAGGACCTTGAAGTCCTCCTTGGCCGGGTCGACGTGGATGTCGCGCTCGTTCGGGTTGGCCGCCTGGAGGACGACCTTGTCGGCGTCGTGGGCCAGCGTCTTGACGGTGGCCTCGTCGCCGATGCGGGCCGCGACGACGTCGCCGTCGTGCGCGTCCACGGACGGGTTCACCATGACGAAGTCGCCGTCGTTGATGCCGCGGCCGATCATGGATTCGCCCTTGATCTTCATGAAGAACGCCTCGTCACTGGGGACGAAGCGTCGGTCCATCGTGATGAAGCCGTCGCGATGTTCGGGCAGCAGCGCCGGCTCGCCGGCCGCGATCTTCCCGTAATACGCCACCGGCTGGGTGCCGCCGGTGCCGTTGTAGCCGAGGATGCGAACGCCGCGGGAGCGCGACGGGTCACGCTCGATGTAGCCCTTCTGAGCGAGCGACTGGAGAATGTCGGAGACCGTCTTGGTCGACTTGATGCGAAACCGCCTGCCGATCTCGCGGATGCTTGGCTGATAGGTATTCTCAGCCAGAAAGTCGATCAGATAGTGGTAGACGCGCCGCTCGAGGGACGTCAGAGACTCGGTCATGGCGACCTCGGGGATAGTCGAACGCCGGGCCCACGGGGTCCCGGCGACGCGTACTTTAACGACGCCTAATGTAGCGTTCGCTTCTGAAACTCGTCAACTGTGAGCTTTCACCCCTGGTCCGGTGCCGCGCCGTTGCGACGGAGCCACGCAACAGCATCGTCGAGTCGGCGCAGCGTCCGGTCGCGGCCCAACAGCACTAATACGTCTGATATGCCAGGTGACACAGTGATGCCGGTCACCGCCAGGCGCAACGGCTGAAAGATCTTCCCCGGGGCGACGCCCCGCGCCTCCGCGAAGGTGCGCAGCGCCGCCTCGGTCGTTTCCAGCGTCCACGGCTCCACAGACGCGAGGGTCTCGCGGGTGGCGCCCAGCAGCTCGGCGCTCGCCCCCCGGTCCTTCCACGTCTTCGACACCGCATCGGGGTCGTACCCTACGGTCTCGCGGACGTAGGGCTCGGCGAGCCGCACGATGTCGTCGATCGTGCGCGAGCGGACGCGGAGCAGCTCCAGCATCTGGTGGAACCAGGGGCGGCGGCGGTCCAGCTCCTCGTCCGTGGCGAGCCCCGCCGCCAGGAGCGCCGGCCGGACGTAGCGCTCCAGCTCCTCGATCGCGATCAGCGCCAGGTGCTGGCCGTTCATCCACTCGAGCTTCTTGAGGTCGAAGACCGCGGCGCTCGTCTGGAGCCCGTCGAGCGAGAACAGCTCGATCATCTCGGGGACCGTCATGACCTCGCGGTCGCCGCCCGGCGACCAGCCGAGCAACGCCAGGAAGTTGAGCATCGCGCTCGGCAAGATGCCCTGGCGGCTGTAGTCCGCCACCGCCACCGCGCCGCGCCGCTTGCTCAGCTTCTTGCCGTCCATGCCGTGGATCATCGGCAGGTGCGCGAACCGGGGGACGGAGGCGCCGAGGGCGCGGTAGATCAGGATCTGCTTCGGCGTGTTGGAGATGTGGTCGTCGCCGCGCATAACGAGGGTGATTCGCATCGCCACGTCGTCCGAGACGACGGCCATGTTGTAGATCGGCGTCGCGTCCGAGCGCAGGACGACGAAGTCCTCGATGTCCTTGTTCGGGAAGTCGATCCGGCCCTTCACCAGGTCGTCCCAGCCGGTGGTGCCGTCGGCGTCGGGGATGCGGAAGCGGATCACGTGCGGCTCGCCGGCGGCGGCGCGGCGCGCGACCTCGTCGGCGGGGAGGCGGTCGCAGCGGCGGTCGTACTTGAAGGCCTCCCGCCGAGCCTCGGCCGCCTTGCGACGCTCGTCGAGCTCGGCCGGCGTGCAGAAGCAGCGGTAGGCCGCGCCGCGCTCGAGCAGGCGGTACGCGTCTGCGCGGTGGCGCTCGAGGTCCGCGCCCTGGTAGACGACGTCCTCGTCCCACGTCAGCCCGAGCCACTGGAGCCCCTCGAAGATCGCGCGCGTGCTGGCGTCGGTGCTGCGCTCGCGGTCCGTGTCCTCGATGCGCAGCAGGAACTGGCCGCCGTACTTCTTCACGAAGAGCCAGTTGAGCAGCGCGGTACGGGCGCCGCCCACGTGCAGGTAGCCGGTCGGCGACGGGGCGAAGCGGAGGCGGTTCGAAGCGGTCGTCGGGGCGTCGTCCATGGCCGGGCGGTACAGAAAATGGGACCGGGGACCCGGGACTAGAGGTGCGAGCCGTCTAGTCCCGAGTCCCCAGTCCCGCTGTTCTTCACGAGCGGAGAGAGAGGGATTCGAACCCTCGATAGGGCTTTACAACCCTATGCCGGTTTAGCAAACCGGTGCCTTCAGCCACTCGGCCATCTCTCCAGCGCGCGGCCGCGTGTGTTCTCGCGGCGCGCCAGACTGTTCATTTTAGTTTGGTTACAGGTGTCCGTCAACCAAGGGGACGCGGGATGCGGGACGCGGGAGGCGGGACGCGCACGGAGGGTCGGGCGGCGCGACGCGGGCCGCCCGGCCGGGACGTAGGCGGGGCGTCGCGCGCGACGCCCCTCCGACATCCCGACCACGAACCGTCCCGTGCGCGTCCCGCGTCCCGCGTCCCGCGTCCCGCATCCCGCATCCCGCATCCCGCATCCCCTGTCCGCGCGCTGGCCGCGCCGGGCGCGGGTCTGTAAACTGTCTCCGCGTAGATGAAGGAGACCCCCCGCGTGACCGACATTTCCGGAGCCCAGCGGCCCGAGAGCTACCAGGCCGAATCCGGCGACCGATACGAGGTCGTGCGGGAGATCGGGCGCGGGGGTACGGCCGTCGTCTATCTCGCGCGCGACGTGCGGCACGGGCGCGACGTGGCGCTCAAGGTGCTGCGGCGCGAGCTCACCGAGGCCGTCGGCGTCGACCGGTTCCTGCGCGAGATCCAGATCGTCGCGCAGCTCCAGCATCCGCACATCCTGCCGCTGTACGACTCGGGGATGCTGAACGGCTCGCTGTACTACGTGATGCCGTTCGTCGAGGGCGAGTCGCTGCGCGACCGGCTCCGCCGCGCCGGGCCGCTGCCGCTGGACGAGGCGCTCTCGATCACCCGCGAGGTGGCGGTGGCGCTGGGCTACGCGCACGCGCGCGGCGTGGTGCACCGCGACATCAAGCCGGCGAACATCCTGCTCTCGTCCGGACACGCGCTGGTCGCCGACTTCGGCCTCGCGCGCATCGTCGGCGGCGCCGCGGAGCTGGGGCAGCTCACGCAGGAGGGCGTCCCGGTGGGCACGCCGGCCTACATGAGCCCCGAGCAGTGGAGCGGCGAGGCGGGCGCGGTCGACGGCCGGGGCGACCTGTACAGCCTGGCCTGCGTGCTGTACGAGATGCTGATCGGCGAGCCCCCGTTCCCGGGGCCGAGCGTGCACGCGATGTTCGCGGCGCACCTCATGGACACGCCGCAGCCCGTCGCGAGGCGGCGCGCCGACGTGCCGGACGACGTCTCGCGCACCCTGGCGCGCGCGCTCGCCAAGTCGCCCGAGGCCCGCTTCAAGACGGCCGACGAGTTCCTGGAGTCGCTCGGGCTCACGCGCATGTCCGGGCAGCGCGCCGCTCGGCGGTCGAGCGTGGCCGCGGCGCAGCAGTGGTGGCGCGACCGCCCGCGGCTCATGCGGCAGCGGACGCTGCGCCTGGGCGCGGCACTGGGGCTGGCGGCGCTGCTCGGCGCCGGCGCGTACGCGGTGTGGCAGTCGCGCCAGGTGCCGTTCGCGCGGCGGGACTGGGTGCTGCTCACCGACTTCGAGAACGCCACCGGCGACTCTGTGTTCGACCGCTCGCTGGCCACGGCGGTCTCGGTGAGCGTCCAGCAGTCGGCGCACGTCAACGTCGTGCCCGCGGCGCGCTCGCGCGAGTGGCTGCCGCGCATCGGCAAGAAGGAGACGGACCCGATCACCGAGGCGGTGGCGCGCGACCTGGCCCAGCGCGTCGGCGCGCGGGCGGTCGTGTCGTTCGCCATCGCGCGGCTGGGCGACGTCTACATGCTGAGCGCGCGGATCGTGGACCCGGAGAGCGGAGCCACGCTGAGCACGCAGGCCGTCCGCGCCAGCGGGCGCGAGAACGTGCTCGACGCGCTCGACGAGCTGTCGCGCGACATCCGCCGCGCGCTGGGCGAGTCGCGCCGGTCGGTGCGGCGGACGGTCCCGCTGCCGATCGCCACCACGTCGTCGCTGGAGGCCCTCAAGCGCTACGCGGAGGGGCAGCGCGAGTACGACCAGGCGCACTACGAGGAGGCTCGCACGCTCTGGCAGGCGGCGGTCGGCCTGGACTCCAACTTCGCGCGCGCGCACGCCTCGCTGGGCGCGCTCTTCTACTACGGGTCCAACGACCGGGTGAGCGGCGAGCAGCACTTCGCGAAGGCGCTGGCGCTCCGCGAGCGGCTCACCGAGCGCGAGCGGATGTGGATCGCGGCGCAGGTGGCGACGGCGCGGGACAACCGCGAGGAGGCGCTGCGGTTGCTCGCGATCTACACCGAGGCGTACCCGGACGACGAGGCCGCGTGGGCGAGCATCGGCTACAACAACATGCGCCTGGGGCGCTGCGCGGAGTCGATCAAGGCCTACCAGCGCGTGCTCGAGCTCGACCCGCAGAGCGACGGGGCCTACACGAACACCGGCACCTGCTACATGTCGCTGCGGGACTCGAAGCGCGCGCTGGAGGCGTTCCAGAAGGGCACGGCGCTGCGGCCGAGCGCGATCATGCACCCGAGCGTGAACGACAACTACGGGTCGGTGCTCGGGCGGCTCGGACGCTACGCCGAGGCCGAGTCGGTGTACCGGCTGATGCTCGGCGGCGAGCCGCCGCAGCGGGGGCGCGGGCGCCGCTCGCTCGCGCTGCTGGCGATGCTGCGCGGTCGCTACGACTCGGCGGCGCTGCACCTGCGCGAGGGCGTGCTCCTGATGCGCTCGGGTCGCTCCCCGACCGGCGAGATTCGCAACCGGCTCTACCTGGCGATGGCGTACGACCGCGCGGGTCGGGGCGAGGCGCAGCGCAGCCAGCTCGACTCCGCGTTCGCGCTCTCGCGGAGCAAGTACATCGAGCCGACGTTCCTCGCGCTTCTCGGCCAGGCGCTCGCGCGCTCGGGCGACGCGGCGCGCGCGCAGGCGGTGCTCGACACGGTGACCGCGCGCGCGAACCTCGACAGCCCCACCGACCGCGGGATGCTGGAGCTGCTGCGCGGCGAGCTGCTGCTGGCGCAGGGGAAGGCGGCCGAGGCGGTCGGACACATGGAGCTGGGTTTTACCGTAGACAGCTCGAGCTACCTGCTGGAGGCGCTCGCCAACGCGCTCGCCGAGAAGCGCGACCTGGACGCGGCGGCGACGCGCTTCCAGCAGATCGTGGAGCGCGAGGACCGCGGCTACGAGGGGCAGGAGTTCTGGACGATGTCGCACTACCAGCTCGGCCGGCTCTTCGAGGCGAAGGGGGACGTGGCCGAGGCGACTCGCTGGTATCAGAAGCTGCTCGACATCTGGAAGGAGGCGGACCCGGGGCTGCCGCTGCTGCGGGACGTTCAGGAGCGAATGGGCCGGCTGCGCGGCGAGCGAAAGCCGAGCTTCAACATGGGCTGAGGAGAACGGACATGCTCGAGGGACCGGCACTGGCCATCATCGTCATCGGCGGGACGTTCCTGTCGACGACGGTCGCCGCGACGGTGGCGTGGATCCGCGCCCGCGACCGCGCGATTCGCGCCGAGGCGAAGCTGGCCGCCCGCCCCGCGCCGGCCGCGGGCGATTCGGCGGACGTGATGCGCGCGCTCGACGCGATCGCGATCGAGGTGGAGCGCATCTCGGAGGGGCAGCGGTATCTCACCACTCGACTCGGCGGGCGCGAGAGCCAGAGCGTGTCGCCGCGGTCGGCGCTGCCGGCGCAGGGGAGGACGGGGCGGATCAACACGCCTTCCTGACGCGGGCTCTGTGTAAGTTCGGATCATCCGTTTAAGATTCATCCGGACCGCCCCGGGCGATGCCGCTCGGCCGGTCGGCCTCGAGGAAGCTTGTTGGAGGGGGTCCGGATGCGTCGTCGGTCGCTGTCGATGGTCGTGCTGGTCGCAGGAAGCCTGTTCTCGCGCTCCGCGCGCGCGCAGGCGATCGCGGGACGGGTGGTGGAGGGCGAGGCGCGGGCTCCGGCGGCGCAGGCCGTCGTCATTCTGGTGGGCGACAGCGCCACGATCGCTGGGGCGGCGCAGACCGACAGCGCCGGCCAGTTCGCGCTCGATCCCGGCCGCCCGGGGAGCTATCGCCTCCTGTTCTTCCGCGCCGGTGGCGGCTCGGTGGCGACCCCGGAGTTCGAGCTCGACTCGACCGATCTGGAGCGCCAGTTCCTGATTCCGGGCGACGGCGCCGCGCACCCCGCCCTGTACCTCGCCGGGGACGTCGACCTGACCGCCCACGATCGGCCGGTGCGTGGACTGATCCCCGGCTACCCGGACGTGGAGGCACATCGAGGCATCCGTGGGCGGGTGCGAATCCTGTTCGTCATCGACGAGACCGGGCGGCCGGACAAGAGCTCGCTCCAGATCCTCGGCGCAACCAGCGAGGCGTTCGCGAACTCGGTCCGCAGTGCCCTCATGCGGTCGCGCTTCATGCCGGCGATGCTGCACGGCGGGGTGGTCCCGCAGCTCGCACAGCTCACCATCCACTTCCGCTGCGCGACCGATCCGATGCCGCCCGACGGGAACGTGGTGGTCACCACGCTCTACGCGGAGTGCACGCTGCGGCGGTGATGGCAAACGCACGAAGGGGGCGCCTGGTGATCCAGGCGCCCCCTTTCGTCATCGAGATGCGGAGCGGAGGGCACAGGACTCGAACCTGTAAGCGCCGTTAAGCGCGGCGGTTTTCAAGACCGCTGCATTAGCCATTCTGCCAGCCCTCCGGAGATCGAAAGGTAAGACGCCGATTCGCAGGCGGCAATTCCATGCGAGCCGCGGGCGGACGTCTGGCACGGCTCGTCCCGGTGCTCTATCGTAGAGCGCCGCGCGACCAGGAGCCGCCGTGGACGAGCTGCTCGAGAGTCTCCGCAGGGAGCTCGCCGGACGCTACGCCGTGGACGCCGAGATCGGCTACGGCGGCATGGCCGTCGTATTCGTCGGCACGGACCTGCGTCACGACCGGCAGGTCGCGATAAAGGTGCTGCGGCCCGAGCTGGCGTCCGAGGTGAGCGCGCAGCGCTTCCTGCGCGAGATCCGAGTCGCCGCGCGGCTCCGCCACGCGCACATCCTACCGCTCTTCGACTCGGGTGCCGCGGACGACCTGCGGTACTTCGTGATGCCGTTCGTGGCGGGAGAGTCGGTGCGGCATCGACTGCTCCAGGAAGAGCGGCTTCCGCTCGCGGACGCGGTCCGCGTGGCGCGCGAGGTCGCGGACGCGCTCGGGTACGCGCACGCGCAGGGCTTCGTCCACCGCGACATCAAGCCCGAGAACATCCTGCTGGACGGGTTCGAGCGAGGCGCGACGTCCGCGCCCGATGCGGCCGCGGGGTCGCTCTCCGGCGGAGGCTGGCACGCGCTGGTGGCGGACTTCGGCATCGCGCGGGCGGTGAGCGACGCGTCCGCGGAGGAGACGCTCACCCGCGCCGGCGTCGTCATCGGCACGCCGGCCTACATGAGTCCGGAGCAGGCGAGCGGCGAAGGACGCATGGACGGGCGCAGCGACATTTACAGTCTGGGCTGCGTGCTGTACGAGATGCTGGCCGGGGAGCCGCCGTTCACCGCCGACTCGGTGATGGCGATGTACAGCGCGCACATGCACCAGACCGTGCCCGACGTCTGCCGGACGCGCCGCGACGTGCCTCGCGCGGTGGCGGACGTGATCGGCGTGGCGCTGGCCAAGTCGCCGGTCGACCGGTTCGCCACGGCCGGGGAGTTCGCGGCGGCGCTGAGCGAGGCCGCAGGGGAAGGGAGCAGCCCGACGCGGGCGCGCCGACGCAGGCGGCGGGCGAGGCTCCGTACGGCGGTTGCCGCGAGCGTCATCGCGGGTCTGGGCGCCGGGGCGACGCTGCTCGCGCGCCCCTCCAGCGGCGTGACGCTCTCGGCGCGCGACCAGGTGCTGATCGCCGAATTCGAGAACAGCACCGGCGATGTGGCGTTCGATCGATCGCTGGTGCTCGCGCTCGGCGTGGGGCTTCAGGAGTCGCCGCGCATCAGCGTGCTCTCCCGCTCGCAGGTGCGCGAGGTGATGGCGCGGGCCGGCCGGCCGGCGGCGGCGGACAGTCTGAGCGAGAGCGTCGCGCGGGAGGTGGCGCTGCGGGCCCGCGCGCGGGTGGTGATCGCCCCGGCGATCGCGCGCATCGACAGCGCGTACGTGTTCACCGCGCGGGTCGTCGACCCGTCGACGGGTGAGGACCTGGCCACGGAGACGGTGCGCGTGGACGGACGCGCGAACGTGCTCGCGGGGCTCGACCGGCTGGCCGGCCGACTGCGCCGTGCACTCGGCGAGCCGCTGTTCGCCCGCGTTCAGCCCCGATCGCCGCTCGATCACGCGACCAGCTCGTCGATCGACGCGCTGAAGCGGTACACCGAGGGACAGCGCGCGTGGAACAGCGGCGACATCGACGCGGCCGCCGCCCATTGGCGCGAGGCCGTGCTCCTGGACTCCAACTTCGTCCGCGCCCACGCGGACCTCGCCGGCTACCACTATCTGCAAAACGACAGGCCTTCGGGGGAGCGGCACGCGCGGCGCGCGCTGGCGCAGCTCGCCCGCCTTCCGGCGCGGGAGCGGCTCTGGGTCGAGGCGTACGTCGCCGGGATGCGCGGCGATGAGGAGGGCGCGATACTGGCCTGGAGGACATACCTGGCCGAGTTCCCGTACGACGCGCCGGCCCGATTCAACCTCGGCAACTCGTTGATGCGGCTCGGCCGGTGTCGCGAGTCGCTGGCCGCGTTCGACAGCGTCCTGGCCCTCGACTCCACCAACGCTAGCGCCCACATCAACTCCGCGGTGTGCCACGTCCAGCTCCGCGAGATCGACAGCGCGATCGCGGAGTATCGCGTCGCATTCGCACTGCGACCCGGCTGGGAGACCAGCGGCAACCTGAACCACGAGTACGGGATCGCGCTGATACGGGCCCGCCGGCTCGACGACGCGCGGCGAGCGTTCGAGAAGATGCTGTCGGGAACGGTCGACCAGCAGGCGCGCGGCTACCGCTCGCTCGCGCTCCTGGAGATGTACGGCGGCCGATACGACTCCGCGGCGGCGCTCCTGCGCCAGGCGATCGCGGGCAACCGGGCGTCCAACGCCTGGCTGAGCGAGTACCGCAATCTGCTCTTCCTCGCCGCGGCGCACCGTCGCTGGGGACGGTCCGCCGAGGAGCGCTCGGACCTCCGGGCCGCGCGCGCGATCTTCCGGCGCGCGTACATCGAGCCTGGATTTCTGGCGCGCGGCGCCGAGGCAATGATCGCGGCCGGCGACGTGTCCTCGGCCGCCGAGATGCGAGACTCCGCCGCCCGCCGCGCGAGCGACCGCAACAGCTGGGACCGCGCGAACGTGGAGATCGCCCGCGCCGCGGTGATGCTGGCCGGCGGCGACGGCGACGCGGCGGTGCGGGCGCTCGAAGTCGCGGTCAAGCTCGATAGCTCGGCGCTCGTCCTGGCGCCGCTGGCGCGGGCGTACGCAACGGTCGGCCGCGCGCGAGACGCGGAGGAGATCTACCGACAATTGATCCAGCGGCAGGAAGTTGGATGGGAGCGGCAGGAAGACTGGGTCGACGCGCACCTCGCACTGGGCCGGCTCGCGGAGGCGCGTCGGGACACCGCCGAAGCGCTTCAGTGGTACGACGCCCTGCTCGCGCTCTGGCAGCACGCCGGCGACGATGTCGCGGCGGTCCGAGCGCTGCGGCGACAGGCCGCAGCGCTACGCGGCGCTCGGTGAGGGGATGGCGAACGGCCTCGGGACCACGTGCGTCCCGAGGCCGTTTCGATAATCGTCGACGGCGGGGGCGACGCGGGCGACGCGGGCGTCGCCCCTACATGTGGGTCATTGCTTGATCGGGACCTGCTGGCGCGCCGCGCTGTCGCCTATTGGCACGGCCGGCGCGATCTGCGGACGCGACGCCTGGAAGACGTCTTCCAGCCGCGTCACCTTCGCGACCCGCTCCGCGGTCGTCAGCACCTGCTCGGCGAGCTGGTTGTCGCCCTGGGCCTGGAGGGCGGTGCCGAGGAGGAGGCCCGTGTGCATGTAGAGCGCCGGGATGCCCACCGACGGGCGGTCGACCCAGTCGCCCTTCTTGATGATCGACTTCTGGGCCTCGAAGACCTTGGTCCACAGCTCCTTCGTGCGCGGCAGGTCCACGAAGCCCTCGCCCGGGACGAGCAGCGTGTCCCTCCCCGGCGTCGGCATGGCCGGCAGGAGCCGGCGGGCGAGCCCCTGCGTGAGCAGGTACGGGTGCAGGCCCAGCTGGCCGCCGTAGTTGCCGGAGGTGCGGCTGAAGTAGACCGGGCGGGCCGGGAAGGCGTCGAGGATCATCTTCAGGACGAAGTAGTCCGCGCGCTCCAGGACGCCGTGGTCGAGCTGCCGCGGGTCGATCGTCGCCGAGATCTGGGTGCCGGGGACGCGCATCACGCGCGGGCCCGGGAGCTCGGTGAAGAGCTGCACCGCATCTGCTTCGGCCATCGACATCTTGAGCGGCGGACCCGACGGCTTGGGCCACTGCTTGCCGCGGTAGACCTCGGGACCCTTCGCCGCGTCGTACTCGTAGACCGGGCGGCGGATGATCTGCCGCGTGTACCAGTCGGTGTTGAGCAGCGACGTGTTGGCGATCACGACGTCGCGGCGGATGCCCTCGACCTCCTGCGCGTACCAGAGGGGGAAGGTGTCGTTGTCGCCGACGGTGACCAGGATGCCGTAGGGCTCGACGGAGTTGAGCAGGTCGTGCGCGAAGTCGCGGGTGTCGGTCTCCCCGTGGCGCGAGGCGGCCTTCCAGTTCGTGACCATGGGCACGAGCGCGAAGGCGAGGATCGGCGCTGACGCCAGCCAGCTGTTGCGGCGCGGCATCTCCAGCACCTCCCGGCCGACCTTCACCTGGTCCGATCCGATCAGCGCCGCGATCGTCTCCCAGACGAAGACCAGGCCGAGCGCGGCCCAGACGCCCCAGGCGGAGAAGCTCCAGATGAAGAAGTAGTCTCGGTCGCGAACCTCGCGCGGCACGTCCTGGAGGTCGGGGGACTGCGACGCGCCGTACTTGAAGTTCATGTAGTAGACGAGCACCACCGTCAGCGTCCCCATCAGCGGCCCGTAGAACGCGAAGGAGCTTCGGTCTCGTCGCCAGTGTACGTATCCCCCGAGCAGGCCGAGCCCGAAGAAGAGCACGGCGAGCACGTTCTGAAGCGGCGCGCTGTTCCCGGACGGGTCGCGCAGCCACTGCCACTTGAAGTACAGCCACCACATGCCGAGCTGCCCGGTGATGAACGGCGCCTGGCGGTCGGCGAGCGGCGGCTTGCCGTACTGCTCGCGGTCGAAGTTGTACTTGAAGCGGTCGTAGGTGAGCTTGGTGAAGGTGCAGGACGCCGCGAGCTTGGTCTCGCAGGCGGTGGGCTCGCCCTCGTTGATCGCCGGGAAGTGGGCGGCGCGGATGGGCTGGGTGGCGAAAGGCGTCATCCCCAGGATCAGCGCGCCGACGCAGGCGAGGAGGAGCCGCCAGCGCAGGATGGTGTGCCAGCGGCGCACCATGACCGCGACCGCGACCGCCGGGCCGATGAGGAATCCGGCCGGGTGGTTGGCGTAGCCCAAGCCCAGCAGGTAGGCGATGAGGACGAGCAGGCGGTCGGTCTTGCGGCCTTCGGGCTCATCGCACCAGCGCACGGTGAGCCACGCGGCAATCGCGAAGAAGGCGAGCGAGACGGTGTAGACCTTCTCGTTCACCACGCTCTGGTTCCACACCGTGAACGCCGTCGCGCCGACCAGCGCCGCGACCGTGCCGCCGGCGATGCGCTGCCACCGCTCGGGGAGCCAGCTCACCAGCACCCGCTCGGTGATCAGGAACCACATCCCCGCGGAGACGGCGCTGCAGAGCGCCGCCAGGATGTTGATCCGCTCCGCGTAGCTGCCGAGCGGCAGCCGCCCGAAGACGTTGGCGAAGAGGATGAAGAACGGGTTGCCGGGCGGGTGCGGGAGGCCGAGGACGTAGGCCGCCGCGATGTACTCGCTCGTGTCCCACATCGCCGTCGACGGCGCGAGCGTGAGCAGGTAGAGCCCGAACACGACCGCCGTGACGATCGCCGCGGCGAGGTACGAGGGCCGGTAGTCGAGGTCGGTGTGGCCACCGCGCCCCGGTCGTTCGCCGCGCGCCGCGCGTCCGGGGCGCGACTGCTGCGGTTCGCCGCCGGCGGGCTGCTCGGCGCGGTCGGAGCGTTCGGTGCTGACAGTTCCCATTGAACAGCCGGTAGTGAGGTTGGACGGGGTTGACCTGTAAAGATATAGAGGGCGCTACGCGTTGCGCGAATCGCGTATCGCGAATTGCGGATCAGTGCCTGAACAGCCGCTGCCCGGTCACCACCATGGCGATGCCATGGTCGTTGGCGGCCTGGATGACTTCTTCGTCGCGGACGGAGCCGCCGGGCTGGATGATGGCGCGGACGCCGGCCTCGGCGGCCTGGTCGACGCTGTCGCGGAAGGGGAAGAAGGCGTCCGAGCCGAGGACGGCGCCGGCGGTCTCGTGGCCGGCGGACTTCGCCTTGTGGACGGCGACGAACGCCGCGTCGACGCGCGACATCTGGCCGGCGCCGATGCCGATCGTGGCGCCGCCGCGGGCGAGGACGATCGCGTTGGACTTGACGCTCGCCACCGCCCGCCAGGCGAAGAGCAGGTCGGCCTCCTCCTCCGGCGTGGGGCTGCGGCGGGTGGCCACCTTCCAGCCGTCCGCGCCCGCCGACACCGTCGTCCGCTCCTGCACCAGCACGCCGCCGCGCACGCGCTTGAAGTCGAAGCCGTCGCCCGCGCCCCAGGGGGCGCTCCCGCGAAGCACCCGCAGGTTCTTCTTGCGCCCCAGGATGTCGAGCGCGCCCTGGGTGAACTCCGGCGCCACGATGCACTCGACGAACAGCGACGACACGGCGTCCGCGGCGGCGTCATCCACGGGCACGGTGAAGGCGATCACCGACCCGAACGCCGACGCGGGGTCGCAGGCGAGCGCCTTCCGGTAGGCGTCCAGCGCCGAGTCGCCGGTGGCGAGCCCGCAGGG
>Ga0126308_10000364_pt1 | contig 14363 bp, 16 predicted proteins | sample Plot55_FD_92533 | JGI IMG/M metagenome (GOLD analysis project Ga0126308, IMG submission 92533) | Serpentine soil microbial communities from UC McLaughlin Reserve, CA, USA - Plot55 | ecosystem: Environmental > Terrestrial > Soil > Grasslands | place: USA: UC McLaughlin Reserve, Lake County... | reverse complement strand
TTCCCAAGGCGGCGTGCTGACCAGCTAACCAGCTATTATCATGCCGGACTATGGTCAGGCTTCTTTTCGTGGTGGAGATCTAGGCGTGCGCAAGAGCCGTGGAGCGGAGGTTCGGGAAGCAGTCCTCATCACAGTGGCGGTCTGGGTACTGGCGCTGGCGATGTGGCTGGACATTCGGTTTCTGGGTGGGGTCCTGGGCAGGATCTCGACCGAGTCGATGAACGTCCACGGTGACTTCGACACCTTCTGGCGCTCGGCGAGGGCGTTCTGGGAGGGTAGGGACGTCTACGCTACGGGCGCCGAGCTCGAGAACCTCAACCCGCCTCTCTGGGTCCTGCTCATCTCGCCGCTCGGGCTGTTGGAGCCACTCGTCGCGTACCGCTTCTTCATACTCATCACGTTGAGCATCACCGTCGGGTATCTGGCCTGGGTGGCCGACGAGTTGCGATTGCGCCCCGCGTGGGCGGTCATCGGGGGGGTGATGTTGATCCTCTCCTCGCCTATGCTCGCGACGCTGGCGCTCGGCCAGATCTACCCGTTCCTCGCCTTTGGCCTCGTGGTCGCGTGGATGGCGGATCGGCGTGAGAGACACACGATCTCCGGCGTCGCCGTTGGGCTAGTCGTGGCGCTCAAACCCTCACTCGCCCCGGTGCTCCTGTGGCCGCTCGTGCGGCGGCGGTGGGACGTGTTCTGGGCGGCGATAGTGGCCGGTGCGGCTTCGACGCTCGTCGGGGCCGTCGTGGTGGGGTTCGTGGCGACGCTCGACTGGATGAGACTGCTCTCAGAGTCGTTCGCCAGCCCATACTGGGACAACGCCTCGCTCCCCTCGGCGGCTGCCCGGTTGTTCACGGACAACCCGTATGCCCAGCACGTCGCGACGTGGACGTGGACGATTCCGGTCGCCTACGTGCTGGGGATAGTGATTATCGCCATAACCGCCGCGAGAACGCGCGGGGCCGCGGAGGCGGGCCTGTGGGCTCTCGTCGCCGCGGCGCTGCTGGCCTCGCCCATCGCCTGGCACAACTACCTCGTCCTGCTCGGTCCCGGTATCCTGCTCTTGCTGGCGCGCGGGCGGGTCGCTCCGGCCTTCCTGCTCCTCGCTCTGCAGGCCATCCCGGGGCAGTGGCCCCTGCTGTGGAACCAGCAGGGTACGGTCGCGGCGACGCTGGCACTTACGCTCTACCTCTACATCCTCCTCGCGCACTGGGTCGTACTACTCCCCGGCCGGAAGGATCCCGCCGGCGCGGAGCCTGTGCTGGAGGCCGGCGACGCCAGAGGCGGGTAAAGGTCTCGCTGCTCGGGGACCGAGTGGCATGATCCTTCTTCGGGTACAGGGTTACAGTCCCCTCGTGGAAAGGTGGAAGAGATGGGAGAGACGATCAGCCAGCGCGTCGTCGAGGCGCTGCCCTTTCTGGACAGGATCGCCGATGGCGTCCAGCCGAAGGTGCGGGAGGCTGTCGAGGAGAGCGGGACGACGGTGCGCAACGCGCTCGATGGGAAGTGGCTCGAGGTGCCGCTGCACCCTGCTCTTACCGACGTGCCCGTTGGCTCATGGACCGCGGCTCTCGTCTTCGACGGGCTGGACGCCGCGACCGATTCCAGGACCATGAGGAACGCGGCCGACGCCTCGCTTGTGGTGGGAGTTCTGGGCGCCTTCGGTGCGGCGGTGACCGGGCTCTCCGACTGGCGCTACTTGAGCGGAGGGTCGAGGAGGATGGGCGTGGCGCACGGGCTCCTAAACACGATCGGGCTCGTGCTCAGCGTGACCTCGCTCGTACTCCGGGCTGCGGGGCGCCGCAACGCCGGGCGCATTACCTTCCTGGCCGGCTACTCGGTAAGCGGCATGGCCGCCCACCTCGGGGGCGAGCTTTCGTACGACTACGGCCTGCGCGTCAACCGGAACGCCTTCGTACCGGACGGCCCCGAGGACTTCGTGCCGGTCCTGGATGAAGAGGATCTGCCGCGGAACGACACACGCAAGGTCGAGGCAGACGGGGTGGGCGTCCTGCTCAGCCGCTCCTCGGGCGGCGAGGTCTGCGCCATCTCGAGCGTCTGCGGCCACCTCGGGGGACCACTCGAGGAGGGGAGTCGCGAGGGGGACACGGTGGTCTGTCCCTGGCACGGGTCGCGCTACGACCTGTGCAGCGGAAAGGTCCTGGAGAGCCCGGCCGTCTTCCCTCAGTCGCGTTACGAAACCAGGGTGCGCGACGGCAGGATCGAGGTCAGAGCCGCCGAGGAGAACGTGCAGGAGAAGGTGTTGTAAAGCCAGTCAGCACTTCAGCTTGTCAGCTTATTGCCGTTCGGCTCTGACTCAGCGTAGGCTTGGCGAGGCGGCGTGCCGGCACAAGCCTTGGCGCCGTAGAGTAAACGAACCGCGCTACCTTGCCGAGCTGCTGACTAGCCGCCTTCAAGGCGGCGTGCTGACTAGCTGAAAAGAGCGCTAGCTCTTCTCCAGAGTCTCCAGCGCCTCGGCGGCGGCGCGGCGCAGGCTTCGTCCGGCGTCCGTCTCGAAGACCTTCTGGAGGTCGCCGCGCGCCCTGGCGCGCTCGCCGAGAGCGGCGAGGGCGGAGGCGCGGTTGTAGTAGGCGATGCCGAGCCTGGGATCGTCTTTTATGGCCCGGTCGGCGGCTTCGAGAGCGCCCTGGGGGTTACCGGAGGCGTCGAGGCTAGCTGCCAGCGCCGAGTAGTAGCGGGGGAGGGGGCGCCGGGAGACGAGGTCTTCGTATAGCCCTGCGGCTTTCTGGTATTCGCCCCTGCGGAAGGCCATGCCGGCGCGGCGCTCGTCGGGGATCACAGCCCGGGCCATGACGGCCGTCAGGATGGTGGCCCCTGCCAGGTAGACGAGGAGCACGGGGCCGTAGTTGTAGACGGTCGCCTGCGACATCACAAAGGGCAGGCCGGCGACGAAGACGCCGGTGGAGAGCGGTGGGATCATTCGCAGGAAAAAGTCCCTGTAGGCCCGAACGCGCAGCAGATCCCGGTTCTGGCGCCCGATGAAGAACGTGAAGACCGCCAGGATGACCAGCGCGCCGATAGTGGGGTAGAGGAGGTTCACGAGAGCTCTTCGAGCATCGTGCGCACGCTGGTGCGGAAGCGGCGCGGGAGGTCCACCTCGAGCGCTCTCCTGAGGTCCTTGACCGCGAGGCTCGTCTTTCCCTGCCGCCGCCGAACGAGGGCGCGGTTGTAGTAGGCAATGCCGTACTCTGGGTCGTCTTCGATCGCCTTCGTCGAGGCATTGACGGACTCCTCGTAGCGCTCCGAGGCTCCGAGCGCAGCACCCAGGAAAGCCTGGTTGCGCGCCAGCGGCTTCTCCTCGGCCAGCTGCTCATAGAGCTCTGCCGCCTTCGGATAGTCGCGCTGGCGGAAGGCCCTGCTCGCCCGGCGCTCCAGGGAAGAGATGGAGAAGAGGCTCGCGGCGACGATGCCGGCGCCCGAGACGGCCATCCAGGTGATCGTGACCCACCCCTCGCGGTAGGTCTGGACGATAAACAGGCTCAAGGCCATGAGCAGTAGCACGCCGAAGGGGAGCGCCCTGCGCGCGAGCTCGAAGAGCTCCTTCGCCCTGACCAGGTCCCTGTTGGCTGAGTAGATCGTCTGCCACGTCAGGAAGACGAGGAGGAAAACCAGAACGATGGGTATGGCGCCCGAACCCAAATGCAGTACCTTCGGCTAAGAACCCACGGGCGCGGGCTCGAGCCGCCGTAGCACCTCGAGCGCGGGTGAGACGAGTCTCTCGAAGTCCTCGTCGTCCAGCGCCGGGCGCGAGCCCTCCGTGGAGATAGGATTCTCCAGGCCGATCCAGCTCTTGCACCCCGCGTATGCCTCGCTGTAGGGCAGCTCGACTGGCTCGGGCAAGAAGAAGGTGCGAAGGACGAGCACGGTCAGCGGCTTCTTCGGGCGCCACCTGAAGCGGCTCTCCGCATACTCCGGCGTCCACATGTGGTAAGGGTCTATGGCTTCGAGGGACTCCTGCTCGGAGATCTCGTACGCCCCTTTGACCTCGGCGAAGGACGTGAAGCGCAGAGGCCCATCGTCTGTGAGTTCGGGAATCTCCTGCATGAGCTGCCGGTACTCCGGCTTGAGCAACTCGGGGCTCTGGTGCTCGTAGCCGGGGAGGAGCAGGAAGCGCCTCTCTGCCACGGCGAACGCCTTCTCGCGGATGCCGCCCTTGCGGATCACTAGCGCCGTCTCCCCGCGTTCGAGGGCTTTGACGGTGACCGCCCATTCTTTAAGCGTGTGGCGCAGCGTTTCCAAGATCACCTCTCGTATAATGCGTCTCGTCTACAGAAGATTATATGACCTAAACGTTCGAGCTTCGACAGGAGGAGCCATGTCCCAGCGCGAGACCCCGCATCGCGTAGAGCGCGACTCGATGGGGGAGGTACAGGTCCCAAGAGAAGCCCTCTTCGGCGCCCAGACGCGGCGCGCCCTCGACAACTTCCCCATAAGCGACCTGCGCAAGCCGCGCCGCTTCGTGCAGGCACTGGGGGCGATCAAGCTCGAAGCCGCGAACGTCAACCATGAACTGGGTCTTCTGGACGATAACCTCAGGGATGCCATCGTCCGGGCCGCCGAAGAGGTCATGGAGGGCGAGCTCGACAACCAGTTCGTACTCGACGTCTTCCAGACCGGCTCCGGGACCTCCACCAACATGAACGCCAACGAGGTCATCTCGAACCGTGCAATACAAGCAATGGGCGGCGATCTCGGCTCCAAAGAGCCCGTCCACCCCAACGACCACGTCAACATGGGCCAGTCCTCTAACGACGTCATCCCCACGGCGATACACCTCGCAGCCCTGATCTCCATGCAGCAGGATCTCCTCCCGGCCCTCGAGAAGCTCCAGGGAGCACTCGAAGACAAAGCCCGCGAGTTCGATGACGTTATCAAGACGGGCAGGACTCACCTCCAAGACGCGACCCCGATCCGTCTCGGCCAGGAGTTCGAGGGCTACGCGGGCCAGATCGAACGCGGCATCACGCGTGTCCACAAAGCAATGGACGAGCTCGCCGAGGTGGCCCTCGGCGGCACGGCTGTCGGCACCGGCGTCAACACCCACCCCGAGTTCGCAGGTAGGGTAATTGAGCGTCTGAGCGCCCGCTTCGGGGTCGAGGTGCGCGAGACGGAGAACCACTTCCAGGCGCAGAGCGCGATGGACGGGACCGTCTTCGCGAGCGGCGCGCTGAAGACGGTCGCGGTGAGCCTCATGAAGATCGCCAACGACATCCGCTGGCTCGGGAGCGGCCCGCGCGCCGGCATCGGGGAGATAGCCCTGCCCGAGGTGCAGCCCGGTTCATCCATCATGCCGGGCAAAGTCAACCCGGTCATAGCCGAGAGCGCTGCGATGGTCGCAGCGCAGGTCATGGGCAACGACGCTACCATAACCATCGCGGGCCAGAGCGGGAACTTCGAGCTCAACGTCATGCTCCCGCTCATCGCCTACAACCTCCTGCAGTCCATCGAGCTCCTCGCCAACGCCGCGGAGAACCTCACAGACCAGTGCGTGATCGGCATCCAGGCCACCGAGCGTGGCCCCGAGCTAGTCGAGAAGGGTCTCATGCTCGCAACAGCGCTCGCGCCCGGGATCGGCTACGACAGGGCGGCCGAGATCTCCAAGGAGGCCTACAAGACAGGCCGCACCATCCGCGAGGTCGCCCGCGAAAGAACAGACCTCTCCGAAGTAGAACTCGACAAGCTGCTGGATGCGCGCAAGATGACGGATATCTAGAGTTGGCCTACAGCTAGGTGAGCTAGGCAGACGGGAATCGATAGTAGACATGGCCTACTATCTCGACCTCTTTTCGCATGAGACCTATGAGGCATTCAGCAAATCCGACAGGTCCGTATCAGGCTTTCGCAGCGAAACGCAGCCAGCAGGATCAATGCTGGCGACAAGTTTGTCTGTTACATGACGAAGCTATCGCGCTGGGTGGGCATGTTACATGTCATCGAGGGACCATACGTCGATGATGAGCCGATTTTCTATCCGGAAAGTGATCCCTTCGTCGTGAGGTTTCGTGTGAGACCCATCGCTTGACTTCCCGTAGAGAAATCGATTCCAATCCACGCAGATCACATTTGGAATGAGCTCTCGTTTACTAGAGGCCAAGACAAGAGTTCATCGGCTTGGACAGGAAAGATTCGAGGAAGTTTGGTTCAGTTATCCGAGAGCGATGGAGCACTACTCGAGTCTGATATTCAAGAACAGCTATATTAGTCTGCAGATCGTGGCACCGTTGGTTTGGAGAGAGCAAGTATTTCAAGAGCTTCGGCGTCCGGTATTCTCGCTGTAAGATCGTGGTCCGCTATCGGAAAGCTGCACACACCTCACCTCTCCCACCTCTCGGATACCGTTATAGACGAGTACGAGGAAGTAGAGGACTAAGACGTACGTGGTGGGTGCATCGCGCCCACGGGCGGATTGAACTATCGAGTACTGGTAAGTCCGCACGCTGCGACAGAGTCCTTTGTATAATTACCGGCCAGGAAACAGGGATGGCTGATCTAACTTCCACGCCGGTATCGGTAGCGGGTGTGCCTGAGCCGGGCTCTGCCGAGGAGCTCCGGCGCTTCGCACAGATTCAGGAGCGGCTTGCGCCGTTGGCCGAGCGGCTGGTCGCCGACCCGCGCATACCGCAGACCGTCGTTGTGGTTCCTAGCCTCTCGCTCGACCTGGAGGAGCTGGCGAAGATCCCGGGCGTGCACCACTACGAGGAGCGGCTTCTGTGCATGCTGATGCTGCTGCGGATGCCGCGCACCCGCCTGGTCTTCGTCACGAGCCAGCAGGTCCCGACGGCAATCGTGGACTACTATCTGCACCTGCTCCCCGGCGTCCCGCTGCGGCACGCCCGCGGACGGCTGACGCTCCTTAGTTGCCACGACTCCTCCGACGTGCCGTTGACGCAGAAGATCCTCGACCGGCCGCGCCTGATCGAACGCATTAAGGGTGCCATCGCCGACCCCGAATCTGCTCACCTGAGCTGCTTCAACAGCACGGCGCTGGAGCGGAGCCTTGCGGTGCGGCTCGGCATCCCGCTGTACGGGAACGATCCCGAGCTGAACGGCCTGGGCACCAAGAGCGGCAGCCGGGAGGTGTTCCGGGAGGCGGGTGTCCTGTTGCCGGACGGGTTCGAGCACCTGCGCGACGCAGAGGACATCGCGGAGGCCGTCGTCGAGCTGAAGCGCCGCCACCCTGGCTTGCGGCGCGTGGCGATCAAGCTGGACGAAGGGTTCTCTGGCGAGGGCAACGCGGTCTTCAACTACGACGGCGCCCCTGAAGACATGGACCTCGAGCGCTGGGTGAGAGACGAGTTGCCCGGGCGCATCAAGTTTGAAGCGAAAGATGAGACGTGGGAGCGCTACTGTCACAAGTTCGGGGAGATGAGCGGCATAGTCGAGTGCTGGGTGGAGGGGGAGGAGGTGCGCTCCCCGTCTGTGCAGTGCCGCATAAACCCGCTGGGTGAGTCTGCCGTCGTCTCGACCCACGACCAGGTTCTGGGAGGGCCTTCGGGCCAGATCTTCCTTGGCAGCTCTTTTCCAGCCGATGCCGAGTACAGCCGGGAGATCACGGAGGCCGGGCAACGAGTAGGGAAGGTGCTCAACGAACGCGGGGCGCTGGGCCGCTTCGCCATCGACTTCATCTCCGTCAGGCGCGAGGAGGGATGGGCACACGCGGCCATAGAGATCAACCTTCGGAAAGGCGGCACGACCCATCCGTACCTGATCCTTCGCTTCCTGACCGACGGGGCCTACGACCCGAACGACGGGCTGTACTGTACGCCAACCGCGAAGCCCTGCTACTACTACGCCTCGGACAACCTCCAGAGCCCGGCCTACAAGGGCCTGACCCCAGACGACCTCATAGACATCGCGGTGAACAACGGCCTCCACTTCGATGGCGCCTCTCAGCAGGGAGTGGTGTTCCACCTGATCGGGGCCCTCTCCCAGTACGGCAAGCTCGGCACCGTCTGCATCGGGGATAGCCACGAGAGCGCCCGGAACTTCTATCGCGAGACCGTCTCCGTCCTCGACCGCGAAGCTCGATAGTAGAGCCCCGTAAGGACAGTATCATCCCTCGCGCCCGGCCCGCTTGCGGACCTTCGCCGGATTATCTTCAGAATATTTTGCAGCGGAGCGCTTCCTCGCCTCCCCCAATGCGTCGTCCGGCCGGATTCGCGAAGTCATGGGGAAAACGCTGGGGTTGACCCCCGTATGGCCGGCGCGGGGACCATGATCACGGTGTGATAACGGCGAAAAAGGCCTTGAAATGCCGTTTTGGAACGCCAATACTCTCCGCCCGAGATTTGTATTCACATCAGATGTAACAGCTGGCTAACGCAGACTGGAGGGGGATGCGTGAAGCTTAGACTCTCGCAACTATTGTGTATCGTGATTCTGGCCGGCGCCTTTCTCGTCATATCGGACGGGTATGCGCAGACCAAGACGGGCCTGGCCTCGTACTACGGCGCCGAGTTGGCAGGGCAACCCACCGCCAGCGGCAAGCCTTTCAACCCTTATGGCTTCACGGCGGCCCACAATACGCTGCCGCTCGGCACCAGGCTGATCGTCAGCTACGGCGGGCGCTCCGTCGAGGTGACCGTCAACGACCGGGGACCTTACTCGGGCGGGCGTGAGCTCGACCTCTCGCAGGGGGCCGCGGACTACCTCGGCCTTACCTACGCCGGCGTGGACTACGTGGACTACACCATCGCGGGCAGCTCCGGTGGCTACGGTACCGGAGGCTACGGCGCGGGCAACTCCACCTACGCGGGGACGGACGGCTTGTCCAAGGCACCGGCCGCGGAGTACTCTTCTAACGGTCAGAGCGGAACCTACGTGGTGCAGGCGGGAGACACCCTTTCCGGCATCGCCACCGAGCTGGGGACCACAGTCGAGGACCTGGCGGCGACGAACGGCATAGAAGACCCGAACCTCCTGTACGCCGGCGAGACGCTCAAGTACTAAGTAAGACCACGCGCGTGGGGCGCTGTAGTTCGCACCCATGCGCGGTTCTCCGGTTCCTCAATTGGGTAGACTGGCCGGGAAGTCGTGACGCTCTGAGGTGCTCGGGTGGGTTCGAGATCTGTAGACGCCTTTCGCACCGACCGCCTTCTCGCCGAACGCCTGCGCGAGGAGCATCTCGGTGAGATCCACCGGGATCCCAACGTCATGGCGACCCTCGGCGGCCTCCGCTCTGACGAAGAGACCGACCACTACCTCCGCGATAACCCGGACCACTGGGACCGCTGCGGGTATGGGATGTGGGCGTTCAGGGACAGAGCTGACGGCCGTTTCGTGGGCCGCGCCGGCCTCGGGAACACTCACGTGGGCGGCAATAACGAGGTGGAGCTATCCTACGCACTCATGGCCGACTACTGGGGCAGAGGACTGGCCACGGAGATCCTGAAGCTGGCTTTCGAGCGGCTCGACCTGGTCGACATCGTCTGCTTCACCCTGCCGCCGAACCGGGCGTCTCACCGCGTGATGGAGAAGGCCGGGTTCGAGTACGAGCGCGACGTCATCCATGGGGGATCGCTACACCTGCTCTACCGCATTAACGCCCCTGAGGCTTAACGCGTGCGTTTAGGGCTCCGGCAACTTAAGCATTAGCTTCAGGGTTAAAGAAGCAGGTAAGTCAGCGTGGCTATGCAGACTGGGATCACCAGGATGACCAGGGTTCTAGCCGCATAGGGCGATCCGATCCAGAGAGCTTTGACCCGGCGCGCGAGCTCTCTCAGCCGCACCTCGGCACGGTCGAAGAGGCGGGCCAGGGGCAGGAATTCTCCGGCGAGCATCCACAGTCCTATTACGATAATGATGTAACTAGGGCCGGGCGTGGGCAGGAACGCGAAGCCCGCGGCTATGAGCGTGGGTCCGCCGACGAAGTTGAAGATTCTGCCGTACCGCGACGCCTCGCCCCGCTCGCGGCGTTTGCGGTGGTTGCTGTAACGGGTCTGGAAGCGGTGGCCAGGCTCGATCTCTCTGAACAGTCGCCATTGCTCCCAGCCCTTTTTCACCTTCCCCATCACGTCCAAAACGTAGCCCGCCCGATCTGAAAGCCAAAAGAGAAATGATAACCGGCTCAGATCCCAGAATCTCGATCGAGAGGGTTCGTTCCCTGTGGATGTGCGCTCGGACACAGTCAAGCGGAGCCGGGGCTTCGCTCTTCCTCAGCCGGCGAAGAACAGGCGGTAGATCGCGTAGGCGACCGCGGCGGCGCAGAGCGCGGCCACCGCGACGACCGAGATCTTCCCGAGCAAGGATCCCTGCCACACATTCGCGACGAAGTGGGCCAGCTTCCTCAGCCTCACCTCGGCCCAGTCCAGAAAGCGGGCGGCGGGCAGTAGCTCGCCGGCCAGTATCGCCAGGCCGAGAAAGACCGTGGCGAAGCCGGGACCCGGCAGAGGTGCCAGAAAGAGACTTCCAACCGCCAGGACGGTCCCGAGCACGACCAGGAAGACCCTCTTGACAATGTGGCCCCGTCCGTCTTGCTGCCGGCGGTGGTAGCGGTCCTGGAATCGGTGGCCAGGCTTGCCCTTCTTGAACTCCCGCCAATGCTTTTTCACCTTCTCGATCACGACCTTACGATATGCCCTTTACGCCATCTGCTCAACTACGGCGTTGATCCTTAACCGTGCTGCAACAGATAGAACCCAACGTACAACCTCAGCAGATCACCATTTGACCCATCGATGACCTTCGTGATATACATCGTCTACATACATCAGGTGGTAGCATGGTAAGGACTCAGATCTATCTAACCGCAGAAGAGAAAAGGGCGCTAGCTGCCATAGCCGATCGTACCGGACAGACACAGAGCGAGCTCATCCGCGAAGCCGTGGACCGTCTCATCGTCCGATACAACGAGGGTGGACGGCTAGAGATCCTTCGTGGTGCGCGAGGTATGTGGCAAGAACGCGTCGACCTGCCTGATTTTGCAGCGCTCCGACGCGAGTTGGACGAGCGAGGCGCGGCTCCCGCGCAAAGGTAATGGAGTGTGGCCGAGCGTCTTCTGATCGACACCGACGTTATCGTCGAGTACCTTCGCGGCTGTTCAGAGGCGATAGAGTACCTCGAGGGCCTCGAATCAGACCTGTTCGTGTCGGTCGTGTCGATCGCCGAGCTGTTCTCCGGCGTCAAGGGTGACGAGGAAGAGCGGTCACTGGAGCGATTTCTCCTCGCTTTTACCGCTTTGCCCGTTACCGAGGCAGTGGCACGGCTCGGCGGCCTCTACAGGCGGGACTTCAGGCCGAGTCACGGCACCGGCCTTGCGGACGCCCTGATCGCCGCGACCACCGAAGATAACGATGTCAACCTCGTAACGTTCAACCGGCGCCACTTTCCTATGGTCTCCAGGATTACGGTGCCTTATGAGCGTTGACATTCGTTCTTGCGGTCGGTGCGACTGGGCGGTAGTTGAGCCTGGGGCGTTCGATGACACGCGTGTCTTCGAATAAAATACCTGGATGGCAAGCACAAGAATCGGCAAACTGTCACCTCGCTATTCGTTTATGCTCAATCCTCGTGCAGAAGTACGCCTGAGCAAATGTCCGAAGTGCCAGAAGAGGACCCATCTGCGCAAGTTCGCGCTGTTTATTCACGTCGATGGGTGGGGGCCGATGGCGCTCGGCAAGACGTGCCGTTATTGTTCGGCGTGTGAGTTGATCATGGCGCACCAGGATGAGCTGGAAGCGGAGCTGGCCCATAGTTTCGGCCGGATAGCGCCGGAGATAATCGGAAACGAGTACGTGGTGCTGGGTACGATCGATAAGAAGGTATGGCGGGCCGGGCTCGAAGGCAGAGACAGGGATTTCGCAGAGATATTGGAGCACGTCGCGGATTTCGAGAAAGAGTACGACTTGGTGTATGAGCCGGGCAGGTGGTATCCGGCCGATGAAGGATCTCGAAAGTGAGCCCGAACGAGCTCATCATTCAACAGACGTCATGCTGCGCATCCCACCTGTGTCTGGGTAAGCAGAGTTCGTGATGGCGCCTGATAGGCCCTCCGATGCTATTCCTCCGGCACTGCGGCCACGCTACGAGGCCGTGAGTCGCCTGGCGGATACCGTTTGTCGGGAGCACCTTAACGACGCTTACGCCGAGCTGGCGCAGGAGATGGCGGCCGAGCTGTGTCTGCGCGAACCTTCGCTCCTGAAACGGGGCCGACCCGAGAGCTTGGCCTGCGGGATCGTCTACGCGCTCGGGAAGGTGAACTTTCTCTTCGATCGGAGCCAGACGCCGCATCTGAGCAGCGGCGAGCTCTGCGGGTTGTTCGGTGTGAGCCCGGCCACCGGCTCGTCCAAAGCGAGGTTGATCCTGGATCAGTTGGACAGCTTCCAGTTCGATCCCCGTTGGTGTCTGCCAGGCATGCTGGAAACGAACCCGCTCGCCTGGATCGTGGAGATCAACGGTGTGCCCGTGGACGCGCGGTGGCTGCCTCTGGAGGTGCAGGAAGAGCTGGCGCGTCTGGGGGTGATCCCTTACGCACCGGAGCCAGATACTGGTGAGGACCCGGGATAAAGTCCTACCGGCTACACTCGTTTGGTCCTGTGATCGGGCTTTCGACCCCACCTCTCCACCCGCTTAAATTGCGTGCTGGGGTCGAGGCGAACCGGAAGGAGTCTGCGTGTCCGAAGAGAAGCGTCGTTCGTGGGCTGAGCCATTCAAGATCAAGGTGGTGGAGCCCCTCAAGACGACGACCCGCGGGTATCGGGAGCGCGCGATCCGAGAGGCCGGCTACAACACGTTCCTCCTGCGCTCTGAAGACGTCTACATCGACCTCCTGACCGACTCCGGCACGAACGCGATGAGCGACAACCAGTGGGCGGGGATGATGCTCGGCGACGAGGCCTACGCCGGCAGCGAGAACTTCTACAACCTCGAAGCCGCCGTTGGCAAGTACTACGGCTACTCTTACCTCGTCCCGACGCACCAGGGCCGGGGGGCGGAGCACATCCTCTCCCAGATCCTCATAAGTGAGGGAGACTACATACCAGGCAACATGTACTTCACCACCACGCGCGAGCACCAGGAGCGCGCGGGCGGGACCTTCGTGGATGTCATCATCGACGAGGCCCACGACCCCGAGAGTACGCACCCCTTCAAGGGCAACGTGGATCTACGAAAGCTGGAGGACCTCATCGAGCGGGTTGGGGCGGAGAAGATACCCTACGTTAGCGTCGCAGCTACGGTCAACATGGCCGGGGGGCAGCCGATCTCGATGGAGAACCTGCGGGCGGTACGCGAGTTCACCCAACTCCACGGCATCAAGGTTGTTTTGGACGCGACCCGGGCGGTCGAGAACGCGTACTTCGTCAAGCGGCGTGAGGAGGGGTACGCGGACCGGAGCATCGCGGAGATCCTGCGCGAGATGTGCTCCTGCTCCGACGCGGCGACGGTCAGCGCGAAGAAGGACCTCTTGACGAACATCGGCGGCTTCCTAGCGACCTTCGACGAGGATCTCTTCGAAGAGGCTCGCAGCCTCGTCGTCGTCTACGAGGGTCTGCACACCTACGGCGGCCTCGCAGGGCGCGACATGGAGGCGATGGCGCGCGGCATGGAGGAGATGGTCGAGGAGGACTATCTGCACGCCCGCATCGGCCAGGTCGAGTACGTGGGGGAGAAGCTGCTAAGGGGCGGCATCCCGATCGTGGTGCCCATCGGCGGGCACGCCATCTTCCTCGACGCGAAGCGGTTCTTCCCCGGGATTCCCCAGGACCACTTCCCGGCGCAGACGCTCGCGGCGGAGATCTACGTGGACTCCGGCGTCCGTACCATGGAGCGTGGCATAGTCTCTGCCGGCCGCGACAGGGAGACCGGCGAGCACAACTACCCGGAACTCGAGCTCGTCCGCCTCGCCTTCCCCCGCCGCGTCTACACCCAGGCTCACTGCGACGTGACCGTCGAGTCCATAGAGTCCGTCCACGACAACCGCGAGAGCGTGCGGGGCTTGAGGATGGTCCACGAGCCGAAGCACCTGCGGTTCTTCCAGGCTCGCTTCGAGAAGCTCTGAACTCCGCCGGCATCCGCGCCGTGCGTTCGGCGGCAGGATGCGGTATACCAGTACCGCCGGAATGTATACGAGCAGAGAGATAAACCCATAACAACAGGAGATCAGCAAATGGATTCACCGCGCAGAGAGGTCGCCACGCTCGCGGGCGGATGCTTCTGGTGCCTTGAGGCCGTCTACGACGAGTTGCGGGGCGTGGAGAAGGTCGAGTCCGGGTACTCGGGCGGTTTGGTTTCGAACCCGACTTATAGACAGGTCTGCACCGGGACTACCGGCCACGCTGAGGTCGTGCAGGTTACGTTCGACCCCGAGGTCGTCTCGTTCAGGGAGATCCTGGAGGTCTTCTTCACCATCC
>Ga0126308_10000362_pt1 | contig 14388 bp, 16 predicted proteins | sample Plot55_FD_92533 | JGI IMG/M metagenome (GOLD analysis project Ga0126308, IMG submission 92533) | Serpentine soil microbial communities from UC McLaughlin Reserve, CA, USA - Plot55 | ecosystem: Environmental > Terrestrial > Soil > Grasslands | place: USA: UC McLaughlin Reserve, Lake County... | reverse complement strand
CTAGAGGTTAATGTAAGTCGAACGGCCGGGCTCGAATAAGGAGGGGGGATGATTCAGGCCCGGCCACCTCTATTTACGCAGCAGCGCGCCAAGTGTTTCGGACCAGGCGCTACTCGTAGCAGGCGCCGTTTGTCTTTACGGGGAACTCCTTCGGGCAACCGCCATCCGGCATCAGGGGAAGAGGACCGGACCGCGGGCCGCCCGACTCGAACAGGTCGGTATCCGGCCCTGCGTCCAGGGTAGAGTCTCTCGGGGGCCTGGAGGGTGTGCTCGGAGTAGCGCCAGCGCTACTTTCTGCGGGTACGCTCGTAGACGTGGTGGTGCGGGGCGTGGTGGCGCGGGGCCCGCTGGCCCGGCCGCCAGCGCATTCTTCGACCGTAACGGTGTAACCCGAGCCCACGAACCCCACCGTGACGACGTAATCTCCGGGGCCGTTTTGGATCAGTAGCGATGTAGTACCGGGAGTCTGGAAGGCCTGCCGCCTGATGACCCCGGGATTGGCGGGATCGTTCACCTCGCCGACTACCACGGCCGCCCCTCCGGGCCGACTGGAGGATGCGTCCAGACGCACCACGAAGGAATCACTCGTGGTCGTGAAGGGCCCGTAGTTGGCGTATCCTCGGGAGATCGTGCTGGCGCCGCCACCCCTTTCTCGGAGTATCGGGCTGCTCGGGCCGGGGCAACTTTCGTTCGGGACTTGACTCTGCGCTTCGGCCGGCTGTTCCGGGATCACTTCCAGACCGTATGTTGCAATGGCGATGCCCACGACCAGTATCACAGTGAGGGCCACCGCCCGTCTCACGAAGTTCTCCTCCCCTACGCTTTGGCAAGGAGCATTTTACACTTGCGGGTCATGTCCTGGCAACAATAGTTTCGTTCGCCGTCACAGCGCTTCTCGCCAGGCCAGTATCGCGAGGACGAGTATCGGCAGGAGGACGAACGCCACCACGGCGGCGACCATGAGATCTTCATCGCGCCAGGTGGTCACGAAGAGGGCCGCCACCACGGCGGCGCAAAGCGAGACGGCCAGGGCGAAAAGGAAGGCCGCGCTCACAAAATCCTGAAGAGGAACACGGCCGCCACCACGTTGAAAGCGAAGAACGCGAGCGCCGCGGACCTGGAGAGCGCCCGATGATTGTCGAGCACCGCCACGATGTAGTAGTAGGCGCATCCCGCCGCCGCGACGATCGCGACCGTCAGGCCGAGGAAGTCCTGTGTTCCGACCCTCACGCCGCCTCCCTCAAACGGCCGCCCCCACGCCGTCGCGAATGAACTCATCGAGCATGGAGAGCGCCATCCTGGCCTGCCTTTGTCTGCGCTCTGGTTTGCGTAGGCGCCTGCCGTTCTCCTTCTTCGGTGCGGTGGGGACGAGGCCCCAGTTGGAGTTTATCGGCTGGAGGGTGCCTTCTTTGGTCGTGATGTAGTGGGCGAGCGCGCCCATCATCGTGCCGCGCGGCATGGTTATGGAGCTCTCCCCCCTCGCGAGCCTGGCCGCATTGGTACCCGCCAGGTGCCCCATCGCCGCGCTCTCGACGTAGCCTTCCACCCCGGTGAGTTGCCCGGCGAAGAACAGGGGCTGTGTGCTGAGGCTCTCTCTTATGCGCATGCTGGCATCGAGCATGTGATTGGAAGGTAGGTAGGTGTTGCGGTGCATCACGCCCATGCGGGCGAAGTCAGCGTTCTTCAGGCCGGGGATGGTCCGGAACACGCGCCTCTGCTCGCCCCACTTCAGGCGCGTCTGGAAGCCGACGATGTTGTAAAGGTTGCCTTCGGCGTCGTCCTGGCGTAGCTGTACGACGGCGTAGGGGATCTCACCCGTACGGGGGTCGGGGAGTCCGACGGGCTTCATGGGCCCGAAGCGGAGGGTGTCCTCTCCGCGGCGGGCGATGGTCTCGACGGGGAGGCATCCTTCGAAGTAGAGGTCTTCTTCGAAGTCCTTTATAGGGCTGAGCTCAGCGGCCTCCAGGTCTTCCACAAAAGCGTAGTACTCTCTCTCGTTCATCGGGCAGTTCAGGTAGGCGGCCTCGCCCTTGCCGTAGCGGGAGGCCCTGTAGATGACGGTTTCGTCCAGGGAATCCCGGTGGATGATAGGAGAGGCCGCGTCGTAGAAGTAGAGTCTCTCCCCGGAGAGCGCCTCTATCTTCTCGGCCAAAGCGTCCGAGGTCAGCGGTCCCGTCGCCACGACCACAGGGCCGTCGGGGATGTACGTGGCCTCCTTGCGCATGACCTCGATGTTGGGGTGGGCGCGTACCGTCGCGGTGACGGCGCACGGGAAGTCCTCGCGGGCCACCCCGAGGGCGCCGCCGGCGGGGACAGAGTTCGCGTCGGCGCAGTCCAGGATCACCGACCCGAGACGCCTGAGCTCTTCCTTGAGCAACCCCGAGGCCGTTTCGAGGGAACGGTTACCGAGCGAGTTCGAGCACACGAGCTCGGCGAAGTGCTGCGTGCGGTGGGCAGGGGTCTCTTTGTTCGGCCGCATCTCCCACAACTCGACCGAGCAGCCTAGTTCTGCAGCCTGCCAGGCAGCCTCGCTCCCGGCGAGTCCGGCTCCTATAATGGTAACGTCGGGCATCGAATAGGATCCTCTACTCGTGATCATGTAGGGAGCTTATTTTACGCCAGTCAAACCCGTACTGTGGAAGGAGCCATCCCTGGCCTTGCAGCATCTATAATAGGAACTTACTGGACGCCTTCAAGAGTAGAGATACATGGGCAGAAGAAGAGACTACGACGAGGGCTACGATGACGCCCGCAGGGACATGATGGACCGTGAGACCGGCTCGCGTACTAGTGGCGACGGCGCCTTTACGGCCGCCGTCTTTATCAAGTACGCCGCCATCGTCATCGTCGTGCTCATCATCGCCTACGTGGTACTCAGGATCGTCGGCGCCATCCAGGGAGTGGTGTAGCCGGTCAGCATTTCAGCACGCTCCAGCCTCCGGCTGTCGCTTGTCAGCATTTCAGCTTGTTGTTTTGACTGACGGGCTGGGATGCACCTGCTGGATCATCCCGGTTTGTTGGAGGGCGGCGAGCGCTATTCCCGCCCCGGCCAGGGTGATGACGGAGGCGCTCACGACCGGTAACAGACGCGGCACGAGCCCGCCGCTGACGCCGAGCGCCATCAACCCACGCTAGTGCGCTCGATCTCCAGTTCCGCTACGAAGGCCGCGAGATCGGAGGCAACGCGCCGTGGCTCCTCCCAGTAGAAGGCGTGTCCCGCGCCCGGATACGCCAGGAGCCGCGAACCTGGGATAGCCGCCGCGAGGGACTCTTGATCGCTTCGCGGAAGTATTACATCCCGGTCTCCCCACACGATAAGGGTGGGAGCCCGGATCTTGCCAAGTTCCTCCAGGGAATCGTCTTCCAGAAGTCCTTTGAACGTCTCTCTCCACACCCTGGCAGGCGCCTTCAGATTCTCTTGCACGATTGTTTCGAGGAACCCTTGCGGCACCGGCCGGACCAGTGTGCCCTCCGCAAACTCGCGCACGAGGCCGGGGGGGATCGGGTCCGTCAGCTTCGAGATGGTCGAGTTCCACATCTCCAGTACCCCCGGTTTATCTCGCAGGGCAGCGGGGGAACCCAGAAGCACGAGCCCCAGGGTGCGATCGGGGTTGACTATCGCGAAGCGTCGGGCGATGAAGCCGCCACTGGAACCACCCACGACGACGGCTGCTTCGAGACGGAGCGCGTCCATAAACGCCTCCAGATCGGCCGAGAAATCGCGGGGATGATAGCCCCTTGCGGGACGGCTCGCATCACCATGACCCCGCTGCGTCAAAGCGAAGGCATGAATTGACTCCGGCAGAAAAGACAGCACGGGCTCGAAGGATCTCCAGGAATCCGCGATGGCGTGTAGGAGCAGTACGGTAGCGCCCGATGGATCTCCCTGCTCGACGTAGGGGAGCCTCACCCGATTGGGAAGCTCGACGGACTTGATATTGGGTGTCGTGGACTTCTCCATCGTTTCCCTCCGTGCGACGCCGACCACAACCCGCTGCTCTTCTCCCTGTCCGTCGTCCTCTCCGTCTACGCCGGATCGGTCCTCGCCTTCTGGCGCTCCTCGTCGACGAGGACGCGGCGCAGCAGCTTGCCCACGGCGCTCTTGGGTAGCTCCTCGCGGAACTCGACAGCTTTGGGGGTCTTGTAGGCGGCGAGGCGGTCTTTGCAGAAGTCGAGTATCTCCTCCTCCGTCGTCGAGGCGCCGGAGCGTCTGACGACGAACGCCTTGACCGTCTCGCCGCGGTATTCGTCGGGGACGCCGATCGCGACAGCCTCAGCCACGTCGGGGTGCTCGAAGAGGACCTCTTCGATCTCGCGCGGGTAGACGTTGTAGCCCGAGGCCAAGATCATGTCCTTCTTCCTGTCGACGATGTAGAAGTAGCCGCTCTCGTCCATCTTCGCGATGTCGCCCGTGTAGAGCCAGCCCTCCCTTAGCGTCTGTGCCGTCTCGTCGGGCATGCCCCAGTAGCCCTTCATGATCTGCGGGCCCTTGATGATCAGCTCCCCCGATTCGCCGATGGGCATCTCGGTCTCCCCCGTATCCGCGTCTACTATTCTGGCTTCGGTCGAAGGGATGGGTATGCCGATGCTGCCCTCGCGTCCTTCTCCCAAAAAAGGCGGATTGTTGTGCGTCACGGGGGAGGCTTCGGAGAGACCGTAGCCCTCGAATAGGGGCTTTCCGACCTTCTCTTCGAAAGAACGCTTCAGGTTTACGGGGAGGGCGGAGCCACCCGAGTTGAAGATCTTTACGTCGTGCAGGTGATGTTTGCGCAGGTCCGCGTCGCTTGCCAGGAGCGCCATGTACATCGTGGGGACGCCGGAGAACATCGTCGGCCGGTCGTTCGCGAAGATCGCCAGAGCCTCCTCTACCTCGAAGCGGGGGAGCAGTACCTGCTCGACGCCGAGCTTGATACCGAAGAGCATCACGCAGGTCAGGCCGTAGATGTGGAAGAAGGGCAAGGCGCCTACGCACTTGCGGCCCCTGAACTGGGCCGGGTCGCGGACGAACACGTCGATAGTCTGCTGTACGTTCGCAACCAGGTTACGGTGGGTCAGCATCGCACCCTTGGACACCCCCGTCGTTCCGCCCGTGTACTGCAAAGCCGCCACGTCCTCGGCGGGATCTATATCCACCTCGGGGGCGGGGTCGGCGTCACCGGAGAGGAAATCTCCGAAGGAGCTGTGCCCGGGGTCGAGTTCCTGGGGCTCACCATGGAAGGCCACGACGATAGCACTCTTCAGGCCTGTATAGGGCAGCACGGACTTTATTCGCCCGTAGACGTCTGCGTAGACGACGATGGTTTCGGCGCCAGAGTCGTTGAGGATATAGGAGATCTCTCGCTCTACGTACAGGGGGTTGATCTGGGTAACGACCGCCCCGAGCCTCACCGTCGCGAGGAAGGAGATCACATACTGCGGGCAGTTGGGAAGCATGAGGGCGACCCGATCCCCCTTCTTAACCCCGTCCGCCGCGAGCGAGGCCGCCATCTTCTCTACGAGGGCCTGCAGGCGTTCGAATTCGAAGGTAGTGCCGTAGAAGCTAAGCGCGATCTTCCCGCGGTGCTCCTCGCTCGCCTGCAAAAATAGTTCGTACAATGAGCCCTCGAAGATTTGCGTCTCGGGCTCCACATTTCCAGCTTTGTAGACCTCGAGCCACGGTTTCTCCGTGCGGAACATGTCTCCTCCTCGTGTATCCCCGCGCAGCATCCCTATTCCCGCGTATCTGACCCGAGATGATACCGCCCCAGTCAGACGATAGGGTCGCCGCGTTTCTCGAAGATGCGGAAGGTGCCCGTGCCCAGGGCGACGAGGTTTCCATCACCGTCGCGGACTTTGGCCTCGACGGTGGCGATACGGCGTGTGCGGTGGACGACCTCGGCGGAGCAGGTGATCCTACCCTCCCTCACGGCGCCGAGGAAGTGCACGTCGAGGCCGATTGTCGCCGTCCTCAGGCCGACGAGCGCGGCCACGGAGAGCCCCATGGCGTTGTCCATCAAGGAGGCGTAGACGCCGCAATGCAGCGTTCCGTTACCGTTAAGGTGGACGTCCTCCACGTCTATATAGCAGACGGACTTCCCCGGCTCGACTTCCTCGACCTTACTCTTGATATGCCGGGAGAAAGTCACTTTCTCGTCGAAGTACTGAGCGAGCCGGGTCAACTGGTCTTTGTCCAGGTTTCCTACGGTCTCTTCCAACGTCTCTCCTCCCGATTAGTCGTTCGGCCCTCCGGCGACGTAGAGTACCTGCCCGCTCACGAAAGCAGCCTCCTCGGAGGCGAAGTACAGGATGGCGGCGGCCACGTCCTCGGGCCATCCCGCGCGGCCCACGGGGATGTTCTGTACGCTCTGGGCGACGAAGTCGTCGAAATCCACACCGAGGCGGGCAGCGGTCTCGCGGGTCATCTCCGTCTCTATAAAGCCGGGGGCCACGGCGTTCACAGTGACCCCGTAGCGGCCCAACTCTATGGCAAGCGTCTTGGTGAAGCCCTGGATGCCGGCCTTGGCCGCCGAGTAGTTGGCCTGGCCACTGTTGCCGAGCGCGCTCAACGAGGAGACGTTGACGATCCTGCCGTAGTTCCTCTCGACCATGTGTTTCTGGGCGGCCCTGGTGCAAAGGAACGCACCGCCGAGATGCACGTTCAACACGGTGCGCCAGTCCTCGTCCGTCATCTTGTAGAGCAGGTTGTCCCTCGTCACGCCGGCGTTGTTTACCAGGATGTCCAGGCGTCCGTAGCGGTTCAAGATCTCCCCGACGGCCCTCTCGACGTCGGTGCGGCTCGTGACGTCCACCTTGGTCGCGAAGGTATCCATACCCTCGTTCACGAGCTGGCGGGCCGTCGAGAGCGCGCCCTCCAACTGCACGTCCGTGAGGCACACCAGCGCACCCTCGCGGGCGAAGCGCCGCGCCGTGGCCTCGCCGATACCGCGTGAAGCCCCCGTCACCATCGCAACCCTGCTGTCAAGACGGCCCAATGTGTGTCGCTCCTTTCAGTCGCTCAGCATTTCAGCTTTTTGGTGTCGAGTCGCGGCCCGTGTTCGTCTGCAAAGTACTCTCTTATAGACCACTACTTCGTACAATTTATCTGCTCGCCGTCCGTTTCCAAGCTGACCAGCTGAAATGCTGACAAGGCGGCGCAGCCGCCGTGCTGAAGTGCTGACATGCTGAACGGCTTCGCCGATCACTAGACCTCTCCCGAACGGGCGAGGTTTTCGGCGTGCACTATGAGGGTCTGCACCCTGTCGCCAAAGGTGGCGAAGCGTTGGTCTGTGGTCTGGCCGCTTTCGTAGCGGGCGTAGATTTGTTGCAGTATTCCGGCCAGCTTGAAGTAGCCGAAGACGACGTACCAGTGCATGTCGGAGAGGTCGCGGCCGCTTTTTTCGGCGTAGTGGTCGATGAGTTCCTTTCTGGTCGAGAAGCCTGGCGTCTCCGTTACGGTCGGCAGGACGGCCTTGAGTTCATCGGGATCTCTGGGTTCGACCCAGTAGGAGAGCGAGACGGCGAGGTCGAAGAGCGGGTCCCCGACGGTGGCCATCTCCCAGTCGAGGACGGCCCTCACGTTCGTCAGGTCTGTGGGGTCGAGTACTAGGTTGTTCAGTTTGTAGTCGTTGTGGATAACGGCAGGGGGCGGGCTTTCGGGGATGTCGCGGACGAGCCACTCGCTGAGGGGCCCGACCTCCTCTATCTCGTCGGTTTTCGCTTTTTCGTAGCGGGAGATCCAACCTTCCGTCTGGCGCTGCAGGAACCCATCGGGCTTGCCGAGGTCCCCCAGGCCTGCCCCGCTGACGTCGACGGCGTGCAATTCGACGAGTGTGTCGACGAGGGTGCGCGAGATCCCACGACGCAACTCCTCGTCGGGCTCCATGCCAGGGGGGAAGGAGTCGTCGAGGACGACGCCCGTTCTGCGCTCCATAACGTAGAAGGGGGCTCCCATGACGGTCTCGTCCTCGCAGAAGAAGTACGGCCTCGGGGCGAGCGGGTAGACGGCGTGAAGCCTGTCAAGGATGCTCGACTCGCGGCCCATGTCGTGGGCCTTGGGGGGTACGGGGCCGAGGGGTGGACGGCGCAGGACGCCCTCCCAGTCCCCGACCTTCAGGAGGTACGTCAGGTTGGAGGCCCCGGAGGGAAACTGACTGACCTCGAGTTCACCTTCAGGCACTTCGTCTACGTGTGAGCGCAGATATTGCTCGACCGCGGCGAGGTCGAAGTCTTCACCCTCGCGCACGTCTATGGTCTCGCTCATGTCTTTCCTCTCTGGCTTGCGTCGGAGGCGCAGAGTGGGGCCTGACTCTCTCGCTCACCGGCGTCTCGGAGCTTTCCTCCGGCGACCTCGGGCACCAATCCGCTCGCGCCCACGTCGGCGACGAACTCAAAGGTGTCCATCCTGTCGTTATCGACGAACCATCTTCCCGCCCTGCCCTTTCTAAGCGTCTCGTAGACGTTCTCCCCGTGGCGTTCGGCGAAGTCGAGCGCCAGCCTGGCGCCGTCGTTCAATTCGAAGCCTGCTACATCCATGTTGGAGAGGAGCGTCGCCGCACCGAGGAAGTCCTCCAGGTTGAAGCGCCCCCCTGCGCCCGCACAGACGAGGTAGATCGAGCCCGTCCCCGAAGCTTCGAGGTACGTTGCTGTGGCCCTGGCGTTGCGGAGAGTTCCGAGCAGGACCGTGTCCGCGGGGGCCACGTCGGCAATGGCGCGGGTGCCGTTGGTGGTCACGAAGATCACGTCCTTGCCGCCGACGACCTCGGGCGCATATTCTTGGGGGAAGGGACCGTGATCGTAGCCCTCTATGCGCGCCGCGTCTTGCTCGCCGCCGCGCAGGAGCGAGCCAGCATCCAGCATCTGTGCAACCTCATCGGCCTCCTCCAGGCTGGCCACGGGGTAGACATCCCTCGCGCCGTTCTCCAGTATGGTCAGGAGGGTCGTCGTCGCCATGAACACGTCGAAGACGACGGCCGTGGCGCCAGAGAGCCGCTCGGGCACCACTTCCTGCCGTGTCATCAGCACCCTGAGCCTCTTCAAGAATTCGCCTACCCTCGTCTCGTGAAAGCCCGCACCATTCTACAGAAACGCGCCGTAAGGAACTCAAGTAATGTAAGGGACCCGACTTGCGCCACGGATGGCCGGGTCTAGAATAACGTCGAACGCCCGTATTTCGGGTTGCGAGTAATCTGGAGGTGTGGTGAGCGATCTGGAGCAGCGGCAAAGCGGCCGCAAAGGGAACCCACCCCTCTTCCTCTCCCTGAGTGTCGGTTTTGTGGTCGCCGCTATTCTCGTTATGGTGACCTCTTCAACTGCCGCAGCGGGCCTACCATTCGTGATCGCGGCCGCTGCCCTGCTCGGCAAGGGCCTGTCCGACATGCGAGGCCGGCAACGCGCCGTAGAACCATCCGTGAGCAAGGAGCGGGAGCTCCTGTCGACGCTAAGGGACAATGGCGGCAGCATAACTCCGGCGGAGGCCGCGATGGAGACCTCGCTCACGGTGAGTGAAGCAGACTCGATGCTCTCCAAGCTCGCCGGAGGCGGGCATCTTGCGGTGGAGAGCAGGCACGGAGCGCTGTTCTACTCGCTGCCGGGGAGGCGCGGTTCCGAGCTCGAAGGCCGGTAGCGCGGGCGCTTCGCGAAGCGCCCCTACAAGCAAACCCACGAGTTCGATCATCACCGCGACGGGGCCTACCGTCCTACGAACCTCGCCTCGCGTTTGTCGAAGAACGCTGTCACGCCCTCTTTGTGGTCCTGCGTGTAGCCGCAGAACGTCTGGCCTTCGGCCTCGCGTTCGAGGGCCGTTTCGAGATCCGTCTCGAAGCTGGCGTAGAGGGAGGCTTTCATCCTCCCCAGTGCTGCCGTCGGCATCTCGGCGAGGCGCTCGGCCACCTTCTGCGCCTCTTCCGAGAGGGAATCATCTGCTACCACTTTGTTGACGAGACCTATCCTGTAAGCTTCTTCGGCGTCCACGGCGTCGCCGAGCATGCTCATCTCCATGGCCCTTCCGAGGCCGACCACGCGGGGCAGCAAGAACGTGACCCCGGCGTCTGGCATGAGCCCTATCTTGATAAACGCCACCGAGAACTTTGTATTCTCCGCCGCGACGCGCAGGTCGCACGCGAGTGCCAAGCCTACGCCTGCGCCGTAGACCGGACCGTGTAGGGCGGCGATTATGGGCTTTTCGATCCCGACCATCCGCTTTACGAGCCGGCTGTAAGTATCGCGAAGGTATGCACCCAGGTCGGGATCCCCGTCCGCCTCACTGACAATCTGCGCCAGGTCGGCGCCCGCGGAGAAGCCGCGACCTTCGCCCCGCACCACGATGCAGCGGACTTCTTCGTCTTGTGCGGCATCATCCAGGGCCTGGTGGAGTTCCTCGTGCATCGTGCCGTCGAAGGCGTTTAGCTTTTTGGGGCGATGCAGGGCGATGTTGGCCACCGCCTCGTGTTTTTCGTAGAGCACCGTCTCGTACAATTTCCCTCCTTCGATAACGGTGCCCCCCGCATCGGAGGGGCACCCGTAAACGGAACGGTTGGCGAAGCTATCCTGCCGTGGCCGCCTCCTCTTCCTCGGTCTCCTGTTCTTGATCCTGGGTCATCTCACCCTCGTAGGTCTCGGTGATCAGGTAGACCGAGAAGAAGGTGATGGCCGCCATGAGGAACACGTAGACGGAGATCGAAAGCGAGGTGCCAGTTGTTTCGAGCAGCCACACCATGATTATGGGGGCCAGGCCCCCGGCGAAGACGGAGGCACCCTGGTAACCGATCGAGGCGCCCGAGTAGCGTACCCTTGCGCTGAACGGTAGATGAAGAAGTCGTACCACTCGATAGCCGAACCGGTCATCGCCGCCAGTGCCACCTTCCGCACCGTGGACGGACTCGGCGCCGCCCGAGCACTAGAATCTGTCATTCATGCCTCCCCTCAAACGCCGCGTCTCTGGCAACCTCGCGGGCCGAACTCATGGTAGCGTCCTTCAAGACCAGCTTACACGGCACCCCTTTCCCGATCCATCGCCGAGGGCAGATTAATCCACCCCAGAGTTAGAGTCAATCGTTACTTCGAGTATGCAAAAGTGCAGCCCGACGTGCCCTTCGCGCCGGGCCAGCGGGGTCAAATCTCCTCGACCAGCTCCGCGAAGCGATCGAGCGATGCGGGATTGCTGAGGGACTCTCTGCTTGCGGCCTCCTCCGGCGGGGTGCCGGAGAGTATCTTCTTGACGGGCACCTCGAGCTTCTTGCCGTTCAGAGTCTTGGGGATCTCGGGGACGGCGAATATCTCGTTGGGCACGTGCCTGGGGGAGGCGTTCTCCTTGATGCTCGACTTGATCCTACTTTCGAGGTCGTCATCGAGCTCGACGCCTTCTTGCAGGACGACGAAGAGCGGCATAAAGGAGCTTCCGCCCTCTCTGGGGACGTCGACGACGAGGCTATCTGTCACCTCCTCGACCCTGTCTACGGCGGAGTAGATCTCGCTGGTCCCCATCCTTATGCCGCCGCGGTTTATGGTCGAGTCGGACCGACCGTAGATCACGCAGGCCCCGTCTTCTTTCACCTTGATCCAATCCCCGTGGCGCCACACGCCAGGATAGACATCGAAGTAGCTCTCCCTGTAACGCTCGCCTTCGGGATCACTCCAGAAATAGATGGGCATGGAGGGCATGGGCTTGGTGACGACGAGCTCCCCTACCTCGTCTATCTGCGGGTTCCCCTCCTCGTCGAAGGCCTCGACCTCAGCCCCCAGGGAACGGGCCTGGAGTTCCCCCGCGCGGACCGGCAGGAGCGGGACCCCGCCGACGAACGCCGTGCACATGTCGGTGCCCCCGCTGGTCGAGAAGAGCCACAGGTCTTCCTTGACGTGTTTGTAGGCCCACTCGAAACCCTCGGGCGGCAGCGGCGAGCCCGTGGAACCGATGGACTGGAGGGACGAAAGATCATAGTCTGTGCCCGGTTCTATGCCGGCCTTCATGCAGGCCGTGATGTAGCTCGCGCTGGTTCCGAAACAGGTCATGCCCGTACTCGCGGCGAACTCCCAGAGGACGTTCATGTCGGGGTAGCCAGGGTTGCCGTCGTAGAGCAGGACGGTGGAGTCGGTGAGCAAACCGGCGACGACCAGGTTCCACATCATCCAGCCCGTCGTGGTGAACCAGAAAAAGCGGTCTTCGGGCCCGAGATCTATGTGCAGCACGACCTTCTTGAGGTGCTCGATAAGGATGCCGCCCTGGCTGTGCACGATGGCTTTGGGAAGGCCCGTCGTGCCCGAGGAGTAGAGCACCCAGAGCGGATGGTCGAAAGGCACCTGCTCGAAAGTGAGCTCGGCCCCTTCGTGCCAGGCCAGAAGGTCGTCCCACATGACGACGTTCTCGAGCTGGCTCGTGTCAGGTTCTTCTGCGAGATAAGGGAGGACGACGGTCTTCTGGAGGGTTGGTATCTCCTCTTGCAGCCGCGCGACGACGTCCGTCCTGTCGTAGTCCTTGCCGCCGTAGCGATAGCCGTCGGCCGCGAGGAGGACCTTCGGCTCTATCTGAGCCATGCGGTCTACGACGCTACCGGCGCCGAAGTCGGGGGAGCAACTCGACCAGACAGCCCCTATTGAGGCGCACGCGAGCAGGGCGATCACGGCCTCGGGAACGTTCGGCAGGTAGGCGGCGACCCTGTCGCCACGCTGTACGCCCAACTCTCTGAGGCCGGCCGCGAGCGTGGCTGTCTTCTGTTGCAGCTCTCCCCAGCTCACCTCGCCGAGGGGCCTCACCTCGGACTGGTGCAGGATGGCGGGCTCCTCGGGGTGGTCTGCAGCGTGCCTGAGGACGTTTTCGGCGTAGTTCAACTCCGCCCCGGGAAACCACTCTGCCCCTGGCATCCCACGTTTCCCGAGCACCCTCTCGTACGGCGTCGAAGCTTTGATGCCGCAGTACTCCCAGATCGAAGCCCAGAACCCTTCCAGGTCGGTTACGGACCACTCCCAGAGCTCGTCGTAGTCGCCGACAGCGACGTTCTTCTCATCTTTGAGCCACCGCATGTAGGCGGAGATCCTGGCGTTCTCCCTTAGTTCTTCCGAAGGCTCCCAGAGCGGGGCTCCTTCCGCAGTCTCGGTCACGATTATCCCTTCCCTCTACAGACGAACTCTCTAATGGGCGGTCGCCCCCCCGTCCATGACGAGCGACGCACCGTTTATGAACGATGCCTCCGGCGCGCAGAGGAAGGCCGCGAACTCTGCCACCTCCTCAGGTTCGATCAGGCGTTTGATCGCCGGCTCGGTGAGCATGATCTTCTCGACGACCTCGTCCTCCGGAATCCCGTGCGTTTTGGACTGGTCGGAGATCTGATTCTCTACCAGCGGCGTCCGCACGTACGCAGGACAGATGCAGTTGGACGTCACGCCCTTGTCCCCTCCCTCCAGGGCGACGGTCCTGGAGAATCCTTCCAGCCCGTGTTTGGCCGCGATATAGGCGGATTTGTAGGGTGAGGCGACCATGCCGTGGATAGAGGAGATGTTTATGATACGCCCCCAGCCCCTCTCGTACATCCCCGGCAACGCCTGCTGCACGATCCTGAAAGGCGCCTCCAGCATGATCCTTAGTATCATGGAAAAGCGCTCGGGTGGGAACTCCTCCACGGCCGCGACGTGCTGCATCCCGGCGTTGTTGACTACTATGTCGGTGTCGATCTCGAGGCTATCCAGCACCTCGTAGTCCGAGAGGTCGGCCTGCAGCGCCTCTCCACCGATACCCTTGGCGACCTCCCTGGCTGCATCGCCGTCCAGGTCGAGCACGGTAACGGCCGCGCCAGCCCGCGAGAGCCTCTCGGCGCAGGCGCGTCCTATACCGCTTGCGGCGCCCGTAACGAGAGCGCTTCGTCCCGTAAGGTCCACGTTGACCGAAGATGGTCCCGGAGTTATGGAAACCTCATTCATGTCCCTCCTTTATTCGAGAGATCCTCCCTGTAGGATCTTTCCCCAGAACGCGACCGGAAAACCAGTATACAGCGCCGTGGTTAGGCTATTGCCTTCGCCACGACGCTGTGTCCGCTTTCAGCAACCACAAAGCGCTGAAGGCTGACAGCTGAACGCTGTCAGCCTTCAGCTGCCCGCTCTAATTCAGGACCCTTCCGAGACAAGCTGTTGCTCCTGGCCTTGGGTCTCGCCGAGGTCGCTCCTGTACGTCTCCGAGGCCAGGAGAACTGAGATCACCGTTATCAGGGACATAAGTGCCATGTAGATCGCGATCGACTGGTATCCGTAGTTGGCGATCAGGAACGTCGAGACCGGGAACGCCAGGCCACCGGCCAAAACCGAGGCGAGCTGGTAGCCGATGGAGGCTCCCGAGTAGCGCACGCGCGTGCCGAAGAGCTCCGCGAAGTAGGCTGCCTGCGGCCCGTACATGCTGTCGTGGCCGAGGTTGACGGCGAGGACGAT
>Ga0126308_10000359_pt1 | contig 14432 bp, 12 predicted proteins | sample Plot55_FD_92533 | JGI IMG/M metagenome (GOLD analysis project Ga0126308, IMG submission 92533) | Serpentine soil microbial communities from UC McLaughlin Reserve, CA, USA - Plot55 | ecosystem: Environmental > Terrestrial > Soil > Grasslands | place: USA: UC McLaughlin Reserve, Lake County... | reverse complement strand
CGCGACGCCCTTCTCGATCAGGCGCCGGCGCATCGTCTCGCCGATGACGACGACGCGGTCCGCACGCTGGAGGTAGAAGCGGATCAGGCGGTCGAGTGCCGTAACCGTCAACGGGTTCCGGAGCGTGCCGAGCTGGACCGCCGTCTCCGGGAAGACGTCCTTCGTGACCGCGACGAACGGCACGCCAAACCGTCGCGCGATCAGCAAGGCCGCCGCCCCCACGATGGGTGAGTCGGTTCCGCAAAGGACGAGGTGTGGGGGTCGCGCCGCGACGCCGCGGACGGCGGCGAGGACGAGGTAGGTCAGGTAGTTGACGGCGCGGGCCGTCAGCCGCCGCCGCGAGAACGCCGTCGAAGGCACGCGAACGATCTCGACACCGTTCCGAACGTGCCGCCCGCGGCGGGCGCCCGCGGTCCTGCCCGCGACGACGGTGATCTCGTAGCGGACGGCCAGGCCCTCGCACAACTCGGTCAGGAGCTGCGCCGTCGCTTCGATTCCAGGCCAGTAGTACTGGTTGACCACGAGCAGCCGCTTCATCGACCCTGATCCTAGGATTCCTCGCTAGATGGCGGTACGGGCGAGACGGCGAACGGGGGCCGCAGGAATCGCGATCCGTGTCCCAGCGTGGGCGCAGGTCGGCGGCGTGGTCGTCGTCGCCGCTGCCGTGTACTACGTGCTCGGCCGGCGGCTTCCAGCACCGTGGATCTTCACTGACGAGTTCATCTACGGCGAGATGGCGCGGAGCTTTGCCGACTCCGGGGACCTGCTCGTTCGCGACGTCGCGTGGCAGAACGTGCCACCTCTCTACCCGATCCTGATCAGCCCGGCGTACGCGCTCTTCTCACCCGTGCCGACCGCGTACGCCGCCGCGAAGCTCATCAACGCCGTCGCCATGCCGCTGGCCGCCGTGCCGCTGTACCTCCTCGCGCGCCGCGTGCTGACGCCCGGTTTCGCACTGCTCGCGGCCGTTCTCGGGCTCGTCGTGCCCTCGATGCTCTACACCGGGACGCTGATGACGGAGAACCTGTTCTATCCGCTCTTCTTCGCGGTCGTCCTCGCGCTCGTGCTCGTGCTCGAGCGACCGACGTTCGTGCGGTCGGCGGCGGTGCTCGCGGTCTGCGCGCTCGCGTTCCTGGTCAGGCCTCAAGCGCTCGCGTTCGTCCCCGCGATCGTGGCCGCGCCGGTGCTGCTGATCCTGTTCCGGAGGAGCGGGTTTCAGGGGCTAAAGGCATACGTCTCGCTCTACGGGCTGACCGCGCTCATCCTGCTGCCCGCGCTGGCGGTGCAGCTCGCGCGCGGCCGCCCGATCAGCAGCCTGTTCGGGAGGTACAGCTTCGTCGGGACGCAGCACTATTCCCCGGGGCGCGTCGCGGAGTGGCTGCTCTACCACTTCGCCGAGCTCGATCTGTACGTCGGGATCGTCCCGTTCGCGGCGCTGCTCGTGCTCATCCTCGTCGTCCCGCGGCTGGATGCGCGAGCGCAGGCCTTCGTCGCGGCGTGCGTCGCGGTCGGGTTCTGCACCGTCCTCCTCGCCGCCGCCTACGCCTCCGCGCTCACCTTCGTCCACCGCGTGCACGAGCGCTACATGTTCTACGTCGCGCCGCTGCTCCTGATCGCGCTCCTCGTCTGGATCGAGCAAGGGCTGCCGAGGCCGCGCCGGCGGGCCGTCGGCGCCGCGGTTGTCGCAGCCGCGTTGCCCGCGGTGCTGCCGCTGCAGTGGATGCTGAACACGAGCATCGTCTCCGACACGCTGGCGCTCATTCCCTGGTGGCACCTCGACCTTCAACTCGAGAGCGCTGCCTGGACTCGCGTTCTGCTCGTCGCGGCGTGCCTCGCAGCAGGTTCGCTTTTCCTGTTCCTCCCGCGCCGCCTCCGCCTTGTCTTCCCTGCGCTCGCGCTCGCATCGCTCCTCGTGGTGATGGTCTTCGCCGACCGCGATTGGCAGCGGTCGTCGACTCGCATGCGTAACGCGATCGGAAGCGCCGACCGCGATTGGATCGACCAGTCCGTTGGTTCCGGTGCCTCGGTCGCAGTGCTTTATACGGGCCACGCCTCCGCGGTCGCGGTCTGGGGTACGGAGTTCTTCAACGAATCAGTTGGGCCTGTCTACGACCTCTTCGCCCGGACGCCCGGCGACCTCCCGGAAGCTTTGACCACCGTCGATCGAGCCGGCGCTCTTGCGAACGTCTCAGCCAGCTACGGCCTCACCGACCAAACGGCCGCCTTTGCCGGCACACGCCTCGCCACCGCAGGCGCGCTGACGCTCTACCGGCTGGCGCAGCCCCCGCGGCTGAAGACGCTCGTCCGCGGCCTGTACCCGAACGAGACGTGGACAGGTGCGCGCGCCAGCTACACGCGCTACGACTGCGGCGGCGGCCGTCTCCTCGTCGGGCTCGCAAGCGATCCTGGGCTGTTCATCTCTTCCAAGCATGTCGCCGTCCGTACCGCGCGCGGCGTCCTGAACCTCCGCGTGCCCCCGACCCATCCTCTCGAGATCCCCGTCCGCCTGGTTCCGCGTGCCCGCACGTGCCGGATCGGCTTCACCGTTCGCCCGGCGCCGCCACTGTCGATCCCACCCGGCACGCCGCCCCGGCCGATCGGGATCAGCCTCACCTTCCCGTGATGCAGTGCCCCCTCGGCTGCGGGCCGCTGCAGCAGGACGAGACGCCGCTCCGCGACAACCGGATGGGCCTCCCGCACGCCGTCCGCGTCGCGTGGTGCGGTGAGTGCGGGCTCGGCGTGACCCTCGATGCGCCGCCGGCCCACGAGCTGGCAAAGCTGTACGAGCAGCGGTACGTGACCGACGAAGAGCGCCGCGTGCCGCGAACCGGCCTCCTTGCGCGCGGCTGGCACGCGCTCAACGGCAGCCTCCCGCTGACCGACCTCGTCCAGTCGGGTCCGGTCCTCGACGTCGGCTGCAACACGGGCGAGGCGCTGGTCGCGCTTCGCGCGCGCGGTTTCGAGGTCATGGGCCTCGAGCCGAACCCGGAGGCGGCGGCAGTCGCGCGCGGCTACGGCCTCGACGTGATCGAGGCGTCGATCGAGGAGGCCGAGCTCCCCCAATCCCGATTCGGCGCCGTCCTCCTCTCGCAGGTGCTCGAGCACGTGGAGGCCCCGGCGGCGGTCCTCGAGAAGGTGCGCCCGACGCTACGGCCGGGCGGCACGATCTACGTCGTCGTGCCGAACGTGGACAGCCTCTGGCGCAGCTTTTTCGGCCGGCATTGGGTGCACTGGCACGTTCCGTTCCATCTCTACCACTTCACCGAGAGGGCGCTCGAGAAGCTGTGCGAGCAGTCCGGCCTCGAGGTTCGACGAACGCGGAACATCACCCCTGGCGAGTGGCTGCTGATGTCGCTCGCCGCGCGACGAAACGCCCGGCACGGCCGGTTCGAGCTCGACAGCTTCTCGGGCCGCTACGCCGCGCGCCTGCTCGTCGCTCCCGCAGGGCGCGTGGCCGACGCACTTCATCGGGGCGACGCGATCGTCGCTCAGGCGCAGCCGCTGAGCCGCGATAATCGTGGCCGCAGTGCGCGTCGCGTTCCTCATCCCCGCCTATAACGAAGCGGCCACGATCGGCGAATTGCTCTCGCGGGTGAACGAGCTGCCGCTCGACAAGCAGGTGATCGTCGTCGACGACGGCTCGACGGACGAGACAGCGTCGATCGCGGAATCATCGCTGCGTGACAGCGCCATGAGCGTGATCATCCGTCAACCGAACCACGGGAAAGGTGCCGCGATCCGAGCGGCGATCCCGCACGTCGATGCCGAGATCGCCGTCATCCAGGATGCCGACCTCGAGTACGACCCGTCCGAGGTCCCTCAACTGATCGAACCAATTGCCCGCGGCGCCGCGGACGTCGTCTACGGTTCCCGCCTCTCGGGCGGAAAGCCTCAACGCGCGTACATGTTCTGGCACCTCGTCGGCAACCGCTTCCTCAGCCTGCTCGCAAGCCTGCTGTACAACACGACGCTCTCGGACATGGAGACCGGATACAAGGCCTTCCGCACCGACGTGCTGCGGTCACTCGACCTGCGAGAAGACGGTTTCGCGATCGAGCCCGAAATCACTGCAAAGATCTGCAAACGTAGGCTCCGGATCTACGAGCTTCCGATCTCGTACTACGGCCGAACGTACTCGGAGGGAAAGAAGATCACCTGGCGCGACGGCTTCAAGGCGATCTGGGTGCTGGTCGCTATCCGTCTACGCGGCTGAGCTCGAGATAGACCGCTTCGTGCGCCATCGCCGCCTGCGCCCACGTGAACGCCCGGGCGTGGGCGAGGCCGCGCCGAACGAGCTCGCCGTCATCGTCGAGCGCGCGTGAGACGGCCGCGACGATCTCGTCGACCGAAGTCGGATCGAAGAAAGCCGCAGCTTCGCCACACGTCTCCGGCAGCGCGCCTGCACTCGAGCAGGCGACGGGGCAGCCGCTGGCCATTGCCTCGAGCGGCGGGAGGCCGAAACCTTCGTACAGGCTCGGGAACGCGAGCGCGCCCGCACGACGATAGAGCGTTGCCAGCTCGTCGGCGCTGACGCGTCCGACCGTCCTGACGCCGGCGGGCAGATCGCGAAAGCCGCTGCCGGCGAGCACGAGCTCCAATCCCGGTCGCTCGGCGCGCAGGCGTGCGAATGCCTGGAGGAGCCGCTGGTGATTCTTGTGAGGCCAGGGCTCGGCCGGATACAGGAGGAAGCCTGCGCGCTGTTCCGCGTCCGGATGGAATCGCGCATGATCGACCCCGTGCCCGACGACGCGGATCCGCTCCACCGGGATCCCCAGCAGCTCGTGCGCCCTGCGTCGGTAGAACTCGCTCGGCACGATCACGAGCCGAGCGCGCCGGGCTCCGTGGTCGTAGGTGTACCTCCGGACGAATCGTCGCCAGGAGCGAGGGAGGCCAACGTGCTCGCGGTGCATCAGGTCGTGGATCGTCACCGCGGTCGGAAGGGCCGCTCGCGGGAACGGGATCGTGAACGGGTAGTGGATCGCACGGAGCCCCTCGAGGCGGCTCCCGATCACGGCAGGCAGCCCGTCGCCGGCATCCGGAGCCCGAGCCGGCACGAGGCACTGGTATTCGAGCGAGCCGTGCTGCGCGAGCGCTCGAACGAGCTCCCGCGCATAGGTCTCGGACCCGCCCATCCGGCCAGGGCGGAGCGTGAGCATGCTGATGCCGATCACCGCGGGGCGACCGCCTCACGCACTGCCGCGAGGAAGCTCTCCACGCTTGGGCCGTAGCCCCACGGCCTGACGAGCTCACGCGAGCGCCGTCCCGCGCGCGCCCGCTCGTCGGCGTCCTCGGCCAGCCGGCGCAGCGCGCCCGCCGCTGCCTCCACGTCGTCGGGGGGGACGAGGAAGCCGTTCTCGCCGTTGCGGAGCAAGTCCCTCGCTGCGCCCACCCGGTCGGAGAGCACGAGCGGGAGCGCGCACGCGGCGGCCTCGTTGACGGCTACTCCCCACGGCTCCGATCGCGACAGCAACGCGAATATGTTCGCCGCGCAGTACGCCTCGATCACGCGGTCGTGCGGCAGGTCGCCGAGTAGCAGCAACCGGACGCCGCAGGCCCGCGCAAGCTCGGCCAGCGAATCGCGTTCGGGGCCGGACCCCGTCAGCAGGAGGACGAGCCCGGGATGCTCCGCGGCGGCGATCGCGCGCACGAGTGTGTCGTGGCCCTTCTCTTGGGCGAGCCGCGCGACCGACAACACCGCCACGTCGCTCGCCGCCACTCCGAGCCGCTCGCGCAGGTCGCCACGGCGCGCGACGAGCTCATCCGCCTGCTCGACCCATGCGTCGACGTCGATCGTGTTCGCGAAGATCCGGATGCGCTCCGGCGCCGCCCCTCGTGCGATCAGCGAGTCGCGGGCGAGCGTGCCCGTTGCCAGCACGCCGGTCGCTCGCCGGACGATTCTCGGGGCGACCGCGCTCTTGACGGCGCGCCGCCACCCGAGACGCGGACCCGCATCGTGGCTCTCCACGAGCAGGACGAAGGGCACCCCACGCACGGCGCACCAGCCGACGGCCGCCTGCGCGGCGAACGTGCTCCAGCCGGAGACGACGACGCAGTCGGGCCGGACGTCGGCGAGAGCGCGCCAGACACCGGGCGTGACGGGATATTCGTGACCAAGGACGCGGCCGGCGCCGGGAACCCGCACGCCCCGCAGGAAGACCGCGCGATGCTGCGGCTCGACGTGCCAGGTCCGCCCCGCGACCGTCCGCGCGGCATAGATGACGGTCAGCTCGATACCCGGCGAGGCCGCGAGCCGGTCGAAGAGCGGCGCTCGGTAGGGCGTCGGCTCGGGAGAGACGACGGCTACGCGCATCGGCCTAGACTCAGCCATGCACTTCTCGCCGCTGGGGGTCGCGGTCGTCTTCGGAACGTTTCCGCCGCACCGCGACGGTGGCGCCGAGTTCGTCGCCCGCTTCGCACCGGCGGTGGCAGCGAACGGGGCGCGCGTGCACGTGATCACGTCGACCGGCGGCGGCCCCGAACGGGAGAGCTTCAGCGAGAACGTGACGGTTCACCGGGTGGTCGGAGACTGGACGATGTCGGACAGAGGAAGAGACGCGCTTCGCGACGTCAACGAGCTGCTGCGGAGCGAGGAGGTCGAGGTCGTCCACGTCCTCTTTCCGCACTCGGATCTGCACGGAAGCTACCAGCTTCCGGCGGCGATCGGCCTGCGCCGAACCCCGCTCGTGACGACCTTCTGGAACCTCGGCCTGGGACGGCGTTCGCCGCTCCCGCTCAGGCTGGAAGCGTTGAGCCTGCTGGCGCGGAGCGCCGTCCTCACCAGCCACGATCCCGGATACCTCAGCGCCCTCCGGCGAATCGCAGCCGGCACGAAGCCGGTGCACTGGCTGCCGGTCGGCAGCAACATCGCGGAGGAGACGCGGCGCGCGCCGGGCGCAGTGAGACGCGAGCACGACCTCCGCGACGTCCCGCTGCTCGCCTACTTCGGCCATCTCGACTTCACCCGCGGCGTCGAGGACCTGTTCGGCGCGCTCGCGACTCTCCGCCGGGGTGGTCGCGACGCACGCCTCGTCATGGTCGGCGGCGCCGACAGCGTCCGCAGCGACGACTACCGCCGGCTCACCGAACGGCTCGGCATCGGCGACGCAGTCGTGTGGACGCGCTACCTCGGCGCGCAGCAGGCGGCGGAGCTGCTCGCGGCGGCCGATCTCTGCGTCCTCCCGTACCGCCGGAACAGCCTCGGCCGGAGCGCGGTCGCGGCAGCGCTCCGCCTCGGCGTCCCTACCGTCCTGGCGGGGACGGCGGACGGAATCTCGCCGCTCATACCCGGCCGGCACGTCGAGCTCGTTCGCGCAAGCGCTCCGATGGAGCTCGGCGCCTCGATCGCGCGGCTGCTCGACGATCCGGACAGGCGCGAGTCGCTCGCGGCGGGCGCGCGCGAGGCGGCGAAGCTGTTCGCGTGGCCGCGCGTCGCGGAAGCGGCGCTCGGCATCTACCGCAAGGCGATCAGCCGAAGGGACGGTACACGCGGTCCGGCGGCCGCTTGAGCGAAAACGGAAGGCTCCTCGACCCCGCCGTCTTGGCGCCCGAGGCGAGCTGCGCCCGCAGGTTTCCGTTTTTCGCTCCTCCCTGCAGTACGCTCGTGAAGATGCCGTAGCGGTTCGTCGTCACGACCTTGATCTGCTTCCACCGCCCGCCGGCGTTCTGGGAGATCGAGACGCGCCCCGGCTTCCCCAGCGGCGTCCTGCCCCAGACGAAGATCCCGCGCTTCTGCGTATAGGCGACGAAGGGGAAACGGAAGGCTGTGAGCGCCGGCTTCGGCTTGTCCCGCGCGAGGGTCGCGCCGCGCCAGTAGAGGCCGGACTGCGTCGCCTCCGACGGGTACGGGTTGTCGCGCAGGTCGAGCCAGGTCACGAGGCTGATCCCGACCTTCCACATCACGTACAGCGCCTCCGCGGTCCAGCGAGCGTGGAGCTTGACCGGTACCGCGCGCGGGTCGGGCGGGTTCGTGTCCCAGGAGAACTCGGTCACCCAGAACCCCGGCGTGGCGCGCGAGACGACGCGGTGCGCCTTGTATGCCGCCACCAGCAGCGCCTTCATCTCCGGCAGGTCACCGAGTGAGACGTCGTCGGCCAGCCGGGCGTGGTGGGTCGGGCCGCCGGTCGTGAACGGGTGGTGCGACCAGATGTCGAACCGAACGCGCCGGCTGCACGACTTGCGCGGCTTGTTCGCCTTCGTCATGCAGAGCATCTCGCGCATGAACCGCATCGGCCCGGTGGTGCGGAGCTCGCCGGATCTGACGGTGAACGGCGAGAGGCCGCCGGCGATCAGCTTGTTGTCGGCGTGCACGGCGTGAACGGCGTCGGCGGCGGCATTGACGAGCGCCGCATACGTGATCGGCGCGACCGGCCGGCCGCTTCGGTCGAACTGCGGCTTGAAGAAGCCGTTCACGTTCGGCTCGATCCAGATCTGCCAGTAGCGAATGCGCGGTAGTCCGACGTGCCCGCCGCTGTAGCGGTCGGCGGCGGCGCGCATGAACCTGGCGAAGTCGTTCGGGTTCGGCGGCGCCCCGCCGCCCTTCTGCCCCGTCCGCGCCCACACCGGGGCATCGTTCACCGCGAGGTAGGGCTCCAGACCGTGCGCGAGCGCGGCATTGACCTTCGCGTCGCTCCTCGTCCAGTCATAGGCCGGATCGAACGGGTCCTCCGCGTTGAAGGTCGCCGGCGGGTCCTGCGGCGCGATGTCGTACCAAGAGAGGGTCGTCCGCACGAGCGTCGCCCCGGCGCCGTGGATGCGCGAGTAGACAACGTCGGCGTCGTTGAAGTCGAAGCGCGAAGGCTCGACGACGGCCGTTCGCAGAGGCCCTCGGGCGTTCGCCGACGACGCGAGCGATGCGACGACCACCACGCCGATGAGCGCGATCAGAGCGCGGACCATCGGCCGAATGTACCAGCGGCCCGCGTTAGCGATCCGTAAGGATCGCCGGCCGCGAAACGCCCCTCGTTACGCTCCGTCGATGCCCCTCCGGCTCGTCGTCCACGACTATTCCGGCCACCCCTTCCAGGTCCAGCTGAGCCGCGAGCTCGCCCGCCGAGGGCACCGGGTGCTCCACCTCCACTGCCCGTCGTACCAAAGCGGGAAGGGCGCGGTCGAGCGCGTGCCGACCGATCCCCCGGAGCTCAGGATCGACGCCGTCAGCCTCGACAGGACGTTCGACAAGTACTCGCCGGGACGTCGGATCCTGCAGGAGCGCATCTACGCCCGCCGCCTGGCGGCGAAGGTGCGCGCCGAGCGGCCCGAGGTCGTCATCTCGAGCAATACGCCGCTGTTCGCACAGAGCATGCTCCTCAGCGAGTGCAGGCGCCGCGGCATCCCGTTCGTCTTCTGGCAGCAGGACATCTACAGCGTGGCGATGAAGCGGGAGGCGGAACGGCGGCTGCCGACCATCGTCGGCGAGCTCGTCGGACGTCGGTTCGTCGAGCTCGAACGGTCGCTCCTGCGGCGAAGCGACGCCGTCGTCCCAATCTCGGAAGACTTCCGGACGACGCTCCTCCAGTGGGGCCTGCCGCCGGAGAAGCTGCACGTGATCGAGAATTGGGCGCCGCTGGAGGAGCTCCCGCTGCGGCCGCGGAACAACGGGTGGTCGCGACGGCACGGGTTCGTGGACAAGCGCGTGCTCCTCTACTCGGGCACGCTCGGGCGCAAGCACGACCCGGGCCTGCTGCTGCGCCTCGCGCTCGATCTCCGCGACCACCACGACGTGCGCGTGGTCGTCGTCTCAGAGGGTGCCGGCGCGGAGTGGCTCGTCCGCGAGGCGCGCGCGCGGCACGCCTCGAACCTGCTGTCGCTCCCGTTCCAGGACTACGAGGACCTCCCCGACGTGCTCGCGACAGGCGATCTCCTGCTCGTCCTGCTCGAGCGGGAGGCGGGGCGGTTCGCCGTCCCCTCGAAGGTCCTCAGCTACCTCTGCGCCGCGCGGCCCCTGCTCGCGTCGATCCCGCACGAGAACCTCGCGGCGAAGGTCGTTGCGACGAGCGGCGGCGGTCTGGTTGTCGACCCCGACGATGCCGTTGAGTTCGTCGACGCGGCCCGCCGGCTCCTGGACGACCCGGCGGAGCGGTCGCGCCTCGGCAGCGCGGCACGTGCCTATGCGGACGAGACGTTCGACATCCACGAGATCGGCGATCGGTTCGAGCACGTCCTGGAATCGGTCGCTCTCGTCCGCTAGGTACGCTCCTCGACCAGGATGCAGGGGTTGATCGACAGGAACGACCTCGTCGTCGTCACGGGCGCCGGCGGGTTCATCGGGGGCCATCTCGTCGCGGATCTGCTGCGGCGCGGAGCCGACCGTGTCCGCGCGGTCGACGTCAAGCCGCTGGACGAGTGGTTCCAGGTCTTCGACAACGCGGACAACCAGGTGCTCGACCTGCGCGAGAACCGTGCATGCAACGAGGCGGCGGACGGCGCCCGCTGGATCTTCAACCTCGCGTGCGACATGGGCGGGATGGGCTTCATCGAGCGCAACAAGGCGCTCTGCATGCTGTCGGTCCTGATCAACACGCACCTGGTCGCTGCCGCGCTCGCCGCCGACGTCGAGCGGTACTTCTACTCCTCGTCCGCCTGCATCTATCCCCTGGGGCTCCAGGGGTCGCCGGAGGTGACCGCGCTCAAGGAGTCCGATGCCTACCCCGCGCTCCCGGAAGACGGGTACGGCTGGGAGAAGCTCTTCAGCGAGCGAATGTGCCGTCACTTCCACGAGGATTTCGGGCTCGAGACGCGCGTCGGTCGCTACCACAACGTCTACGGCCCCTACGGGACGTACGACGGCGGCCGCGAAAAAGCACCCGCGGCGATCTGCCGGAAGGTGGCGGCGGCGCAGCTGTCCGGAGGCGGGGAGATCGAAATCTGGGGAGACGGAGAGCAAACGCGCAGCTTCACATTCATCGACGATTGCCTGGACGGGACGCGGCTCCTGATGGAGAGCGACGTGACGCAGCCGCTGAACGTCGGTAGCTCAGAGCTCGTCAGCATCAATCGCCTCGTCGACATCGTCGAGGGGATCGCAGGTGTGAGGCTGGAGCGGCACTACAACTTGTCCGAGCCGCAGGGCGTGCGCGGCCGCAACAGCGACAACACGCTCGTGCGCGAGCTGCTTCGGTGGGAGCCGAGCACCTCCCTCGAGACGGGGCTCGAGCAGACATACCGCTGGATCTACGACGACATGGTCGCGCGCGCCGAAGGGCGCGCGCTCACGCGGGCGCCGGTCGCGTCCTGAGCCAGAGGCTGGAGGGGAAGTGCCCCTCGAGCTTGGATACGACCAGCCCGTCGCTCATCGCCTGCGGGCGGTAGTCGAGCAGGATCTCGCGAAGCTGTTGGCGCCGCTCGTGGTGCAGCGCCGATTCGCAGCAGAGGACCTCGAGCCGGTCGTTGTCCTGCAGGAGCGCCGCGACGAGAGTCGTCTCCTGCGGGTCGAAGTAGTCCGTGAGGACGGTCGGCGCGTACAGGTACGGGAGGAAGACGTCGTGGACGTGGACGATCACGCCGGCCGCGAGGCTCGGGACGATCTCGAGGTAGATCTCCGCCACCTCCGAGCCGGTCTTGACCGCGTGGCTCGAGTCGACGAAGAGCAGGTCGCCCGCGCCGAGCTCCGCGAAGAGCTCGCGCGGCGCGTCCTGGCACGGCACGCGCAGGAGCTCGATGCCTTCGAGCGTGAGCAGCGGCCCCCACGGAGCCGGATCGAGCGTCGTGATCCTCGCCACCGGACGTCCTTCCTCCCCGTTCAACCGCGCGGCGCCGGCCAACATGGCGCTCGTCACGCCGCCGCCGATCTCGACGACGCGGCGCGGCGCCTGCGAGCGGACGAAGCAGTGCAGAACCTGCGACTCGATCGGCCCGTAGCCGGGGCCGAGGCCCGCGCGAGCGAGCTGCCAGTACGCATGAAGCCCCTCGACCTCCTCGTAGTGCGTGCCGCAGACTTCCCGTAGCCACGCCACCTGCTCGTCCAGATCCCAGTCGAGCGGGAGCGGCCGGCGCCACGCCTCCGGGTGGGCCCGCAGCCACGCGCGATCGGCGACGGGCGTGTAGTAGTGCTTCGGGAGGACGTGGAGGCCCACCCGGTCAAGCGCGCTGAACCCGCGCCACGAGAGCTTCTTGACCGACTCGCGCAGGCTCATGCGCGCACCGCCTGGACGGTCAGCTTGTTCCCGATCCGCCCGGCAACGGCGTTGGCGGCATGGATCGCACCGGCGGCGACAGGAAGGAGGCGGCGCCGCGACAGGAACCGCGAGACGGAGCCGGGATGGTGGCGATAGTAGAGGCCGTACCTTTCGGCCCGAACGATCTCGAACCCATGGAGGCGAAGCGACTGCACGAGGGCGTCGAGATCGAACCTGATGACGGGATTCCCGGCTGGTTCCCGCGCGAGCGCGAGACCGGCGCGCACGGCCGCCCGCGTCACGGCGGCGTCCGCCGGCTCCGTCACGGATACGGCCCGCCGGGCGACACGTGCCATCTCCGCGAGCGCCGCGTCCGGCCGCTGCAGGTGGTGGAGACCGTCGTGGACGTAGACGACGTCGAACGAGGCGTCCGCGAACGGCAGGTCCTCGGCGTCGGCGACCACAGGCGTCAGGTCGACGCCGTGGCGGCGCGCGCGTTCGCGCGCGCGGCGGGCCGCGCCCAGCGAGATGTCCGAGCAGACGACCCTCGCACCTCTCCGCGCGAGCAACTCGGCCTCCATTCCCGAGCCACCACACACCGTCAGCACCGTCGCGCCGGAGAGCAGCTCCTCGATTCCCGCAACGCTGCGCCTGAACTTCTCCTCCAGCATCCACGCGTACAGCTCGGTCGTGCCCGAAGGACGCTCGACCTCGAACTCCGGATCCTGCTCGTCGTCGAAATGCTCGGCCTGGCGCAGCGCGTGCCCGCTCGCGCCGTCGACGAGAACCGGGATTCCCTCCCCGCCGCGGTCCGCGACTGCGTCGTCCTTGAGCAGGGGCTCTAGCTCGATCATGCGCCGTTCAACTCGCGCAGCTTCGCGCCGATGATGTACTCGTAGTAGCTCATCAACACGCAGTAGGAGAAGCCGGCGCGCCCGTCGAGAAAGCCACGGCGGCCGAAGTACCACACGAAAAACCGCAGCGGCGTCCTGAACGGAAGCCGCACCCAGAGCCGCCGGAGCGCGCGCTTGCGCTGGAACGCGTCGAGCCGGAGAAGCCCGAGCGGCCCGACCCCGACCGGCTCCGCACGGAACTTGCGGTACAGGTGCGCCTCCCACGTCGCGTAGCGGTTGTGCCGGTCGAGCCAGGCGGAGATCCCGCGGTAGTCGTCGTGGAGAAGCGGCGTCCGCAGGTACCCGCTGGACCCGTCAACCACGACATGCTCGTGGATCTCGTTGTCGCCGGTCCCGGGAACGTCGTATAGCTCCAGGTCCTCGATGCGGCCACGGCCGGCCCGGAACAGTCGCAGGTTCCAGTTCGGACGGAAGCAGCGCAGCGAACGTCCCATGAAGACGAGCTCGCGATCAACGTGGTACCCGACGTGGTCTCCGCGCGCGATGGCCGCCTCGATCTCCGTCCGCAGCTGGGGCGGGACGCGCTCGTCGGCGTCGAGCAGGAGGACCCACTCCGTCCGAAAGTCGAGGTTCGAGAGCGCCCAGCTCTTCTTCTTCGGTCCACCCGGCCGGTATTCGAACTCGACGACCTCGGCGCCGGCGTCCCGCGCGAGATCTTGCGTCCGGTCGGTGCTGCCGGAATCGACGACGATCAGTCGCTCCGCCCACTCGACGCTGCGGAGCGCGTCCGGCAGGTTCTGCTCTTCGTTCCGCACCGGCAGAACGACCGTGACCGGCGCCTTGCTCATGCCGGTGCCCCTACGGCGGCTTCGGTTCGGCGGCCCGCGATGCCCTCGTACAGCTGGACGATCCGAGGAGCCAGCGCCTCCCAGTCGTATTGCCGCGCGAATTCACGCGCGCGGCGCCCATACGCGGCCCGCCGCTCGGAATCGTCGAGCAGCGACGAGATGGCGGCCGCGAATGCCTTCGGCTCTGCGACGGCGACGAGCCCCGCGTCCGCGCGCTCGACCGCGGCGGCGAGGTTGACGGCCGGCGATATCACCGTCGGAGCTCCCGCCGCGAGGGCTTCCATCACGGCAATGCCGAAATTCTCCGTATGTGAAGGAAGCGCCCAGACGTCGGCCGCGGCGAGAGCTGCGAGCTTCGTCTCACCCTCGAGCATCCCGGGGAACACAACACGATCGGCGACGCCGTCCCGCTCCGCCAGCGCAGCAAGCCACTCCTGGATTCCCTCGTCGTCCGGGCCGGCGATCACGAGCCGGGCATCTCGGTGCTCGCGCGTCAAAAGCGCGAAGGCGCGAACGAGGATATCGAGCCCCTTCTTCTGCGCGAGGCGGCCGAGGGTGAGGACAAGCGGCGCAGTCGTTCCCCCGAGATAGCGCGCTCTGAACGTCTCAGGCGACGG
>Ga0126308_10000358_pt1 | contig 14447 bp, 12 predicted proteins | sample Plot55_FD_92533 | JGI IMG/M metagenome (GOLD analysis project Ga0126308, IMG submission 92533) | Serpentine soil microbial communities from UC McLaughlin Reserve, CA, USA - Plot55 | ecosystem: Environmental > Terrestrial > Soil > Grasslands | place: USA: UC McLaughlin Reserve, Lake County... | reverse complement strand
GTAGCAGCAGACGAACCCGGGAGGCTCTTTCCCGGGCCGCAGGCCGTAGCCGAGACAGACCTCGATGAACTCGGCATCCCTTCGGCCCGTCGCGAAACGTTGCGCACCTTGGCGCTCGCAGTTGCGGGCGGTGGGATCTCGCTCGACCCCGGCTCGGAGCGTGAGGACGTCGAACGACGGTTGCTCGGGCTGCGTGGGATCGGACCATGGACCGCTTCTTACGTGGCGATGCGCGCTCTCGGCGATCCCGACGCGTTTCTTCCCACGGACCTCGGGGTCAGGCGGGCCATCTCCAGGCTCGGCCACGCGGATGACCGGCACAGTGTTGCCGTCCTCGCCGAACGGTGGAGACCCTGGCGTGCCTACGCCACGCAGCACCTGTGGGCGAGCCTCGAGGACGAGAAAGTTCCGACCACGAAAGGAAAGGTGGTAGCGTGAAAGCTTACATCGACGAGATAGACTCCCCCGCCGGCCCGCTCGCGTTCGCTGTAAACGAAGATGGGGCCCTGATGCGGCTGCACTTCGTCGAGAGCGATTACGGGCCCGTCATGAAAGAGGAGTTGGAGGACGAAGGTTACGTCGTGGAAGCGGACGAGACCAGGACCGGCGGCGTGCGAAAGGAATTGTCCGAGTACGTGAACGGACGGCGCAAGACCTTCGAAGTCCCCCTGGCGTTCGCCGGCTCGGAGTGGCAGAAGTCCGTATGGACGGAGTTGACACGCATTCCCTTTGGGGAGACCAGGTCCTACGGGGAGATAGCGGACAACCTCGGCCGCCCTGGCGCGGCGCGTGCCGTCGGCAGCGCCAACGCTTCCAACGTCCTGCCCGTAGTCGTACCCTGCCACCGCGTTATCGCTGCGGACGGCACGCTCGGCGGGTTCAACGGTGGGCTTCACCTCAAAGAACGCTTGCTCGAGCACGAGCGCAACGTACTCGCCGGGGCGAGCAAATAGGATGCGGGTGCGACACAGCGCCCGTTGTAGCTGAAAAGAGCGTTTCGTGAGACCACGAGACTTCGCTGGCCTCGTAATGCTAAGCGCGCTTTGGGGTGGTTCTTTCCTGTTTATCCGCGTTGCCGTGCCGGCGTTGGGCCCTTTCTTGCTCGTGGGGTTGCGGGTCGGTCTCGCTGCTGCGGTCCTGACTCTCTACGCCCTGGCGATCGGGCGGGTGCCGAAGATCCGCACCCGGTGGAGGTCTTTCCTGGTCCTCGGGTTCTTGAACGCGGCCGTGCCTTTCTCCCTGATCTCAGCAGCCGAGATCTATCTGACCGCCTCCCTCGCCGCCATCCTGAACTCGACCACCGTCATGTTCACGGCGATCGTCGCCGCGGTGTGGATGGGAGACGTCCTTACGGCCAGGAAGGCCATCGGGATCGTGCTCGGAATCGCCGGGGTCACGGTGCTCGTCGGTTGGGATCCGCTACCCTTGAATGGTCTCGTCCTGCTGGCGGTGGCGGCGATGTTGATCGCCTCGCTCTCCTACGCGCTAGGGGCGACCTACGCCAAGCAGTCGTTTTCGGGCATCCCACCACTAGGCATGGCTATCGGGCAACTGTGCGGTGCGGTAGTGCTCCTGGTACCCCTGGCAGCCGTTAGCGTTCCCGCAGAAGCGCCATCGTTCGTGGTCGCTCTCTCCATACTCGGGCTGGCTTTGCTCTCGACCGCGGTTGCTTACCTGATCTACTTCCGCCTCATCGAGAACGTCGGCCCGACGAGCACCGTCACCGTCACGCTACTCGTGCCCGTCTTCGGGCTGTTGTTCGGCGTGTTTCTCCTCGACGAGCCCTTCGGGCCTGGCACTCTGGCCGGGCTCGGGATCATCCTCATAAGCGTCGTCCTTATTACAGGGATCTCTCCCCGAAAGGGCGAGCCGAAATCTGGTTAGCGTGGGTAGAGGATCATCTGCGTGCAGCGGAACAGGGCAATGGGTTTGCCGTCCTCCTCGTCGGAGACGGTCGCGTCCCACACCTGCGTCGTGCGGCCACCGTGGACGAGCTTCGCTTCGCACGCGATCGCACCGTCGCGTTTGGTCCCGACGAAGTTGCTCTTCAGCTCTACTGTCGTGAAGCCCTCTGCGCCTTCGGGCAGGTTCACGAACGTACCGTAGCCGCATGAGGTATCGGCGAGGGCGATCACCGTCGCCGCGTGCAGGAAGCCGTTCGGGGCCATGAGCTCCTCACGAAGGTCGAGGCAGCCCGAGATCCTACCTTCCTCCGCCTCCAGGATCTCGAGCCCGATGAGACCGGGCAGGGTTCCGACACCACGCTCGTTCAACTCGTCGAGAAGGGACACGCAACGCACCTCCAGGGTTACTTTTCGACTACGCCCGATTATCTCAGAGCAGTTTGCAAAGATGGTCAACCCCTCTGCGATTCGTTTGAGCGTCGACGATCCGGCCAATGCTCAGGCTTCTGGCGAGAGCAGTAAAGAATCAGTCAGCGGGAATCGCAATGCCGTGATTGCCGTCTGTTCTCTGGGGTAGGTCATCGCTGATGGTGTAGTAGTCGCCTGCATCCTCGACGAATACGTGGATCACCGTGTCGAGCCCCGTCGGTAGATCCAACGTGCCAGCAGCGATCGAGACCCGCTCGCCGGAAGCAGGCTCCCAGAACAGGTTCGATCCACATGTTTTACAGAACCCTCGTCGGGCCGACGCTGACGATCGGTACCAGCGTAGTTCTTCCGATTCGATCAGGAACAGGTTCTCCGGGAGCGTAGCTGTAAACGCCGCGAAGTGGCCGCTGGAGCGGCGGCACATCGTGCAGTGGCAATCGACCACGGGACGTAGGGGTCCGCGCACTTCGTAGCGGACGGCGCCGCAAAGGCAGCCACCGGTACTCCTGATCGCAGGTGAACCTTCTTCCCGCGTCATGCTCGCACGGCGTAATTTACGTCATCGGCCTGCTCAGCCAATAAGGGGCTCCTCCTTGTTCGTGCGTGTTCCTCATGATACAGGGAACCTCAGACTGGCACCCGATAGCGTCGTCTATCGGTAGTCCGGTGGGTAGAAATCGTCTTCCTTTGGGCCGTCTTTGTAGTGGAGACTCCCGCTTGAGATTTACTCCAAGGCGGTAGAATCTACTGGTGAGCGAGAGGACGAAGACGAGATCCCTCAGGGCCCCACGCAGGGTCCGGGCCTACCTGGCCGCGAACGCCGGGCGCACCGTGCTCCTGCTCGCCTCGAGCGAGGAGGCGGCAGAACGTTACGCTCGCGAGGCCGAGGTCTTTACGGACGGTCCTGTCGTCCACCTGCCTTCCCGCGGCGCCCCTTACGGCGACGTGTTCGACCCTGCCGTGAGCAGGGTGGGGCGGCGGCAGAGGGCGCTCCATTCGCTGCGCTCGGCACGCCTCGTGGTGGCCGGGCCGCTGGCCTTTATGGAGCGGACTCCGGTGTACGAGCCGATGGAGTTGGCCGCCGGGACGGAGATAGAGCTCGATGCGACGCTGGAGCGGTTGGTCGTGCTCGGCTACGAGCGTGTCGACAGGGTCTCCCGCCCCGGAGAGTTCGCGGTGCGCGGCGGCATCGTTGACGTGTTTCCTAGCACCCGACGTTCGCCCGTGCGGGTGGAGTGGTGGGGGGATGAGATAGAGAGCGTGCGCGCCGTCTCTCTGGCCACCCAGCGCGTCGTTCGCGAGCTCGAAGCCATTACGGTCTACGCCGCCCGTGAGGGAGACCTAGCCGGCCTCGCGGCCGCGGAGGAGGAACTGCCGGAGGAAGCCCGCCGCGGCGTCCGTATCCCCGGACTCGACCGTTTATTGCTGGATCTAAGCCCTGTTTCGCCGCGCACGATGTTGCCAGAGGGCGTGGAGGTCTGGCGTGAGGAGGCGCAGGAGGACATCTCCGAAGAGGTAGAAGGGCTCGTTCATGAGCTCTACGACAGGGGGATGCCTGATCCCGACGTCGAATTCACCTTCGGGGAAGGTGGAGAACCCATCTCCGCGCCGCCGGTGGCGGGGTTCGCTGACACGCTCAGGGAGGCCGCCCGCAGGCTCGACGCGCTGGTCGAGGATGGGCTCGCCGTCTTCGTCGCGTGCTCCTCGCGGGGGGAGGCGAGGCGAACGGTCTACGCGTTCGGGGAGATCAACCGCACCATGCGCGAGACGGGACGGGTCGACGCCCATCTGCCGCCCGGCCTCTACGCATTGCCAGGCGAGCTCGATGAGGGGTTCACCTATCCCGACGGCGGGGTTGCGGTCTTCCGGAGAGACGCGCTGCTCGGCCGCAGGCGCGAGCCGCGCCGCGCGGGCGGCCGGTCGCTCGCCTCCTTCGCTGACCTTAAGGTCGGGGATCTGGTCGTGCACGCCATGCAGGGGATCGGACGTTTCGAGGGGCTCGTGGCCCAGGAGGTCCTCGGCGCCACCCGCGACTACATGCAGGTGAGCTACCGCGGGGGCGACACGCTCTTCGTACCCTACGAGCAGATGGAGTTGCTCCACAAGTACGTCGGCGGCGACGGCGCGCGCCTCGACAAGCTGGGGGGCGCGACGTGGGCGCAGGTTACGGACAGGGTCCGCAAAAGGGTCAAGGCGCTCGCCGGCGAGCTCCTGCGGCTGCACGCGGCGAGGGCCTCAGCCCCAGGCTTCTCCTTCCCCGAAGATGGGGAGTGGGAGAGGGAGCTCGAGGAGGGCTTCCCCTACCAGGAGACGCCGGATCAGGAAGCGGCCATCACCGCAGTCAAGTCGGACATGCAGAGGCCGCACCCGATGGACCGCCTGGTCTGCGGGGATGTCGGCTTCGGCAAGACGGAGGTCTCCGTGCGGGCCGCTTTCAAGGCGGCGCTCGCGGGCAAGCAGACCATGATGCTCGCCCCGACGACCATCCTCGTACAGCAACACGAGCGGACCTTCCGCGAGCGGCTCGGATCCTACGCCGTCAGGGTCGAGAGTCTCTCGCGCTTCACGCTGCCCGCCGACCGGCGTAGGATCCTTGCCGACTTCCGGGCCGGGGAGGTGGACGTGCTCGTCGGAACGCACGCGTTGCTCGGGTCCGAGGTCGAGCCCGGGGACCTCGGGCTCGTCGTCGTGGACGAGGAGCAACGCTTCGGAGTGAGGCACAAAGAGCGCATCAAGGAGTACAAGACCTCCGTAGACGTCCTCACGCTCACGGCGACACCGATCCCACGCACCATGCAGATGGGCCTGGCCTCGTTGCGTGACATAAGCGTGATCGAGACGCCCCCGGCGGGACGCCGCAGCATCCTCACCCACGTCGGCCCCTACGACGAGGACCTCGTAAAGCATGCCATCGAGCGGGAGGTCGCCCGCGACGGACAGACCTTCTTCGTCCACAACCGCGTCGAGAGCATAGACGAGGTCGCCGAGAGGCTGCGCGAGCTTCTGCCCGGCGTGCGCTTCGTCACCGCGCACGGGCAGATGCCCGAGCGGGCCCTGGAGGGAGTAATGAAGCACTTCCTCGATGGCCGATCGGATGTTCTCGTCACGACCACAATCGTCGAGAGCGGGCTCGACGTGGCCACGGCGAACACCCTGATCGTCGACCGCTCCGACGCCATGGGACTCGCCCAGCTCTACCAGCTTCGGGGCAGGATCGGACGCTCCACGGAGCAGGCCTTCGCTTACCTCTTCGCCCCGCTCGGGGCGACCGTCGAGTCACAGAAGCGGCTGGAAGCCCTTCTGGACTTTACCGAGCTCGGGAGCGGATTCGCCATCGCCATGCGGGATCTGGAGATCCGGGGCGCGGGCAATCTGCTCGGCGCCGAGCAATCTGGACACATAGCGGCCGTAGGCTTCGAGATGTATCTGACCCTCCTGGAAGAAGCCGTCGCCGCCGCGAGGGGGGAGCCGCAGGAGCAGCGCGAAGAGCGACCCGTTATCGTGGAGCTCACGCTCGATGCGTATCTACCACCAGGTTACGTGCTTGATGAGATCGAACGCGTAGACCTGTATCGCAGGGCCTCGGGCTTAGGCTCCCTCGCCGAGGTGGAAGATCTGGCCGAGGAGCTAGTCGACCGTTTCGGGGCGCTCCCGGAGCCGGCCACAAACCTGCTCGGCCTCTCGCGCGTCAAGCTCCTCGCACGGGAAGTAGGGGCCAGTTCTGTCACCTACCGTACCGGGAACCTCACCGTAACCGGCCCCACGGCGGGCGCCGCCGCACCAGACCTCCTGAGCAAGGCCACCGGGGGAACCGTTACGACGAGGACAGGAAGGACATCGGTCCGCGCCCCTTGGTTGGATCCCCTCACGCTGGCGGAAGAGGTGCTGCGGACACTTGCGCAGTCGGACTGAAGGGCCGAATAGGCCATTCTGCGTGCTATAATCCCGGCGGTCTCTGGCATCTACACAGCGAGGTTCTTCGTCGTCTTGAGCAAGCTTTACGGTAACAGGATGTTGTACGTCTCCTTGCTCGTAGGGGTCATCATACTCGTCCTGGTGGGTTGTGACGCGGCCGAGCCGGTCGCCAACGTCGACTCCCAGGCCAAGAAAATCGTGACCTTCGAGGGCGGCGCCGTCACGCAGGGGGAGCTGGATGAGTTCGCCGAGCAGAGTGGCCTGGACGCAAGTATGTCTGAAGACGATCCCCAGTATCAGGCCGCCATACAGCAACTCCTGCCCCAGCTCGTCGGCATCGAGATAGCCAAGGCCTACGCCGACGAGCACAACATAACGGTCTCGGACGAAGAGGTCGATCGGGAGTTAGAGAAGATCAAAGAGCAGGTCGGCGACCAGGCCCGCTCCTCCGGGCAGGACTTGAGCAATCAGGAGGCCTACGAGCAGGCCCTCAAGCAGAACGACATCACGGAGGAGCAACTTCGCGAGAATATCCGCGAGACCCTTCCCTACCAGAAAGTACAGGAGAAGGTTGCCGGCGACGCGGAGCCTTCCGACAAGGAGATCCAGAACTTCTACGAGAAGAACAAAGAGGCCCAGTTCACAACCCCGGCGCAGCGCTGCGTCAGTCACATCCTCTATAACAAGGACCAGAAGGAGAAGGCCGAGGATGCCAAGCAACAGCTGGAGGACGGCGCGGACTTCGCGAAGCTAGCCGAGGAGGAATCCCAGGACCCGGGCAGCGCCGCGAACGGCGGGGACCTCGGCTGCCTCGGCAAGGGCGAGACCGTGCCCGAGTTCGAGAAGGCGGTCTTCGCGGCCGATCAGGGTGAGATCGTTGGCCCCGTCCAGACAGAGTTCGGCTACCACGTCATCGAGGTTACCGACATCAAGCCCGAGCATACCCGCCCCCTCGAAGACGTCGAATCGCAGATAAGGTCCCAGCTCGCCTCCGAGAAACAGACCGAGGAGTTCACCAGATGGGTGGAGGAGCAGAAAAAGCAGCGCGACGTCAAGTACCTGAAGGGCTACGAGCCGCCGAAACAGGGATAGGCATCAGGCTACAGGGAAATTTGTGGCGCCGCGTACTAGCGTAGGGTTAAGATAGAGCAATCAGCCGTCAGCTATCACCGTCAGCAAGAACAAAAAGCTGACCGCCGATAGCTGACAGCTCAAAAAGGGAGGAACATGACGGAGATCGTCGCTGTCCACGGGCGTGAGATCCTGGACTCCAGGGGAAATCCCACGGTCGAGGTGGAGCTGGCCACGGTGAGCGGTTTCGTGGGCCGGGCCTCGGTACCCTCGGGGGCCTCTACCGGCCAGAACGAGGCCGTCGAACTTCGGGATGGGGAGGCAGAGCGCTACGGCGGCAAGGGCGTGCTCGACGCCGCCGCGAACGTGGACACCGAGCTGGCGCAGATCGTGATCGGACTGGACGCCACCGACCAGAGGACCCTCGACCTTGCCATGATCGAAGCCGACGGCACGGAGAACAAGGGCCGGCTCGGGGCAAATGCTATCCTCGGTGTCTCGCTGGCGGCGGCGAAGGCCTCCGCGGAGGCCGCCGCGCTCCCGCTGTATCGCTACCTCGGGGGGGCTGGCGCTTACACGCTTCCCGTCCCTTGCGCCAACATCATGAATGGCGGCGCCCACGCGGCCAACAACGTGGATTTTCAGGAGTTTATGGTCGTGCCCGCCGGTTTCGACACCTACGCCGAGGCGCTCCGCTCGGTCGCCGAGGTCTACCAGGCGCTCAAGAAGCTTCTCGCCGAACGGGGTCTCTCCGGCGGTATCGGCGACGAGGGTGGCTTCGCGCCCGATCTCGAGAGCAACGGCGCGGCGCTCGGGCTCATCGCTGAGGCCGTGGAGAGGAGCGGTTACTCTCTGGGGGACCAGATCTCCTTTGCGCTCGACCCTGCCGCCTCCGAGTTCTACGAGAACGGCGCGTACGACCTGGCCGGTGAGGGCAAGAAGCTCTCCCGGGAGGAGATGGTGGACTACTACGCCGGGCTATGTGACGAGTATCCGATCTTGAGCATCGAAGACGGCCTCGCCGAGGATGACTGGGAAGGGTGGGCCATGATCACGGAGCGGCTGGGAGACAGGGTCCAGCTCGTCGGCGACGACCTTTTCGTTACCAACCCGAAGATACTCGCCCGTGGCATCGGTGAGGGCGTCGGAAACTCTATCCTCATAAAGGTCAACCAGATCGGCACGCTCACGGAGACCTTCGAGACGATGGAGCTCGCGCACAAGTCCGGTTACACCACGATGATCAGCCACCGCAGCGGCGAGACCGAGGACGCGACGATCTCCGACCTCGCCGTGGCCGTGAACGCGGGCCAGATCAAGACCGGCGCGCCGGCCCGCGGCGAGCGCGTGGCGAAGTACAACCAGCTCCTCCGCATAGAAGAGGCCCTGGGAAGCTCCGCCATCTACCCCGGCCTGGCGGCCTTCAATCCGCGGAGGGGGGGCTGACATTGCGCCGGACTAAGATCGTCGCGACGCTGGGTCCGGCCACCTCATCGGAGGAGGCCATAGGGTCGCTCGTCCGCGCCGGGGTGGACGTGACTAGGTTCAACTTCTCCCACGGCGAGCACGGCATGCACCTTGACAACGCCAGGATCGTGCGCGACGCCGCCAAAGAGTTGGGACGTAACGTCGCCATCTTGCAGGACGTGCAGGGGCCCAAGATCCGGACCGGCGAAGTCGAGGGCGACACGGAGCTCGTGGAGGGCAGCCGGATCGTGCTCGCTCCCGGGGACTTCACTGGGGATGCGAGCCGGCTCTCCACCTCTTACGAGAGTCTGGCCGACGATGTGCGTCCCGGCCACCGCCTGCTCATAGACGACGGCCTCATCGGGTTGCGGGTCGAGAGCGTCGAGGACGGCGAGGTCGTCTGCGAAGTCCTCGAAGGCGGCCCCGTCTCGTCCCACAAGGGACTCAACTTCCCCGACTCTACCCTCTCCATAAGGGGTCTCACCCCCAAGGACGTCGAGGATCTGCGTTTCGGGATGGAAGAGCTGCACCCCGACTGGGTGGCGATGTCCTTCGTGCGTACGGCGGACGAGGTCAGGGAAGTCAAAGAAAGGATAAGAGAGTTCGGCGGCAATGCGCCCGTCATCTCCAAGATCGAGAAGCACGAGGCCATAGACAACATCGAGGAAATCATTGGGGCCTCCGATGGGATCATGGTCGCGCGCGGGGATCTCGCGGTCGAGCTCTCCGCCGAGAGGGTGCCCATAGAGCAGAAGCGCATGGTGGCGCGTTGCCGGCGCCTCGGCAAGCCCGTTATCGTGGCCACCCAGATGCTCGACTCCATGATCCGGAACCCCCGTCCCACGCGCGCCGAGGTCTCCGACGTGGCCAACGCGATCTTCGACCGGGCCGACGCCGTGATGCTCTCGGGCGAGACGGCCGTGGGCCGCTTCCCCCAGCAGAGCGTGCAGGAGATGGAGCGGATCTGCCGGGCTGCGGAGGGGGCTATTAACTACGGGCGGGACATCCCGGCCTCGGCTTCCTGGGGCAGGGGTGACCGCTACGATGCTGTTACCCACGCGGCCTGCGAGCTCGCGGAAGATCTGGAGGCAGAAGCCATCCTGACCTCGACCCAGACGGGGCTCTCCTGCATCAGGGTCGCCCGCTTCAGGCCACCCAACAAGATCCTGGCCATAAGCCCCATCGAGCACACCGTCAGGATGCTCGCGCTGGTGTGGGGTGTGATCTCCATCCACGGGGAACAGGCGGGTTCGCTGGAAGAACGCTTCAGGGGGGCCGTGGAGGCCGCCAGGGAGGGCGGACATCTCGAGGACGGGGATGAGGTTATCCTTACGGGTGGGACCGCTGGGTCGGTGCCCGGTTCGACGAACGTCGTCGAAGTCTCGACAGTGGGCGAGGATGTGTAGAGGAGCATGGTGAGACAGGGGTGAGCGTACCCAGGAGACTGAGGCCGCTGGTGGTCGTGATCTACGCGGCCTTCCTTGGCCTCCTCCTCGCCTCCTACGTTCAACCGCTCCAGAACATACTGCACGACCGGAATGAGATCCCTACCCTCGAACAGAAGCTGCAGAGGGCGCAGACGCAGAACACCGCGAACGAGCGGCTCACAAGGGAACTAAAGACCCCCGCCGGTATCGAACGTGCCGCCCGCGAGCGCTACGGAATGATCCGGCCAGGCGAGAAAGTGTATATCGTTCCGGAGAAACGATAGCCGTCAGCGGTTGGCTATCAGCTTTCAGCAAGAAAAACGTGGGGCCATCTGCTCGATGACAACCTGCCGCTTCATGCTACAACTCTGTGTCATGGAGCATTGCTTGCGACCACAAAGCTGACGGCTGAAAGCCGATGGCTGACAGCTCCAAAGACTTCGACGCTGTGGCCCGACAACTCGGGCGCAAGCCGCGCCCGTTCCGCGTCGCGGCCCGTTGCCCGTTCGGATTGCCGAGTGTTATCGAGAACGAGCACACGCGCGAGATGCCGACGAGCTTCTGGGTTACCTGCCCCAGCCTCGTGGCTGCCATCTCGCGCGTCGAATCGACCGGCGGGGTCCACGCGGCGCGAGATGCGGTCGGCGAAGCGACCGTGGAGGAGATCCACGACGCGCACCGCTCCAGATACGGGACGCGTGTAGCAGGCGTACGGGATGGAGCGGCCGGCAGCGTCAAGTGCCTGCATGCTTTCACGGCCCTGCACATCTCGGGCTCCATCCCCAACGCGGTAGCCGCATGGACCCTCGAACTTCTCGGGAATCCCTACCCGGAGAGCCGTTGCTGTGCCGCGGAGGACACAGATACCTAACTGCTATACTCCCACCGAAAATGGGGGCGTGGCGGAATTGGCAGACGCACCGGACTTAAAATCCGGATCCTGAAAAGGAGTGTGGGTTCGAATCCCACCGCCCCTACTGCTAGATCCAAGCGAGCCGACCCTACCTATCGTGTGCAAGCGAGCGAAAGGCGCAGCCATGAGCAACGAAGACATCTTCGTAGGACCGGCTGACGGCAAGGACCTCACCAACCCCATCGGTGGGGCGATGGTGCTCAAGATCCGCGACCAGTACACCCACGGCGCCTTCTCGGTGCACCTCAATACCATCCCGCCTGGCTCCCCCGGACCCCGCCCCCACCTCCACCGCCGCCACGAAGAGACCTTCTACGTCCTGCAGGGGGAGCTCACCGTCCGGGTCGGCCCGCGAAAGATCGTGGCCCCTGCGGGTTCGTTCGTGGTGGTGCCGCGCGGCGTGGTTCACCAACCCTCAAACCCCGGGACGGAGCCGACCAGGGTGCTGCTAATGTTCTCGCCTGCGGGTATGGAGCGCTTCTTCGAGGAGGCGGCCGAGGGGCGAATGCCGCTGCAGGCGGTGCCGGACGATCCGGTAGTTTTGAAGAGGCTGGAAGCCTTCACCGAAAAGTACGGCTACGAGTTTGCGGAGTTCCCGCAGGGGACGCTAGAATCGTAGCCCTGCACCCCAACTTCTATGAGAAGGCACTGTTTGTCAAGCCGACGTGGTGGCGGCTGCTGTGTAGTGTGAACCGACAGCACTGCCTGTTCCGCTACCTGTGTCGTTCCCCCAGGGCTTTCTGTAATTCGGCGATCTGGTCGGAAAGATCGTCGAGCTTGCGCATCACATCAGCCTGGTCTGGACCGGGTTTCGGAGTAGTATCCGTGCTCTCGCCGTACAGGAAGTGTTGTGCCAGAGCGCCGGTCAGCAGGGCAACGAAGCCGATGCCTGCGATCATTACGACGGTGGCTACTATGCGGCCCAGTGACGTCGTGGGGTAGATGTCCCCGTAGGCCACGGTCGTGACGGTCTCGGCGGCCCACCAGAGCCCGTCCCAGGTGCTCAGGTTCTGGCCAGGTTCGACGGCGACGAAGACCACGCCGCCGCCTACCACGATGGTGAAGGCTATCAGCGCCGCATAGCGCAACCCCTTTAGCGAGAAGACGTTGCGCATGCGGTGGGCCACTACCATAAGCCAGACCAACCTCACGATCGGAAGCACGCGTGCCAGCTTCATCGTCGCCGGAAGAAACGGCGGGCTGAGCACCACTATGAGCACGTCCAAAGGATTGTTCGTCAACCAGCGCCGCCGGTCCGGGACTACAGCGAGCATGATGGCCAGGTTGGCAGCAAACACCCCCCAGATGCACCAGTCGAGGACCGTGGCGAGGACCTCCCAGGACTTCCCAAGGTCGGACTCCTGCACGATGATGGTCGGAATGGCCAGCAGCGCGGCGACGATCAGCGGTACCTGCAGCCACCTCGCCACGCGCTCAGCGCGCAGAACCGCCTGCGTTCCCGCCGCCTGACTATCCTGCGTATGCCCCCTGCGTCCTATCGACATACCCCAAGCGCCTCCATCTCTCACGTTTCTCAGCCACGTTTCGACACCGGACGCCGCGTAGCGCCCGTCGAGGTCGGATCTTCAATACCCACAACCAAGATACCGAAGCGCGGCCTGACTGTGAAGGACGCTGCAGGAGGGCTTTCGCGAGATCAGGACTCGGCCAGAATGATCAGCCTGTCTTGTTCGGCGAACGTGAGACGCCCGGATTTCTGCGCTGGAACCTCGCCTTTCTCGCGCTTGCGCCGAAGCGAATCGGGTTACCCGACTTCACGCGAGAGTACTTCGCCCATGCGTTCGAGCGCCCTGCTGATGTTTTCGCGCGAGTTGGCGTAGGAGAGGCGGAGGTGGTTCTCTCCGTGGTGGCCGAACGCAGTACCGGAGAGGCAAGCCACACCTGCCTCATCAAGGAGTAGGTCTGCGAGGTCGTCCGCCCGGTAGCCTGTCTCTTCGATGCGGGGGAAAGCGTAGAAGGCCCCTTGCGGCATTATGCACTCGACGCCTGGCAGTTCGTTGAGTCCACTGACAATAAGGTCCCGGCGTGCCCTGAACTCGGCTAGCATGCTGTCGACAGCATCTTGCGGACCCTGGAGGGCCGCGACCCCGGCGTACTGCGTGGCCGCGCTGGTGCAGGAGTTGGAGTTGACCTGTAGTTTGGCCACTTCTTCTGCAAGTGGTGCGGGCATCACGCCGTAGCCGAGCCGCCATCCCGTCATCGCGTAGGTCTTCGAGAAGCCGTCGAGTATGATCGTGCGCCCGTCAGGTCCGAGTCCCTCTTCCGAGGCGATGCTGGCGAAATCGCCCGTGTAGAGCAGCCGCGAGTAGATCTCATCGCTCAACACGTAGACGTCGGGCCGCCCGCGTAGGATGTCGGCGAGCCCGGCGATGTCCCCGACCGTAAGAGCTCCGCCCGTCGGGTTGGCCGGGGAGTTGAGGATCACCAGCCTGGTACGTTCGCCCAGGCCCGCCTCGAACTCGTCGAGGTCGAACCGAAACCCGTGCTCCTGACGCAGCGGCACGAACACGGGCCTCCCACCGACGAAGTTGACCATCGACTCGTAGATCGGGAACGCCGGGTTGGGGAGCAGGACCTCGTCGCCCTCGTCGACGAGCGCCAGGATGGAGAAGAACATTATTGGCTTCCCTCCCGGCGTGACGACCACCTGTTCGGGTCCCACGTCTATGACCCGGCTTCGCGCCACGTCGCCAGCGATTGCCTCGCGCAGTTCCGGAATGCCGGCGGTGGGGGTGTAGTGGGTATGTCCGTCTCGCAGCGCCTGGCATCCGGCCTCGACCACATGGGCCGGCGTGTCGAAGTCTGGTTCACCGATCTCGAGGTGGATGATCTCGCGCCCCTCCGCCTCCAGGGCCTTCGCCTTTGCCAGGACAGAAAAGGCAGTCTCCGTCCCCAGACGCTCCATCCGTCTCGCCAGTCTCACCATTTCCTCCGCTCGATAGAGAACAGGCACGCTCTCGCATTACATCACAGTGCAGCAGCCCTGGGGAAGAACGTTCGCTACGGCGGTGTGTCTGATCCGGGTCCGCTTCCGGATCGTACCTGTTGTTGCCTATGTTTCGCGTTGCTGTTACCGCTATGTAATGTGAGTGGTGTAAAAGGGTTGTGTAGCGCCCCGCTAGCAGATGGAGGACTAGAATGATTAGAGTTGGTATCGAAGTGGATCGTGGCGCGGCTCCCTCCACTACGTTGTTCGTAAGGGCCGGGAGCATTCAGCGGGCCCTCGAGGTAGCGGGGGCACAGCACCCCGATTGCTCATTGAACGTGGCGTTCCCCCTCGATCCCGATGCGTTCTTCGTG
>Ga0126308_10000356_pt1 | contig 14464 bp, 16 predicted proteins | sample Plot55_FD_92533 | JGI IMG/M metagenome (GOLD analysis project Ga0126308, IMG submission 92533) | Serpentine soil microbial communities from UC McLaughlin Reserve, CA, USA - Plot55 | ecosystem: Environmental > Terrestrial > Soil > Grasslands | place: USA: UC McLaughlin Reserve, Lake County... | reverse complement strand
GGGAGGAAGCCGGCGCCGTCGTCGCTGACCCGGGCCAGGACGCCGCCGTCGACCTCCTCGAGGCGGACCGCGACCCGGGAGGCGTGGGCGTGGGCACGCACGTTGGCCAGCGCCTCCTGGACGATCCGGTAGGCGACCACCCGCAGCTCGTCGGGCAGCTCCCCGGCCGACTCGTCGCTGACCTGCACCACGAAGCCGGCCAGCTCGCCGGCCCGCCTGGCGTACTGGTCGATGGCCGCGGCCAGCCCGACCTCATCCAGCAGGGGCGGGCGCAGCTCGAACACGAGCTGGCGGAGCCGCCCGACGCTCTCGGTGGCGGTGGCGGCCAGCCGCTCCAGCAGCTCCGAGGACCGGGGGTCGCGCAGCCGGCTGCCGAGGGCCTGGAGCTGGAGCGTGACGGCCACCATGGCCTGGATGGCGTCGTCGTGGATGTCGCCGGCGACCTGGCGCCGCTCCTGCTCCTGGCTGGTCACCACCCGCTCCAGCAGGGAGCGGCGCTGCTCGTCGGCCTGGCGCAGGTTGCGCAGGGTCCGGTGGTGCTCGGTGACGTCGCGCAGCACCATCAGCCAGCCGATCGGCGGCCCCTGCCGGTCGGGCATCGCCACCACGGTCGGCTCGTACCGGTGGGTCATCCCGCTCCTGGTCACGACCAGCTCCTCGGACAGCCCGGCGGAAGCACCGTTGCTGGCCGCAGGGGCGTCGCGGACGGCGTCGGCGGCCTCGGGCAGCAGCTCGCCGAGGGGGCGGCCGACGGCGTCGGCCAGGGGACATCCCAGCAGCCGCTCGGCCGGCGGGTTGGCGTCGACCACCCGGCGCAGCGGGTCGAGCACCACCACCGCCTCGGAGATGGTCTCGAACACCAGGCCGCGGGCCACCGGGCGGATGCCGAGCAGCCGGAACCGGAACAGCCCCCACACCAGCACCAGGCAGGACACGATCAGCAGGAACGGTGTCAGGTCGACCCGCCCGAACGGCCCGACGTCCAGGTTGTAGAGCAGGTTGAACCCGTACGGCACGATCAGGCTGACGATCAGGATGGTGGTGACCCGCCGGTAGACCCGCGAGGCCCGCAGCAGGGCGGCCACCATCAGGATCAGGCTGCCCCACATCACCACCCCGGAGTAGACGAGGTGCGGCCAGAAGAGCGGGCCGGGCTCGGCCACGGCATCCGGGTCGAGGCCCGCCCCTGGCGGGTAGTAGCGGATGAGGTCGTGGGTGGCGGCGTTGGCCAGCAGGACCAGGACCACCACGGGCTGGATGGCCAGCAGGGCCAGGTTCCGCCCGTTGACCCACGACCCGCGCCCGGCGAACAGGGCCGCGAACGCGAACCAGGCCGGCGGGAGCAGCACCAGGCCGATGTACTTGACGTCGCCCCAGCGTGCGATGGCCTCCGGGTCGGCCGCTCCCAGCTCGGCCGCGTAGGTGCCCGCCCAGAGCAGGAGGGCCACCAGCACCAGGGCCAGGGCGGCGCCGGCCGAGCCGCCCCGCCGCCGCCAGACGTAGACGGCCATGGCCACGAACACGGCCGCGGTGGCGAGCATAGCCAGGCCGACGCCGGTCCATTGCCAGGCGGCGGCCTCAAGGGTGCCGGGTGCGACCCGGGGCTGCTGAACCATCGTCCGAAGCGGGCATTCTTCAACATCTGCGGAGCCGGTGGGCCGGCCAATGGGTCTGGTCGGCCGCCTTGACGTATTCTGCCGACCTCCTCTACTCTCCACGACTCGTACGGCCGGAGGAGAGCGCGCCCCCACTGCGCCCCTCCTGGCCAGCGCCCCGAGAACGGGAGCGCGACCGTGCGCCGCGTGGCGGCGAACGGGTCTTGCCGGGCCCTGTCGGGCCCACCCCCAAGTGCAGGAGGAGGAACTTTCCTTGGCACGCACGCATGCACATCAGTTAGCCCGGACGGCCCGCCTGAGTGTCGTCACCGGCCTCGGAGCGGCGGTCCTCGCCTCGGCGTTCGCGCTGCCGGCGTCGGCCGAGCCCGTCAACGCCGTCCAGCGCGGCCAGACCAAGATCGTCGCCGCCCAGAGCGACCAGAAGCGCAAGAAGGTCGTGGTCAAGCAGGGCGACACGCTCAGCAAGATCGCCAAGAAGGCGAAGCTGTCGAGCTGGCGACCGGTCTGGGACCTGAACAAGAAGATCAAGCACCCCAACCTCATCTACCCAGGGCAGAAGCTGCTGCTCCCCGCCAAGGGCGAGAAGCTCAAGCACCGCCCGCTCCCGGCGCTGGCCGTGACCCGCGTCGTCTCCCAGGAGGGCTCCGCCGCTCCCGCCTCAAGCTCCCGGCGCTCGACCGTCACCCGGTCGGCCGCGGCCCCGGCCGGCGGCAGCGTCTGGGACCGCCTGGCCCAGTGCGAGTCCGGCGGCAACTGGGGCATCAACACCGGTAACGGCTACTCCGGCGGCCTGCAGTTCTCGTCGGGTACCTGGGCCGCGAACGGCGGCTCCGGCTCGGCCGCCAGCGCCAGCCGCGCCGAGCAGATCCGCGTCGCCGAACGCGTCCGAGCCTCCCAGGGCTGGGGCGCCTGGCCCGCCTGCTCGAGCAAGCTCGGCCTCCGGTAACCACCAACCAGGCAACATCACCCCAGCGCATCGTGGGGAGCGGTGCGGCGCGTGGCCTCTTCGGGCTGCGCGCCGCACCGGCGTTTTCGGCTACGGTGGCTCCATGACCCAGCAGGCGTCGCCGCTTGCCTCCCGTGTCGGGGGGCGGCGGGCCGAGGGCGGGCGCCGGCAGCGGTCGGTCGACCCGGCCCACACCACCGACGTGGTGGCCGAGGTGCTGCTGGCCGAGCCCGCGACCTTCGTCGACGCCTGCCGGGCGGCACGAGCGGCCCAGGCGGAATGGGCGGCGACGCCGGCCCCGGTGCGGGGGCGGGTCGTCAAGCACCTGGGGCGGCTGGTCGAGGAGAACGCCGACGCCCTGGCCCGGCTGGTCACCCGGGAGATCGGCAAGCCGCTGGCCGAGGCCAGGGGCGAGGTCACCGAGATCGTCGACACCTGCGACTTCTTCGCCGGCGAGGGCCGGCGGCTGTACGGCCAGACGGTGCCGAGCGAGATGCCCGACAAGCAGCTGTTCACCTTCCGCCAGCCGGTCGGGGTGGCGGCGGTGATCACCGCCGGCAACTTCCCGGTGGCGGTGCCGTCCTGGTACCTGGTCCCGGCGCTGCTGTGCGGCAACGCGGTCGTGTGGAAGCCGGCCGAGTGCGCCCCGGCCACCGCCGAGGCCCTGGCCCAGCTGTGCTGGCACGCCGGCCTGCCCGACGGCGTCCTCAACCTGGTCCAGGCCGACGGGCCGGCCACCTTCGACGGCCTGACCGCCGCCCTCGAGGCCGGCCTGGTCGACAAGGTCGGCTTCACCGGCTCCACCAAGGTCGGGCGTCGCATCGGCGAGCTCTGCGGCCGTCACCTCCAAGTGCCCTGCCTCGAGCTGGGGGGCAAGAACCCGCTGGTGGTGATGCCCGACGCCGAGCTCGACCTGGCCGTCGAGGGCGCCCTGTTCAGCGGCTTCGGCACCGCCGGCCAGCGCTGCACCTCGCTGGGCACGGTGATCGCCCACCGCGCGGTCCACGACGAGTTCCTGGACCGGTTCGCGGCCGCCGTCGAGCGGGCCGTCATCGGCGACCCGTTCCGGGACGTGCTGTACGGGCCCATGATCGACCAGCGCTTCTGTGACCGGTTCCTCGGCTGGCTGGAGCTGATCGAGCCCCACCACCGGGTCCACGGCTCGACCGGGACCGGGCGGATCACCGCCGCCAGCCCGCGCAAGGGGTTCCTCGGCGACCCCGACGACGGCCTCTACTGCCACCCGACAATCGTCTCCGGGGTCACCGCCGACGACGAGCTGTACCGGCGCGAGACCTTCGGGCCGATCGTCGGGGTGGCCGCCTGCGACTCGCTGGAGGAGGCCGTCGCCCTGGCCAACGGCCACGGCTACGGCCTGTCGGCGGCCGTCTACACCCGCGACCCACAGACCGCCTTCCGCTTCCGCGCTGGCGTCGGGGCGGGGATGGTCAGCGTCAACAACTCGACCTCGGGAGCCGAGGCCCACCTGCCGTTCGGCGGCAACGGCCGCTCCGGCAACGGCAGCCGCCAGTCCGGCATCTGGGTCCTCGACCAGTTCACCCGCTGGCAGGCGCTGAACTGGGACTACGCCGGCCGCCTCCAGAAGGCCCAGATGGACGTGGCCGACCCCATCCCGGACCGGGACTTCCGCCTGTGACCCGAGGGCCACTGGAGGGGCTGGTCGTGGCCGACTTCTCCAGGGTGCTGGCCGGGCCGTTCGCGACCATGCTGCTTGGCGACCTTGGGGCCGACGTGGTCAAGGTCGAGCACCCCGACGGCGGCGACGAGACCCGCGCCTGGGGGCCGCCCTTCTCCGGCGGCCACAGCACCTACTACCTGGCCGTCAACCGCAACAAGCGCAGCGTCGCCCTTGACCTCAAGCGCGACCCGGACCGCCATGCCGCCAGGGCCCTGGCGTCCAGGGCCGACGTGCTGGTCGAGAACTTCAAGGCCGGCGCCGCCGAGCGCCTCGGACTGGGGTACGAGGCGGTCGCCGCCGGCAACCCGGGCCTGGTCTGGTGCTCCATCTCGGGCTTCGGCCAGGGGGCCGGGGCCGAGCTGCCCGGCTACGACTTCCTGGTCCAGGCGATGAGCGGGCTGATGAGCATCACCGGCCCGGCCGGGGGCGAGCCGACCAAGGTCGGGGTGGCCCTGGTCGACGTGCTCACCGGGCTGTACGCGACCAACGGCATCCTGGCCGCCCTCCACGCCCGGGAGCGGACCGGGCGCGGGCAGCGGGTCGAGGTCAGCCTGCTCGGCTCGGCCCTGGCCAGCCTGGTCAACCAGGCCTCGTCGTTCCTGTGCACCGGGGTCCGGCCACGGGCCATGGGCAACCGGCACCCCAGCATCACCCCGTACGAGACCCTGGCCACCGCCGACCGGCCGCTGGTGGTGGCCGTCGGCAACGACGGCCAGTTCACCCGCCTGTGCCGGGTGCTGGGCCTTGACGGGACGGCGGCCGACCCCCGGTTCGCGACCAACGCCGACCGCGTGGCCAACCGCGAGGAGCTGGCCACGCTGCTGGAGGGGGCGCTGGCCGGCCGAAGAGCGGCCGACTGGGTGGCCGACCTGGCCGGCGCCGGTGTGCCCTGCGGCCTGGTCAACGACGTCGGCGAGGCGTTCGCCCTGGCCGAGCGGCTGGGCCTCGGCCCGGTGACCGACGCCGGCGGGGTGGCCCAGGTGGCCAACCCGATCGGCCTCTCGGCCACCCCGGCCTCCTACCGGCTGGCCCCGCCGGCCCTTGGCGAGCACACCGCCGAGGTGCTGCGCTGGCTGGGCACGCCCCCGCCCGGCGACCCCGGGGCAGTCCCAGCGCCGTAGCCGAACTTACGGATTCTGCGCCCGTATCGCCTTCATGCCCGGAACGCCTGGAAGAGGGAACAGGTGGCGGCTTTGTGCCGCCACTCGGCGCGTGAAGGAGGGCCCGGTCGGTGACCACGGCGGGAACGGTGACAAGGGGGACCGGGCGTGAGGCGCGCCCGCCGCGGCGGGTCGTCCTGCTCTCCGAGAGCCCCGGGCTGGCCGCCCTGCTGAAGTACCTGCTGGGCGCCAGCGGCACCCTGACCCGGTTCACCGGGGTACGCGAGGCCGCCGACCGCGACGGCCTGGCCGACGCCGACACGGTCGTGCTCGACCTGCCCCGGGAGGGCGCCGACACCACCCTGGCCCAGGTGCGCCACCGCTACCGGGGCGAGCTGATCGTGCTCGCCGACCGCGGCCACGGCCGCCCCGAGGCCGCCCCCGATCCGGCCTGGACGCTGCTGGAGCGGCCGTTCTCGGCCTTCGCCCTGGGGACGGCCCTTGGCCTGCCCGGCCTGGACGCGGCTACCGCCCCTGGTCCCAAGGCCGAACCACGGCCCGAGGCCAAGGCCGACCGGCACCCGCCGGTCGAGCTCAGGACGGCGCGCCCGCTCCCGGCCGCGCTGGGCGGCCCCGGCGGCGCCAAGGGTACCCCGGCCGACGTCAAGGCGGCCGCCAGGCGGGCCCCGTCCTGGGCCCCGTTCGCGGCCGCCGCCGGGAGCGCCCAGGCCGGCCTGGTCGACCGGGTCTCGCGGGCAGCGGTCGCGCTCACCGAGGGCTGGCAGGCCAAGCGGCGGGTGCGGGTGGCCGGGTTCTCCATCTTCGCCCTCGTCGCCTTCACGGTCGCCTTCGCCCTGGCCGCCCAGGGCCGCTGCGGCCCCGGCTGCGACGCCCTCGGGACCGCGTTCTCGCCCGCCCCGACGGTCGCCCCCGCCAGCTCGAACGCCCCGACGACCACCGGGCCCAAGCGGCCCACCACCACAACCACGGCCACGGCCCCGTCCGGGACCGGTGCCCTCCGGGGCGTCTCCGGCGGCCGACCGGCCACGACCACCACCGTCCGTCGGGCCACGACCACCACCGTCAAGCCCACGGGCGGCACCTCCGGGACGACGGCGTCTACCCGACCGCCGACGACGCTGCCGTCCACGACGCAAGCACCCACGACCGCACCAACCACGGAACCGCCGACGACGACCGCACCGCCCGGCACCTAGCTTCGACCGCGCATCCTCATCGCAGAGCCCCTTTGGACACACGCTCGGTGGCTACCATCGCGGCCAGCCCGTCCCGCAGCGACGTGTGCGGCCGGTAGCCGAAGGCGGCCGCGGCCACCGAGATGTCGGCGGCGGTGTCGCGAGCATCGCCTGCGGCATCCGACCGACGAAGGATGCGCACGTGCCCAAGGAGCTCCCCGACGATCTCGACAGCGTCGTTGAGCGACCTTCTGGAGCCGCCGCCGATGTTCGCAATGCCGCACCAGGGAGAATGGGCGGCGTCGCGCAGAGCCTGGACGACGTCTCCGACAAAGGTAAAGTCGCGGGTCTGGCGGCCATCCCCATAGATCTCGAACGGCTCGCCGGAGACCGCCGCATGCACCAGGCGGGAGAAGGCCATGTCGGGCCGCTGCCTGGGGCCGTACACGGTGAACAACCGCAGCGCGGCCACCGGAACGCCGAAGCTCCTACCATAGGCCTCGCACAGGTGCTCGGCGGTCAGCTTGGTCACGCCGTACGGCGAGATCGGCTGGGGCCTGAGGGACTCAGGTGTCGGAAGGGACTTGGCGTCGCCGTAGACCGAAGAACTCGAGCTGTACACGAGCTTGCGGACCGGGCGGTGTCTACACGCCTCCAGGAGCCGCTGGGTGGCGGTGACGTTGTGGCGCAGGTAGTCGGCGAAGTCGGGTCCCCACGACGCGCGAACGCCGGGCTGGCCTGCGATGTGGTACACGCAGTCGACAGCCCTGAGCAACGGCGCGATCGCCACCTCGGTAAGATCCGCCTCGATGAAGGTGAAGCCTGGACGCGCGCGCAGCGGCGCCAGGTTCCGCTCCTTGCAGCCGCGGCGGTAGTGGCCGGTAAAGCAGTCCACCGCCATCACCTGGTCGCCGTCGTCGAGCAGGGATTCGCAGAGATGGGAGCCGATAAATCCAGCTGCACCCGTCACCAACGCGATCATATCGATTCTCCCAGGATCATCGGATCGGTCCTGACCCACCAACCGACGGGCGGGCTCAGGCCGACATAGGAAACACACTTCGCCCCGACGAATCCACATAGCCATACACGGCCATCGCCCGGATGGCGTCGGTCAGAGGAGTAGCTTCACGCCCACCGCCGACCTGGGCGCTGCGTGAGACTTGCTCGCTCTACGTCGCTTCGCAGACCGCGGCTACGGCGAATGACACTGTCTATACCGGAAATTCCCCTTCAAGCTCATGGAAGCTCGTAGCTGGGTGGTCTGGCTTGGGGGGCGTTGAATGGTTCTCGGTAGTGTCGATCCTCGTCCTCCCTGGATCCCCGGCCATGCCCGCCGCCACCAGCGCACCGCCGACATGGACACCCGCTGGATGCCGGCCTGCCAGTGCGGCTGGGCGTTCTACGCCAGCGTCCGGACCCTGCGCATCGCCGACCGCACCCACGGGTTCCACCTGGACCGGGTGCACGCCAGCCGCCACCACGCCGCGTCCTGAGCACGGCCATGGCTCCGTGCTCACCGCCGCCACCGCCGTTCTGACTGGTTCCCCTGGCCCGCGGGACGGCGGTGGCCGCAGTGATCCGGCGGCGGTAGCCTCCAGGCATGTCAAGGGACCCGTCGGTGTTCGTGCACTCCCTCGCGCTGTGCCAGAGCGACGACGTGGGTCCCCGGACCCGCATCTGGGCGTTCGCCCACGTGCTCGAGGGGGCCAGGATCGGGTCCGACTGTAAGGTCGGCGGCCACGTCTTCGTCGAGGGCGGGGTGGTGGTCGGGAACGCGGTCACCATCAAGAACGGCGTCCAGCTGTTCTCCGGGGTGACGGTCGAGGACGAGGTGTTCCTCGGGCCGGGGGCGGTGTTCACCAACGACGCCAGCCCGCGCGCCCCCTTTCCCAAGGGCCCCGCCGGGTGGCGGGCCACCCTGGTCAGGCGGGGGGCGACGGTCGGGGCCAACGCCACCGTCCTGTCCGGGCTGACCATCGGCTGCTGGGCCATGGTGGGGGCCGGCGGCGTGGTCACCGGCGACGTCTCGGGGCACGCGGTGGTGGTCGGCAACCCGGCCCGCCAGGTCGGCTGGGCCTGCCGCTGCGGCCGGACGCTGCCCGCCGACCTGGCCTGCGGCGCCTGCGGCCGCGCCTATGCGCTGGCCGCGGGCGGTACCCTCGAGGAACGAAGTTCGGCAGCCGGTCATGACGGGTAGGCAGCGGGGTATGGACACCGAGCGGCAGTGGACGCCGCCGCCGGGCGCCGGCCCGGGGCCAGGGTGGCGGCCGCCGCGCCGGCGGTCCCAGGTCCGGCTGGTCGCGGTGGTCCTGCTCGCCCTGGTCCTGTTCGTGGCCGTGTCCGGCCTCAGCGGGCTGCGGCTGTGGCCGTCGTTCCCCAACCCGTTCGCCACCCGGCAGGTCGACCGCAGCCAGCCGGTGCTGCTCAAGGCGATCGAGGACCTGGAGGTCTTCAAGGCCGCCAGCGGGAACTTCCAGGTGGTGGTCGACCTGGAGGAGAGCTCCCGCGGCATCCCCCTGATCCTCAAGGGCCAGCGGACCCTGTTCCTGGCCGGCGGCAGCGTCGACGCCGAGGTCGACTTCTCCACCCTGGACGAGGGCGCGATCAAGGTCTCTGGCGACGGCAAGCGGGCCGACATCACCCTGCCGAGGGCCCGGCTCACCCAGGCCCGGGTCGACCCGGAGCAGAGCCGGGTGTTCTCCAGAGAGCGGGGCCTGCTCGACCGCCTCGGCTCGGTGCTGTCCGACAACCCGACCAGCGAGCGCGAGCTCTACCGGCTCGCCAGGGACAAGATGCAGGCCGCGGCCGCCGAGAGCGACCTACGCGCCCGGGCCGAGCAGAACACCAGGGCGATGCTGGAGAGCATGCTCCGGTCGCTCGGCTACACGCAGGTCACGGTGACGTTCCGCGATCCTCAGACGTAGCCCGGCCGCTGCGGTGCAGACGGCCACGGATGGCCGCGCTGGCCTTGGCCACCGCCTCCCGGCGGGCCTGGGCGAAGTAGTCGGTGGCCAGCAGCAGCCCGGCCGTCCAGGCACGGGCCTCCTCGGGCACCACCTGGCCCCGCATCATGGCCCCGCCTCCTCGTCGACCGCGCCGGTCCAGCCTGCCAGCTTCAGCGGCGGTCGACAAGACCGGCTCCCAGCAGCTGGGCCATTGCCCGCATGACGTTCAGGTCGGTCTCGTCGAAGGCGTCCGGCTCGGGCGCGTCCACCGACAGCATCCCCAGGTTCTGGTCGCCGCAGAACACCGCCACGCTGATGAACGACCGGTAGGTCGCCCCCGGCCGCGGCTCGGCCCCCCTGGGCAGCTCCTCGGCCCGGACGTCGTCGACCAGCAGGTAGTCGTGGAACCGGACCAGCAGCAGGGCCTCCTGGCCGCGCCGGTCGCCCGGGTCGTCGGTGAACACCGTTGTCGGCGGGTCCCCGCGCCCGAACCAGGCCGAGGCTCGCATCTCGCCCCGTTCCAGCTTCCAGAAGATCGCCCTGGCCCGCTCGCCGTCGCACAGGCTGGCCGCCGCCTCCACCGCCAGCTGCCGGAGCTGGCCCCGGAGCGCCTCCCGCTCCCTGCCCGAGGTCTGGTGCACCCGCCCGACGACCTCGGCGATGGGCGTGACCACGTCCCCGACGACCAGTCGGAGCTTGGCGTCGGTCTCGATGGCCAGCCCCTCGGCCGAGCGCGTCTCCAGCTCCTGGCGCAGCTCCCGCCGCGACTTGACCCACAGCGGCACCGCCACCGCCACCGCCCCGGCCGCCACCAGCGCCCACCCGCCACCCGACCCGGGTGCCCCGTCCCGCAGCACCGCCACCCCGTACCCGAGCGCCACCGCCGCCGCCTCGGCGGCCTGATAGGCCCGCAGCCGGCTCGGCCGCCGTCCCATGGGCTCGACCGGCAGGCCAACGCCGGCCGCACCCATGTCCGGGCCCGGCCCAGCTCCCGGCGGGGTCGACGCCATGGGGCGAAGTATCCCAAAGCACGCCGACCGCCGACGTCACCGGCCCGACACCCGACCCCTTGACATATTGATGCAATGTCCTGATGCTCTGATGCATGAGGACGACGATCAACATCGACGACGACCTGCTTGCCGAGGCCCGGCAGGTTGCGGCGCGGACGGGCCAGAGCCTGACCGCCGTGGTCGAGGACGCCCTCCGGGAGAGTCTGCACCGACGCCACCTTTCCGTCCGCCGAGCCGTCGAGCTGCCTACCTTCGGCGAGGGAGGCGTGCAGCCCGGGGTGGACCTGGACGACAGCGCGGCCCTTCTCGAGCTGATGGAACACGACGACGCGACCCCTGGCGATGCGGCTCGTTGACGTCAACGTCCTCGTGTACGCGCACCGCCGCGACGCCGCCCGGCACGAGGACTACGCTGACTGGCTCGGGGGCCTCCTCAACGGCCAGGAGCCGTACGGCATCTCCGACCTCGTCCTCAGTGGCTTCCTGAGGATCGTCACCAACCCGAAGGTGTTCCGGCAGCCAACCCCCATAGAGGCCGCACTCGCCTTCGCGGAGGGCTTGCGCACTCAGCCGAACTGCGTGCCGGTGGAGCCCGGTCAGCGGCATTGGGACATCTTCACCAGGCTCTGCCGCACCGCGGGGGTGAAGGGCAACCTCGTGCCCGACGCCTGTCTCGCGGCCCTGGCCATCGAGTCCGGGAGCGAGTGGATCACCACCGACCGCGACTTCAGCCGGTTCCCGGGCCTGCGCTGGCGCCACCCGCTGAGCTGATCAGTCCCCGAGGAACAGGTCCAGGAGCCGGCCGCGGAGGTGGGCCGGGCGGCCGCTGCGCTGCTCGCTGGCGTCGGTGGAGGCGGCCAGCCAGCGGGCGGTGTTGACGCCCAGCCAGCGCAGCGGCTCCGGCTCCCAGGGGCGGGAGCGGTGCTGGACCCAGGGCAGGATGGTCAGCTCGGAGTCCTGCCCGCGAACCAGGTCGGCCAGGGTGCGGCCGGCCAGGTTGGCGGCCGCGACCCCGTCGCCGACGTAGCCGCCGGCCCAGGCCAGGCCGGTGGGCCGGTCAAGGCCGACCGAGGCCGTCCAGTCGCGGGGGACGGCCAGCGGCCCGCCCCAGCGGTGGGTGATCCTGGCGCCGGCGGCCGGGGGCAGGAGCTGGCCCAGGGAGGCCTCGAGGCGGGTGTGGACCCGGTGGTCGCGGTCGTAGCCGGGCTCGACCCGCGACCCGAAGTGGTAGGGGGCGCCGCGCCCGCCGAGGGCGACGCGGCCGTCGCGGGTGCGCTGGGCGTAGGTGAACTGGTGGCCGCCGGCGGCCATGGCCTCACCGCCCGACCAGCCGATCTTGTCCCACACGCTGTCGGGCAGGGGCTCGGTGGCCAGCATCAGCGAGTAGAGCGGGAGCAGCGACCGGCGCAGGCCGGGAAGGGTCGTGCTGTAGCCCTCGGTCGCCCGGACCACGACCTCGGCCGTGACCGGGCCGCGGGTGGTGTCGGCCCGCCCCGGGCGGATGCGGGTCACCGGGGTCGCTTCGTAGATGGGCACGCCGAGCCGTTCGACCACCCCGGCAAGGCCGCGGGCCAGCCGGGCCGGGTCGACGGTGGCGCAGTGCGGGGTGAAGGCGGCGTCCAGCAGGCCGGCCACCCCGACCCGGCGCTCGGCCTCGGCCCGGCCGAGCAGCCGCTGGTCGTCGGGGCCCATGCCCCAACGGCGGGCGTGCGCGAGCCCGGCCTCCAGCCGGGCCAGCTGCACCGGGGAGGCGGCCACCTGGAGGGCGCCCCCCTTGACGTAGTGGCAGTCGATGCCCTCCTGCCCGGCCACCCTGCCGACCTCGTCGACGGTGCCGAACATCGCCCGCTGGAGCGCGATCGCCGCGCCCCGCCCGGCCTTGGAGGCCAGGCGCTCGCGGTCCATGGCCACGAACGCCGAGCACCAGCCGCCGTTGCGTCCCGAGGCCCCGAACCCGGCGACCTCCCGCTCCAGCACCGCGATCCGCATCCCCGGGTCGGCCCGCCGCAGGTAGTAGGCGGTCCACAGCCCGGTGTAGCCGGCCCCGACGATGGCCACGTCGACGTCGACCGGACCGGGCAGGGGCGGCCGGGGGACCAGCGGGTCGTCGTCGGCCAGCCCGTCCAGCCACAGCGAGCGCCCGCGGTAGAACCCCGGGTCGCTCAAGACCCCTCGCGGTGGTAGACACCGAACACGTTGCCCGCCGGGTCGCGGAACGCGCCCGTCCGCGTCCCCTCCCCCGCCTGGACAGGCCCGTAGACCCGGCTCCCCCCGAGCGCCTCGGCCCTGGCCAGGGCCGCCTCGACGTCGGCCACGCCGGCGTACACCGTCGCCCACCGCTCGTTCCCGCCGGCCCCGATCCCCCCGCCGATGCCCCGGCCGCCCTCCGGGCTCACCTGTCCGTAGGCGCCCCCGGGAACGGTCCAGCCGAACAGCTCGGCATAGAACGCCTGCGACCGCCCGGCGTCGGCCCCCAGCACCTCGAACCAGTCCACCGCCGCCCCGTCCCCCGCCGAGGGCCGCTGGAACACCTGGTCCTGGGACCCACCGGCCCGGACCAGCCCGACCAGCAGCCCGTCCGGGTCGTCGAACATGGCAAAGGCCATGCCGGGCAGCTCGGTGACCTCCAGCACCGTCCGCCCCCCGAGCGCCCCGGCCCGGTCGAGGTATGCCTTGAGGTCGTCCACCTCGACATAGAAGGTCGCCCAGGGCTCCCCGGTCCCACTCCTCCCGATCCCACCGTTGAGCCCTTGACCACCCCGAGTGTCGACCAGCGTGTACCCCTCCGACGCCTCCCGGAGCCCCCATCCGAACAGCTCCCCGTAGAACTTCCCAAGCGACTGGTGGTCCGCCGCCCCGATCTCGAAGTGCACCACCGGGTTCCGCATACCGGCTCCTCTCTGTCACCGGAGATTCTCTCAGGAGATCCGGACGGTGCTCGTCCGCTATCCTTACATCACTGGAAAAGTAAGGAGGAAAGTGTCTATGGATGTCGCGGCGAGGATGACCTCCAAGGGGCAGGTGACGATCCCGCGGGCGGTCCGCGAGGCGCTCGGGCTGGGCGAGGGTGACCATGTCGTCTTCCGGGTCGAGGGCCGCCGGGCGGTCCTGGCACGCACTGCCGACCTCCTCGACCTGGCGGGTTCGGTCGAGGTGCCGGCCGAGAAGCGGGGAGTCGCCTGGGACGAGGTCCGCCGGCGCACCCGGACGGCCCGGTTCGGCCACGAGCCGTGAGCGCCTTCGTCGACACCAACGTGCTGATCCGGCACCTGACCGGCGATCCGCCCGGGCAGGCGGCCAAGGCCGCGCGCCTGCTGGCGCGAGCCGACCAGCTTCTGCTGCCCGACCTGATCGCGGCCGAGGTCGTCTATGTGCTGGAGTCGTTCTATGAGGTGCCGCGGACCCGGGTGGCCGAGCTGGTGCGTGCCATCATCGCCTTTCCCGCGATCGAGGTCGCGGACGAACCGGCCCTGCTCCGGGCCCTGGAGGTCTACGAGGTGCACCGACTCGACTTCGCCGACGCCTACCTGGTCGCCGAGGCCGAGATCTCGGGCGTGAACGCCGTGGCCTCCTTCGACAAGGGAATCGAGCGGGTGCCGACCGTGCGGCGGGTCGAGCCCTAGTACGAGCGGGGCAGGCGCAGGGAGTGCTCGGCCACGTAGTTGAGGATCATCTCGCGGCTGACCGGGGCGGTGCGCAGGACCCGGGCCATCCACCAGAGGCCGGCGATGCCGTACTCGGCGGCGAAGCCGTTGCCGCCGTGGACCTGGATGGCGACATCGACGGCGTGCATGGCCGCCTCGGCGGCGGCGTACTTGGCCATGTTGGCGGCCTCACCGGCCCCGGGGACGGCGGCGTCGGTGGCCCAGGCCGCCTTCTGGGTCATCAGCCGGGCCAGCTCGACCTCGATCTTGGCCTCGGCCAGCGGGTGGGCCAGGCCCTGGTG
>Ga0126308_10000355_pt1 | contig 14468 bp, 16 predicted proteins | sample Plot55_FD_92533 | JGI IMG/M metagenome (GOLD analysis project Ga0126308, IMG submission 92533) | Serpentine soil microbial communities from UC McLaughlin Reserve, CA, USA - Plot55 | ecosystem: Environmental > Terrestrial > Soil > Grasslands | place: USA: UC McLaughlin Reserve, Lake County... | reverse complement strand
GGGGAGGCCGACACGATCAAGGTCGTGGTGCCGGTCGTACGGCAGGGCGTGCTGGACTGGCTCGCCAGCGACCAGAAGGCGATCGGTCATGCGGAACAGGTCGCCGAACGCACGGCCGAGCAGCTTTCCGGCGAGACCGTCGATGCCGGCGCCGGGGAGGCGGACGTCGGTCTCGCCATCCGCGACGCTCTTGCGACCTTTCCGGCGGACGAGATCGTCGTGGCGGTTCGTCCGGAAGAAGAGGAAGGGTTCATCGAGTCGACTGCGACCGACACCGCACCGCAACACCGCGTCGAGGGAGTCCCCGTCCGCTTTGTCGTGATCGGCTAGGGCGAGAGAGCGGGCCTGGGGGAGGACCTGGAGGGAAGGGTCAATTCTTCCCAGGTGGGATATAAGGAGCGGCTAAACAAATTGGCCGGAACCGGCTACGGCAGAACGAAATTGGCTTCCTAATTTTCAGGGAGCCAACCCTCGCGGTAAGAGGCCGGTTCCCGCTTTGGGACGCGGGCGTACGCCTCCTTCGGATCGGTCGTGTCCTGCTCGACGCCTGCCCCGTGCCGCTGCGCTGCCTCGTCCACGGTGTAGCCGCCCCAGTCGGGGCCGGTCGAGCGGTCGCGCGCGCCCACCGCGAGCACGAGGCACGAGGTGTCTCCGGCCCCGACGATCACGTGTTTCGTCTCCGGCGGGCAGTGCGCGAAATCCCACTGCCGCAACGGGCGCTCCTCGCCCTCGACGATCAGCAGCGCCTCGCCGGCGAGCACGAGGAAGTCCTCCTGATCGGCCTCCCAGTGGTACATCGCCATCGCCTCGCCCGGCGCCAGGGCCACGAGGTGGATCCCGACCTGCTCGAACTCGGGCTCACCCTCGAACGACCCGTAGGCGCCACGCCCCTCTGCGACTCGCCAGGCGGCGTCACGCGCGTTGAGGACGAACCAGCCCTCCCCTTTCGGGACAAGCCCGTTCTCGGTCGGCTCTAGCGGCGCCTCGGGGACCATCATCGTGATCCTGCCAGGTCGGGCTATCTTGCGGAGGAATGGAACGGCTTACGCGACTGTTTGTGGGCGGGAGCGCGGGCAACGAGCAGCTCACAGCGGTGATTGCGGCGGTGCTGCTGTTGCTACTCGCGATCGAGAGCGCCACCCCCTCCTCCGGCTGCCCTCGCTGCTGACCGTGCATGCATTCGTGGGATGCTCTGATCCCCGTTCTCGGGTTGAAAGTCACGAGCACGGGCTGGCGGTTCTTGCGCTGCTTCGACGCGCACTAGATCACTGATCCCTTACACGAGGCCTCGTGCCGACCAAGCCAGCCCCGTGATGACAAACGGGGCCTCCGGCAGCAGCCCGCGGCAGACGTCGCGGAGCTCGGCTCGCTGCTGCTCCTCGAGGCCGGCCACGAAGGCGCCCGCCGGCCCGACGCCGAGCTCGAAGAGCTGCCACCACTCCTCGAAGCTCTGATGCGGAACGCGGACCGAAAGGACGCCATCCTCGATCTCGCGCAGCCCGGCCTCCTCGAGCAGGTCGGCGAGGTGGCCCTCGCGGGCTCCTGCAAGTTCCGACTCGTCCTCGACCTCCGGATCGACCTGTCGCGCCGCCTCCCAGAACACGCTCAGCGGCCCCTGGGCGCCCGCGTGATCCCACACGCACGCAGCCACGACGCCGCCCTCGCGGGTCACGCGCGCCATCTCGCGCAGCCCAGCCACCGGGTCTGCCATGAAGTGGACGACGAGTTGCGCCAGAGCCGCGTCGAACTCCTGATCCGAAAATGGCAGCTCCTCCGCAGCCGCCCGTTGCACGCTCACGCCGGGGTGGCGGGCGCGAGCCGCTGCGACGAAGGGTTCTGAAGGATCCACAGCGGACACGGCCGCCGGCCCGAGCCGCTTGACCAGCTCAGTCGTGAGAGCGCCCGGCCCGCAGCCGACATCGAGCACGCGCTGGCGCTGGCTCGAGCCCACCGACGCGAAATCGGCAAGTTGTGGAGCCAGGGGCGCCGAGTACCTGCCCATGAACCGGTCGTACGCGTCGGGCGCGACAGCGAAGCTCATTGGCGGAATCTACGTTCTAGCCGACGGTGCCTTAGGGTTGACCCATGCTCTGGGTGATCGTCCTCGTCGTGATCGTCGTCCTGCTGCTGATCGTCCTCGTGGCGATGTACAACAGGCTCGTTCGGTTGCGCAACCGCGCAGAGAACAGCTGGGCTCAGGTGGACGTCCAGCTGCGGCGGCGCTACGACCTCATCCCGAATCTCGTCGAGGCGGTCAAGGGATACGCCGCCCATGAGCGCTCGACCTTCGACGAGGTCACCCAAGCGCGCACGGCCGCGCAACAGGCGCAGGGCGTCGAGGACAAGGCGCAGGCCGAGAACGTGCTCACCGCCGCGATCGGCCGCCTCTTCGCAGTCGCCGAGGCCTACCCACAGCTGCGGGCGACCGAGAACTTCCAGCAACTCCAAGCCCAACTCGCCGAAACCGAGCAGAACATCGCAATCTCGCGGCAGGTCTACAACGACACGGTCCTCACCTACGACAACGCGCTCGAGACCGTGCCCACCAACCTCGTCGCCGGCATCTTCAGCTTCCGCCCGCGAGCCTATTTCGAGACGGAAGGCGCCATGCGGGAGGCGCCGTCCGTGCAGTTTCAGACCTGAGCCGGCTCAGCCGAGTCCTCCTCGCGCTCGGCGCGGCCACGCTCCTATGGCCGGCGACCGGAGCGGCCAAGACCTATTCCCTTCCGCTTGCGGTCGTCGCAGTGCGGATTCAGCCCGACGGCTCGCTGCTCGTGCGTGAGCAGATCGCCTTCGACTTCGACGGGCCCTTCAGCGGGGCCTATCGCGACATCCCGCTCCGCAAGGGCGAGTCGATCGACCACGTGACCGTCAGCGAGGGAACCACGCGCTACCGGCCCGGCGCGAATACCGAGCTCGGTGGCTTCGACCTGCCGAGCACCTACGGAGTGGCTCGGATCGACAAGGGGATCCGGATCGTCTGGCACTACGCCGCGAACACCGAGCGGAGGACCTTCGACATCTCCTACCGCTTCCGCGGCCTCGCGGTCGCCTACGACGATGTCGTCGACGTCAACCTGAACGTCTGGGGGGACAACTGGCCGGCCGCGCTCCGCCGCCTGACGGCGTCGATGCAGCTCCCACAGCAGACGCAGCTTTCGCCCTCCTATCGGGTCTGGGGCAGCCCGGTGTGGGTTCAGGGCACCGTCACGCGCCTCCCCGATCGCTCGCTCCTGCAAGCAGCGGGCGTTCCGGCTCACCAATTCGTCGAGATGCGCGTGGTCTTCCCGCGGAGCCTGCTCACCTCGACCGCCGGGGCGCAGGTCCGGCACGAGTACGGCCTGCAGAAGATCGTCGCCGAGGAGCTCGGCTCGCAGCGCGGCTACGAACACGACCGCGAGCGCATCGACGACGCGAAGCGGCACCTCGGGCGGACGGCTCTCTACCTGCTCCTCCTCGGGCAGGGGCCGGCTCTCGCGCTGATGCTGCTCGTGTGGTTGGTCTACGGGCGCGAGCGGAAGACGAGGTACGACCGCGAGTACGAGCAAGAGCCGCCCTCGGACACGGAGCCGGCACTCGTGCCGCCGCTTCTCCGCCAGGAGACGACCATCGGCTCGAACGAGTTCACCGCGACGCTCTTCGACCTGATCCGTCGCGGCCGGTACAAGTCCACCCCGGTCACCACCGAACGCTCGATCTGGGGCGGCGTGCGCCACCAGGACGTGGCCGATCTCCAGCTTACGGTCGCCGACAAGAGCGTCGCCCTGGCCAACTTCGAGGAGCCGGTGACCAGGGTCGTCGACTCGGTCGTGGGCGACCATGGAGAGCGCCTCACTCGGTTCCGCGACAAGATCGAGAGCGACCGCAAGACCAACAGCCAGCGCTTCACGAGCTTCAAGAAGGACGTGTCGTCCGCGATCGACGGACATGATTGGTACCTCAGTGACGGCCTCCGCCTGCTCGGGCTCGGCATCATGGTCTTCGTCGTCGTCGCCATCGTGCTCCTCTGGCTAGGCATCCATGGTTTTCGCTCGGCCGCGCCCCGCTGGAGCGACGTCGTCCTGGTCGCGCTCGGCGTCTGCGCAGCGGCGAACGCAGTCACACTGATCGCCGCGGGGACGAGAACGCGGCTCTGGCGGCGCCGAACCAAAGCGGGCCAGGTCGAGGCCGAGCGCTGGGAGGCATTCCGGCGCTACCTGACCGACTTCCCGCGCCTGCAGGAAGCCCCGCCGGCCACGCTCGAGCTCTGGGAGCGCTTCCTCGTCTACGGGATCGCATTCGGGATCGCCGAGCGCGTCCTCCAGGGCGCGCACCTCCACATGCCGGAGGAGCTGCACGACCAGAGCGCGCTCTACTGGATCACGCCAACCGGCGATCTCGGCTCCGGCCCGACCGCGCTCGCGATCGGCGACCTGTCATCCGGCTTCGGCTCGGCGCTCGCGCCGCCGGCCTCGTCCGGCGGGGGCGGCGGCTTCTCCGGCGGCGGCGGAGGAGGAGGCGGAGGGGGCGGCGGCGGTGCCTGGTAGGCACGATGAGTTATCGGCGGCGCGGCCGTCTAAACAGGAAACGATCGACAGAGAGGAACCAGCGATGCAGAAGATCACCTCGTGCCTGTGGTTCGACACCGACGGAGAAGACGCGGCGAACTTCTACACGTCGATCTTCCCGAACTCGAAGATCCGGCACGTCGAGCGCTACGGCTCAGCCGGCCCCCGGCCCGAGGGCACGGTAATGACTGTGAGCTTCGAGCTGGACGGCCAGGAGTTCCTCGCCCTGAACGGCGGCCCCCAGTTCGAGTTCAGCGAGGCGATCTCGTTCCAGGTGAGCTGCAAGGACCAGGACGAGGTCGACAAGTACTGGAACGAGCTCTCCGAAGGCGGCGAGGAAGGCCCGTGCGGGTGGCTGAAGGACAAGTTCGGCCTCTCATGGCAGATCGTCCCGACCGCCCTGCCCGAGCTGCTCTCGAATCCCGACAAGGAGAAGGCGCAGCGGGTGATGGCGGCGATGCTCGAGATGAAGAAGATCGAGATCGACGAGCTCGAGCGGGCCGCGGCAGCCGCGTAGAGAGAAACCTGTGGCCAACCTGATCTACTCCGCTATCGCTTCGCTCGACGACTACGTCGCAGACGAGGACGGCAACTTCGACTGGGCCGCACCGGGCGAGGAGGTTCATACCTTCGTCAACGACCTCGAACGGCCGATCGGCACCTATCTCTACGGGCGCCGGATGTACGAGGTGATGAGCTACTGGGAGAGCGTGGAAACCGCCGGCCAGCCTGCGTTCATACAGGACTACGCGGAGATCTGGCAGGAGGCCGACAAGGTCGTCTACTCCAAGACGCTGGAGACGGTCTCCAGCGCCAGGACTCGGATCGAGCGCAACTTCGATCCAGAAGCCGTCCAGCAGATGAAAGCGTCAGCAGGGCGCGACATTTCCATCGGTGGCCCCGATCTCGCCGGCCAGGCGATCAAGGCCGGGTTGGTCGACGAGTACCACGTGTTCGTCGTGCCCTACGTGGCGGGAGGTGGCACACGATTCCTCCCCGACGATGTCCGCCTCGAGCTCGAACTGCTGGACGAACGCCGCTTCGGCAACGGCATGGTCCACCTCCACTACCGCACGCGCGCTTAAGGCGTCCGGGAGACGGTCGTCACCGTTCCGTTCGGAGCGACGCGGCGCAGCCGGCCGAGAGGCCCTGCCTCGAGCAGGTAGGCGCCTCCGTCCGCCGTGGCCTCGACGTCGTAGGGCAAGCCGAACACGGGACCGAAGAAGCCGATGCCGGTGCCCGAGGCGCTGAAGCGGGCGATGCGACGTGCCCGGCTGTCGACCACAGAGATCGTCCCCGCGGGGCCGACGTCGATGCCGTCAGGTGTCCCGACCGGCGCGAGCGTCGTGATGACGCCGCTGCCGAGGTCGATCCGCCGAATCCGCTCGTTACCGGTATCGGAGACGAGCAGCGCACCGTCGGCGGCGATCGCGAGGCCATGCGGCTGCTCGATCTGCGCATTGACCGCGGGCCCGCCGTCGCCGCCGCCGCCTTCGTCTCCCGTGCCGGCAATGTGAATCGGCGGACCGACGCCCCCGGCGAGACGGAAGACGCGCGTGGACGTCGCGTAGTAGAGATCGCCGTTCGCTGCGACGGCGAGCGGGCCGATGTCGCTGTCGGCCTGGGCGACGGTGGTCGGCGTTCCCGCCGCGTCGAGGCGCTGCAGCAGGTTCCCGCTGGAGACGAAGACGCTTCCCGACGGAGCGCGGACGACGGCATACGGCGCGCTCATCGAGGGCACGAGCACCGTGACCCGCCCTGTCGCAGGGTTGACGCGCAGGACCCGGCCCGGATTGTTCTCGACGAGCAGCAGCGTTCCCGCGGGCTCGAGGTCGATCGCCGTCGGTTGTGTAAAGGCCAGCGGCTGCGGGGGCGCCGGCCGGACGCGCACAAAGCCGAGGCGTGACGCAGAGCCACCAGCTCGCGCTGTGAGCGTCCAGCGACCGGCTCTTGGAAAGACAAGTCGTGCGCGGTAGGAGCCCGGCCTGGCGGTGGCCCGCACCCGACCGCTACGCGGACCGGCCGCCGTGATCCGGACGATCCCTCGAAACGAAGCAGGCCGCACCGCAAGTCGTACATTCCACACCTTCCCCGCCACCGCAGGCGGCCGCTTCCCGGCGATCGACACGTGTACGGGCGTTGCAGATCCGCCCAGCGCGGCGAGAAGAAACCCGAGCGCGACGACCTTCATGTGCGGTAAGACGCACGTGCGAGCAAGCGGTTTGCAAAGGATTCAGCGCATGGACCCATGTGCCGTTGTGCTCGTCGAAGGAACCAGCGACCAGGTCGCGGTCGAAACGCTCGCCGAGCGCCGTGGCCGGGATCTCCACTCCGAGCAGGTCGCCATCGTGCCGATCGGGGGCGCGCAGGCGATCGGAGGTTTCCTCGAGCGGTTCGGTCCTCGGGGGCTAGACCTCAGGCTGGCGGGCCTCTGCGACGCCGGCGAGGAGCGGGACTTTCGGCGCGGCCTCGAGCGCGCCGGCCTCGGCTTCGACCTCACTCGCGCCGAGATGGAGGCGCTGGGCTTCTATGTCTGCGTCGTAGACCTGGAGGACGAGCTGATCCGCGCTCTCGGCGCCGAGGCCGTGGAGCAGATCGCCGACGCCCAGGGCGACCTCGGAGCGTTTCGCACGCTCCAGAAACAGCCAGCATGGCGCGGGCGGCCGAGGGAGGAGCAGCTCCGGCGCTGGATGGGCAGCGGCGGGAGGCGAAAGATCCGCTACGCGCGCCTGCTGGTCGAGGCGCTCGATCTCACCGAGGTGCCCAGGCCGCTTAATCTGGTGCTCGCCCATGTCTGACGACGGCTACTTCGACGAGCGCGTCGCCGCCAGATACGACGAGTCCTCCGCGGAGATGTTCGAGCCGGCCGTTGTCGACCCGGCCGTCGACCTGCTCGCCGAGCTGGCCGGAAGCGGACGCGCGCTCGAGCTCGGGATCGGGACGGGCCGGATCGCGCTACCGCTGGCGCAGCGGGGAGTATCGGTCCACGGGATCGAGCTGTCGAACGCGATGGCCGCGAGGCTGCGCGCGAAGCCGGGCGGCGAAGACATCGGCGTGACGATCGGGGATTTCGCAACAACCACCGTGGACGGGACGTTCTCCGTCGCGTACCTCGTCTTCAACACGATCCTGAACCTGACGACCCAGGCCGCGCAGGTCGCGTGCTTCCGCAACGTCGCGACACACCTCGAGCCCGGCGGCTGCTTCGTCATCGAGGTCGGCGTCCCTAGGCTCCAGGAGCTCCAGCCCGGGGAGACCTTCCGCGTCTTCCACGTGAGCGACAACAGGTGGGGATTCGACGAGTACGACGTTGCGAATCAAGGCCTCATCTCCCATCACTTCGAGATCGTCGACGGAAGGGCCGAGCGCCTCTCGATTCCCTTCCGGTACGCGTGGCCATCGGAGCTCGACCTGATGGCGCAGCTTGCCGGGATGAGCCTGCGTGACCGCTGGAGCGGATGGAAGCGGGAGCCGTTCACGAGCGACAGCGACAAGCACGTCTCGGTCTGGGAGAAGCCGGCGTCGTGAGCCTGACCCAGTACTACACGGCGACCACCCTCGACGGCTTCATCGCCGACCCCGACAACTCGCTGGACTGGCTGTTCACTCGGGCGCGCGAGGAGGACGGCCCGGTGAACTACGGCGAGTTCATCGCTCAGGTCGGCGCCCTGGCGATGGGGTCGACGACCTACGAATGGATCGTCGCCCACGAGCTCGCGGGCAAGGATCCGGCGGAGTGGACGTGGCCGTACGACATCCCGTCCTGGGTCTTCACCCACCGGAAGCTGCCGGTCGTCCCCAACGCGAGAATTGAGTTCACGAGCGCGGACGTCGCAACCGTGCACACGCAGATGGTCGCAGCCGCTGGTGACCGGAACGTCTGGATTGTCGGCGGCGGCGACCTGGCCGGTCAGTTTGCCGATGCGGGGCTGCTGGACGAGGTGATCGTGTCAATCGCGCCGGTGACGCTCGGTGCGGGTGCGCCTCTGCTGCCGCGCCGGATCGAACTGCGTCTGGACGACCTCGGCCGCAACGGTGATTTTGCGAGTGCAAAGTTCTCGGTTGTGAAGACCTAGGTGCCGCAGAAGGAGCTCTCGAGCAGCCGCCGGAATGCGGACTCTGCCGGCGGGGTCAGCGGGAGGCTGTTGCTCATCGCGACGGCGCGGCGGCGGCCGTCGGCACTGCTCAACGCGGCGGAAACGGTGCCGAGCAGAGCACCCGTGTGGCCGATCGCCGTGCCGCAAGGGGTGCGGAACGCCGCGAGCCCCAGCCCATAGCGCGCACCGGGCGCGGGGCGCATCAGCGCGAGCAGGTGAGGCGGAAGCAGGCGCCCCTGGAGAAGAGCACCGAGGAAACGCGAGAGATCGGACGCCGTGGAGACGATCGAGCCGGCGGCCCAGGCCCACGATGTGCCCACCGTGCTCCGGTCGCGGGCGGTCGCGAGCCCGCCGACGATGCCGTCGTGCTCGCTCGGTGCGTAGCCGTGGGCATAGCCTCCCTGGAACCGCCTGCCGGGCGCGAAGCTCGTGTCCTCGAGCTCGAGCGGCACGAAGATCCGGTCTCGCAACTCGCGTCCGAGACTGGTGCCGGTGGCGCGCTCGACGACCATGCCGAGGATGACGTAGTTGGTGCTGGCGTAGGAAAATCGCTCGCCGGGCCGAGCAACCGGACCTTCGGCGAGGGCGACCCGCACGAGCTCGCTCGGCCCCCAGAGGCGCCGCGGTTGGGCCAGCGTCTCGCGTACGAACGCCGCGTTCCCCGCATAGTCGGCGAGCCCGGACTTGTGCCCGAGCAGCTCTCGGAGGGTGATCCGGCGACCGCCCGGGATGAGACCGGGCAGCCAGCGCTCGACCGTGTCACCCAACCGGATGCGATGCTCGTCGACGAGCTGGAGCACCACGGCTGCGATGAACGTCTTCGTGATGCTGCCTATTCGGAAGCGGTCGCGAACGTCGAGCGGCACGCGTCCTCTCAGCACGGCGAGGCCGCTCGCCGCCTCGCGGCGCGAGGAACCGTCGTCGACGAGCACGAGCGCACCCGGGCTTCCCGCGGCGACGACCGCGTCCGGCGACGGTCGAGTCGGGCCGCTTCGAAGGGCAACACCGCCGATGACAATTGCCGCCGACGCCGCGAACGCCAGGGCGATCAGAGCGACCGGCTTCGCGCCGATCCGTTTCACGGCTTCAGCCTGACATAGTTGCCGCCGTGGCGACCATCGCCGATCTCGACGAGCTAGCGCTGGCCTTACCGCAGACGACGAAAGAGCTCTCAGACGACGGCCGGCCCTCCTACCGCGTTCACGGCAAGCTCTTCTGCTGCCAGCGAGGCCGCAGAGCCGACGCGCTCGATCCCGAGACCGGCGAGCGGCTCGACGACGTGCTCATGTTCCGGGTCTCCGACCTCGACGTAAAAGATCTGCTGCTCGGCGACGATCGAGGCATCTACTTCACGACGTCGCATTTCGACGGCTACCCCGCGGTGCTCGTTCGCATCCCGCAGCTCGCTCTCCTCTACCGCGACGAGCTGGGCGACCTGGTGGCCGAAGCCTGGCTGACGCGAGCGCAGAAGCGCGTCGCCAAGGCCTGGCTGGACGAGCACTCGGCGGACTAACGAGCACTCGGCGGACTAGCCGCAGAGGGGTGGGAAGGCCTTCCTCCCCACCCCTCTGCACTCGGCTTTCAGCCCGTCGTGTAGGACCAGATGTCCGTCTCGCCGAAGCCTGGCGGACAGGCGCCGATCGGGTTCGGCGGGTTACCGGCGTCGTCCTCCGTTCGGAGAGCCATGCGCCAGTCGTTGATCGGGCCACAGACCTCGCCGCCACGAGCGTCATTCCAGACCCCGACGCCGTACGCGTTGGTCGCGTCCGCGTAGACATAGTCGCCGAGGAACTCGGCCTGCAGATCGTTCTGGCTCGACGCTCTCGGGTCGCCGACCGGGCTTCGGTTCAAGGTCGACCACCCAGACGGCCCGCCCGCGCCCATCGTCGCGCTCCGGAACACGCCGACGAGGCCGCGATCCGTGAAGGTCGTCTCCTGGAACAAGGTCGTGTACGCGTTGTAGACGACGTACAGCTTGCTCCCATCGGGCGAAAGTGCGGGAGCGGTGTAATAGCCGCGGTCGGGGTCGGTGGAGACCTGCTGCGGCCCGCTCCAGCTGAGGGCCGGAGCCTGCCCCGGTGGAACGCTCCCCGGCTGCTCATTCGCAACGGACGAGATCACGTAGACCTTCTCCTGGTTCAGAGCCGGCCCGGTGACGTAGTTGTCGACGATCGTGTTCGGAGCTCCAGCACCCGTCGGCGCTCCGTTGGCGATGTCGATGTTCGGCGAGCCGCTGAGATCGTTGCGCGCACCGGCGATCCCGTCTTCGACGCACCGGCCGATGACGGGGTCGATGACGAAGCAGTTGTCCAGGAGCCGGGTCACGAGTTGCGGTCGCGTCCAGCTGTTGCCGCCGTCGTACGAGCGCACCAGGTAGTGGCCCGAGGTGCCGGGCGAAGCCGCCTGGAACGTCTGGTACATGACGTACACGACGCCGTGACTGTTGGTCCGGATCGCGCAGCCCGACTGCCCGAAGTGGACCTTCGAGGCGGCGGCTGCGCTGGTGACATGCTTCTGCTGCCAGGTCGAGCCTCCGTCACGGGACGTGGCGACGATCAACGGTTCCGCTCCAGCCCCGGTGAACGACCCGTAGCAGACGTAGACGTTCCCGAAGAATGGGCTCGACTCCGCATTGTCTGCCCAGATCTGCTCCTTGTCCGCGAACTGCGTATTGCTCGCAGCCTTCGACGCGATCACCGGCACCTTCCAGATGCTCTGGTCGTTGTAGTTCGCCGCGGTGACGTTGTCCGCGCGCGAGACCGCGATACCCTCGACGCCCTTCACTGGGCCTGCCTCGGCGAAGCCCTGCTCCCGCAGAGCGAGGCCTCGCTCGGGAGCCTCCTCTTCGTCCAGCTCACGCGGTGTCGCGCCGGACGCGTAGAGGCCGACCGGGAAGTTCGAGGTCAGATTCGCGTAGTACAGCCGCGATCCGTTCTGCCACGAAAACTCCCCGTTGCGGAGAATCGGGCCGAAGGCCACTGCCGGGTCGCCGTCGGAGACCAGGCCAGCTTCGTAGTACCACGGGATTGTCCCGATGGGGCCTACATGGGGCGTGCCGTTCGCCGCGGTCCATCCGGTGTACGTCGGCTGGACCCAGCTAGCGCCGTCGTTGAAAGAGAACGAGATCCCCGACGTGCCCACGCCTGGCGTGAATGGGCACGGTGACTCCTCGGTGGCGAACACGGTCGTGCCGCACGGAGCAATGTCGATCTCGTCGTTCGCGCCTGCAGCGAGCGTGCTCGGACGCGACGCATCGATCGCCACCGCCGGCTCGTTCTGCTTGTTCCGCGGAAACGGGGTCGTCGGGCTGCCGACAGTCACGCGCGCCTCGGTAGCGGCTGCCGCCGCCACCGCCAAAACCAGCGCCATGAGCCCCAGGACGGCAACCGTCCAGCCTCGTCGTGCGGAAATACTCACGTTCCTCATCTCGAACCCCCCTTTTGCGTACGAACACGCACGGTCACCACCGCGCGGCCGTCGCCGCAGATTCGTACTCTCCCCTTACTGAGTCAACGTTTCACCGCGCGGATAGTGATGCAAACATCTGGGACGGGCTCGAGGGACTAGTACGCCTCGTTCGACCGTCGCGTTGCCCTCGACGCGGCGTACTCCTCGGCCACGCTCTTCGGGACACAGAACGCCCAGGCGTCCTCGACGAGCTCACGCATCTCGTCCTGGTCGATCGCGTCGAGGCGGACGTGAGCCCAGTGGTAGCGCATGTCGGACTCACTGGGCAGCGAGAACTTCTCGGGTTCGGACTCCACGAGCGCGACGCGCAGCTCCTTCGGGAACGCAAAGCCCATCGTCGAGCCGTCGCGGGAGAGCGAGAGATAGACGATCCGGCCGATGCGGAACCTCACCCGGCCGCGCACGAGCCCCTCGCTGCTACGAGGAAGCGTGAGCGCAAATGAGCGGACCTCGTCGATGGTCACCACGGCGATCAGCCTAAACTCCGCGCGTGGATACGCGAGAAGCCGCGCAGCGCTGGGCGGATACGTGGGAGCGGGGTTGGCCCGAGCACGACACGCACGCAATCGCCGCGCTCTACGCCGAGAGCGTGCATTGGCAGCAGCATCCGTTCCGCGAGCCCGAGCACGGCTACCTCGCCCGCGTCTTCGCTGAGGAAGAGTCCGCCCGCTGCGAGTTCGGCACACCGATCGTCGACGGCGACCGCGCCGCGGTCACCTGGAGCGCGGAAACGAAACTCACCGACGGCGGCAGCGAAGACCTCGTCGGCGTGTCCCTGCTGCGCTTCGATCAGGAGGGGCTCGTCGTCGAGCAGCGAGACATCTGGGTCGGCCGGTAGTTCAGAAGACTGTCGCCCAGTCGTTCTTGATGCTGACGACCGTCCAGCCGTCGTTGGCGGCCTGCTCCAGGGCGGCCTCGGCGCCGGAGGTGTAGTCGAACTCGCGCTCACCGTCGTCATGCCGGACGAGGAGGCGCAGGGAGGGCTTGTCGACGTGCTGCGCAAACTGCAGCATCGGGACGTCACCGTTCGAGTTGCCCGCCGCAAGGATCGGCCGGCGCCCGGTGCGGCTCCAGATGCGGATCGGCTTCTGCGGGCCGTCGTCGAGATAGTCGGCCTCGGCCCTGTGCGTGATCGTGCCGCCGCGCTCGTCGGTCCTGTAGTCGAGCGTGGACGAGCTGCCGATTACGCGCTCGCGCGGGATCCCGTACAGCTCGTCGCTGATCGGGCGCATGAAGTCACGGCCTCCACCCGAGGCGATGTAGTTGCCGAACCCGTTCGCCGCGAGGAAGGCCAGAAGCTCGACCATCGGCTTGTAACTACACTCGAGGTAGCCGCGGCCAAGGGTTGGATGCTGCGCGCTGTGCAGGAACTCATCGGACTTCGCCTCGAAGTCCTCGACGCTGATCCCCTCGTACGCCGCGAGGATGCCCGCGCCCAGAACCTTCACGTTTGTGTCATCGCCCGCGTAGTGCTCGGCCATCAACGCGCCGACCCAGCTGTAGTCGCGCTCGTAGGCCGCTTTCCATGGTTGACGATCACGGAGCTCCGGAGTCGCCTCGGCCATCTCGACGAGCCGGCGCAGGATGAAGTCGAGCTGGATCGGCATCGGCTTCTCACACCACAGGGTGCCATCGTTGTCGAACACGGCCACGCGCTCCTCGGCGGGAAATCCGTTCAGGCCCTGGACGAACTCCAGGATCGCCTGCTTAGCCGCGCCGTCGTTCCAGCTCGGCAGGAGATTGCGCCCTGCGTTCGTCATTCGCGCATGAGCATCGCGGCGGCCTCGCGCTCGAGGTCGATGTATGCCTCACCGCTGACGTCGACGGCCACCCGTCGGATCGTCCCGCCGGTGAAGGGCCAGGGTCGCTCGCCTGGATAGTCGGTTGTGACGGCCGCGGCTCCGTCCCGGCCGATGCAGAGGCCCTCGCCGCCGAGTGTGAACTTCCCCGGTTGCGTCTTGATTTGTGCTTCGCCGACTTTCTCGTCGGCGTGCCAGAGCGTGAGCAGGCCGGTCGCAACGCCGGGCGGATCCTCGCCGCTCTTGTCGAACGACGCCGACAGGATCAGCTTCTCGCCGGTCGGAACGTCCTCGGTAGCGACGATCTTCTGCTCCTCCATGCCGACGAAGTTGTAGACGTAGTGCAACCGGTTGTCCTTGACGTACAAGGCGTGGCCGCCGAACGGCGACCCGTGCGCGAAGAGCACGCCCTCGACCCCCGCAGCGGAGATGTCGACCAGCGCCCCGATCAGATACGAGCGGTTGCGGATGTTCACCGCCTGGGCCTCAGGCACCTCGGCTGTCCCCGGGAAGTACACGTAGCGATCGCGTGCCGGTGATAGGACCGGCCTCGGCGT
>Ga0126308_10000353_pt1 | contig 14518 bp, 11 predicted proteins | sample Plot55_FD_92533 | JGI IMG/M metagenome (GOLD analysis project Ga0126308, IMG submission 92533) | Serpentine soil microbial communities from UC McLaughlin Reserve, CA, USA - Plot55 | ecosystem: Environmental > Terrestrial > Soil > Grasslands | place: USA: UC McLaughlin Reserve, Lake County... | reverse complement strand
GGTGAACATCCCGTCGGTCGAGGACGAGGTGGCCAAGCTGTCGGGTGGCCAGCGCCAGGCGATCGCGGTCGCCCGCTCGGTCTACAGCGACGCCAGGATCCTGCTGCTGGACGAGCCGCTGGCCGCCATGGGAGCCAAGGAGGGCGCCCTCATCCTCGACCTGGTCCGCGACCTCAAGGCCCGCGGTGACGTGTCGGTCATCATCATCGCCCACAACTACGGGCAGATCCTGGAGGTCTGCGACCGGATCAACCTACTCCAGCACGGCACCATCACCTTCGACAAGCCGACCTCCCAGACGTCGGTGCAGGAGCTGACCGACCTGGTCGTGGCCGAGTACCGCGCCGCCCGGACCGCGAAGCTGCGGCCCGACCCGTCCAGCAACGCGCGACCGGCGCCCGGCCGCTAGTGCGCGCCCTGGTGGTGGAGGGCCCGGGGGCGGCCGCCGTCAGGGACGTCCCCGAGCCGGTCCCGGGACCGGGGGAGGTGCTGGTCGAGGTCGCCGCCGCCGGCATCTGCGGCTCCGACCTCGAGCTGCTGGACGGCCGGCGACCGGCCGCCTACGTCAGCTACCCGGTGGTGCCGGGCCACGAGTGGGCCGGGCGGGTGCTGTCGGCCGGGCCGGGAGTGCACGACCTCGCCCCCGGCGACCCGGTGGTGGCCGAGGGCCTGCGGTCCTGCGGGGTCTGCGACCGCTGCGGCGAGGGGCGCACCAACCTCTGCACGTCCGGCTACGCCGAGACCGGCTTCACCCTCCCCGGCGCCCTGGCCGAGCGCCTGGCCGTCCCGGTCCGCCTGGTCCACCGGCTGCCCCCTGACCGGCCGCTGGAGCCGGCCGCCCTGCTCGAGCCGGCCGCCTGCGTGGCCAGCGCCCTGCTCGAGGCCGGCATGCCCCTGCCGGGCACGCGGGTCGCGGTGGTCGGCGACGGGCCCCTCGGCCTGCTCGCCCTGCTCCTGCTGCGCACCGTCACCCCGGCCGAGCTGGTGCTCGTCGGGGCCCGGCCGGCCCGGTCCGCCTTCGGGGCGGGCTGCGGCGCCACCCTGGTCGTCGCCGCCACCGACCAGGCCGGCCTCGACGGGCTGGCCGGTCGCTTCGACGCCGTCGTCGAGGCCACCAACGACCCGTCCGGGGCCGCCGCCGCCCTTGGCCTGCTCCGCCGGGGCGGGACCGGGGTGCTGCTCGGCATCTCCGGCGCCGGGCGGCCGGCGATCGACCCGGACACGGTGACGCTCAACCAGCTGCGCGTCCAGGGGGGCTTCGCCGCCTCAAGGACCGCCTGGCGCTGGGTCACCGGGCTGTACGCCGACGGCATCCTCGACCTCGCCCGGCTGGTGACGCACCGGTTCGACCTCGAAGCGGTCGACGCGGCGTTCGCGGCCCTGACCGCTCCCGACGGCGACGCGGTCAAGATCCTGGTCCAACCCCGAACAACGTCAGGTGGTGAGGCGTAGGGACCACCCTTGCAGGCGGCCGGTGTCGACGGCGGCGACGTCGCGGACGTGGAGGGTCCAGGTGCCGTCGGTGGGCAGGCCGGCGAACGAGGCAAGGGTCGGGGCGTTGGTCGGGTCGTAGGACTGGCGGAGGTCGTCGCCGCCCGCCCCGGTGCGGTTGTGGAGGGTGGCCATGGCGCCGGAGGGGGCGGCGAGCTGGACGACCAGGTCGCCGACGAAGGGGTGGCGGATGTCGACCGTGACCTGCGCCTGGGCGAGGACGGCGGCCTGTGTGACCGTGAGGGTGCTGGTGATGCCGGTCGCGTCGGCGTCGGGGATCGCCAGGCCGCCGGCGGGGACGGCGGCGGCGACCTCGATCACGCCCGCTGCCGCGGCCGGGTCGACCTCGAGGCGCCAGCGGTCGAGGCGGCCGGTGTCCTGGCCGGCGTGGTCGGTGAGGTGGAGGGTCCAGCGACCGGCGAACGGCTCGCCCACGAGGTCGCTCAACGCCGGTGTCGTCGCGGGCGTCCACGTCTCGTGCAGGTCGTCGGCGTCGGCGCCGGCCCGGTCGCGCAGCACGACGCGGGTGCCGGCGGGGGAGACCAGGGCGATGCTCAGGTCGCCGATGAAGCTGTGGATCACGTCGGCGTGGACGCGGACGCCGGCGACGGCGCCGCCGCCGGTGAGCTCGAGGTGGCTCTCGACCCCGGCGGCGGCATTGTCGGGGATCAGCAGCACGGCCTGGGTCTCGGCGCTGGTGACGCCGGTCGCGGGCGGCGCCGGCGGCCCGGCCGGCCCGCCCACCCGGAACTGGATCACCTGGCCGGGTGCGCCGATGTCGCTGATGACCAGGCCCGACCCGGAGCGGTCCCAGCGGCGCGAGGACGGGGTGGTGGAGTCGGACACCACGACCCCGGCCCTGGCCGGGAACAGGTCGTTGGCGTCGCCGACGTTGGCGCCCTGCTCGAGGTCGAGGTGGCCGTCCGCCTGGAGCAGCGCGCACTGGTAATGCTTGGCCGCGGTGCCCTCCTGCAGCTCGTTGGAGCCCAGCTTGTCGCAGTGGTAGATGGCCAGCCCGCTGCTGGGGAGCTGGGTGTCGGCGCCGAGGTGGCTGCGGTTCTCGACCATGAAGTACTCGTTGGGCGGGCCGGTCCCGAACCTCAGCACACGCGCGTAGTCGCCGTGGGCGGCCTCGAAGGTGCCGGGCCCGAGGGTCACCACCTGGTCGGGCCAGCCGGCCAGGTCGCGGAGGTAGGCGCAGAGCGCGGCCGGGGCGCGGCCGTCGCCGAGGTGGTTGCCCGACGACATCACGCAGTAGCGGCCGAGCCCGGAGCTCTTCTCGAGGTCGCCGTCGCGCTGGCCGTAGTCGTACAGGTCCGGGAAGCGGCACAGCTGGTGGCCGGACTCGTGGCAGAACGTCCCGATCGACAGGTCAACGCGGCTCCGGCCCATGCTGGTGATGGTGTAGAAGTAGGTGCGGATGCCGCCGGGGAACGTGCGCTGGAACACGCTGTTGTGCGGCCAGAACGGCATCTGGTAGATGGTCAGCCCGGCGTACATGAAGCTGAGCGCGTCCACGACACCCTCGTTGCGCGAGTCGTACTCGTGCAGGTCGACGCCGCCGGCCAGGGCGAGGTCCAGCGCCTCGCCGATCAGCGGGGCCGCCGGCGACGGGGTGCCCTCGGGCACGAAGTACGAGGACATCGGCCGCGACAGGGTCACCGGGCCGACCACGTCGTTGGAGTAGTCCAGCTTGCCGTTGGACATGGTCAGCCAGAAGTCGCGGACCGAGCCGCGGTTGCCGTCAAGGGCGTAGCCGGGCTGGTTCAGCAGCGCGTCCACCTCCCCGGTCGTCACCGAGGAGAGCTGGTCGGGGAACTGCACCAGCACGGTGAGCCCGCGCACCGTCCCCCGGCTGACCTGGCGCCCGGGGAGCAGGCCGTCGGCCGGCCCGAAGGTGAGCTCGAGGTCCGGGTCGGCGGCGGCGGCGGACGGCGGCTGCAGGGCACGGCTCCGGACGGCCACCCGGTCTCGGCGGACCCGCGGCCATTCGTTGAGGTGCGGCGGGACCCCCGGCGGCGGCGGCTTGGTGATCGGCACCCGCGTCGAGACGAACCAGCCCTGGGCGAGCTGGGCGTAGCAGTACAGCCCGAGCCCTGTGTCGTACACCACCGTGTAGCCCGAGGTGGTCTCGCGACGCGCGTAGAACTCGTCGCCCCACACCAGGAGCTGCACCGGCGGACCGGCCTCCTGCGGGTACAGCAGCCGCTCCCCGAAGATCGCGCTCATCCCGACTCCCCCTCGATGGCCCGGCACACGGTCTGCCGGAACGTGGCTCAGTGCACGAACACGCTGCAGACGGTCTGGCCCTGGTCGGCGCCCCGGGTGACGGCGAGGAACAGCAGGTAGCGCCCGACCGCCCAGGTGTACTGGGTGCCCTGATAGGTCACCGGGACGATCCGGACGGCGTAGTCGCCGCGCTGGCCGCCACCGGTCATGGCGATCTCCACCTGCGAGCCGCCCGGGCCGACGATCTTGGCGTCGATGAAGAAGTCGGCCGCGACCAGGCCGCTGACGGGCACGCCGTCGGCGTCGGTGACCGAGACGACGAGGGGCATCGGCTCGCTGTTGCCAGCGGCGGCGACTCCCTGGACGATCGGTCCCTCCGCGGCCGTCCCCCGCGCCTCGACCACCAGTCGCGCCATCGACCGACCCCCTTTGCCCGCTTTCCGCCAAGCTGACCGCGAAGCTCGAACCGAGTCAAGCATTCTCTTTGCGGAGCTCAGCCAGGAGCGGGCCGGCGTTCAATGCCGTCAGCGCGGCGTGGGCGTCCCGCAGTCGGTGCCGGCCAGCCGGCTGGCCGAGGGCGAGCAGGCAGCGTCCAGCGCCAAGCAGTGCCCGTGCCCGCTCGAGCTGGTGGCCGTAGTCCGCCCAGCGGGCCGCCGCCTCGTCGTACCCCTGCGCCGCCTGGTCCAGCGCCCCTTCAGCCTCGGCAAGGGCGGCCCGTGCCGTGAGGAGCCCATGCCGGTTGCGGGCGACGCCGTCGTGCGCCCGGGCGGCGAGGGCCTCGGCGGTGGCCCGCTCGCCGACCGCCAGACAGACACGCACGAGCTCGGCAACGTGCTGGCCCAGGTACCAGCGGCCGCCGTCCCGGTCGCCGACCAGCCGCTGCACCTCCTGGAGGAGACCACGAGCGGCGGTGTGGTCGCCGGCAGCCTGCTCCACGCCGGCGGCCACGGCGAGCGCGGGCACCAGCAACTGCAGGTCGTCGATCGCGCGTGCTCGTGGCAGGAAGCCCCGCGCCAGCACGCGGGCGGCGTCCACCTCGCCGCGCCACAGCAGGACCGCCGCCTTGATCTGGTGGGCCATCTCCGACATGTACTGGCCGCCGTGGTCGCGCTCCCAGGCGATGAGGGCATCGGCGGAGTCCACCGCCTCGTCCCAGCGGCCAAGGTCCAGCAACGGGGTCAGGGTCGCCGACCGGATCCACGCGGTTCCCTCACCGAGGCCACGTCGCTCGGTGAACTCGACGGCCTCCTGGCTGAATGCCAGCGCCGCGGCGGGACCCTCGCTGAGCCACAGGGGCTCCATCAGATTGTTGTAGACCACCGCCGTGTCGTAGCCGGCGCCCACCTCCAGGCCAATGGTGAGGGCCGCGCGGAGGTCGTCCATCCCGCCGAGGTCTCCCAGGTCGTCGCGCGCGACCCCGCGGGAGTCCAGGGCCCGCAGCCGCTCCTCGGGCAGCCCGCCGAGCCGGTCGGCCAGGGCGAGGGCCCTGTCGGCCCAGACCAGCGCCTCCCGCGGGTGGCCGGACATCACCCGGTCCATGGCCATCTGCGCATAGGCCGAGCACAGCTCAGGGCCAGCCGGTGCGCCCTCCAGGAGCTCGACGGCGCTGCTCAGGGCGTCGCGGGCGCGGCGGGCCTCGCCCTGGTTCCACAGCACCGACGACAGCCGGTTGAGCGCCTCGCCTCGTCCCACCAGGTCGTCGTTCGCGGCGAAGCCGGCGATCGCCTCCTCGTAGAGCTCGGCCGCCTCGGCGACCCGGCCGATCTGGAAGGCTGCCCTCCCGGCCTTGGCGACAACCCGGGGCCGTTCGGGCGTGCCCGGTGGCCAGAGCTCCAGCGCCTGGCCGTAGTACGCCTCGGCCCTGGCCACATCGAGCCCAATCGTCGAGTCGCCGGCCAGGACCAGCGCCTGACGGGCCGATTCCTCCAGCTCCGGCAGGCCTGGCTCCCTGGCCGCACGGGCATGGACGAGTGCCTGGGTGAAGTGGTAGGCGATCAGCTCGGCGCGGTCGGCGACACGGTCGCCAGCAAGGGTCTGGATCCACTTGGCGGCCGCCTGGTGGCGTCGGGAGCGGCCGGTCCTCGGGATCTGGGCGTACGCAACGTCGCGCACGAACCCATGCCAGAAGGTGTATTCGGCCTCGTCCTCCACCGCTGACCGCCGCGCCAGGCGGATCAGCTCCTTGCGCTCGAGCTGGGCCAGTCCCCTCCGCACCTCCTCCTCGCCGACGCTGCCCATCGTCGCGAGCGCTCCCAGCCAGAACACCTTGCCGAACACGGCAGCGTCCTGCAGCAGCCGTTTGTGCTCCGGCTCGAGGCTGTCGAGCCGCGCGGCGATCAACGCCTGGATCGTGTCGGGCAGGAGCAGGTCGAGTGTCCCCGCCAGGTGGCCGCGTCCTGTGAGCAGCCCCCGGTCGGTGAGCAGGCGCACGAACTCCTCGGCATACAGAGGGTTCCCGGCGGCCCGTTCCAGCAGCAGCGACTGCACCTCCACCGGCAGGACCGACTGGCCGAGCAGCACAGCGATCAGCTTCGCGGTCTGCTCGTCGCTGAGCGGCGACAGCGAGATCGTCGCCGCATTGGGCCGTCCGGCACACCAGCCGGGCTGCCGTTCGAGGAGCTCCGGCCTGGCGGTCCCCACCACCAGCAGGTCCACCGCACCGGGCTGGTCGGCCAGCTCCTCGAGGAACTCGAGCATGGCCGGGTGGGCCCAGTGCAGGTCCTCGACCACCATGATCAGGGGACGCTGGGCCGCGACCAGATGGAGGAACCGCCGCCACGCCACGAACGACTCGCCACGGCTCGCGGACGCCTCCGCGCCGGTCGCGAGCCCGACCAGCGGGGCGAGCCGTGCCTTCAGCCACTCGCGCTCCGACGCGTCTCCCGCCACAGCGCCGACCGAGGCGTGCAGCTTGGCCGCTCCCTCCCGCGGGCCGTCCGACTCGAGGATGCCCGCCTGGGCCTTGATGATCTCCCCCAGCGGCCAGAACGTGAGGGTCTCGCCGAAGGAGAGACAGCGGCCCCCGCGCCAGGCCACCAGCTCCGACTGGGCATCGACGACGGCCGCGAACTCTCGCAGGAGCCGGGTCTTGCCCACGCCTGGCTCGCCGAGCACGGTGACGAGCTGAACGGCGTGCTCGCTGACGGCCTGCCGGTACCGCAGCCCCAGCGCCTCGAGCTCGGCGCGTCGGCCGATGAGCGGCGTCGCGGGCCGCTCGTCCACATCCACGCTCGGCCGGCTGCGGGCCCCGGCCACCCGCCAGATCGGCACCGGCTCAGCCTTGCCCTTGACCCGCACGGGCGCGAGCTGCTCGTACTCGAAGAGCGGCCGGGTGGCCCGCCAGGTAGCCTCCCCGACGACCACCCCGTTGACCGGGGCGACCCCCTGCAGCCGGGAGGCGGTGTTGACCACGTCGCCGACCACGCCCTCGCTGTCGGAGCCGGGCGCGAGGGCGACCAGTGCCTCGCCGGTGTTGATGCCGATTCGCACCGCCAGCTCGAGTGCGGGATGCGCCTGGTTCAGCTCGGCGATCGCATCGAGCATGCGCAGCGCGCACCGCACCGCCCGTTCCGGGTCGTCCTCATGGACCGCCGGGACGCCGAACACCGCCATGACCGCGTCGCCGATGAGCTTGTCGAGGGTGCCGCCGACCCGCGTGATCTCGCTGCCCAGCCGGGCGTGGTAGGGGCGCAGCATGGCCCCGACGTCCTCGGGATCGGCCTGGTCGGAGCGCGAGGTGAAGCCGACCAGATCGCAGAAGAGCACCGTGACAACTTTGCGCTCCTCGCTCGGCGGGTGGCCCGATGCGGCCAGCGGCGACCCGCAGGCCCCGCAGAACCGAAACCCTCCGGGGTTGTCCTGCCCGCAGTTCGAGCACCTGCGCATGGCTGCAGTCTACGGGCTTGCTCAGCCTGTCGCGTCGGGATCGAGGAGGGCGGCGGCGTTCTGGTCGCCGGGGTCGTTTCGGGTGAGGAGCATGCGGGCTCGCCAGAACCCGAGGTCGACCTGTTCGATGCGGTTGCCGAGGGCCTCGGCGGTGGTGCGGGCCGTGGTGAGGTGGCGCTCAGGAACGCTGCCGGTACAGGTCGGTCACGAGGGCGACGGCCGCGTGGGTCGCCGGGTGGGGGTCGTGGCGGCGCCAGATGAACATGACGGGGACGGGGGCGGCGTCCCGGAGGGGCCGGAAGACGATGCCCTCGCGGCGGTACTGGGTGACGGTGCTCTCGGGGGTGATGCCGACACAGCGGCCGGTGGCGATCACCGCCAGCCAGTCGTCGATGTCCTGGGTGTGCTCCACCGCCGGGCCCGACCCGGCCGGCCAGAGGTCGGTGGTGGTGGTCCCGGTGCGCCGGTCGATCAGGAGGGTCCGGTCGCGGACCTCGTCCAGGCGGATGGAACGGCGCTGGACCCAGGGGTCGTCGGCGGCCATGGCGCAGTAGCGCCGTTCGTGGCCCACGACCGCGCTGGCGAAGCGCCGCGCGTCGGGCGGGGTCCGGACCACCGCGAGGTCGCACATGCCCTCGGCCAGGCCGCCGGTGCCGGAGTTGGTGCGGATCAGCTGGAGCTCGACGTCGGGGTAGCGGGCGGCCCAGCTGCGCTGGAACTCCGGGGTGTGGCGGCCCATGGCCGACCAGGCGTGGCCGATGCGCAGCCGGGTGTGGCCGGTGGTGGCCTCGCGGACCAGGTCGTCGGCCCCGGCCAGGAGCTGCCTGGCCCGGGCCAGGACCTGCACGCCCGCGGTGGTCGGGGTGACGCTGCGGCTGGTCCGGTGCAGCAGCCGGACGCCGAGGACGGCTTCAAGGGAGAGCAGGGTGCGGGACACCGCCGCCTGGGAGACGCCCAGGTCGATGGCGGCGTCGGTGAAGCTGCCGGTGTCGACGATCGCGACCAGGAAGCGCAGGTGGCGCAGCTCCAGTTCCATGACCCTAGCGTATAGCTGACCACATCTATGCATTTTGCGTATGCATGAGGCGAAGCATACTCGGCCCATGACGATCTCGGTGCTCCAGCGGCGACCCGGCGCTCCGCCTCCTCCCGACGGCTCGGCCGGGCGGGCCGGCCGCTACGCCGGTGTGGCCATGATGCTCGGCAGCGGATTCTCCAACCAGCTTGGCGCGGCCCTTGGGGCGCTGGCCTTCCCGGTGCTCGGGCCGGCCGGGGTGGTGGCCGTCCGGCAGTGGGTGGCCGGGGTCGTGCTGCTGGCCATCGGCCGCCCCCGGCTGCGCTCGTTCACCGGGCGGCAGTGGCGGCCGGTGCTGGCACTGGCGCTGGTGTTCGCCACGATGAACCTGTCGCTGTACACCGCCATCGACCGGATCGGCCTCGGCCTGGCGGTGACGCTCGAGTTCCTCGGGCCGCTGTCGGTGGCGCTGGCCGGCTCGCGCCGCAGGGTGGACCTCGTCTGCGCCCTGTTCGCCGGCGCGGCCGTGGTCGTCCTGGCCCGCCCGGAGCCGACCACCGACTACCTGGGCATCGCCCTCGGCCTGCTGGCGGCCGTCTGCTGGGCCTCCTACATCCTGCTCAACCGGGTGATTGGCCAGCGGCTGCCCGGAGCGGAGGGGTCGGCGGCCGCCGCCGCCCTTTCCGCCCTGCTGTACGTGCCGATCGGCATCCTGACCCTGCTCCACCACCCGCCGACCGCCCGGGCCCTCGGCTACGCGGCCGCCGCCGGCATCCTCGCCTCAGCGGTCCCCTTCGTGGCCGACGTGTTCGCCCTGCGCCGGGTCCCGGCCCGCTTCTTCGGCGTCTTCATGAGCGTCAACCCGGTGCTGGCCGCCCTGATCGGCCGCGTCGTCCTCGGCCAGTCCCTGCATTGGGTCGAGTGGCTGGCCATCGCCGCCATCGTCACCGCCAACGCCGTCAGTGTCCTCACCGCCGACCTGGCCGAGTCCCAGAGCCGCTCCACGACCCGGTACCCGGCCCGCCAGGCCGGCTAGCTGTGACCGCCGGGCTCCAGGTGGCCTGACCCTAGGTGCCGGGGTCGGGGTCGAGGACCGCGTGGAACAGGGCGCGGAGCTCGTCGTCGGGGATGGCGGCGGCGTCCTCGGGGCGGAGCCTGATGGTGCCCTTGCTGAACGTGAGGTCGGGGTGGCGGTCGGTGAAGCCGGCGTCGTGGCCGTGGCGCCAGCCGTAGATGGAGACGCCGTGCTTCCACATGCCGAGGAACAGGCGGTTGCGGCCGGCCTTGTAGGTGGGCATCTGGTAGGAGAGCACCACCGTGGCGTCCGGGTGCACCGCAAGGATCAGGCGGTGGAGCCGGTCGAACAGTGGCCGGTGGTCGGGGCCGATGGCGTCGATGTAGCTCCGTACGGCGTCGTCCATCCGGCAATGATGACCGATGCGGTGGTCAGTCGGGCAGGAGCGGGACCGAGAGGCCCTGGTCGTGGTCGAGGAGGACGGCCCGGGTGATGGCCTCGGAGCCGAAGCGGCCCCGGACGTCGTCGAGGGCGGTGTCCAGGGCGGACTGGCTCTGGCGGTCGAACGGCAGGGTGAGCTGGACGACGCCGCTGTCGTCGAGGTTGGCCACGGCCAGGCCGATCAGGGTGATGCCCTGGCGCTGGATCATCGGGGTGGCGGCGGCCAGCAGGGTGCGGGCGGTGGCCAGGATGGTCGGGGTGTGGCTGGTCGGCCAGGTCAGGGTGTGGGAGCGGGTCGCCCGGGTGAAGTCGTCGAAGCGCAGGCGCAGGACCACCGTCCGGCCGGCCCGGCCGGCGGTCCGCATCCGGCGGGTGATGCGGTCGACCAGCGAGATCAGGATGACGTCGAGGTCGGCGGGGGACTTGGGGGATCGGCCGAGGGCGCGCTGGGACCCGATCGAGCGGCGCCGGCGGCCGGTGTCGACCGGCCGCGGGTCGCGGTTGTGGGCGAGGGCGTGGAGGTGGCGGCCGGACGCCTGGCCGACCATGGTGACCAGGGTCGCCTCGCCGAGCCTGGCGACCTGGCCGACGCGGGTCACCCCATGGCCACGGAGCTTGGCCGCGGTGACCGGGCCGACGCCCCAGAGCCGCTCGACCGGCAGCGGGTGCAGGAAGGCCAGCTCACCGTCGGGCGGCACCACCAGCAGGCCGTCGGGCTTGGCGACGCCGCTGGCCACCTTGGCCAGGAACTTGGTCCTGGCCACCCCGACGGTGATGGGCAGGCCGACCTGTTCGCGGACCTGGCGGCGCAGGCGCATGGCGATCTCGACCGGGGTGCCCGAGACCCGCCACAGCCCGCCGACGTCGAGGAACGCCTCGTCGATGGAGAGCCCCTCCACCAGCGGGGTCGTCTGCCGGAAGACCTCGAACACGTCCTTGCTGGCCTTGGCGTAGGCCCCCATCCGGGGCCGGACCACCACCGCCCGGGGGCAGAGCCGGCGGGCCTGGGCGCCGCCCATGGCCGTGCGGACACCGTGGGCCTTGGCCTCGTAGCTGGCCGCGAGCACGACCCCGCCCCCGACGATCACCGGCCGCCCGCGCAGCCCGGGGTCGTCCCGCTGCTCGACCGAGGCGTAGAACGCGTCCAGGTCGGCATGCAGGATCGTCGCCAGGCTCATCGAACAGATGTTCCCATCCGGGGCCCGGGCGTGTCGACCACCTCGGGGTTAGGCGGCCGGACGCCCGGGAAGGCAAGCAGAGGATGTCCCGGCGAAGGGAGGTCGTCCATGCCGTCGAAGTCGGCGAACGTGAAGAACCCCAAGCAGTACGAGGCGCTCAAGGACAAGGGCATGTCCAAGGAGCGGGCCGCCAAGATCGCCAACACCCCGGACGCGTCCAAGAAGGGCGCCAAGGCCTCGGGCAAGGGCGGAAGCTCCAAGCAGGGCGGCACGACGGCCCAGAAGAAGGCGGCCGGCCGCAAGGGCGGCAAGGCGGCCGCCAAGAAGAGCTGACGCCGCTAGGCCGGGATCACGCCCTCGGGGAACTCGGGCATGATCAGCTGCTCCTCGTCTTCGGACTGCCGCAGGGCGGTGGTGGCGCCGAGGGGCGGGAACGGGCTGTCGGAGTAGACGCCGATGTCCCGGTTCCAGAAGGACTGGATGACGCCGCTGTCGCCGATGCTGTGGACGTAGACGTTGGCCCCGGCGCTCCTGAGCGCGCTGGCGAACGAGGCGCGGTAGCGCCGGCTCTCGCGGCCGTTGGCGGCCAGGCTGATGGCCAGGTTCCGGTCGCGGTACCACATCATCACCGCCGGGGCCCGGTAGCGGCTGGTGAAGTCGCCGGCGATGGGGTCGTCGTACCGGTTCTCGGCCTGGGTGTGGTACAGGGCCAGCATGTAGTTCTGGAGCGGGTAGGCGGTGCGGAACTGGGTCAGCTCGACGCGGTCCTCGATGTGCGGCATGATCCGCTCGCGCACGCTCCGCTCGGGCCCCTGGCGCAGGATGGTCCTGTAGATCTCGAACCGCGAGTACTTGGAGTCGAGGATGAAGTGCGCGTCGGGATGCTGGCGGAGCAGGGCGACCAGGTCCTGGCTGCGCATGATCGTGTACCGGCCGAGGTACTTCTTGCCGGCCAGGTCGGCCCAGGTCGCGTCCCGAAACGACTTGTTCAGGCCGTAGTTGGCCTCAAGGCCGTCGTGGGCGGCCAGGGCCGTCCCGTCGGCCAGGCGGACCATGTCGACCTCGAAGACCCGGAAGCCGCGGGCGTAGTTGTGGTCGAACGCCTCGCGGCTGTTGGTGTAGAGGTGCCCGTCGATGGCGCCGTTGGCGTGGGCCACGAAGCCGTAGGGATCGTAGCGGCTGGTCATCGAGTCCGGGCGCAGCGCGGCATTGCGGGTGTAGCCGATGTCCAGGGTGGTCGCCCTCGAGGTGAACACGCGGTTGGCGTGCCCGAACCAGAGATAGTCGTCGGGGTCGCCCTGGGCGTACCAGAAGATGTCGTTGGGGCCGCCCCCGCCGTAGTCCCCGACATAGGGCACGTAGGTGCCGCGGACGGTGGTCTTGACCGCCCCGAAGCGCCCGTCGGAACGCCCGTACCAGGTCACGTCATAGCCCGCCCCCGGCCCGTACCAGACGATGTCGCGCTTGCCGTCGCCGTCGAAGTCGCCGGTGAAGGGCTTGTAGGTGCCGTTCACGGTGACCGCCTTGCCGGTGAAGCGGCCGTTGGCGTGCCCGAACCAGAGGACGTCGGGGGCGGCCCCGGCCCCGTACCAGAGGATGTCGCGGGAGCCGTCGCCGTTCCAGTCGCCCAGCAGCGGCTGGTAGGTCCGGCCGATGGTGACGGCCCGGCTCGAGAACCCGCCGGTCGCGCGGCCCAGCCAGAGGACGTCGTAGCCGCCCCCGGGTCCGTACCAGAGGATGTCGCGCTTGCCGTCGCCGTTGAAGTCGGCCACCAGCGGCTGGTAGTAGCCGCGCACGGTGACCGCCCGGCCACTGAAGCCGCCGGAGGCCTTGCCGTACCACAGCACATCGTTGTCGGCGCCCGGGCCGTACCAGAAGATGTCGTTGTTGCCGTCGCCGTTGAAGTCGCCAAGGAGCGGCTCGTAGGTGCCGGCCACGTTCACCGCCGAGCCCGAGAACGCCCCGTCGGTCTTGCCGTACCAGAGCACGTCGGGACTGGCGCCTGGGCCGTACCAGAGGATGTCGGCATGGCCGTTGCCGTTGAAGTCCCCGACCAGCGGGAGGTAGTTGCGGCCGACGTTGACCGCCGCCCCCCGGAAGGCCCGGTCGGGACGGCCAAGCCAGACGTGGTCGGGCAGCGAGCCGGGCCCGTACATGAAGACGTCGGACCGGTGGTCGCCGTCGAAGTCCCCGATCAGCGGCGTGATCCCGGTGGGCACGGCGGCCGCCTCGGCGGCGGTCGCGGCCCCGTCGGCCACCGCCGTCCGCCGTTGCGGCTCCTGGGCGGCCGTCGGCGACGCCAGCGCCAGGGCCAGGAGGCAGAGGCAGGTGAGCAGCAGACCGACCCTGGCCGGCCGCGCCTTCATGTAGGCCATCTCGCCCCACCCCTCCTCAACCTGCAGTGCCGGAGGGGCCGAACATATGGGACAGGCGCGCCAGAAAGAAGGGGAACGCGTAGTAGGTTCTCTACGTAGATCCGCGTTGAATCGGCGTAGATCGTCAGCCGCGCGATCTTGGTCAGCTGAGCCGGAAGCTGGCCAGCACCCGGTCGTAGGCCCCGGCCGGCGCGGCCGCCCGCTGCAGTGAGGCCTCAAGGACGTACCACCGGTCCGGGCCCTCGAGGGTGGTGGTGACCAGGGTCGCCTCGGCGTCCTGGCAGCGGCTGCCTTCCAGCCGGCCGACCCGGACGGGGCGGCATCCGGCGGCCGGGGCGGGCGGCTGGGTGGCGGTGGCCACCACGCTGATCCCGTCGCCCTTGGGCGGCAGCAGCGAGAGCGCCACCCCGCCGCTGCCGGTGCTCTCGGTGACCTTCCAGCCGGGCGGGTAGCGCAGCCGGAACCCGCCGTCGGCGCTGGTGTGCTCCGGCCAGCTCGCGGGCGCGGCCACGGTCGGGGAGGGGGCCGCCTGGACCGTCGAGGTGGTGGCGCCGGGCCCGGGACCGGCCGGGCGGTCGCACCCGGCCGCGACCGCGCCGGCCACGACCAGACCGGCCAGGACGAGCAGCTTGGTTCTCACCGGTCCATGATGCGCCAGCCAGCGCGTTCGTATGGGCGCATCTGGGGTAGATCAAGACTGGTTCGCGCCGGCGGTAGATGGAACGATCTAGAACCTAGGATCGGCCTGCAGGGTGCGAAGGGCGCTGGTGCTCCAGCCTGAGGGGATGGACTGATGGCCATGCGAAACGATGTCGACCCGGTCGAGACCAGGGAGTGGCTGGACGCCCTGGACTCGGTGCTCGCCTTCGAGGGGACCGACCGGGCCCGG
>Ga0126308_10000351_pt1 | contig 14574 bp, 13 predicted proteins | sample Plot55_FD_92533 | JGI IMG/M metagenome (GOLD analysis project Ga0126308, IMG submission 92533) | Serpentine soil microbial communities from UC McLaughlin Reserve, CA, USA - Plot55 | ecosystem: Environmental > Terrestrial > Soil > Grasslands | place: USA: UC McLaughlin Reserve, Lake County... | reverse complement strand
GGGTTGAATGGCAGGTGCATTTGAAACCTGATCGTCCGAGGGAGACCTGCCGATCGCCGCGATAGGACTAACATTAAGATCTAAATCTGTCCAATTAAGCAGCCCTTCGATAGAAAATGGTATGTATCCTCTGTATTGGTCTACCATTCTAATCAAGGGATTAATCCTTGATCTATACGGTAAGCCAGTGGGTATACCATTACCATATTGAGGAATTTCCGTCAATTCCTTTGGCTATGCTGCTGCTACATTAATCTTAGAATTTGCAGGTGCAACCGGCATATTCAGTCCTGCAAATCCCAATGCTCTCAAATTTTCAATTGCCCGACCAAACCAAAAACTGGAAACATTATGGCACCTATGAATATAATATAATCAAATATTGCAATAGCCTTAACACCAAGATTACATCTTGCTGAGTTGTTCTACTATTTCCCTCCATGCTCCTATGAAGGTCATGAATACTTCAGCCATTAGGAAAATGATAACAAATAGAGTGATTTTTTGAGATAAAAGTGAATGGATTACCAGTGTCATTTTTGTTATTGCTATCATCAATAATTCGTAACTTACTATGATACTCCCTAACAGCGTGTGTATGGAGATATTATATGGTTGTTATAATCCCACCAATGCTAACTGCAGAGCAAAAATCAATGGTTTTTGCATCTCATTGATTATAATGGCCGGGAATGCAATATTTACCGCTGTGAGGATTGCAAATATGGCAACCCCAAGTAGGGACAATGACAACCGCAACGATAACCGCCGATCTCTCATAATTGAGTGTGGTGATCATAATAGAGATCGTAATGCTAGTTCGGATGGCGATCCGATTGGTCATAAAGACAGTGGCCATGATTGGTATGCTCAGTCAAAGAATAATAAGATTGAAGATAATATTTACGAGAATCGTAAAGGAGTATGTGTCGTTTGGGGTTTCAGGTTCGGGAATAATAGATCCTTTAAACCTAAGGACAACGAGTTTAAGAAAAATAAATTAAAAGCGGGAAGTGAACGTTCAGTGCTCCTAGAGTTCAAGAATAGTGGTGGAGGAGATGGAAATAAGTTTAAAGATAACGAAATGGATGGAAGCGCAGCAGATCGCGGTGATCTACTCCGAAGCGGACTAGAGGACTAAAGTAAAGCGATTTAGATCACACCATAATTCAGAAAACCAGATGTAGGGGATTTGAAGCACAGAAGTAATACCACTCTCTCAGCGCACTATCCCCCTATATCTTCCAATATCTGATGCATAAGGAGGATTTTAAACATCAGGAGTTGTCTCTCCAACCCTCTACTCTTGTACCTGCAGAACCCACCAATCTCTAAAACACCCTAGAAATCTAAACATTAGAGGATGGGTATGAAGCACCATAAATGGCAGAGGTAGGGTTTTGTTGCTATCTCTGTTTTTTCTTCTTGATTTCTTTTTCTTTCATTACTTTATCCTACAGCAACAACTATGACAGTATCTAGATCAAAGAGTTCCTCTAGGACCCGCCTATAAAATCCCTCAATCCAAACGTGGACAGTATTGCTCTAATAGTCTTAAAAGCTATTGACTCCCAACAAGTGCTCTTGCAAAAGCTCATTCTGCGGAGTTGTAACATACCTATTATACAACAATACAACAAGTGTATGCTTACTGTGAGCTGTCCAAAGATGGGCATCATCATAGCAGAACCTCCAAATTCCAGGTAATGCTTTTATATTTCCATAATAGAGACACACATAGTGACGGTCATTCAACCTCTGCTGACTTACCTTCGAGAAACCTTAAAGCCCTTTGCACATGTCCCTCAAATAGACCTGGACGAGGAATTTTTCAAATGAGCAGCAGCCAATTTACTTATAGGAAGAGGATTCAAAACATGTCTCCAGATGATCTGCGGAACTTAAGGGAAGCATATTCTGGAATGATGGCGTTAGGAGATAACAGAGGGTATAATTACCTGGCAGGCTTACATGGCGTTCCTCAATGGTATTGTTGGCATCACCAGCGGAGGAGAGGGTCCAGTCTTGCATTACGAATCTTCTTGCCTTGGCATAGGGCATATCTTTACATGTTCGAACAGGCTGCCAAGGACATCGTGTCTGGTGTTTATGTACCTTGGTGGGACTGGAGATTTGAAAGATCACAACGCGAGGCAGTTCCTAGAGCTTTTGCCGACGAAACCGTTGATGGGCAGCCTAATCCCTTAGTCAAGGCACACATTAGCGCTCCAGGAACTAGTGTAACTCCTCCAACTGATAGAGATACCAGAAGATTTCCTGGTGATCGCGCAGAGCTCCCTACTTCAGCGGATGTAGATTTTGCCTTATCGTTGTCGGATTATGGCGATTTCAGCGATGAAATTGAAGCAATCCATGACAGAATTCACGGATGGACAGGTGGGATTCGCGGTACGCTTAGCGGTGATATGGCGTCAGTTCCTTTTGCGGCGTGGGATCCTCTTTTTTGGTCACATCATTGTATGATTGATAGATTATGGTGGTTATGGCAGCTTCGGCATGGTATAAACAATATGCCCTCTGAGTTACTTGATGAAGAGCTATCGCCCTTCCCCTTTACAGTACGACGAGTTTTAAATGTACATGAGTTAGGCTATGATTATGCAGGTACTGTGAGTACGGTTGGAGGTACTTCGAGGTAGGAGATCGGAATGGCACGAGAAGAAATACCAAGACCAAAGATATATGTATCAGACCCTATTGCTTTGGACTTTAAACCAGGAGACAAATTTTACCGGATCGATCTCGAAATTTACGGATTAGATCATGGAGGGGCATCCTATGAAGGCCGAGTCTTTGTCAATAATCGAAAGGCAAATCATAATACTCCAAAGACAAATAGGAGTGGATACGTTGGGTCAATTCATGTATTTGGACATGGTGGATGCTTTGGTGATGTAGGGCATTGCGAAGTAAGAGCCGATAGAAGGGATTATGACTTGAGACCCTCTCATCCTCTAACAAAGATGTTTACTCGCATCATCATAACAGAACCGCTGCGAAAACTAATCGAAAAGGGTGCAAAAGAAGCCACGTTTACAATTGTTCCCGTAGTCAAAGGCGGAGATCCAGAAATGTGTGACTTTGAGAACGTAATAAAACTTGACAGCCTCTCACTTGTTACTTTTGATGAGTGAGAGAACATGCCTGAAGGATCTTAAACAAAGAATAACAAGAAAACTACTGGTCTTCCTCTTTAATTTTCTCTCTGAGCTCTTTTGCCATATTTTTGAATCGCTCTATAGTGTTCTTGCGAGCTTCCTCATCCGGGTTTAAGGAATGATATTTAATACTACTATATGCACTTGTAAGCCGGGATGCTTCAAGCTCTAAGCCTAATTGCTTGGCTTTTTTTACTAGAGACTCATACTCATCCTTCAACGATTTCTCGGGTGCTTGGTTGTCCATGATGGTTCAACTCAGTTCACGAAGCTCCTCTTAGACTTCTCCGAATTATCTTCGCATCTTAAGATACTAATACCTTACTACCCTCTTTGACAAAAGAGGGTGATCGCTCTGTCACAGCTCACCTTGATCTTTATACAAATCAAGTCCAAGAATATTTTATCGCTGGCTACTAAATGAGGTCTATTGTGGAGGCAAATCTCTACAAGTGAAATCACCTTAGCGTATCACAATTCTTAATATTTGACATAATAATTCTTTATGATAAAAACGGATAATTCTCCACTAACAGCAAACGACGTCAATGGAAGTTCCACTATTGTACTTCACAACTTGGGCGGTTGCTCTATGGGAAAAGACAGAGATCATGGAGTAGTTGATAGTTTTGGAAAGGTATACAAGGGTGATGGAGCCTCATTGACCGATCCTTATCCAGACCTATATGTAGTGGATGGAGCAATCGTTCCAACTTCCTTAGGTGTTAATTCATCTTTAACAATTTCAGCACTAGCATTTAGGATCGCAGAATATATTCCAGAAATAGGTTCAGCAAATCTTCCAGTAGAATCAGTTACCACTAGCAGTGGAAAAGAAATTTACTTTCCAAGATAGTTTTATCATAACTATTCTATTCCGGGGTGGTACATTTTGATAGTGTATAATTTTGGTTTGATCATTCACTTGCTATTTTTTAGCAATTGCATATTGTACTACTGTGTATATCAAGTGTAAAGATAGAGGTAGAGAAACAGTAAATCCGTCCTACCTTTACTCTAATTGTTATATCGGCTACCAACCTAAGGTAAGCAATGGATACAAACTCTTACACTACACATTTGTGTATGTTTAGACCCACTGCTGCAACTGCTGTAACTGGGCTCGATATATTATTAGCAGACAGCGATTCAATCATGTTTCATCAGCTACAGGAAGATTCATCTCGAAGACAAGAATCATGAATAGGGCTTCAGATGTCAAACAAATGTACCCTCTGAGAAAGCACCCACAGTTTTCGTATTAATAGACAATTCACCCATAAGATAGTCAATGACAGCGGCATTATCGAAAAATTAATAGCGAATGGTGAAGATTCTGATGAGGTTTTTCTTAAACAGATCATGTCTGAGCCTTTTGTCAGTATCCCACCAAATGCGAACTCCAATTCCTGTGTCGGATAATTTCAATAGTTAGAACTAGTTGTTTATGAATCGTTATCGGCATGATTATCAACATAAGAGGAATTGATCGTCGTTATAATACTGCGTCCAGTATGACCAACGATTGAAAAAATCAGAAGAGAGAGGCGAAAATACTATCTTAAATAATAAATATGCTCAAACCAAAAATTCCTTATATGTTATAACATCTGGTAATCCTCACTTGGCAACAGACAAGTGTGAGCCTGATAACCCAAAGAGTTTTTATATATTGATTATTGTTTCTTCAAATTGTTTTGTTTCATCAATTAATAATGCTTTTTCTTCTTTTAGCAATAAGTCATTTTCATCTCCGATAGATTTTACTTTATTTACGAAGTCCACAGTACGCTCTACTACTGTCTCATACCCATTTCCAATTTTGATGGCTTCTTGAATTTGATTAACGCATTACTCCAGTTCTTTTATATGAATAATATTTGTTCTTTCTTCGCCGTCGTATCCAGGATGCCTTTCTGCCAATTCCCTAACTTGATCTTTTAGTGATTGTATATCCATTTGAATCCGTGCATCTCTGCTGCCTTCCTCTATTAGCTTTTCAATAGTGTTGCATGAATAATCAAATATCTTGCCGGCAACATTATTACCATCGTCCTTATGATCTATACGAACTACTTTGGTTAATCTAAAGCGTCCTCCCAAAAGTTCCTTGTATTTTCTTGTAACTCCTTCCGTGTTTTTGCTACTCGCATCTTTTCCTAATATGTGATCGAGCTCTTCCTTGGAAGCTCCATTTCTTTCTGCTAGATTTTTTAGCCGCTTAACCAAATCAACATAATCAGTTACGACGTTTGCTACTTTTTCATCATAATCTGTTCTATCCGCAAGAAGTAAATCATGTTTTCTATTTTCTACAAAGTCAAGGTCATAAGATATTGGTTCTTCCTTAAGTTCAGACGGCCACACATCAGCAATATATACTTCAAGGTCTGGTACGTCGTTTTCCTCTTCATGTTCATCATCCGTCTTGTGTTCTCTTGTTTTATGCCAATAATCTCTATGGGCCTGTATTACTTCTCTCAAAGGTGTATTACTTCTATATCCGCCATCCCAACAGGCATGTTCTTCATCCTTTGGTTGCTGGCTGGAATCGTTACTATCAGTGTTATCGCTATATACTCTGAATTTGGGATAATCAAAAAAGTTTGGAAAAGTTCCACTTGCTAATGCGTGTTCAACTTGAATGCCTTCTTTATAATGAATGGTGTTTTTATCCTCATGGTATTTTGTTTTCTCAGAATAGCTGTCAAATGTAACAGCATCACCTGTTTTTACATCGACAGTTACTAATAGAAATCGGGGTTGACGTTCTTTTATTTTCTGTTCCTTTTCTATTTCTATTGGAAAATGCGCCAATTTCTCTAAAGTCTCTTTAAGAGAATAAGAGAGGAAATGTTTGTTGTCAACTCTCGGTGCCCAACTCGATTGGTCTGCAAAATCAAAGAACGCACCAAATATAGACCACGGCGGGATCCCTGTCGCTACATTCGGTGCTCCAAACATTTTAAATTGTTTGGATGAATAATACCTCCTGGCAGCTTCAGCCGCAGCAGGTATATACCATCCATTTATAAAATAGTCCTTCCAAAAACTTGGGTCTATAAGGAACCAATATCGTGTTAGGTTATCGCTCCATTCTTTCCACGAAGGATTAAAGTTCGAATGTACTGGCTCAAGCAATTCACTATTAATCTCTAGCAACTCTGTCGCATAACGCTTGAATAATGCACTCATAACATGCACAGTTTCCCACCAAAAATGATAAAGAGCATTCGCGTCTAGACTATCCGCCACGGTTGGCAGGTTGTATTTCTGATAATTCCAAAATTGTCTTACTTTTTCGACTGCATTTTCCCAGGTCTTGATATCATGATTATTACCGTCTCTAATCACACTGCTTGCCACAATTGCAGCATTCATAGCGCCGATGGAGGTACCTGCAACAATATCAAAAAGAGGTCTCTTCATATCCCTCATTTCTTTATTGGTATTACTATCTTGTGCTTCTTCGCCAAGCTTTTTAACTAAAGCCTGAAATACTCCCGCTTCATAGGCTCCAAGTGCTACTCCTCCTTGAAATATTATTGCTCTATGTACACGTTTTACAATCACTTTAGTATCATACTGAACTGGTTTATTATTATCCGTATTCTTATCTATAATAGATAATTTAAAATTAAGAGTGGTGGTAATTCTATTTTCGCCCCTCACATATGGAGCTTTAAATGAATAAATCCAATCATTTTGTTCTTTAGTGAGGTCAACATGCATGTTCTTGTCTGTTTGTTCATATGAGTCAAATTTTACCTTGTTTTCATCGTACGGTGTTGTGTTATCAGTACGTTTACCCATTGTGAATTCTCGAGCGTCCAAAATAACTCTCGAGCCTTCTGGAACTACATATTCAAATGGCAATAGTATGTTCAGTGGTGAATTCATTAATATTTATAACATTCGGAAAAGGCCCCTGCAAACTTATAGGGTCAATACTCACTTTTATGGATGGTCTGGACTGTTGATACATAGTGGTGAAATTATTATTGTGCTACCGTTTCATCGTAATAGCCTGATGCATCAGGATTCACCTCTGAATCAGCTATTCACGATGTTGATTCTGATTATCTCTGCGAGTCTAATGACTTTTCCATAGAGATGGGTCTTTATATCAAAAATTAAGACGGTAGCACATAATTTGCCAGCGCAGGAGATGTACTGGTCCCTCTATCAGACAGTACTTCTTGTGATCCCCAACCTGCTGTCGAACTGCTTCTGCTTGGATGGGGCGGGAGGGTACTATAAAAGATTCTTTGATCATTATGGCTTCCCTCCCGATCTACTCCCTTCCAAGCCATAACTAGAACCACACCCGAATTGTCCAAATATCGCTATTTAACACTTTTATCCTCGAAGATGAATCCAGCGGGATTAGAACTCTCTGTATATATGGCTTCGGCAACACGAACGAGCTTTAAAGTTATCCCTGCTGATAATCATGTCAATAGCGTCTGAGCAGTCTGCCCCAGGTTCTGCCATATCCATATATCATAATTATTGTTATCATCTTTTCGTTTGATAGGCTAAAAAAAATTTGAACACTACACATATGGGAAGCACTATAGGGGTAAATTCTGGAGATGATGATAACGCCGATGAAGATGCTCAGGATGATGCTATAACTATAGTTATAAATAATTGAAAACCTTTCAATTTTTACCTGGAATCCTTTCGCGATGCTCTCCTCATCATACTTGACGATGAAAGTGCAAGATTGAAAGTTCTCAAATTTGAAAAAAAATCCACGGAATTTATAGATGAACTTGCTAAGCAGATTATTGACGAGCTATCGAGAGATTTGGGAGATTTTGCAAAACTGCAAGCAAAGTTTAACCAATTAGAAACGCTGGCAGAAAAATCACTTTCATTATCAGAAGATGCTTGCAATGATATCGCTTATCTCTTCTATTTCACTGGTTCATTTCAGAACCCTTTTGTTGGTAAACAAGCATTGGAGTGGCTAAGCAAGGCCTATGAGCGTTATCCAAGTTCCAACCTACTGAAGTTTCTCTATCTGGGGCAGTTGTTTTCCGAGTCTGTAGGGACGGAAAATATCAAAACAATAAAAAAAGATTATGAGGAACTAAAAGCATCAATTAGAAAAGATCATGAGTTTTTCATTGACATATTAGAAAGGGCTGAAAGCATTAGTCTTTATGCATTACGACATGAAAACCTTCTCAAAGTAAACTACGATCTTTACCATGAAAGAATCTTTCCAGAAGCTACAATGGAAATATTCCCTCAAGCCCTAAGCTCGTTTTATCACTCAATATGCGCTGAATATTATAGAATAGCAGAGGTAATAGAAGACCAAGAGAAGGCATCATTCAGAGCATTAGAGCTTTATGAGAATAATTCATTAGCTATAGCAGAAGTAGCCTACTTTAAGGTTGAGTCTAATACACTGGAAGCAGAGAATATGTTTAGAAAAGCGATAAAGTTGGCAGAGAGCCAATTTGCGAGTTCCCCAAAAGATAGACTCTTTATCAAGTCATTAGGATATTCTGGACTGGGATATCTATACAATAAACGGGCTATCTATGATATAGCTGAGAAACATTACAATGAGGCTTTGGAAATCCTACAGTCATCGAACTTTCAAAACCCTTTTGTAGATTACCTAAAAGATACTATTTTGCTTAATAGAGGTCGAAATAGACTTGATGGAGGCAGCAACATCAAAGGATCAATAAAAGATCTGACTGATGTCATAAGAAGAAATGACGATTTGGCGGCAGCTGCTAAGACAAATCTCGGTTTAATATATTATAAACAAGGTCTGTATGAAAAAGCCGAAGCTGAATTCATTGAAGCCATTGAGAGAAAACCTGACCTGCCCCATCCCTATTACAATTTAGGGGTACTGTATGCTAAAGAAGGGGGAGAAGGAGACCAAGGAAAAATAGAAAGGGCAAAGAAACTCTTTCAAACTGCACTTGACTTCGACGGCAGCAAAGGAGGCTTTAAGGAAGCAAGTGGCGCCCTCCGAGAAATAGAAGGATCTGGAACAAGAAAGAACATCCGAGACTGGTATAGTTGGTGGTTTGATGCTGCATCGTCCTCCTACAAGAAAGGATTGGGTATCACACTGCTGGCACTTATGCTATCTGGGCTAGTTTTGATAATCTATCAAACATTGATAAAAGAACAACCAGGAGCAACAATAACAAATACAACAACGAACATGAGTCAAAATTTGACATACTCAACCAGCCTTCCTAGCACATCATCAAATCCATCTAGCTTATCTAACTTGTCCAACTTAATACTTGGTAGTCTAGGCATCATAATCTTCTTTTTGGCATTACCTCTAGTGACGCACTTGAAGATAGGATCCATTATAGATTTGGAAATGGAATCTAAAGGTGAACGACCGCTGTTTTATGCGGGTCCTTCACTATCTTCTGTCGGGCAGACATGACCGAAGAAAAGCACTCATCAAAAAGAAGAATCTCTATTTTAATGGACTTGTCTTCTCTAATCGGTGCCATAATGAATCTAAACTTGACCCAAAGATATTATATTGGCTCTAACTTCCTATCTCTTGGTCCCCTGAAAAACCTTTTCTTGAGATATCTCTCGAATAAGAGGGTAGGATATCTTCCCTACAAATTGTTCTTGTAAACGGTTAATGTTAGCTTCTACGTTAGATGTAGAACCCGTCTAAAAGAGCTGATAATAGAGCGGGCGAGTCCGGACGTGAAGTGGTACCACTTCAAAAAGAGGATTCTTTGCTAGTATTTTTGAATGTGATGGAGAGCTAAAAAGGTTTGTTGTGATATAAGACCAGATGGATTTGAATAAAAATTTATTTGAATCCAAAGACTACCTTTGGACGAGCTGCTATGTCCACTATCTTTGCAGATACTTAAGTTTTATCAGAGAATGTTGCTATCGATCATATTCTTAAATACTGCACGTATGTGTTAAAAAATATGTCTGAGAGACAGGAATTGCCTAACGGGATATGGGAAATAGTTGCGAATGGGCATAGAGGAGAGCTAAATATAATCAAGGTTGAGGATGACGGCCGAATAGATGGAGATGTGAAATTCGGCATCGACACTCCTAACGAATACACAAACAAGATATTCGGACTGTGGGACGCTGACGCATGGAAAACTACGTTTCTCCGGCAAAACGAATTGAAGTGGAAAGATCCTAAGCATACTCCAATACCTAACAATGGCCACGGAAGAGACCAGGTATATACTGGCTATATGTGGAAAGGCACGACGGGACCACCACCGCCACCTTATTTGTATTGTTTGGCAGGAAGTTTCATCGCATTCGGTGGAAGTATGGGTACTGGGGGAACGAAAGAAAGATCGGAATTCGGTTGGGTAGCCACATTTCCTTCTTCAACCTCAAGAAAATAGGACTCTTAAGTTCTGTGCAGGCAGTGGAATATGGCTGATACTCTAATACCAGACAAGCAGAGAGCTCTGATCCTTCAGGGTGGTGGCGCTTTGGGCGCTTACGATGCAGGCGTAATCCAAGTATTAATTGAAGGGCTTCCAAAAATAGATGTCGACAAAAATGAAGGAAACAGACCAATATTTGATATCATAGCAGGCACTTCTAGCGGCTCGATAAATGCTGCCCTATTAGTGAGCCATTTCAGAGACACGATGACGTGGAACGGGGCTGCTAAGAAACTTGTTGATTTCTGGAATGATAGTTCGTTTAACACTGAAGAGGAGATCGACTTTTGGATTCATTGGTGGAATAATGAGCACAATGGCGATTTGGCCGCTAGTTATGAGTCTGCAAGGAGATATTACTCGGCAAAGTATTTTCTGCAGCAAGGAGCAAGGGGAGTTTTCTCAAAGCCCGAAATGGTGATTGACAAGAGGTTTTTTGATAACGGCTCTTCCTTTCCGAATAACATTTGGTTCCAGTACAAGAATGACGGGCTGAGAGAAAAAATCAAAAGTTTCGGATTCCCAATAAAGACGAATCGTGGCCAACCTCGACTTCTCTTGGTAAGTACAAACATGAAGGAAGGTGCGACAATCACTTTTGACAGTTATTCAACCGAATCCAACTTTGGGCGATATCGAAAAGAATCTCACAAGTACATGAAGGGAACCATGAAATATCCAAAGGGCATTCAATCTGAACACGTTATGGCAAGCGCATCCGTCCCATTATTCTACGAATCTGAAAAAATAGGGAAAGAGGAATTCTGTGATGGCGGCGTGTTAAGCAATACTCCCCTTAGAGAAGTGCTACAAGCACACAGAGATTATTGGTATAAGGTAGTGGGCCAGAGCAAGGAAGGGGCTAAAGTCCCCGAGCTGGAAATTTACATAGTAAGTGTATGGCCTCAAGCAGAGAATTCTGAAAACGATATGCCGACAGACTATGATGGAGTTAAAGAAAGACTCTATGACATAGCGCTCTCGGATAAGACGGAGCATGATGAAAAAACGGCAATGATTGTTTCTGACCTCGTTGATATGGTAAACAAAATAACATCTATTGCATTATCCAATTTGAAGAATAAAGACGACAAGAAAGACTTCATGGAGGCTCATAAAAAATTGCTTGCAAGCAAGGCACAGAGCAGAGGTCGGGACGGCGAGAAGAGAAACTATGAATCCTTGATACAAGGTAGGGCAAGACTGGCAGGAGATATAGTCAGGATCGAATGTAAAGCCGATATCGATAGTATTTCAAACAAACTCTATGACCTTTCACAAATCACGATACAAAAACTCATTGCCCAAGGAGCAGAAGATGCAAAAGATGTACTCGATAAGATTAAAAAAATGGATAAGCAAGAACCGTAATTATGACATGCACGTCGGTCCGAGAAACCATGTTGGTCCTAGAATCTGATTCTTACAAGTTCTTGCAACTATTTCTAGAGCCATTACTAAATTCTAAAATCCCCAGTACTAGTTTCTTTAATTTTTGCATTTGCAAACTTGAACTTGGCTTTTTTCATATTAAAGGCTAAAGATGCGGGGTATTATAGATGATATTTCTCGGCTCATATTCTCATTTCATCAAAGTTGTCGGATTAGGTCAATTTTGTGTTTCAGCGGGGTTCTGTGGGATTAGCACTCGATATTATAGGGTCTGCTATTGGGCTTTAAAGCTTTCAAATATGCATCGAGTTGTTTTGGAAGAAAAATTCTGCCTCCCCGATTGAAATTCCCCTTCAATGTCTTTTGATAGCGTATGAGTCACATGGAAAACAGGAGAGTTGCAGGAACATAGTGGTCAAAATCTTCCTCAGGCCTAGTTTGAATATCGAAAAGATGGGTCGCATTAGAACAATTCGATTAGGGGTTAATTTTTTGTATTATTATCTTCCTAGCTCGGAGTTTTTGGTTGAATCCAGATAACCTTGGTCGTATAACTGTGTCAAAGCGACAAACAGTTCAACATACCATTTAGGAACGTTTTCCTGTACTTCATCTTTCGCAAGAGTTTCAAGATCAACATTCTGTAGCAGAGCCTCCAGAAATTCATGCTGATTTCTGTCCTTGAGAATCTCCAGTATTTGCTTCATGGTTTCTATTACTGTAGCAGCCCTCCTTGAAGGTTTTTTTACCGCCATATACTGTTCTACCGAATTAGCTAATTAATGATTATTCAAAGCAGAGGATCTACAAATCGAATAGTGAAGATAGTGATGCGGCTGACCAGGGGAGTCCAAGCACCAAGATGTCCGTCTGTTATTGCATTTTCTAAATGACCCAATATCGAATTTTTCAATCTAGTAACAACCACATCATTCCATTTGAGATAGTTTCTTCTTATTAAATAAAATAAGCATTTGTGTAACGGATTCGAATATGATTTAGTGCTACGAACTGATATTTATCTGTGCCAGTAAATTCTTTTTCTAGTAGGCAGTTATTATCTGAATAACGAACTAAAGTTGGCTGCTTAGGAAGCTATCAGAAGCTGTTTCTTCTACAGGGGGTCTGCTCCCGTAATAGGGAATTATCTGATTAAATGCTTATTAAATGGCATTATCACAATCAGATATTGCTACATGTTAGTTCCCATAGTGGTTTTCTTGAAGAAATTAAAGCTAAGCGGATCAAATTACCAAAGACGGCTTTAAGAGCTGAGCTTGGAAACGTTGGTGACCTTACTTGTTCCATCCAAGAGAAGGGCCTACTCCAGCCGATTATCGTTAGGCCGCTTGATAATACTTCCTACTTTGAAGTGGTGGCCGGTAACAGGAGACTTCAGGCATGCAATAATCTGCAATGTAGTAAGATACTATGTCACATAGTTGACCTAGATGACAAAGAGGCCTACGAAGTCTCTTTAGTAGAGAATATTCAACACAAAACCCTTGAAGTTGTTGAGGAAGCTGAGGCTTTCAATAAATATGTTAGCGACTACGGCTACGGTGGAGCTTCAGAACTCGCCAGAAAGATTGGCAAGAGCCCGTCCTATGTAAGCAGGAGGATATCGTTACTTAAATTGCCAAAGGAGATTCAGAAACAACTTTTGCGCCAGCGCAAAAGTGCTAGCATTGCTCAAGAGCTTTTTTCATTGGATGCTCAGGACAAAGAGAGTTTAACTAATTTAATAGTTGACAAGAATCTTACAAGAGAAGACGTTAGAGCAATCATCAGTGATCTAAACTACTCCATAAATGATGAGGAACCGTTGCTTTCGTTCTATTCGAACAAGATAAAGCATGAGCGTATAATTGAAAGAGCGTTCATGAAGTGTATTACGTCATTTAAAGTTTGTATGATAAGGATCGACCAAATCCTAGATGATGTTGATCAGAATGACTGGCTCCTTAGAGAAGTATTGATGCAGTACAGGCAGTCTGTTCATAAAGAGATAGACAGCTTGCTCCGCGTTAAGAAGAAGATGATGATGACGATTGCAAGATATCCGAATAGAAAATTAAAAGTGCAGTAGTGCAGGACGAAATCTTTCTTACGACACTTTCAAACGATCCAAGTTTGTAAAGCCTGTTTGCAACACGCAAATAAAGCTCTATTACAAGCTTGACACAAAGAAAGATCTTATTTCAAGAAGAAATGAATGTACCTTGATCATCTCTAGAGAGCCAAATCATTGGATACAAATAAGAACGAAGAAATAAGAATCGAGAAAAACTTAGTTATTGCAACAAAGAATTCTTTTATAGCTAGATCAATTGTCCCAAAGTAATGATATCCACACCTTGGGCGATCTTGCTTTGCAAGTTCAATGATAATGGCTCAGAACCTCACCCTCGAAAGTTTTATGAGGACTTGTTTACTGTGTCAGGGGCTGGCAAACAAAACATGGTCGATTTCTTTACAGATATCTCACACGGAAAGTTAGATATGAGTGGAAATCAAATCTTTCCCGCCAAAGAAATTGGTTGGTTCACAGTCAATGCGTC
>Ga0126308_10000350_pt1 | contig 14575 bp, 11 predicted proteins | sample Plot55_FD_92533 | JGI IMG/M metagenome (GOLD analysis project Ga0126308, IMG submission 92533) | Serpentine soil microbial communities from UC McLaughlin Reserve, CA, USA - Plot55 | ecosystem: Environmental > Terrestrial > Soil > Grasslands | place: USA: UC McLaughlin Reserve, Lake County... | reverse complement strand
GACGTGGCGATAGTCGGCGCGCCGATGGACGACCTGGTGTCCGACCGCCCGGGGACGCGTTTCGGGCCGCGGGCGATCCGCGCCGCGAGCAGCCCCTCAGGCTCGGAACTGGAGAGTGCGGTCGACGCGATCGCCGAGTTGCGTGTCGTGGACTTCGGCGACGCGCCGGTACTGCCGGCCGATCCCATCCGCTCCCACGCCGCGATAGAGGCGACCGTCGCACAGGTGCTCGCGGCGGGAGCGATCCCGGTGGTCCTCGGCGGGGATCACTCCATCTCCGAGCCTGACGTGCGCGCCTGTGCCGCCGCGCATGGGCCCGTAGGCCTGATCCACTTCGACACGCACACCGACACAGGCGCCGAGGTCTTCGGCGTCGAGCTCTCGCACGGCACGATAATGCGCAGGCTCGTGGAGGAGGGCAGCGTCGATCCGCGGCGCTACGTCCAGATCGGGCTGCGCGGCTACTGGCCGGGGGAGGCCGAGTTCGCCTGGCAGGCCGAGCAGGGTATAACAAGCCTGTTCATGCACGACGTCAGGGACCTCGGCATAGCGGAGGTCGGTGGCCGGGCGGTGGATGCGGCGGGATCAGGACCAGTCTTCCTCACCGTGGACATAGATGTATTGGATCCCGCCTTCGCGCCAGGCACAGGGACACCGGAACCCGGTGGGATGACCACTGCCGAGCTGCTCTGGGCGGTGCGCGAGGTGGCGATGCGCCTAGAGGTGATCGGGGTCGACATGGTCGAGGTGATCCCGACGGGCGTGGGCTCGGCGGACATCACGGCGCTCGCCGCGGACCGGATCGTGCGCGAAATCCTCGGCGGCATCGCCCTGCGCCGTAACGGTCCCAGCAGGCTCTGAAGGCAAGGACGAGCGAATGACGACTTGCGGAGAGGTGTTGGTCGGGCTGCTGGAAGCCTATGGCATCGACACCGTGTTCGGCATCCCCGGCGTGCACACCGTGGAGCTCTACCGCGGCCTGCCCGCTACTCGCTTACGCCACATCACACCGCGCCACGAGCAGGGCGCAGGCTTTATGGCCGACGGTTACGCCAGGGCCTGCGGCAGGCCGGCGGCCTGCTTCATCATCAGTGGGCCCGGTCTGACCAATATCGCTACCGCTCTGGGTCAGGCTTACGCCGACTCGGTGCCGCTGCTGGTGATCTCCAGCGTCAACAATAGCCACGAACTGGGGCTAGGGGAGGGACGGCTGCACGAGTTGCCCTCCCAGCGCAACCTGATGGCTGGGCTGACCGCGTTCAGCCATACCCTGCTGCGGCCGGACGAGTTGCCGGAGGTGCTGGCGCACGCCTTTGCGGTGTTCCACGGCGCCAGGCCGCGGCCGGTGCACATCGAACTGCCGCTGGATGTCATCACCACGCCCGCCGATCACGTACGGAGGCAGATAGTGGCGCCCCTCGCCCGCCCGGGACCCGCCGCGGACGTCATCGCCGCGGCCGCCGAACTCTTGCACGGAGCCCGGCGTCCGCTCGTGGTGCTTGGTGGTGGGGCGCAGGACGCGGCTTCCCAGGCGCGCGCCCTTATCGAGCGGCTCGGAGCGTTGACGGTAACCACCATCAACGGCATGGGCATCCTGCCGCCCGAGCATCCACTGTGTCTTGGCAGCACCCTTTCGCAGCCTCCGGTGCTGGAAGAACTGGCTGCCGCCGACGTCGTGCTGGCCGTCGGCACCGAACTGGGCGAGACCGACACGCTGATGTTCGACAGCCGGCTCGCCCTTGGGGGACGGCTGATCCGTATCGACGTCGACCCCGGGCAGCTCACCCGCAACGCGCTGCCCGAAATCGCCATCCTAAGTGACGCCGGCATGGCTCTGCAGGCTCTGGAACGCGAGTTAGAAGACTACGAAATCGATAAGGCTCCGGCGACGTCACGAGCGCAAACGCTGCGCGAGCAGTCGCAACGCCTCCTAGATAAGCGACAACGCCTACATCAACGCTTCATGGCGGTGGTGCAGCAGGCACTGCCGGGCGTGATCGTGGTTGGCGATTCCACCCAACCAGTCTATAGCGCCAATCTATTCTACCGACCCGAGCGGCCGCGCTCGTATTTCAATTCCAGCACCGGCTACGGCACCCTGGGCTATGCGCTGCCGGCCGCGCTCGGCGCCAAGCTGGCACGGCCCGAGCGGCCGGTGGTGGCCTTGATCGGCGATGGCGGGCTCCAGTTCACGGTGGGCGAACTCGCGACCGCGGTGGAGTTGGCGCTGCCGCTCCCGATCCTGCTGTGGAACAATCGCGGCTACAGCGAGATCAAACGCTACATGGCGGAGCGCAGCATCCCGCAGATCGGGGTGGACATCTACACGCCCGATTTCCTCACCATCGCCCGCGGTTTCGGCTGCCGCGCCGAACGGGCCGAGAGCCTGGAGCAGTTACGGGACCTGCTGCACCAATCCCGGCAAGAGGCGGGGCCAACCCTGATCGAGATCGATGAGGAGGCGGCGCTAGGGCGGTGGTGAAAAAGGAGTGAAGGCGCCAGAACCAGAGAGGAGATGATGTCGTTGACCCGCTACGAACCAGCAGACTCGTTCGCGACCCCGCGCTTCTCGGGCGTGCGCACCTTTATGAGGTTGCCGAACACGCAGGACCTGAAGAACGCCGACGCTGCCATAGTAGGGGCGCCGTTTGACACCGGCGCCTCCTTCCGCGTCGGCGCCCGCTTCGGTCCTGAGGGTATAAGGAGCGCCTCGCACCTCTTGAGGCCCTACAACCCTTCCCAGGACGTCGTCATATTCGAGCATCTCTCGGTGATCGACTACGGCGACGTGCCCGTGGTCCCCGGCTTCATCGAGGAGAGCTACGAGCGGATAAAGGAAGGACTCGAGCCCATACACCGTGCCGGGGTAGTCCCGATAGTGCTCGGCGGCGACCACTCCATAGCGCTCCCGGAGCTTCGGGCAGCGGCGGCCGTCCACGGACCGCTCGCCCTCGTGCAGTTCGACTCGCACGCTGACACCTGGGATTCATACTTCGGCAAGAAGTACAATCACGGCACCGTCTTCAGGCGGGCGGTCGAGGAGGGGCTTCTGCGCCCGGAGCGTTCGATCCAGGTCGGGATGCGCGGCCCGCTCTACGACGCGGGCGACTGGGAGGCTTCTCTGGGGTTGGGCTTCGAGCTGATCGCCACCGACGGCGTTCGCGAGCTCGGCATAGACGAGACTATATCCCGTATCCGCGACCGGGTGCAGGATGCCAAAGCCTACATCTCATTCGACGTGGACTTTGTGGACCCTGCGTTCGCGCCGGGAACGGGCACGCCGGAGATCGGGGGCTTCACCAGCCGCGAGGCGCAGGAGCTCGCGCGGGGGCTCGCGGGGCTCGACGTCGCGGGTTTCGACGTGGTGGAAGTCTACCCGCAGTACGACGGACCGGGGCAGATCACGGCCCTGTTGGCCGCGAACGTGGCGCACGAGTTTTTGAGCCTGATCGCGCTCCTCAAGAGGGAAGGACGCGTTGCGACCGCACAGAGAAGGAGCGAGAGATGAGCCTGCTCGACTCCTTGATCATGCTGATCTACTTCGCGGTGATGATAGGCGCCAGCTACTGGGGCCTCACGATGGCCCGCAGCGTCGAGGACTACCTCGTCGCCGGGTGGAGGTTGGGCCCGTTCATGTACATCGGCTGCCCTGAGCGCGGTGGTGCTAGGCGGGGCCTCGACCATCGGCGGTGTGGCCCTCGGCTACGAGAACGGCATGCGAGACCGGACGGCGCATGCTTCGTGACAGAGGTATTATCTTGAAGGGTACCATTCAGGGCAACAAAGAAAGGAGCTTCGATGAGCATCGCAACTTCCGAGCAAAGCGTAGTCGATAGCGTAAACAAGCAACTGTTTATCGGGGGCGAGTGGCGTGACGCATCCGAGGGTAACACGCTCGCCGTCGAGGACCCCTCGACGAGTGAACCACTCTGCGAGATCGCGGACGGTACGCCCGAGGACGCGATGGACGCACTCGCAGCGGCCGACGAGGCGCAGGCCGAGTGGGCGAAGCACCCACCTCGTGAACGGGGAGAGATCCTCCGCCGCGCCTTCGAGAAGATAGTAGAACGCACCGACGAGCTCGCCCTCCTGATGACTTTGGAGATGGGTAAGGCGATAGCGGAGTCGAAGGCGGAGATTACGTACGCCGCCGAGTTCTTCCGCTGGTTCTCGGAGGAGGCCGTTCGCATAGAGGGCCGCTACGCCGTCCCGCCCGCGGGCGCAGGGCGCATGCTCACGATGAAGCAGCCCGTCGGCCCTTGCCTCTTCATAACGCCGTGGAATTTTCCGATGGCGATGGGGACGCGCAAGATCGGACCAGCCATCGCCGCAGGCTGCACTATGGTGATGAAGCCGGCCCAGCAGACCCCCCTCTCCATGCTCGCCCTCGCCGGTATCCTGGAGGAGTCCGGCCTCCCCGGCGGCGTCCTGAACGTAATTACGAGCTCCTCTTCAGGCGGCACGATGGGACCGCTTATCGCCGACCCGCGCGCCCGCAAGCTCTCTTTCACGGGCTCGACCGAGGTGGGGCGCAAGCTAGTCGCCCAGTCGGCCGAGCAGCTCCTGCGCGTCTCCATGGAGCTCGGAGGCAACGCCCCGTTCCTCGTCTTCGACGACGCCGACGTCGACGCCGCGGTCGAGGGCGCCATAGTAGCCAAGATGCGCAACATCGGCGAGGCTTGCACCGCCGCCAACCGCTTCCACGTCGCCGGTGGCGTCGCGAATGAGTTCGCCGAGAAGCTCGCACAGCGTATGGATGCCATGAAGGTCGGGCGCGGCACCGAGGAGGGCGTCGAGGTAGGCCCCCTCATCGACGGCGACCAGCGCGATAAGGTCGCCGACCTCGTGGAAGACGCCCTAGGCAAGGGAGCCAGGGCGGTGGTCGGGGCCGAGAAGATGGAGGGCGCAGGCTACTTCTACCGTCCTACAGTCCTCGACGAGATCCCCGACGACGCGACGCTGCTGAAAGAAGAGATCTTCGGCCCCGTTGCCCCCGTAGCCTCCTTCGACTCGGAAGAGGATGCCATCGCCGCCGCCAACAACACCGAATACGGCCTCGTCGCCTACGTCTACACCAGCGACCTGGGGCGCGCCCTGCGCGTCTGTGAAGGCCTCGAAACCGGCATGGTCGGCCTCAACCAGGGCATGGTCTCAAACGCCTCCGCCCCCTTCGGCGGCATCAAGCACTCGGGCTTCGGCCGCGAAGGAGGGAAAGAAGGCATCGAGGAGTACCTGGAGACGAAGTACGTCGCCATTAACCTCTAGGGGAGGTAGGGGCGCTTCGCGAAGCGCCCGTACGGGCAGGCGGCACTCTAGCAGAGCAACGGAAAGGAGACCATGTCTGACCGTACGATGCAGGTCATCAACCCGGCTACGGGGGAGGGTATCGAGGAGATACCGATCACTTCGCGCGAGGAGGTCGATGCGGCCGTAGAGCGGGCGCGGGATGGTTTTCGTGAGTGGCAAGGGTATGCAGGGCTGGACCGGGCCGAGGTCTTGCATGAGATCTCCACGCGGATGCGAGGGCATGCGGACGAGCTTGCGGAAATCATGACGCTGGAGGGCGGGAAGCCCTTTATCGAGAACCGCGATGAGGTTACGTGGACGGCCGCCTGCTTCGACTATTATGGTGAGATCGCACGCGATTCCGTCGGGTACCTGCCGGCCCCCATCGAGCCGCAACAGCTCGCCCTCGTCGTTAAGGAGCCCGTCGGCACCGTTGCCTGCATCGTGCCCTGGAACTATCCACTGCTGCTCGCGGCCTGGAAGGTCGCACCGGCGCTCGCCGCAGGTAACGCGGTGCTCCTGAAGCCCTCAGAGGAGACGCCGCTCGCCACGAGGCGCGTCGCCGAGCTAATGCAGGGGTTGCCCGACGGACTGCTGCAGGTCATGTATGGGGCAGGCGAGGTCGGTTCTATGCTCGTCCGGCACCCTGGTGTCGACATGGTCGCGTTTACAGGTAGCCAGGAGACGGGGCGCAAGGTCGGCATGGCCGCTGCAGAGCGGCTCATCCCGGCGAACCTGGAGCTCGGGGGGAAGGATCCCTTTATCATCTGCGACGACGTCGACGTGGAGGTCGCGGCCCAGGGCGCCGTGTGGGCCGCGTGCCTGAATGCCGGGCAGGTCTGTACGTCCTCCGAGCGGTTCTACGTCGAGAAGGGCATCGCGGATGACTTCCTCGAGGCCTCCAGGGAGTTCGTCGAGTCGTTGAACATCGGGGACCCGATGGACCGATCAACGGACATAGGGCCCATGATCAACGCCTCAGGCCGCGAGAAGGTCGAGCGTCACGTCGGGGAGGCTCTCGACGACGGCGCTACGCTCGTCGCCGGTGGCGGGCGGTGGGGGGAGCGGGGATTCTTCTACAAGCCGACCGTGTTGACGGGTGTCGAGCCTTCTATGCGCGTGATGCGCGAGGAGACCTTCGGGCCTGTCGTGCCGGTCGTCGAGGTGGACGGACTCGACGAGGCGATACGCTTTGCCAACTCCGTCCCGTTCGGGCTCGGGGCGAACGTCTACACGCGCGACCTGGAGAAGATGCTCCGGTGCATGCGCGAGTTACGGGCCGGTACGGTCTGGATCAACGACCCCCTAACGGACAATGACGCCGCCCCGTTTGGCGGCCAGAAGGGGAGCGGCATCGGCCGCGAACTCGGCCGCGAGGGACTCGAAGCCTTCCAGGAGTCCAAACACGTCCACATCGACCCGAAGGTGGAGAAGAAGGACTGGTGGTATCCCTACGGCAAAGACGACGATCCCGCCCAGAGGACGATGTAGAGTGGCCGCGTCGGAACCGGTCGCGCCTGGCGATTATCGAGGTCTTGCTTCCTGACGGTGATGTCGTTGCGTGAGCGAAACAAGGATCGTTACGATGCGATCGTCGTCGGTTCAGGGCACAACGGCCTGATCTCGGCCGCCTACCTCGCGAAGGCGGGTAAGAGGGTGCTCGTGCTGGAGCGGCGCGACGTCATCGGGGGAGCGACGGTGACCGAGGAGCCCTGGCCCGGCTACAGGCTCTCGACCTGTTCCTACGTGTGCAATTTGCTGATGCCCGAGGTCATAAGCGACCTCGACCTGAGACGTCATGGCTACGACGTCAGGCCGCTCGACCCCCAGTACTTTATTCCCTTCCCCGACGGCAGGTACCTGATCTCTTACCTGGACAGCGCGAAGACGAAAGAGCAGATCCGCAAGTTCTCAGAGAGGGACGCCGCCGCTTACGACGCCTACTGGGCGATGTGGGACCGCATAATCGCCAGGATGCGCCCGCTGCTCGACCTTCCTGCCCCAACGGACGAGGACATAGAACGCGCCTTCGAAGGCCCTGAGGGCGAGAGAGACCGGGAGACGCTGACGAAGAAGAGCATCGCGGAGGTCCTGGACGAGCACTTCGAATCCGAGGAGCTCAAGGCTGTGCTCTGCGTGGGGGGTGTGATCGGCACGAACGCCGGCCCCCGGACCCCGGGTACGGCCTACGTCAAATACCATCACATCCTCGGCGAAATCGGCGGTCATCAGGGCGCCTGGGGCTACGTCCGGGGCGGTATGGGCGGCGTGTCCAAGACGATAGCCTCCTCGGCCCGTGAATCGGGGGCCGAGATCCTCACGGGCGCCGAGGTCGCCGAGATAGATATCAAGGACGGGGCCGCAACGGGCGTCAACCTCCTCGACGGACGCTCCTTCGACGCCGACGTCGTCCTCTCCAACGCCGACCCGCAGCGGACCTACCTTGGCATGGTCGGCGAGAAGCATCTGCCGGACGACCTCGTCGAGGGTGTGGAGGCGATGCGCATCGATGGCTCGGTGGTAAAGGTGCTGCTGGCCCTGGGCAAGTTGCCGGATTTTACGGCCTTGCCTGGCAAAGAGATCGGGCCGCAGCACACGGGCGGCATCGTCATAAACCCTTCGATGGACTCGCTTCAGGGAGCTTGGGAGGAGTGCGAGTGGGGCGAGCCCTCCACGCAACCCTTTATGGACGGCTACATCCAGAGCGCCACCGAAGAAGGGCTCGCGCCGGCAGGCAAGCACACGTTGAGCCTTTTCTGCCAGTACGCGCCGTACGAGCTGGCAGAGGGGACATGGGCGGATAGGAGGGATGAGATCGGACGCAACATCATCGAGACGTTCGCCCAGTACGCGCCCAACCTGCCAGGAGCCGTCGAAGGCATCGAGGTTCTAGGTCCTCCTGACATAGAAGAGCGCATAGGGATCACAGGCGGCAACATCTTTCATGGTGAGATCCTGCCCGACGGCATGTTCGCGAACCGCCCCGTCAAAGGCTACGGCGGTTACCGCACCCCCGTAGAGAACCTCTACCTCTGCGGAGCAGGCACCTGGCCAGGGGGGGCCGTCTTCGGGGCACCAGGCCGCAACGCCGCCAAACAGGTCCTCACAGACCTCGGAGATGGCCTACGGTGACCCCAGGGTAGGCCGCGCCTTCGTACGGTGAGGTGCGTTATCCATCGCTTGACACGTAGTCGCTGCTTGGCTAGCATGTGGTTACTATAGGGGTGAAAGGACGCTAGAAAAATGCTGCGCTTCTGCGGGATTGGCGGGGAAGGATAAGCGATGGAAAGGAGCAAGATGCAGACGGAGACCAAGCGGGTGAAGAACTTCGTGAACGGTGAGTACACGGACCCCGCCGACGGGCAGACCTACGATCTCGTGAACCCGGCCTCGGGCGAAACGTTCGCCACGGCGCCGGCTTCCAGGGAGGCCGACGTCGATGCCGCGTTCGGGGCTGCGGAGAAGGCGTTCGAGACGTGGCGCGACACGACGCCTTCGGAGAGGCAGCTGGCGCTGCTCAAAATCGCCGACGCGATAGAGGAGAGGGCCGAGGACCTGGTAAGGGCGGAGTCGGAGAACACAGGAAAACCGTTCGGGCTCACCATGGAAGAGGAGATCCCGGCGGGGGTGGATCAGATCCGCTTCTTCGCCGGCGCCGCCCGAGTTCTGGAAGGCAAGTCCGCGGGGGAGTACCTCGAAGGGTACACGTCGTTCATCCGCCGCGAGCCGGTGGGGGTCATCGGCCAGGTTACGCCGTGGAACTACCCGATGATGATGGCGATCTGGAAGTTTGCCCCGGCCATAGCCGCGGGCAACGCCATCGTGATCAAACCCAGCGACACTACGCCCGTCTCCACGGTCATGATGGCCGAGATCGCCTCTGAGTTCCTCCCCGAGGGCGTCTTCAACGTCATCTGCGGCGACCGGGACACGGGGCGGATGCTGGTCCAACACCCCACGCCGCAGATGGTCGCGATCACGGGTTCGGTCAGGGCCGGCATGCAGGTGGCCGAGGCGGCGGCGCACGACCTCAAGCGTACCCATCTGGAGCTCGGCGGCAAGGCCCCCGTCATCATCTTCGACGACGCCGACATCGAAGCGGCGGCCGAGGAGATCGCGGGCGCGGGCTACTTCAACGCGGGCCAGGACTGCACGGCGGCCACCCGCGTACTCGCCTCCCCTGGCGTCCACGACGACTTCGTCGCCGCGATCACCGAGCAGGCCAGGAACACGACGACGGGCCACCCGGACGACGAGGTGGATTACGGTCCGCTCAACAACCCGACCCAGCTAGAACACGTCTCGGGCATGGTCGAGAGGCTCCCCGACCATGCCGAGGTACATATCGGCGGCGAGCGGCATGGCGAGCGGGGCTTCTTCTACAAGCCCACCGTTGTCTCCGGCCTCAAGCAGGACGATGAGGCCTCGCAAACGGAGATCTTCGGTCCCGTCGTCACCGTCCAGCCTTTCTCGGACGAGGACGAGGCGGTCAGGTGGGCCAACGGCGTCAAGTACGGCCTCGCCTCCAGCGTGTTCACGAAGGACCACGGCAGGGCGATGCGGGTCAGCCGTAGGTTGGACTTCGGATGCGTCTGGATCAACACCCACATCCCCCTCGTCGCAGAGATGCCCCACGGCGGCTTCAAGCATTCCGGCCACGGCAAGGACCTCTCCATGTACGGCCTCGAAGACTACACCCGCATAAAGCACGTCATGACGAGCCTGGGCTAGTGTAATTACGGGATCAGGAAGGGTGTCCCTTCCTGATCCCGCGCTGGTCAGCATTTCAGCACTTCAGCTAGTCAGCTCTTTGTTTGCTTCCTGCGCCTACGCCTTCTCTCTTCCTAACCCTGCTTCCCTGGCGCGGATGATTGCCTGGGCGCGGTCTGCGACCTGTAGCTTGGTGAAGATGTTCGAGACGTGGTTTCGTACGGTCTTCGGGCTGAGGTGGAGGCGGTTCGCTATCTCGGGGTTCGTCTCGTGGCGGGCTATGAGCTCGAGGATCTCGCGCTCGCGTTCGGGATCGGTAGCGATGAGGTCCCGTGCGGCCTCGGCCGTCATCGTCAGGCCGGCGAGCTGCGGCCCGAGCCCGTCGCTCAGGTCGCGTCTGAGCCTGCGCCGTTCCTCCTCCTGGACCGTGATCAGGCGCCCCCGGGAGCGCTGGAGGTCGGCGGAGAGACTTATGGCCTCGTCGGTCAACCGCACGGCATGGGCCGCGACGCCTATCTGGTGGACGAGGTCGCCAAGCAACCTCCGGTCCGCGGGCGAGAAGGCCTCCTCACCCGCGCGCGGTCCGAGCACGAGCCGTCCGATCGTCTCTCCGCCGTAGACTAGCGGGAAGCTTGGCGAGCCAGGACCCGGTTCGCCAGCGGCCGCCGCAGTCTCGAGCGTACCGTCCCTCTCCAGTTCGATGGCGGCGTAAGGCACCCTGAGCGCTTCCCGTACCGTCCGGACGGCGGTGGGCAATACGGCTTCCGGGGCGAGCGACGCTTCCAGGCGCTCTCCGAGGCGCGAGAGCACCGCGTAGGGCTCGTCGCGCTCCCCGTACATCAGGTGGTTGACGCCGCGTTGCAGCCTGGTGCGCAGCGGCGCGAAGAGGACGGCGACTATCCCCGTGGCGAGCAGCGACACGATGAGGTTTCCGCGCAGCCGCAAAACCTCGCCTAGCCCGCCGACCACGAGCACGTAGAGTCCAACGACGCTCGCGGTCAGGGCGCCGTAGACCAGGGCGCGGTTGATGATGAAGTCTATGTCGAACAGATGTTAGCGAAGGATCGCCACGCCGATACTGAGAGGGATCAAAAGCATCGCCGCGTAGATCAGCGCGCTCCCGACGAGAAGCATGATCAGCGTTGCCGGTGTTCTAGAAGCCGGGACGAAAATCGATTGTGCTGTGAGTAGGCCACGGTGCCCAGAGCCGCCGACCACATAACGAACGAGAGCCAGCTGGGCAGACTATTCAGGTCGGAAGTGTCCCACTCGGGGAACCAGTATTTGTGCAACTGCCAGAAGATCCAGGCGAGCGCCACCCAACGCGTCCAGCGCGGCACGAATCGCCCGTCAGGGAAGATATACAGAAAGAGACCAAATAATGCCGAGCCGAGGAAGTTCAGGAAAGCGAACGGCACCCATCAGGCATGATGGGTCGCGGCGAGCGCGCTTGCCGCGTTCGGAAAGGTCGTCGTACCGAAGGTAAGTAGCGCGAGGGAGACGAACAGGGCCATCCTGTCTTCTGGTCTGCGCCAGAAGATGGCAGCCGCGACCGCACCGTACACCGCCGCGAAGACGACGTCGAGAGCGACGCCATACGCGGCGTAGAGACCGGTGGAGAGGCCAAGGTCATGCAGGGCGCGCAACTCGCCGGGAGAGAGCTGCCCGGAGACACACCCAGTCTTGCATCCGGTCCCGAGCGTCGCGAACTCTGACGGTATCCCCGCGACAAAGAGGCTTAATGTACAGGCGGTTATGACCATCCATCCGGTGCGGGCAATGACGAGTGAGCGTCCGCGCAGAGGTTCGGCGGTGGATGAGCGCTCACCGGACGCCGCCGGCGACGTCGTGGAGGTAAGCGGTCGGCTCACGCGCGGGTCCCTCGTGGTGAGATCTGTGATCGGCTCACTCTACCGTGTTTTCCCTAACTCCACGATGCGGCTCGCTCTATCTCGGAGATGGCGAAGCGGACGTGAGCGTTGGCCGTCTCTGAGATAGCTTCATGAAGTGTCCTTTCCGGCCGGCCATCACGAGCAAGAACGCGCTGCCTATCAGGCAGAGAAGCAGAGCCAGGATCGAACCTTCGAGGCCGGAACTTCCGCCGGACAGCAGCGCCGGCCCCGTGAGTTCCGCCCGCACGAGTCCGGTCGCGCCACTAGTGGTCCCGAAGACGTAGTCCTGGGCGAAGTCCCACGCGAAGTGGATACCGATGGCGAGCCACAGCCTCCTGGTCAAAACGTAGGCGGCGGAGGGTAGAATTCCTCCCTCGACCCCGACTACGATGGCGCTGGTCACGGTGGCATTCGCGATCGCCAGTTGCAAGATCACAAACAAAAGGGCTAAGATCGCGAGCGCGATCCACGTCCCCAGTCGCTCCTCCGAGATCCTGAAGATGATGCCCCGTAGCAACACCTCCTCCACGAACGCTCCAGCCCCATTGTTGGCGAGTAGTACGAATGCCGCCGTCCACAGACCGACGCCCGTAACACGGTAACAGCCGAGCAGCCACAGCATTCCGACGATCGCCGCGACCAACGCGAAGCCGAGGAGCATCCCGGCCCCGAGCTCTCTCGGAGCCCCAGCCCCGGACAACTCGGTAACCGTGCGCTTCTCGACGAGATGTACGTAGGTCCGGTAGACGAAGTAGGCGACGAGTACGCTTACAATAAGGTAGGCGGCATAGTAGATGGCCGGTGCCGCTCCGCCGAGGGACAGCACGCCTTTGAGCGCCTTTACCAGGAACTCGGCCGCAGCCACCGCGCCGCCGACAAGCAAGACCGCGAGTACTACCCTTCCTAGAGGGAACAGGACCGCCTTCCACCGCGTCGTCATGATCGTGACCCCTTCACGGTTCGTCACCAATTAGAACAGCTTACATCTTCCGCCCGTTACCGGCGACTACGACCTCATCTTGCCGGTAGCCAAGGCGGCCCCGGGTCAGGGCAACGATCAACAGCGCCACCACCCCGAAGCCGATCACGAAGTTCGCGAAGCCCTCGGTGACGGCGGGAGCGGGGAAGAGGATGAACACGGCTGTGGCAGCCGAGTTGATGGACCAGTGCGCCAGGATGACGAGAAGCACGCTGCCTTTGGTGTTGTTGAAGATCCACGTGAAGAGTATGGTGATCGCCATAGCCCAGCTGACGAACAGGGCGATGTCGATGGGGTTTCCGTGCGGCGTGTCCCAGGAGGGGATAAGGAACAGGGGCAGATGCCACAGGTCCCAGAGGGCCCCGAGGACGAGGCTCCCGACCAGCGGCCCGTACAGCCGTTGCAGGCGTGGCAGCGCGAAACCGCGCCACCCTATCTCTTCGAAGAACGGTCCTCCGGCAAAGAGAAAAACGGAGCCGGCCACCACGTACATGAACAGCGTAGACGGCACGAGCGATGCCTGAAACGAGGCCAGGGCCCCAAGCATAACGACCGCGCAAAGCACTATGATCGCGGGTATGCCAACGAGGACGAACAGGTACCACTTGGGCGCAACCCGCCACAGCACGATCCGACGCAGCAGGCGGCGCATGCCGTCCCTACCCTCTGTCACGCCCGTCACGATGAACGCCGACAGGGTCGGTCCCACTATCAAGGCGGCGGTGTTCAAGAAGTCCGCTATCCCTTCAGCGTCGTACGGCAAGAGGCCGACACCGTCTTCGGAGAGGTACCACGGGCTCCACGCGAGCCACGTGAAGGCGTAGGCCAGGACGAAGAAGGAGACCAGGGGGTGGCGGATAAACAGGCGCCGCGGCAGAGAGGCGGGAGCCGGCTGCGGCGCGGTCGTTGTGGCAGACATGAGCAACCTCCTTCTCTGGGGCCAAACATTCGAGGCTTGCTCGCAGACTACGGCGTGCTGTATCCCGCCGTCATGAGGCAAAGTCCCGGCCGGACCGGGAAGAATGTCCCGGAATAGTTTGCGATGAGGTCTTGGATCTCATCGCAAACGCCGTCAGCTCTAAGCTTTAAGCGATCAGCTTTCTGTTCTTGCTGACAGCGCGATTCGCAGTGGGTCATGACCCACTGCGAATCGCTTTAGAACGTGTCGGCCTCCGAGACTACCGCATCTTCGTAAGCGTGCGCAAAACGGTAGAGGGTCGCCTCCTCGAAATGACGTCCGATCAGTTGCAGCCCTACCGGAAGTCCTGAGGCGGTGGTCCCACACGGTACGGAGAGGCTCGGGTGTCCCGTCAGGTCGGTCGGGCCTGTAAAGCGGGTTAGCGCGGAGCGGACGGGCTCCTCGTAGTCTCCGATATTGATCTCACGTTGCCCGATCTCTGTAGCCGAGATCGGAAGGGTCGGGGTAAGGAGCACGTCGACACCGTCCAGTGCACGGTCGAATTCCTCTGTGGCCAGCATCCCTCGTCTTCGCGCGTTCGCGTAACGGTAAGCCCTCGGGCGGGCGCCTTCCATCAGTCGCTCGCGGGCCTCTTCGCCGAACTTCTCTGGCTCGTTCTCGAGGCGCTCCTCGTGGACGGCGTACGCCTCGGCGGCGAGGACGAGACGCTGCGCGCGCAGCGTCTCCCACAGGTTGGGGATCTCTACCTCCCGCACCTCGGCGCCTACAGAGACGAAGACCTCGGCCGCT
>Ga0126308_10000349_pt1 | contig 14576 bp, 29 predicted proteins | sample Plot55_FD_92533 | JGI IMG/M metagenome (GOLD analysis project Ga0126308, IMG submission 92533) | Serpentine soil microbial communities from UC McLaughlin Reserve, CA, USA - Plot55 | ecosystem: Environmental > Terrestrial > Soil > Grasslands | place: USA: UC McLaughlin Reserve, Lake County... | reverse complement strand
CGTTTAGCGTGCCTCATTGCCCTCGCTCTCCAGGGAATACCCGTACTCGAGGAGCTTCGAGCGGATCTCATCGACGCTCTTCATCCCGAGGTTACGGATGTTCATGAGCTCTTCCTCGGTCATGGTGGCGAGCTGGCCTATGGTATCGACCCCTTCGCGCTTGAGGCAGTTGTAGGAGCGGACCGTGAGCTCGAGGTCCTCGACCGGGCGCTCGTCCGTGATCACGGGACGCCCGCCGCGCTGGCGGGCGTCTGGGGCGCCGGCCCCCTGGTAGCCGTCGGTGAACAGCCCGAGGAAGTCCATGAGCTGCCTTGAGGCGTCCTGCAGCGCCTCCTGCGGCTCGATGCGGCCGTCCGTGAAGACCTCCATCCGCAGCGAGTCGAGGTCGGCCCTCGCGCCGGCCCGCGTCTCCGCGACCGTGTAGTTGACCCTCTGTACCGGCGAGAAAAGCGAGTCGACGGCGATGACCCCTATGGGGTCGGCGTCGCTCTTGTTCTGCTCCGCCCTCGCGTATCCCTGGCCCCGCTCGACCGTCAGGCGCATGTCGAGGTGTCCGCCCTCGGAGACGCTCGCTATGTACGCCTCGGCGTCGACCACCTCCACGTCGGCCTTCAGCTCTAAGTCCGCCGCCGTAACGTCGCCGGGGCCGTCCTTGGCGATCGTGAGCTCAATGGGCTCTTCCCGGTCGAGCTTGAACTTCAAGCCCTTAATGTTGAGGATGATGTCGACGACGTCCTCTTTGACGCCCTCTATCGTCGAGAACTCGTGCGAGACGCCCTCTATGCGGATCTTGGTGACCGCGGCCCCCGTGAGCCCGGAGAGCATGACACGCCTGAGCGAGTTGCCCAACGTGTGACCCAGTCCTCGTGGCAACGGCTCGGCGACGAAGGTGCCGCGGCGAGCCTCTTCTTCTTCCACCCTGAAACGGGGTGGTGCTATGTCCAACATAGTCAAAGTATCACCTGCTAGAAATGTCTTTACCGGCTGTAGAACTCGATGATAAGCTGCTCTTCGACGGGCGTGTCGATCTCGTCGCGCCCCGGCGTATGCAGGAGGCGGCCCGTGAAGTTGTCGTGGTCGGCCTCGAGCCAGGCCGGAACGGCCACCACGTTCTCGACGGCGTTCTGGATGGGCTCCAGGTTCCTGCTCTTCTCCTTGACCGTTATGACGTCGCCCGGCTTGAGTATGGCAGAGGGGACGTTGTGCTTGCGGCCGTTGAGCTGGAAGTGCCCGTGCACGACGAGCTGGCGCGCCTGCGGGCGGCTGGTGGCGAAGCCAAGGCGGTAGACGACGTTGTCCATCCTCAGCTCCATGAGCCTGAGCAGGTTCTCGCCCGAGACGCCTTGCATCCTGGTGGCCCTGTCGTAGGCCCGCCTGAACTGCTTCTCTGAGACCCCGTAGTACCAGCGGGCCTTCTGCTTCTCCATGAGCCTCAGGCCGAACTCGGTCTGGCGATGCCTTCCGCGTCCGTGCTCTCCGGGCGGGTAGGGCTTCTTCTCCAGTGGGTTCTTCCGCATGGACGAGAGCATTACCCCGGCACGCCGGTCTCTCCGGCCCCTCGGTCCTGTGTAACGCGCCATAGCTCCTACCCCCTGCGCCTCTTGGGCGGCCTGCACCCGTTGTGCGGCTGGCCCGTCACGTCCTTTATGGAGAGCACCTCTATGCCCATGGACTGGAAGGTGCGGGCGGCCATGTCCCTGCCCGAACCGTGGCCCTTGACCTCGATATCCACGCGCCTCACGCCCTGATCCATAGCCTTGTTCGCGACGCTCTCGGCCGTCATCTGGGCCGCGAAAGGCGTGCTCTTGCGGCTTCCTTTGAACCCGAGCGACCCCGCCGATTCCCAGGCGATGACGTTGCCCTCCTGGTCGCTCACGGAGACGATGGTGTTGTTGAAAGAGCTCTTTATGTGGACCACGCCGGTCGTTACGTTCCTGCGTACCCTCCGACGCGCCCTGCTCGCCCCGCGCGTGCGTCCTCGCTGTTGCCTCTGCCTACCCATCTAGCTCTTCTTCCTCCCGCCTATCGACGGCTTCGGCCCCTTGCGCTGGCGGGCGTTCGTCTTCGTGCGCTGCCCACGCACGGGGAGGCCCCTGCGGTGCCTGATCCCGCGGTAGGTCCCGATGTCTATGAGCCGCCTGATATTCTGGTTGACCTCGCGCCTCAGGTCGCCCTCGACCTCGACGTTCTGGTCGATGTAGGTCCTTATCTTCCCGACCTCGCCCTCGGCCAGGTCGCGCACCTTCGTGTCCGGGTCGACCTCGGCCTCGCGGCAGATCTTCCTCGCCGTCGAACGGCCGACGCCGTAGATGTAGGTGAGCCCTACCTCGACTCTCTTCTCCCTTGGGAGGTCTACGCCTGCTATCCGCGCCATACTCTAGCCCTGCCTCTGCTTGTGGCGAGGGTTAGTGCAGATGACCCGCACCACCCCACGGCGCCTTATTACCTTGCACCGCTCGCATATCGGTTTCACACTCGCCCTGACTTTCACAACTCTCTCCTTATGTCCTGAACCTGTAAGTGATCCGTCCCCGGCTCAAGTCGTAGGGGCTCAACTCCACCTTCACCCTGTCACCCGGCAGTATCCGGATGTAGTTCATCCGCATCTTGCCCGAGATGTGCGCCAGCACGTTGTGTCCGTTGTCCAGCTCGACCCGGAACTGCGTGTTGGGTAGCGCCTCGGTTACGGTGCCTTCAACCTCTATGACGTCTTCTTTGGCCAAGGACCTCCTCTTCTCAAGTAGTTACAAGATGGCTGAAAACCAAACGGATATCTTACCACGCCAAAGTGGACGCTCCCACCGGCAAAAGCCGCACGCTACCCGCCCGGGCCCCCGTTCTTCGTCAACACAAGCGGGCCGTTCTCGGTGACGGCGATGGTGTTCTCGAAATGTGCCGAGAGGGAGCCGTCGGCCGTGTAGATGGACCACCCGTCCCATTCGCTGAGGCGTATCTCGTAGTCGCCGAGCGTGATCATGGGCTCAATGGCGAAGGTCATCCCAGGGAGCAGGCGCGGTCCCGTGCCCGGAGAGCCGTAGTTGGGGATCTGGGGGTCCTCATGCATCTGGCGCCCGACCCCGTGGGAGACCAGGTCCCTGACCACCCCGTAACCGCGCGACTCGGCCAGGGCCTGAATCGCGTGGCCCACGTCGCCGAGCCTGTTGCCTTGTCGCATCTGGTCCGTTGCCGCGGCGAGACACTCCCTAGTGGTCCCTAGCAGCCGCACGACATCCTCGGGCACGTGCCCGACCGCGACGGTGGTCGCCGAGTCGGTTACGAAGCCCTCGTAGCGGACGCCGACGTCGAGGGAGATTATGTCGCCGTTCTTGAGGCGGTACGAGCCAGGGATGCCGTGCACGATCATGGCGTTTGGCGAGGCGCAGATCGAAGCCGGGAACCCCTGATACCCCTTGAACTCCGGCTGGCCTCCGCGCTCGTAGATGAACTCTTCGGCGAGACGGTCGAGCTCCCGCGTGGTCACGCCCGGCCTGACGTTCTCCTCGAGCATCTCGAGACAGCCCGCGGTTATCTGTCCACCCTCGGCCATCGCCTCGAGCTCCGTCTTGCTCTTGCGGACTATCAAGCGTCTTCCTTCCGCCTTACGGCCCCGAGGATCTCCTCGGTAACCTTCGGGATCTCCTGCTCGGCGTCGACGGTGATGAGGAGGTCGCGGTCGGAGTAGTAGTCCTTTAGTGGCTCGGTCTGGTCGTGGTAGATCTCGAGCCTGCGCCTGATGGAGTCCTCGGCATCGTCATCGCGCTGGACGAACGGACCAGGATCGTCATCGGGCGGCGGGTCGTACTGGAGGTGGTAGATCTTCCCGGTAGCCTGGCTCTGGCGCCTCCCCGAGAGCCGCACGACGAGCGCGTCGTCGGGCGCTTCGAGGGCGACCACGGCGTCGAGATCCTCCCCGATATCTTCCAGGGCCTGATCCAGTGCCTTCGCCTGGGCTTCGTTGCGGGGGAAGCCGTCGAGTAGCCAGGCGTCCGCGTCGTCCAGGTAAGGCTTCGCCATCTCGACGATGATCTCGTCTGGCACCAGCTCGCCTTTGTCGTTGTATTCCTGTACCTTCTTGCCTAGCTCGGAACCCGACTTTATCTCGGCGCGCACTATGTCTCCCGTTGAGATGTGCGTGGCGCCGACCTTCTCCGCGAGGCGCTGCGCCTGCGTTCCTTTGCCCGCTCCCTGGGGCCCGAGTAAGATGACCCTCATCGCTTCTTTAAGAACCCTTCGTAGTTGCGCATCATCAACTGGCTCTCGAGCTGGCGCACCGTGTCCAGCGAGACGCCGACCACGATCAGCATCGAGGTGCCGCCGAGGAAGATCGTGTTCCCGAGGTTCAGGCCGCCCGAGATCAAGTAGGGCAGCACGGCGACGACGGCCAGGAACAAAGCGCCGAAGAGCGTGATCCTGGTAAGCACATTGTTCAGGTAGACGGCCGTCGGCTGGCCCGGCCTGTAGCCGGGGACGTAGCCGCCGCTCTTCTTCAGGTTGTCGGCGTGCTCGACGGGGTTGAACTGCACCGCCGTGTAGAAGTAGGTGAACATGATGATGAGCAGCGCATAGAGGATCAAATACGGCGCGTTACCGGGGTTGAAGAAGGCCGCGAGACGGCCGAGGAGAGAGTTGGGGTCTCCCCCCGCGGCCAGTTGCGCAAGCACGACGGGGAAGAGCAACAAGGACGAGGCGAAGATGATGGGGATAACCCCAGCCATGTTGACCTTGAGGGGCAGGTAAGTAGTTCCACCCTGGCTCATCTTGCGCCCGACCTGCCGCTTGGCGTAGGTTATCGGGATCCTGCGCTGGCCTTCGTTGACGAACACGATGGCCGCGACCACTATGACGGCCAGAAGCACGAGGATAACCACCGTGAGCACGTCACCGTTCTCCCTGAGCGCCGAGACGGCCTGCGGCGCCCTGGAGAGGATCGAGGCCGTTATGATGAGCGAGATGCCGTTACCGAGGCCCCGCTGGCTTATGAGCTCGCCAAACCACATCGTGAGCATCACGCCGGCCGTCAGGGTAACGATCGCGACGAGTATCTGGATCGGGCTCGTCCCCGCGAGCGCCCCGCCGCCCTGCGCCGAGCGGAAGAACAGGACCATCGCGATAGCCTGGACGAACGCGAGCGCGAGCGTGAAGTAGCGGGTGTACTGTGTGATCTTCTGCTGCCCCGTCTCACCCTCTTTGGCGAGCTCCTGAAGGCGTGGGATGGCGACCGTCATGAGCTGCATCACGATCGCGGCCGTTATATAAGGCATGATCCCGAGCGAGAACACCGAGAAGTTGTTGAAGGCCCCGCCCGTAAAGGTTCCGAACAGGCCCGTTACGGGGTTGCTGGTCTGAAGACCGCCACCGAGGACCGCGGGGTCGACCCCTGGCAAGGGCACGTAGGCCCCGAGACGGTACGCGCCCAACATGGCGAACGTGAACAGGAGCCTCCCCCGTAGTTCGGGGATTTTCCAGGCGTTGGCTAGGGATCCCAACATCTCTACCGCTCCAGTACCTCGACGCTTCCGCCGCCAGCCTCTATCTTCTCCCTCGCCGACCTCGAGAACGCGTGCGCCTTTACCGTAACGGCGCGCCCCGCATCCCCGTCGCCAAGGATCTTGATGAGTTCAGCCTTCTTCCTGACGAGCCCGGCGGCACGCAGCTCGTCGGGACCTATCGTATCACCGGAGACGCCCTGGAGTTCGCCGAGGTTTACCGGCGCGTAGACGTTCGGGCGGGCCACCGTGTGGCGGCCCCTGGCCTCGCCCTTCAAGCGCGGCAACCGCCGCTGCAGCGGCATCTGCCCGCCCTCGTAGGCCGCGAACGCGGAAGCGCCCGAGCGGGCGCCGGCGCCCTTGTGGCCGCGTCCCGACGTCTTGCCGCGCCCGGAGCCCGTGCCGCGCCCGACCCGCTTGCGCGCCTTCTTGGAGCCAGGGGCACCCTTTATCTCGTTCAGCCTCACGCTAATCCACCTCCTCGGCCCGGACGAGGTGCTGCACCTTGTGGACCATGCCCCTGATCTGGGGCGTGTCCTCGTGTACCCTCGAGTCCCTGATGCGCTTGAGACCAAGGGCGCGAACCGTCCGCTTGTGACCCTCCTTGGAGCCTACGATGCTCTTTATCTGCGTGACCTTGAGGGGGCTCATAGTGTGATCTTCACCCCTCGCGTCTGCTCGATGTCGGCCTTGCTGCGCAGCCTCTTTAGTCCCTCGACCGTGGCCTGGACGAGGTTCACCGAGGTCGTCGAGCCGAGCGCTTTCGTTAGCACGTCCTTGATGCCCGCGAGCTCGAGGACGGCCCTGACGCCGCCGCCCGCGATCACACCGGTACCCTCTGAGGCCGGCTTGAGGAGCACCGAGGAGCTCTCGAACTTGCCTGTGACCTCGTGGGGGATCGTGGTGTTGCGCATGGGTACGTCGAACATGTTGCGCTTGGCCCGGTCCTGGCCCTTCTGGATGGCGGCGGGGACGGTGTTGGCCTTCCCGAGGCCCGTGCCGACCCTGCCCTTGCCATCGCCTACGACCACGAGGGCCGAGAAGTTGAAGCGCCGGCCGCCCTTGACGACCTTGGCGACGCGCCGGATCTCGACGACCCTGTCCTGGAGGTCCGAGGCCCCGTCGCGTTGCCGGCCGCCGCGCCCTCCACCCTGTCTGTTATCGTTTCTTGGTCGTCCCAAGATAATTCCTCCTGATAGCTAGAGCTTCAGTCCGCCCTCGCGTGCGCCCTCGGCGAGCGCCGCGATGCGTCCGTGATACTTGTTTCCGCCCCTGTCGAAGACGACCGCACCTATCCCGGCCTCGGAGGCCTCTTTCGCGATCAGGGCCCCGACCTTGCGGGCGGCGTCCTTGCGGTTCTCGGCCTCACCAACCTGGCGGGAGTCGGCCGCCGCGAGGGTCTTTCCCGCGTCGTCGTCGATGAGCTGGGCATAGATGTGTACGTTGGAGCGGTAGACGGAGAGGCGAGGCCTTACGGCCGTACCGGCCACCTTGCGCCTGACGCGCTTGCGCCGCTTCTCCCTGTGCATCCGCTTCTTAAGAACAGCCATGAATCCTCCTACTATCCGGCCTTGCCGACCTTGCGCCGGATCTGCTCGTCGCTGTAGCGGATGCCCTTGCCCTTGTAGGGCTCGGGCGGACGGACCATCCGGATCTCCGCCGCCGTCTGGCCTACCCTCTGCTTGTCTATCCCGCGCACGATTATGGTCGTGGCGTTCGGAACCTCGAACTCTATCCCCTCGCGCGGTGAGATCGAGACAGGATGAGAGTAGCCGACCTGCAGATTGATGTCGGTTCCCTGCAGGGCGGCCCTGTAGCCGACGCCGGCGATGGTCAGCGTCTTCGTGAACCCGTCCGTCACGCCCGTTACGGCGTTCTGGATCAGGGATCGCGTAAGGCCGTGCATAGCCCGATGCTCTGGCGTGTCCGTGGCCCGCTCGACTATTACGTTACCGTCCTCCTGCCTCACTTCGACCCCGCTTCCTATGGGCACCGTGAGCTCGCCCTTGGGGCCGTTCACCTTCACGCTGCGGCCCGAGAGCTCCACGTTGACCGTGCCGGGGATCTCGACAGGCGCCTTCCCGATTCTCGACACTGCTCAAAACCTCCCTAATAGACGAAGCACAGGACTTCGCCGCCGACGCCCCTGCGCCTGGCCTGATGATCCGTCAGGATCCCCTGGGAGGTCGAGAGGATCGCCACCCCGAGCCCGTCGAGCACGCGGGGGATGTTCGTCTGCTTACGGTAGACTCTGCGTCCCGGGCGGCTCATTCGCCTCAAGCCCGCGATGCCGCGGCTACCGTCGGGGCCGTACTTCAAGGCTATGACGAGCCTCCTCTCGACCCCGCTCCCGCGCTCGGTGACGTCCTGAACGTAGCCCTCCTCAAGAAGGATCCTGGCGATCTCCGCCTTCATCTTCGAGTGCGGGATCTCGACCGTCTCCTGCTTGGCCATGTGCGCGTTGCGGATGCGCGTCAGGAAATCCGCAATAGGATCTGTGACCGTCATCTTCTACCAGCTCGCTTTCGTTACGCCCGGGATCTTGCCTTCGTGCGCCAGCTCCCTGAGGCAGATCCGGCAAAGCCCGAACTTCCTGTAGTAGCCGTGCGCCCGGCCGCACTTCTGGCAACGGTTGTACTCCCGGACCGCGTACTTCTGTTTTTTCTGCTGCTTTACCAGCAACGCCTTTCTCGTCATTTCCTACCTCTCAACTCTGCCTGAACGGCATCCCGAGGAGCCGCAGGAGCTCCCGCGCCTCTTCGTCACTCTCCGTCGTCGTCACGATCGCCACGTCGAGCCCGCGGGCCGCGTCTATGGAGTCGTAGGAGATCTCAGGGAAGATCACCTGCTCTTTGAGGCCCACCGCGTAGTTCCCACGCCCGTCGAAGGAGGCGGGGCTCACACCCCTGAAGTCCCTGACGCGCGGTAGGGCTATCGAGATGAAGCGGTCGAGGAACTCCCACATGCGCTCGCCGCGCAGCGTGACCCTCGCCCCGACCGGCATTCCCTCCCTGATCTTGAACCCGGCGATGCTCTTGCGCGCCCGCCTGAGCTGGGCCTTCTGGCCCGTGATCTTCGCGAGATCCTCCATCGCGCCGTCGAGGGCGCGGCTGTTTACCACGGCCTCCCCGACGCCCATGTTCACCACGATCTTCTCGAGACTCGGTATCCGCATCGGGTTCTCGATGCCGAACCTCTCCTCGAGATCAGGGACGACCTCCTCGCGGTACCTTTCTTTCAACCTAGCCATCGATATCCTTCCCTGACTTCTTTGCGACCCGGATCTTCTCCCCCGAGTCCGTAAAGCGGTAGCCCACCCTCGTCGGCTCGCCCGAGCCCGGGTCGACGAGCATCACGTTGGATGCGTCTATGGGAGCCTCGAAGTGGTAGAGCCCCTGCTGGTTCTGCTGGCTCGGCCTCGCATGACGCGTTCGGACATTGACGCCGCCGACGACGATGCGATTCTCCTTCGGGATAACCCGCTCGATCTCGCCGCGTTTGCCCTTCTCTTTGCCGGAGATCACCACGACGGTATCCCCGCGCTTTAGTTTGAGACCCATAACTTAGAGCACCTCCGGGGCGAGCGAGATGATCCTGGTGTAGCCCTTCTCCCTGAGCTCGCGGGCGACGGGACCGAAGATACGCGTCCCGCGGGGGGCGCCATCGGGGTTGATGATCACACCCGCGTTCTCGCCGAAGCGGATGTACGATCCGTCGTCGCGGCGTGTCTCTTTCTTGGTCCGCACGACCACGGCCCTGACCACGTCGCCCTTCTTGACGGCGCTGCCAGGCGTGGCCTCCTTGACGGTGGCAACGATCACGTCCCCGACGCCGGCGTTGCGCCGCTTGCTCCCGCCGAGCACGCGAATGGTCAGGATACTCCTGGCCCCCGAGTTGTCCGCGACCCTCAGCCTCGACTCTTGCTGTATCACTACTCGGCCCTCGATATGATGTTCGCGAGCCGCCACCTCTTGCGTGCCGAAAGCGGCCTGGTCTCTACGATCCGCACCGTGTCGCCCACGCGAGCCTCGTTGCCCTCGTCGTGCACCATGAACTTCTTGGAACGGCGTACCCGCTTTTTGTACATCGGGTGGCGCACCAGGGCTTCGACCGAGACGGTCACCGTCTTATCGGCCCTGTCGGCGACGATGATCCCGACACGCTCCTTGCGCCTGTTGCGCCCGGTGTCGGTCTGGATCTGCCCTTCGTCCTGGTCCAGCGCCGGGCCCTTGGCAGGACCTGCATCGAGGCCGGCCTCGCCCGCCTCGACGAGGTCCTGTGGCGTCTCGGCCACGGGCTCCTCGACCGTCTCAGGAGTCTGGTTTCTCTCTTCCTCTACCACTACCTACTCTCCCGTTTTCTGGTTCAGGACCGTCAGGATCCTGGCGATGTTCTTCCTGACCTCTTTGAGCTGTCCCGTGTTCTCCAACTGCCCGGTCGCGTGCTGGAAGCGCAGATTGAAGAGCTCGCGTCGCGTCTCGGCGAGGCGCAGCTCGAGCTCCTCGACGTCCAGCTCGCGCACTTCGGCTGCCTTCACTGCTGGGCACCCCCTCGCGTGAGAAATCGGGTCTTTATGGGGAGCTTCTGGGCGGCGAGGTGCATGGCCTCGCGGGCCAGCGCCTCGTTAACGCCGCTCATCTCGAACATCACGCGCCCCGGCTTGACGACGGCGACGTACGCCTCGGGGGCCCCCTTGCCGCTGCCCATCCTGGTCTCGGCCGGCTTCTTGGTCACGGGCTTGTGCGGGAAGATGTTGATCCAGACCTTCCCCCCGCGACGGATCTTCCTGGTCATCGCGATGCGCGCGGCCTCTATCTGGCGGTTGGTGATCCAGGCCGGCTCGAGGGCCTGCAGCCCGTACTCGCCGAACTGTACGTCGGTCCCGCCCTTGGCCTTGCCGCGCATCCTGCCCCTGTGGGGCTTCCTGTACTTGAGCTTTTTGGGTACTAGCATCGTCTACCGCCTGACCGCTTCTGGCTGCTCCTCGTGCACGCCGTGGTTGATCCAGACCTTGACCCCGATCTGTCCCATCTGGGTCTTGGCCTCCCTGAAACCGAAATCTATGTCAGCGTCTAACGTGTGCAAAGGCACTCTTCCTTCTGAAATAGTCTCGGACCGGCTCATCTCGATGCCGCCGAGCCTCCCGCCGCACTGGATCCTTGCACCTTCTGCACCGCTGCGGATCGCGCTGGTAAGCGCCCGCTTCATGGTCCGCCGGAACGCGGCGCGTCCGACGAGCTGTTCGGCGATGGACTCTGCCACGAGGCTCGCGTTGAGCTCGGGACGGGAGACCTCACGCACGTTGACCTGCACCTTCTTGTTGGTGAGCCGCTCGAGGTCGCCTCTCAGGGCGTCGACCTCGCTGCCGCCCTTGCCGATGACGATTCCTGGCCTTGCCGTGTGAATATCCACGGCGATCTCACCTTGCTCGGCCGCTTTCCTTATCTGGATGTCCGCTATGCCTGCCCTGTTCAGCTTCTTCTCGATGTGATCTCGGATCTTGAGGTCCTCGCCGAGGAGCTCGGCGTAGTCCCTGTCCGAGTACCAACTGCTCTTGAAGTCGACCTTCTCGCCCTTGCGCTGGACGCCGAGGCGGAAGCCCTCAGGATGCACTTTCTGGCCCATCTATTCCTCCTCGTCTCCGGGCGTGCCCACAACGACGCCGGCCGGCTCTCCGAGCTCGACGCTGATGTGGCTCGTGCGCTTGCGGATCATGGTCGCACGGCCCATGGCCCTCGCGCGGTAACGCTTGATGGTCGGCCCATCGTCGACCCTGATCTCCCTGATGAACAGTTCATCGGGGTCCACGTCGTCGTTGTGCTCTGCGTTGGCCGCGGCGCTCTCTACGACATCGCCGATGATCTTCGCGGCTCGCTTGTTGGTGAAGCGCAGGAGTGAGACCGCCTCGGGGAGGCTCTTGCCCCTGACCTCGGCCGCCACGAGGCGCGCCTTGCGGGGGGCGATACGGACGTATTTGGCCTTCGCCTTCATCGGCGCCTCACCGTCCTGTCGCCCTTCAGGTGCGTGCGGAAGGTACGGGTCGGGGCGAACTCGCCGAGCTTGTGGCCGACCATCGACTCCGTGCAGTACACGGGCACGTGCTTGCGCCCGTCGTGGACGGCGATAGTATGGCCGACGAACTCGGGGTAGATCACGCTCGCCCGGCTCCATGTCTTGAGCATCCGCTTCTCGTTGTTCTCGTTCATGCGGAGGATGCGCTCCATAAGGCGCTCCTCCACGAACGGCTCTTTCTTAGAGGACCGCGTCATCTAGCGCCTCCTTCCTTTCCTGCGTCGGCGCACGATCATGGCGTCCGAGCGCTTGTGCTTCTTACGGGTAGGCGAGCCCTGGGTGATCTTGCCCCACGGGGTAACGGGGGCCCTGCCCGGCGTCGCCTTGCCCTCGCCGCCGCCGTGCGGGTGGTCGACGGGGTTCATGACCGTGCCGCGCACCGTTGGCCTTATCCCGAGGTGGCGCTTGCGGCCCGCCTTGCCCCACCTGACGTTCTGATGCGACTGGTTGCCGACGACACCGACCGTGGCCCTGCACTCGGCCCTGACCCTGCGCCGCTCCCCGCTCGGGAGCCTGAGCGTGACGAGGCCACCCTCGCGGGCTGTGATCTGGGCGCTCGTCCCCGCGCTGCGGGCCAACTGCGCACCGCGCCCAGGCTCGAGCTCGACGGCGTGCACGACGGTACCGACTGGTATACGGTTCAGCGGCAGCGTGTTGCCGACGTCCACTTCGGCGTCGGGACCGCTCTCGACGATCGAGCCGACCGTGAGGTTGCGTGGCGCGAGGATATAGCGCTTCTCGCCGTCGTGGTAGTGCAGGAGGGCGATGTTGGCCGAACGGTTCGGGTCGTACTCGATCGCTGCGACCGTCGCCGGCACTCCATCCTTGCGCCGCTTGAAGTCTATGAGACGGTAGCGACGCTTGTGTCCGCCGCCGATGTGGCGGGTAGTTATGCGGCCGTGGTTGTTGCGCCCGCCCGTCTTGTGCAACTTGGCGGTCAGCTTCTTCTCTGGTTTGTTCTTCGTAACCGAGTCGCGCGTCAGGACCGAGGAGTTCCTGCGGCCCGCGCTCGTCGGCCTGTAACGTCTCGCAGGCATACTCTAGACCCCCTCGAACAGCTCTATGCGATCGCCCTCTGCCAGCTTGACGACGGCCTTCTTCCAGGTCGGCGTCCTACCCCTGGTGAGGCCCTGGCGCTTGGGCTTGCTCTTTACGTTGACCGTATTGACTTTCTGGACGCTCACGTCGAAGGCGCCCTCAACGGCCCGCTTTATCTGGTTCTTGTTCGCCCGCCGGTCCACGTGGAATGTGTACTGTCCCTCGGTCTCGATAAGGTTGTAGCTCTTCTCGGAGATGACGGGTCGGATTATTACCTGATGCGGGTCCATCTAGCCCTCCTTTCCGGTGAGCCTGGAGTAGGCGGCCCGCGAGAAGACTACCTCCCGCGCCCGCAAGAGCTCGTAGACCCCGTACTCGTGGGTCCCTACCACCGTCACCCTCGGCAGGTTCCTGAAAGAGAGCGCAGCGTTCTCGTCGCTCTCGGTAAGGACGAGCAGCACTGGCCCCTCCAGCTCCATTTTCGACAGAAGCTGCTTGGCCTGCTTCGTCGAAGGCGCGCCGAAGGCGAGAGAGTCGAGCACGTAGAGTTCGCCGTCCTGCGCCTTGGCCGAGAGCGCCCCGTCGAATGCGGCGCCGGCCTCTTTGCGGTTAATGCGCTTTCCGTAACGCGGTGGCTTGGCCTGCGGGCCGCCCCAGGTGCCGCCGCCCTGGCGGATCGGTGACTTGGCATCGCCTACGCGGGCGCGCCCCGTCCCCTTCTGACGGTACAACTTGGCTCCGGAGCCCCTGACCTCACTCCGACCCCTGGTCGAGGCCGTGTAACGCCGCCTTTGGTCGAGCTCGGCTACGATGGTCCTGTGGATTACGTGCTCGTTCGGCTCCGTCGTGAATCGCGCTCCCGTGAGGTCGAGCGAGGACGACTCGCCGCTGCGGGCGTCGAAAACCTTCGCCTCGGCCACCCTAATCACCCACCTTCCGGATCTTGACGACGGCGTCCTTGCCGCCCGGCACACCGCCGCGCACCCAGAGCTCATTGTTCTCGGCGTCGACTGCGACGACCTCTATGTTTCGCACCGTGGCCGTCTGGTTGCCCATCTGGCCAGGCATCTTCTGGCCCTTGAAGATCCTGGCAGGGTCCGCGGATGCCCCGACGGAGCCTGGCTGCCTGATGTTGTGCGAGCCGTGGCTCATCGGGCCGCGGGCGAAACCATGGCGCTTGATGGTCCCCTGGAAGCCTTTGCCTTTGGATGTGGCGCTGACGTGGACCCTGTCACCGACTCCGAAGACATCCGCGCCGATGCTCTCGCCCACCTCGCCGCTCACGCCCCGCAGCTCCTTGAGGTGCCTGCGCGGGGGCGCATCAAGCTTGGCGAACGTGCCAGCCCTTGCCTTATCTACCCGGCTCGACTTGGCGGCCCCGAAGCCGACCTGCACGGCCGCGTAACCGTCCTCCTCGACGGTGCGGACCGCGGTGATCAGGTTGGGTTCGACCTCGATCACGGTTACGCCGACGAGCGTGCCGTCGTCCTGGAAGGCCTGGGTCATCCGCTTCTTGCGGCCGAATACTGCGGTTGCCATAACCCTACGTCGCCTTTATCTCTATGTTCACGCCGGAGGGTAGGTCCAGGCGCTGCAGCGAGTCGACCGTGCGCGGCGTTGGCTGCTGGATGTCTATGAGACGCTTGTGCGTGTGCAGCTGGAAGTGTTCGCGGGAGTCCTTGTCCTTGAAGGGGCCCCGGATCACCGTGTAGCGGCTGCGCTTGGTCGGAAGCGGGATGGGGCCGAATACGAAGGCCCCCGTCCGCTCCGCCGTCTCGACTATAGAGCGGGCAGTCTTGTCTATGACCTCGTGGTCGTAAGCTTTTAGCTTTATCCTTATCTTCGATACGGCCACAAGTTACTCCACGATCTGGGTGACGACGCCAGCTCCTACTGTCCTTCCACCCTCTCTTATGGCGAAGTTCAACCCCTCATCCATCGCTATCGGTGAGATCAACTCCACGTTCATTACCGTGTTGT
>Ga0126308_10000348_pt1 | contig 14583 bp, 19 predicted proteins | sample Plot55_FD_92533 | JGI IMG/M metagenome (GOLD analysis project Ga0126308, IMG submission 92533) | Serpentine soil microbial communities from UC McLaughlin Reserve, CA, USA - Plot55 | ecosystem: Environmental > Terrestrial > Soil > Grasslands | place: USA: UC McLaughlin Reserve, Lake County... | reverse complement strand
GACGATCCCGCACTGGGCGCCGCCGACGCACGCGATGCAGATCTTCCGCTTCGCCGAGGAAGGGTCGGTCCGCTTCCTCTGGATCACCGCCACGAACCCGGCCGTGTCGCTGCCCGAGCTGCAGCGGATCCGGTCGATCCTTGCGCAAGAGCGGCTCTTCCTCGTCGTCAGCGACGCCTTCCTGACCGAGACGGCGCAGCTCGCCGACGTTGTGCTGCCGGCAGCGATTTGGGGCGAGAAGCAAGGGACGTACACGAACGCCGACCGCACCGTGCACCTCTCCGACAAGGCGGTCGAGCCTCCGGGCGAGGCGCGCTCCGACCTCGAGATGTTCGTCGAGTACGCGCAGCGGATGGGCTTCACCGACAAGGACGGCGATCCACTGGTCGCGTTCTCGACGCCCGAGGAGGCCTTCGAGGAGTTCAAGCGCGTCAGCGCCGGCCGCCCCTGCGACTACTCCGGCCTCACCTACGACAAGCTGCGCGGCGGCAGCGGTATCCAGTGGCCGTGCAACGCAGAGTTCCCCGATGGCTGCGAGCGGCTGTACGCCGACCACCAGTTCCCGACCCATGGCGAGTACTGCGAGTCGTACGGCCACGACCTGATCAGTGGCGCCGAGAACGAGCCCGACGAGTACGCCGCGCACGACCCGGAAGGCCGCGCTTTCCTCAAAGCCGCGGACTACATCCCCTCGCCGGAGCAGCCGAGCGACGACTACCCGCTGCTGCTCGGCACCGGGCGCACCGTCTACCACTGGCACACGCGCACGAAGACGGGCCGCACACCCGAGCTGCAGCAGGCCGCACCCGAGGCGTGGGTCGAGCTTGCCCCCCAGGATGCCGAGCGACTGGGCGTGGCCGAGGGCGATCTCGTCGCGGTCGAGTCGCCGCGCGGCCGGATCGAGGCGCCGGCGCGGCTGACCGGCATCCGCGAGGGCGTCGTCTTCGTTCCGTTCCACTACGGCTACTGGGACGAGCCTGAAGGCAGCGAACCAAACGGCCGCGCGCGGGCGGCGAACGAGCTGACGATCACGCGCTGGGATCCCGTCTCGAAGCAGCCGATCTACAAGACCGCGGCGGTGCGCGTCGCCAAGATCGCCGACGGCGACGGCACGACCCGCGTCCCCGCGATCGCGTCGCAGGAGCGGGCATGAACAAGATCGGGATGGCGCTGAAGGAGCTCTACGAAGCGGAAGAAGAGCTCGCGGACGAGTACGTCAAGGTCGGCGAGCGGCTCGCTGCCGAGCACGACGTCTGGTACGACTGCCAGCGGTTCGCCGAGCAGTGCCATCGGCACGCCCACGCGATCCGTCCGTTCGCTGCGTTGCACGAGAAGCAGCTGCCGCCGCCCGACGACGAGACCGTCGGCGAGACGACGACCGCGGCGCTCCGGCACAAGCTTGCGGAAGCTCTCGGCCGCCGTCCCGAATCCGGCCTGCTCCTCCTCCGTTCACTGCGCCAGCTCTACCTGCAGGCACAGGAAGTCTCCTTCCATTGGATCATCGCCGGCCAGCTCGCCCAGGCAACGCGTGACCACGAGCTGCTCGCGATGGTCGACGAGCTCCACCGCGAGACCCTCACCCAGATCAAGTGGCTCAAAACTCAGGTCAAGCAAGCCTCACCACAGGCGCTCGCCGTCGGCACCGGCACCTGAGTGCAGCAGCCTCGGCGCCAGTCCGCGTCGCGGACGCGATGCTCACCTGCCCGAGAGTGCATCGGCCGTCGACAGCGGTCGCAGAGCTGCGCGCGTTCTTCAGCGACGACCACGTGCACATGGCGCTGCTCGTCGACGGACAGAAACTCGTCGGCACCATCGAGCGCGCCGACCTCACATCGCGACTCAGCGCCGAGATGCCTGCATCGACTATCTCGAGGCTCGAGGGAAGAACCATCAGCCCCGACGCCGCCCTGCTCGAGGCGTTCGGTGCGATGACGCACTCCGGACGACGCCGCCTCGCCGTAACGAGCCACGACTCAACTCTCCTTGGGCTCCTGTGCCTCAAGGCGAGCGGCGTCGGTTTCTGCTCCGACGCCGACGTTGCCAACCGCGGCTGCACAAGGGACTAGACAGGCGGTGCGGTGGCACGGAGAGGACACCGCGCGGTAGTCGAGGTCGCACCACGGACCCCGGCGAAACGGCGATCCGTTGTGGCGGCCGCACCACGGCTCGTCGCGACAGCTCAGCTCCGCGCCCGGCAACTCGAGGGAACGCTGAGGGAACACCACCTAGGGTACGGGCGTCCACTCGCGGCTAGTCGTCTTCGGCGGATTGGTCCTCCTTGCGGGGCTTTATTGGTCGCCGGCGCCCGCGCGTGCCCGCGGTTCCGGTCTCGTCGCTCGATGGTAAGGAGGGGGTCGACGGTTCGAGTCCGTCAGAGGGCTCTAGACAGAAGCCCTGCAGACGCAGGATTTCTGTTGGCTCGATAGTAAATAGCTGCCTTGCCGCGGGTACGAAGCGGGTACGCGAGTTGCGAACGGTTGCCGGCGAGATGCGCTTTTAGCCACACCCGACTCCGACGCTCGACTGCGCACCGAAGGCTCAGGCGCCTCCGTCAACCCACACATGACGAAGCGTCATCACACCGCGACCATCTCGACCTGTGGCAGAGTCCACAGCTCGCACGTTGCATCGATGATGGGTAGCAACTTGCGAACGTGGCTGATCCATTCTTGAGAGAACTCAGCCAGCATCCCGTCTCGCCGACGGCGGATCCGGTATGCCCGCGCAACGCTGTAGGCGAAGTGGCCCGGCGGCCCTTGCTGCTTGTCGTAGAACCGGTGCGTTGCAGCATTGCGTATGTCGTTCGCTTCGTCCCAGATCACGGTCGCGTGGTCGCTCTGGGCGTATGTCCAGAGTTCGAGTTCGCGACCGATCACGTGGCTCTCCGCCACGGACTTGAGCTGTGCGATCACCTCCGCGGGCCGCGCGGTTCCCGCGAACCCAATGATTACGGCCAGTCCCGGAATCAGCTTCTCGAACGCGGCAACTCCTGCATAGAAGAGACCCTCGAAGTGAGCCTGAAGCGCCGTCTTGTCGGGTGGATACTCGCGCAACGCCTGCTCAAGGTTCTCGTGGTGAAAACTGGCGATGGCGACCTTGCACCGGGCCGCCTCGAGATACTCGGCAGCTTCCTCGGCTCGTGTGTCCTCAACGGGAACTAGCACGACTCCGCTCCATGTCGAAATGCATCTATTTCGCTGGCAACCACACGTCCACCGTAGAACTACTCGCCCTTGCGCGGAAGGCGCAGGCCCCATACAAGTGTCGCTTCGTCGGCCCGTCCATGCTCGTCCTCCAAAAGAACCTTCGTCAACCGAGCTGGCGCAGGAATCCACTCGGTTGTCTCTTCAACGGCCACGATCTTCTTGCCGTACCACTCAGGCGCATCGGAGACAGAGGCCCATCCTCGGACGGTGGAGGCGATAACAATCGAGCTCTGGAGAACCGGGAGCATGTGGGGCGATAGCCGAAAGGCACGGGCTTGTGCCAACCTCTTCGAGTAAGCAGTGGTTCCGGCGAAATCGACTGCGGCCTCCTCCCAATCTCCCTCGTAGCCAAACCGTTCGCGCTCCTCCTCTGTGAGGGTCGGAAGATAGAAGTACCCAGGTCTGCTGCCTGCCTTGATTGCCGTCCACGGGCCATCGGGCCATTGCGTCCGAAACACGATCGGAGCGATGATCAGGCGCGTGTCGTCGGGATCGCACCAGGCGATCTCGCAGTTGTGATGAAGCACCATGAACGGCGCTCTCCAAAGGCGGACCTTTAGCCTGTAGTCCCTCCCGTCCGGAAGCTGCGTCTCAAGGTCGTAGTCACGCCAAGGGCCGAAGTACGGCATGTCTTCCGACTGCAACTCCTCGTCGCCCGGTCCTTGCTTTGTCTCGCTTCCGCTCGCGGTCTTGAGTTGGTGAAAGAAGCCGAAGCCAATGTCGCCTTGCTCGAGCGTCTTCGTCTTCTCGACGTAGACGCTCGCGGGATAGTGAGGTGGTAGGCGTTCCTCCTCGCCGTTGGTGCTCACCAGCGACTACTCCTCGTAGGACCAGTCGCCGAGCCCCGTGTCCTCGCGCAGGGGCCGGAGCCGCCGCTTGCCGGTGGCAGCCGCGGCTGGCACAACGCGGAAGTTCATGAGCGATAGGAGCGCATCCTCGTCTTCCTCGTCCTCAACAGCAGTGGCAGCAGTGGGTGCTGCTTGCGCCGGCCGCAGAGTTGCATCCGCGAGCGCCTCAACATCGTCCCATCGATCTGCGGTGATGAGATGCGCGGGAGAAGGATCGCCGTGCTCGAGCCACGCAGCGACGAGGCGGCGGTCCCGGGTCTCCCGAATCGGCTTCACAAGAGCATGGAGCCGCATGATGCGGTTGGAAAACCTGCTGCTGATCGTCGAACCGCGCAGCCAGTTATAGAACGAAGTGCGCGACTTGGCGCCCACGAGTTGACGAAGTCGATCATCCGAAAGCCCGGTCCACTCGATGAGATCACTGAGCGCTGCGCGCACGGCGGTGTCCGGGTCAACGAGAAGCCCCACTCCCTGTGCGGGCGAGGTCGCACGTTCCGGAGCGACTGTCGCGAGAAGCGATAGTTCGATCGCTTCCTGAACAAAGCTGGAGGCGAGCCAAACCCGGAACAACTCCGATTTGCCAGAAGCCTTGACGAAGGTGATCGGGCCGAAGTAGTGACTCGGATGACTGACTAGTACCTGTGCGACTTCCCCCTTGATCCGCGTCCCGCCACCAACTGATGGGGCAAGCGGTCGAGTGAGCCAGGAGGTGCCGATTTCGCGCTTCAGCGCCGGGAACGCCTCTTCCCCGACCACACCTTCCGGGAACGCGCGGACCGTTGCGGCAGAAGGGAAGTGCGCCGCAATCGTGGGGGGAAACGAGGTGCCGACAGGAATCTCGCTCCGCTCCAGGACGGGACTAGGCACCGGCGAGTTCCTCTGTCTTCAGGCCGAGATACCCCCGCATCGCATCGGTCAGGGACAGCTCGAACAGGTTATGCACCCTCTCGTGGAAGTCACTTAGTCGATCCACCATCTGATCCTCCTCCACCTCGCCGGTCCCTTCGGAGAAACAATCGAGATCGATCAAGTAGAAGGGCTTGTTCTCAGTCGCCTCTGGACCGAAGTATCCGTGGCGTACGATCAACATGACACCCTCGTCGTTTAGGCGGATCTCTTGCACCGCCTGCGATACAGCATCGCCAAGCAAGTCGCCGCCGACGAGACCCAACAGTTCCTCGTTGAGGAACGGCTTCCAATCGCTCGGCTTGTGCGCCTCCTCATGTCGCAGTTCGTTCAGATACCGAAGACCTAGTCTCTGGAAAAACTTCGGGGGCGTGTCGAGCGCGCCAAGTGCTGCGACGGCGCGACGGAAGTCGGACGCGAACTCACTAAAGGTCGTGTAGTTCGTCGCCTCGAGGCCCACGAAGTCGCGTGCGAGCACGATGCTCCGCCCGCCATCGACGGTCCGAAACCGCCACACCTTGCTCTGCGGAGTTGCGGCGATCCCCTCAGCGTTGATCGTGAACGCGACCTGTTGCTCCTCCTGAACCATGGGGTACTCGTCGGCAAGTTCCTGCTGAAACGGGGCCAGGGTCGCGGTCGCCTCAAAGCCGAGAAGGGGTGGGAAACGCAGCTGCGCCAGGACAAGTTTCAACGGGTTCGTCTCGTAGAGCCGCTCAGGCTGCTGGGGCAGGTTCAAGCCCATGGATCCTCCTCGTCCAGACGGTGACTGTACAGACCGTAGCACACTGTCTTCCCGAAGTATCCGTTTGTGTCCAAGGAGCTGTACATCGGCAGCCTGTTCGGCTTTGTTAAGCGCCTTCTGGGAGTCTAGGCTTATCTCCTCTTCCACTCTGTCCGACTCGCAGAGGGGAAACGCGGTCGCCACGGCCGGGCGAACTCCTAATCAACGACGTCTCACCGTTCTTGCAGCACCGTGAGGTGCGCCTGGCTCGACGGCGACGACTCAGGCGTTGTTCCATAGACAAATCACGCCAACGAGTGCTGCGCCCGCGATGCCTGGGGTCCAGTCGCTTCGCGAGACGCTTGTATTGCTGCCTCGGCCGAGCGGTTTTCCCTCCCTCGAGTTCTTCGATGACGTGGCCATAGGTTGAGAGCGTCATGGCCGGAGAATGCCCTGCCTGGCGCGCGACCTCGACCACAGACGCGCCCTCTGCAAGGAGAAGCGAACAGAAGAGGTGGCGGAGATGGTATGGCCTTGAGCCGTCGAGCCCAGCGAGCGGCCGATCGCGCACGCATCGGGTCTTGGACACCGGCTCTGGGCTAGAGAACCACCTACCACACGAGCGTAACGCGCTCTGCCTTCACGGCCGGGATGCCCTGGATCTCGTAGCGGAGCGCGAGCTCCTGGTTGGCGCCGACGTCGACCTTGACCAACGCGAACTCGCCCGGTCGCGACTCGGCCTCGCGCTCGAGCACGGGGCCGAGCATGCGGCAGGGCCCGCACCAGGCGGCCCAGAAGTCGACCACGACCGGCAGCTCGTGGGAGCGTTCGAGCACCTCGCGCTCGAAGCTCTCGCTTGTCACGTCCATATCATCGTTTCTCCTTTCAGTGCGGCAGCGGTGTCCGACCGCCCGTGTTCAGGTGAAGCAGCTTGTAGAGAGGGCAGAAGCCGACCGCGCTCGTCGCGAGCATGATCGCCGCAAATGCGAACAACAGGATCCCGACGATCGAGCCGGCGCCGACGAGGAAGGCGACGACGATCGCCGCCGGTGCAACGAGGAACGCGCGGAGGGCTCGGTCGGTGGTGTTCATGTTCCTGGACATCTCGGCCTCCTTGCCGTGGTGTGCCTCTTGTGCTATACAACTCTACAACTATTTCGTTTATTCCGCAAGGAGATGAGAGATAACGCTTCCGCACCCGCTCCCCGATGACCTGGTCGAGCTGATCGCCCGCCGCTTCCGCGCGATCGCCGAGCCGATGCGGATCAAGCTGCTCGACCGGCTCCGCGACGGCGAGGCCACCGTCGGCGAGCTCTCCGAGGCGGTCGGCGCCTCCCAGCAGAACGTCTCCAAGCATCTCGCCGTCTTGGCCGACGCCGGCATCCTCGGCCGGCGCAAGGACGGCAACCACGTCTACTACCGCATCGTCGACCAAGGCGTGCTCGCGCTCTGCGAAGACGTCTGCGGCTCCGTCCAGCAGCAGCTGCGCAGCCTGAACGAGCTCGTCAGCGGTGCGAGCCGGTGACGGTCGTCGACACACCGATCCGCGTCTCCGCACCCGCGCCCGAGCAGGCGGAGGCGGTCGGCCCGATCGGCAGGCTGGGCCGCTGGGCCGCCGAGCACGTCCGCGCCGTCGCGATCGCCTGGGCGATCCTCGCCGTCGCGCTCGGCCTCTTCGCGCCGAAGGTCGAGACCGCCCTCTCGGGGGCCGGCTGGCAGGCGAACGGCTCCGAGTCCGTGCACGCACGGACGGTGATCGAGCGGAATTTCGCCGGCCTCTCCAGCTCGGCGCTGATGGTCGTCGTCCACTCGCCGCAACTCACGACGAGCGACGCCGGCTTCCGCCAGACGGTCGCCCGCGTCGAGCGCGTCCTGCGCACGAACTCCCACGTGCGCTCGGTCGTGCCACCGCGCGCGGGCTCGAGCATCTCCGCCGACGGACACACCGCGGTCGTGACGGCAGGTGCCAACGGGGATCCGACCGCGATGGTCGCCGCCGCCGACACGCTCAAGCCGAAACTCAAGGACGCCGGCACCGCCGCCGTCAGCGTCTCGCTGACCGGCGCCTCCGGAATGTGGAGCGACTTCAACACCGCCAACCGCAACGCGATGCTGAAGTCGGAGCTCTTCTCCTGGCCGGTGACGATGGCGATCCTCGTGCTCGCCTTCGGCGCCCTGGTCGCGGCCGGGCTGCCGCTGCTGCTGACGATCCTCGGCCTGGTCGCCTCCGCCGGGCTGCTCGCGTTGCTCACGCACGGCTTCGAGATCTCGATCTGGGCGATGAACTTCGCGCTCATGTTCGCGCTCGCGCTTGGGATCGACTACGCACTCTTCATCGTCCACCGCTTCCGCGGCGCCTTCTTCGGCTCGAAACTTTCCGCGCGCGACGCGGTTGGGGTGACGATGGACACCGCAGGCAAGGCCGTCCTCTTCTCCGGCCTGACCGTGCTGATCTCGCTCTCGGCGGTGATGCTCGTCCCCAGCCCCGCCTTCCGCTCGATGGCGCTCGGGATCATGCTCAGCGTCCTCTTCGTCCTCGCCGCCACCCTGACCCTGCTGCCAGCGGTGCTCGCGAAGCTCGGCCCGAAGGTGGACGCGCTTCCGCTCCGCTGGGTGCACTCGGGCGAGCACCGCTCCGCCCGCTTCGCCCGCTGGGGCGAGCGGCTCTGGCGCCACCCCCACCTCTACGGGCCCGCCGCAGCACTGATCCTGGTGCTGCTCGCGCTCCCGATCATCGGGCTCAAGACCGGAATGCCCTCGATCAAGGTCGTCCCCAGCCATGACGGCTCCAGGATCGGCTACACCCAGGTACAGCAGGCCTTCGGCGCCGGCGCACCCGGCGCGCTCCAGATCGTCGCCCCACAGCGCGACGCGGCCGCCGTGTCGGCGATCGCCGGCCGCAATCCCGGCATCGCCCGCGTCTCGCCCGCCCAGCCGGGCGGGAACCAGCTCGCGCTGGTCCAGGCAGTTCCGACGACGGATCCCTCGAGCTCGGCGACCGGGCGCACGATCGACCGACTCCGCACCGCGTTGCCGTCTGGCGCGCTCGTCGGCGGCGCCGCCGCCGAGAACCACGACCTCGAAGGTGCACTAGCCTCCAGGACGCCGCTGGTGATCACGGTTGTGCTCGTGCTCGGCTTCCTGCTCCTCCTGGTCGCGCTGCAGGCGCCGCTGATCGCGGCGCTCGGCGTCCTCACCAATCTGCTTGCGACCGGCGCCGCCTTCGGGATCGCCCGGCTGATCTTCCAGAACGGCCACGGCGCAGGGCTGCTCGGCTTCGAATCCCAGGGCTTCCTCGATGCCTGGGGGCCGGTCTTCTTCTTCGCGATGATCTTCGCGATCTCGATGGACTACACCGTCTTCCTGCTCTCCTCGGCCAAGGAGCACTTCGACCGTACAGGCGACCCCCGCGAGGCGTCGATCGGCGGGCTCGCCCACTCCGGCCGCGTCATCTTCGCGGCCGCGGCCGTCATGGTCGCCGTGTTCCTCACCTTCGCCCTCTCCGGGCCGCTCCCACCCAAGGAGATGGGCGTCATCCTCGGAATCGCCGTCTTCCTCGACGCGATGCTCGTCCGGTTGATCCTGATCCCCACCCTGCTTCGCGTGTTCGGCCGCTCCGCCTGGGCGCTGCCGCGCTGGCTCGACCGGATCCTGCCCGACGTCAGGTTCGGCCACGGCCAGGCAGGGGCGAGGCTCGGCGTCGAGCTCGTGCCGGCACAAGAGTCGAGGCCGAATCCCTAATGGAGGCCGGTGCGGCTCTTCAAGCGCCCGAACCAGATTGAGCCGAGGCGCGTGGCGGCGCTGCTCGAGCGCGGCCAGGTGGTCGTGCTCGACGTGCGCGAGACGATCGAGTGGAAGGCGGGACGGATCCCCGGGGCGCTGCACATCCCGCTCGCGCACCTCCCGTCTCGACGACGCGAGCTTCCCCGTGACCGGACGATCGTCACCGTCTGCCGCAGCGGCCACCGCGGCGCCCTTGCAGCCCGTGGGCTACGACACGCCGGCTACCGGGTCGAGAACCTCGACGGCGGCATGAAGGCCTGGGCCCGCGCGCGCCTGCCGCTCGACCCACCCGGCGGCCGGGTGCTCTGAGCCGCCGTGTGAGGATTCAGGCTGAGGCGTTGCTGGCACGCTCGACGACGGCGTCCAGGCGCGCCTTGATCTCGGCGGCGACCGGGGCGAGTTGATCGTTACCGACGATCGAGAGCATCCGTTCCGGGTCGATCGCGGAGATCTGAGTCTCGCCCTCCCGCTCGTAGACGACGACGTTGCAGGGCAGCAGCACGCCGAGGTCGGGCTCTGCCTGCAGCGCTTGGTGAGCGAGCGGAGGGTTGCAGGCACCGAGGATCAGATACGGGTCTCCCTCCACGCCCAGCTTTTCTCGCATCGTCGCTTGCACGTCGATCTCGCACAGCACCCCGAACCCTTCCGCCTTGAGCTCGGCTCGGACGTGCTCGACGGCCTCGCCGAATGGGAGCGGCGTCGTGCGCGTCAGCGTGTAGCCAGTGGCGAGCATCCGCATTCCTCCTCCAGGTAGCGGCGGCGCGCTTTGGCCGCCTTGGCTCGATGGGCCTCCGCCTGCTCGGACTCGCCGTAGTGGCGCTCGAGATAGGCGAGAATCTCCCTCTCGCCGACAAGCGCCGCGCCCTTCTCGGTCAGCAGGGTCGGCACGGTGTCCGAGCCGCTCAGGGCGAGCAGGACCGTTCGCTCCTCCCGCTCGACCGGCACCTGGTGGTTGAGGTAGTCGAGCCCGAGCTCGGTCAGCCGCTGGCGGATCCGCCGTGAAGCGGGACACCATTCGGTCTGGAACAGCTCGAGCATGATCAGTCGCTCCGCGCACCCGCGACGACCTGGCCGAGCGATTCGAGTTGCCGCTCGAGGCTGCCGCAAACGGTCTCGCAGAGTTCGAAGACGCGCTCGTCGACGATCGCGTAGTAGGCGAAGTTCCCCTGTTTGCGGCGCGCAACGATGCCCGCGCGGCGCAGCACAGCGAGGTGCTTGGAGGCGTTCTGCGGCGTCGTCCCAATCGCAGCCGTGAGCTCGAGCACGCTCGCCTCACCCTCACGGAGCCGGTCGAGCAGCCTGATCCGCACCGGCTCGCTGAGCGCGCCAAAGCGCTCAGCGATCAACTCGACCAGGTCGGCCGAAAGCGGATGCGAGACGGTCATCCTGGTCTCCTGGTGCGGGAATGCGCTCACCGGTCTCTAGTGACCTCCTTCTCCCTGGATCCTCGTCCCGACCCGCTTACGCCACATCCGCAGCGGCGCTGATCCCCGCTGCGGACAACTACTCAACCGCGTAGTTGCCCGCAGCCCCGTTCCGCGCTCCCCCCGATGCCCCCGCCGCAGGTGCACGCGAAGCTGCGGGCATGACAAGGAAACGCATCGTGATCCTCGGCGGCGGCACCGGCGGCACGATGACCGCCAATCGGCTGCGCCGCCGCTTCGACGCGAATGAGGCCGAGATCCACGTCGTCGACCGCGACGACCGACACGTCTACCAGCCCGGCCTCCTGTTCGTCCCCTTCGGACTCGCACATGAAGACGAGATCGTGCGGCCTCGCCGACGCCAGCTGCGCGACGGCATCGTCTTCCACGAGAACGAGGTCGAAGAAGTCTGGATCGAGCGCGACGAGCTGCTGCTCGACGACGGGACTGTCTTGTCGTACGACCTGCTCGTCGTCGCGAGCGGCGTGCGCTTGCAGCCCGAAGAGACCGAAGGCATGACCGGTCCCGGCTGGAACGAGCGCGTCTTCACCTTCTACGACCTACCGGGGGCCGCGGCGCTCGCGCGCACACTGGAGCGCTTCGGCGGTGGTCGGCTGGTCGTGAACATCGCCGACATGCCGATCAAGTGCCCGGTTGCGCCAATTGAGTTTGCCTTCCTCGCCGACTGGTACCTGCGCGAACGCGGAATCCGGGCACGCAGCGAGGTCGTGCTCGCGACGCCACTCGACGGCTGCTTCACCAAGCCGGTCGCCTCCGAGCATCTGACCTATCTGCTCGGCAACAAGGAGATCGAGCTGGTGACGGAGTTCAGCGCGGGTGAGATCGACGGCGTCGGCGGCAAGCTCACCTCCTACGACGGCCGCGAGCTCGACTTCGACCTGCTCGTCACCGTCCCGCTGCACGGCGGCGCCGCCTACATCGAGCGCTCACCCGGGCTCGGCGACGCGCTCGGCTTCGTCCCCACCGACAAGCACACACTCCAAACGCCGGCGAAGCCAAACGTGTTCGCGCTCGGCGACGCAACCGACCTGCCCACCTCAAAAGCCGGCTCGGTCACCCACTTCGAGGCCGAGGTGCTGGCCGAGAACGTCGCCCGCTACTTCGCCGACAGGGAGCTCGACACCAGCTACGACGGGCACGCCAACTGCTTCATCGAGACCGGCTTCCACAAAGCACTGCTTATCGACTTCAACTACGACACGGAGCCGCTCCCCGGCCACTACCCCACGGCGGTGGGCCTACCACTGCTGCGCGAGTCGCGCCTCAACCACCTCGGCAAGCTCGCGTGCCAGTGGATCTACTGGCACGCACTCCTACCCGGCCGCGACATCCCCGGCGTCACGCCGGCGATGCCGACCGCCGGCAAGAAACGGGTCGCAGCCCACGCGAGCTAAGGAGGAGAGATGACCACGACCCTGATCGCCGAAGCCCCCGTCGACGTCGACGCCGAGGGCTTCATGACGAACGCGGAGCAGTGGAACGAGCAGATCGCCGAGGCGATCGCCGAGGCCAACGGCATCCCGGAGCTAACCGAGCGCCACTGGGTCGTCGTCAGGTTCATGCGCGAGCGCTACCTCGCGACCGGCAACGCGCCCTCGATCCGCTCGCTCGGCAAGGAATCGGGCGTGCCGGTCAAAGAGCTCTACCAGCTCTTCCCGAAGGGGCCGGCCAAGCTCGCCGCCAACATCGGCGGCATCCCCAAGCCCAAGGGCTGCATCTAGGAAGGGAGCACCGCGATGACCGAACTACTCGAACATCCGCAGACGATCTCAAACGAGCCGCAGACGATCGAGAAGGTCTCGATCGTGATCTCGAAGGGCTCGCTCGAGGGGATCTACCCCGGACTGATCATGGCCAACGGCGCTCGCATGGAAGGCATCGAAGCCGACCTCTTCTTCACCTTCTTCGGCCTCGACGCGATCCGCAAGGAGCGCTACGAGAAGATCAAGGTCGCGACCGTGGGCAACCCGGGCATGCACATGCCGACCTGGATCGGGGCGATCCCCGGCTTCTCAGCGCTCGCCACCCGAATGATGAAGCGGCAGATGGAGAAGATCGACATCCCGCCGATCCCCGAGTTCATCGAGCTCGTCGGCGACTCCGGTGTGCGTCTCTACGCCTGTAAGGCGACAGTCGAGATGTTCGGCCTCACCATGGACGACTTCGTCCCCCAGGTCGAGGACATCATCTCAGTCGGAGAGTTCTACGAGAAGGCGGGCGGCGGCCAGATCATCTTCACCTAGGAGGGCGTACGACTCGCTGCCGCATCTGATTTCGCGCGCGCCCGACAAACGGACAGATGCGCGGAAGAAACGGATTCGACCGGGCGGGAGACGCTAGGCCGAGGCCGTCGCCCCGTAGTCGTTTTGCCGGTAGAGCATGACGGCGACCATCGCCACGATCGTTGCCAAGCAGTAGAGGCCGCAAATCGGCCCGCTGACGACGTCGAGGAGGCGCAGGCAGATAAGGGGAACCGCGGGCACGACCATCACCAGTGCCATCTCCGAGGAGCTTCTCCAGCTGTGTCGCCGGTGGCGCATCCAGGCGACCATCGTTGTCGTCATCCCGACTGCCTGCAGAACCACAAACAGCACCGCGTGCTCGCGCATCGGCTCGGCCGCCGTCATTCCGACCGCTGAGGAAGATCGTCGCGCTGACCATCATCCCGATGATCATCGCGAGCCCCATCTAGAGGAGGTGGCTAAGGAACCCATGGCAATCGTGAGCGGGCTCCGATGCGACGCGATGTGGATAAGGGCGTTTGCATGATCGTCACTTCTTTTCGAGCAGCGCCGTGTCGAAGAAACCGGCGACGCGCCGTTCGTATTCGCGCGGTCGGGCCTGGTAGCCGCCGGTGTGGTCTGCCTCGGAGATTTTCCAGAGCGCTTTCGGTGCTCCGGCGGCGGCGTAGTAGTCGCGGTTGTATTCCTCGCCGCCGGCGCCGTGGCCCGCGTAGATGAAGAAGACGTGACGCGGGGCGATGCGCGGCACGAGGTCCTTGAGCGAAGGCGGTGGCGCGGTACCGCCCATCACTGCGAGCGCCGTGCTCTGCACCGCCTGTTCCGGGAGCGAGGTGAACCAGCCGCGCGGTCCGCGTAGCAGTTCTTCGCGGACTGAGCGGAAGCCGGCGCCGTCCGAGACGACTGCTCGCAGGCCAGTGTTCTCGGCCGCTGCTTGCAGCATCATCTCGCCGCCGACGGAGAAGCCGATCCCGCCGACCCGTCCGCCCCTAACATCCGGCTGTTTGCGCAGCCAGGCGACGGCCGCGTCGAGGTCTTTGGTGTCGTCCCAGCCGAAAAGGTTCGGGTCGCCCTGACTGCCGTCATAGCCGCGCGCGTCGAGCAGCAGGACGCCGTAGCCGTGGCGCGCCAACATCCGCGCCTGCGGCAGCTTCCCCTCACGGGTCGGGTACGAGATTACGGCGGCGCCGTTGTGCGAGCGGACGTACCAGCCGGCGAGCCGTAGGCCGTCGGCGGTCCGCACCGTCACCTCCTCGTACTGGCGACCGAGATCGGCCGGCGTCACGTCAGCGCGGGGGCGGTGTGTGGCCAAGATCGCCATCGCGACCGGCAAGGACAAACACGGCGAGATCGTGAGCATCCTGAAAGCCGAGCACGGGCTCGGCCACGGCTACGCAAATCTCGTGGCGAGAACCGCCCTGGAGGCCAAGAGCG
>Ga0126308_10000347_pt1 | contig 14589 bp, 8 predicted proteins | sample Plot55_FD_92533 | JGI IMG/M metagenome (GOLD analysis project Ga0126308, IMG submission 92533) | Serpentine soil microbial communities from UC McLaughlin Reserve, CA, USA - Plot55 | ecosystem: Environmental > Terrestrial > Soil > Grasslands | place: USA: UC McLaughlin Reserve, Lake County... | reverse complement strand
GAGGGCCTGCACGCGTCAGGCCTCGACCGCCGACGCCGCCGGCCGGCCGATGCCCTCGTAGGTGAAGCCGGCCGCGCGCAGCGCCTCGTCGTCGAGGAAGTTGCGCCCGTCGACGACGAGCGGGTTGCGCATCGAGTCCTTCACCGTGCCCGCCCAGTCGAGCTCGCGGAACTCGGGCCACTCCGTGACCAGGACGGCCGCGTCGGCGCCGTCGAGCGACTCCTCGGCGCTCTTGCAAATCGTCGCCCCGGCGAGCAGGTCGCCCGCGTTGCGGAGGGCGACCGGGTCGTAGATCCGCACCGTCGCACCCTCGCCCATCAACCGATGCGCGAGCACGAGCGCCGTCGCCTCGCGAACGTCGTCGGTGTGCGGCTTGAAGGCGAGCCCGAGCAGCGCGATCTCGCGATCGACGAGCGAGCCGAGGTGCTTCTGGAGCTTCCCGATGGTGCGCCGCTTCTGTAGCTCGTTCACCTCGATCACGGACGAGAGGAGCTGGAAGTGGTAGCCGGAGTTGCCCGCGAGCTGCTTGAGCGCGGACACGTCCTTCGGGAAGCAGGAGCCGCCGTAGCCGATCCCCGCGCGGAGGAAGTTCGGCCCGATGCGCTGGTCGAGCCCCATGCCGCGCGCGACCTCCTCGACGTCCGCGCCGAGCTCCTCGGACACGTTCGCGATCTCGTTGATGAACGAGATCTTCGTGGCGAGGAAGGCGTTCGACGCGAGCTTGATCATCTCGGCCGAGGCGACGTCGGTGCGCACGATGGGCGCCCCCAGCGGCTCGTAGAGCTTCTCCACCCGATCGGCGAAGTCAGCGGACTCGGGGCCGGCCCCGACGACGACGCGGTCCGGCTTCATGAAGTCCTCGACGGCCGCGCCCTCCTTGAGGAACTCGGGGCACGAGATGTAGCCGACGTCGGCGCGGCGGCGCTGGATCGTGCGGCCCGTCCCGACCGGGACCGTGCTCTTCATGACGAGCGCATGCTCGGTGGAGTCCCCCAGCTCCTCAACGACGCGCTCGACGCGCGACAGGTCGGCGTCGCCCGAGTAGGTCGGCGGCGTGTCGACACAGCAGAAGAGGAGCTGCGCGTTCGAGATCACCTCGCCCATGTCGGTCGTGAAATGGAGACGGTCGCGGTTCTTCACGACCAGCTCCTCGAGCCCCGGCTCGTGGATCGGCACCTCGCCGCGCTTCAGGGCGTCGATCTTGCCCTGAAGGATGTCGCGCGCGTAGACCTCGTGGCCGAGCTCGGCAAAGCCGGCCGCGGTGACCAGGCCGACCCAGCCCACGCCTATGACGCCGATCGGCTCGCGCTCGCTCATGACGCCGGGACCCTAGCGGGCGAAGCCCGCGGTTACGCGAGCCGGAGGCGAGCTTTCCCATCAGGACGCGGGCAGGATGCCCGCGGAGCTAACGAAGAGTTTTGGTTGATGTGGCGATGGCCATCATCTGCTGCTCGGTCAGGGTCTGCAGCAGCGTGTTCTGCAGCCAGTACACACCCTTGTCGGTCTTCCACGCGACCATCCGCAGCCGGTCGCCGTCGAAGTGGAGCTCGTATTCGCGCCCGCCGATCTCGCGCGTCTCCGACGCGTCGCGCAGCGCCGGCGGGTCCTTCCACGTGGTGCCCTGGATCCCGTAGTACTCGCCGATCAGGCCCTTCTTGATCACCATGCGGTACGCCGGGTACCACGTGCGGTCGGCCCGCGGCCCGACCGGGATGTGGTAGTAGCGCGGCGGCCCCGCGTACAGGGAGCCGTACGTGCGGAGCTTCGGATAGAAGGCAGGGAGCTTCGCCAGCTTCTGGCCCATCGCGGCGAGCTGCAGCGCCTGGTCCTTGCCGGCCACCTCGGCGTTCTCGAGCCCGCTCACCGGCTCCTTCTTCTGCTTCCCCTTCGGGTTTAGATGCCCGCGCGGTCCTGGGGTCGCCTTCAGGCCGAGGAAGTCCTCTCGGAGGTCGCGCATCACGGCGGAGGTGGCGGTGACGTAGCTGACCCCGATCGACCCCTTGAAGTGGATCTCGCGGATCGGGTGCTGCGCGGACGCGAGCGCCAGCTTCAGCAGGCGCAGGACATTCGCGCGCCCGCGAATGTCGGACTCCGTGTACTTGCCGAAGATGTCGAGCAGGTCCTGGCGCCGCTCGAAGAGCTTCGTCAGGCCGATCTGCTGCTTGAGCTGGCGCAGGAACTCCTGCTGGCGCGCCGCACGCACGATGTCGGTGTCCTCGTGCCGGTAACGGACGTAGTCGAGCGCGTCGTGGCCGCAGAGCTTCTGATAGCCGGGCTTCACGTCGATCGTGGCGTAGTCGGGCTCGTAGCCGGAGTTGTCGTTGAAGTAGCGCCGGTCGATGTCGATGTAGGGGCAGCCGAGCGCGTTGACGGCTTCGCGGAACCCCTTGAAGTCCACGTTGACGACGTGGTTTACGTCGATGCCGGTGACCTTCGTGACCGTGCGGAGCGTGAGCTTCGGGCCGCCGTACGAGTACGCGGCATTGATCTTGTCCGTGCCGTGGCCCGGGATCTGGACCTTCAGGTCGCGCGGCAGTGAGAGCAGCGCCGTCGCACGCTCGGACGGGTCGAGCCTGACCAGCATGATGGTGTCCGAGCGGGCGCCGCCGGAGCCGCCGATCGCGGTCGCGGCGCGCTTGTCGGAGCCGATCAGCATGATCGTCTGCGGCTGGCCGGACTCGGCATCCTCGAGATAGCGCGTGAGCTTCAGCTGCTTGCCCTGCTCGAACGCGTCGGTGATGCGATCGATCTCGTTCCAGCCCGCGACCGACGTCGCGCCGGCCGCGATCACGATCAGGCACAGCGACCCCAGGAGGAGCCGCTTCCAGTAGTTGCCGGGTCTCTCGAACTGTTCAGGCAATGCGCAGGTGGGTGGCCTCGGTCCCGCCGGCGGCGAGCTCGATGAAATTGACGAGCGTCTTGCGGTACCGCTCCAGAGACGTGAGTGATACCCACTCCTCCGGACCGTGGTGGCCGGCGCCCACCGGACCGAACTCGACCGCGGGCACGCCCGCCTCCAGGAAGCTGATCGCGTCGGAGGTGCCGTCGCGGCCAACCGAGATCTTCTCGGCCGTCGTGCCCTCCTCGATCGCGCGCGCGAGGAGCTGCACGTGCGCGTTGTCGGCCTCGACGAGGATCGGCTGGCGGTGGAAGACCTTGCGCACCTCGACGTCGCCGAGCGAGGCGATCTCCTGCTGGATCATGCCCGGCTCCTGGCCGGGCAGATAGCGGATGTCGAGGTCGATCACGCACCGGTCCGGGACCTTGTTGAGCGCGTCCCCGCCCATGATCCGGCCGAGGTTCACCGACGGTCGCGGGAACAGCTCGGACGACTCCTGCGCCCAGCCCATCTGCTCGATCCGATGGAAGCCGTGGACCGCCTTGATCACCGCGTTGTCGCCCTGCCACGGCGTCGACCCATGAGCCGCGCGGCCCTCGAACACGAGCCGAAGCGCAAGCACGCCCTTCGCCTGCACCCCGATCTTCATGTCGGTCGGCTCGCCGGTGATCGCGAAGTCGCCGACATACCCATGCTTGACGAGCCAGTCCGACGCGCGCAGCTCAGTCTCGTCGGACTCCTCGTCGGCGACGCAGACGAAGTGCACGCGAACGTCGCTGCGCTCACACACCTCGCGCGTGGCGACCATCATCGCCGCGAGCGCGCCCTTCATGTCATAGGTCCCGCGGCCGATCAGGCGGTCGCCCTCGACGCGCGGTTCGAACTGCTCCCCGTGAGCCGGCACGACGTCCAGATGGCCGTGGAAGACGATCGTGGGACCCTGCTCGGCACCCACCGTCGCGGCGAGCACCGGACGGCCGTTGAAGACCGCGTCCTGGACGTCTATGTCACGCGCCTCGAGCCAGCCCTTGATGAAGCCGGCACACGAGCGAATCCCCTCAGGATTCGAGGTATCCCAGGCGATCAGCCTCTTCGCGAGCGCGCACTCGTCCACGGCGACCTAGGGTAACGGCGCCCCTAGACTCGGACGCTATGAGGCTCGCCGCGATCGTCGCTGCTCTGACGCTCGCCCCAGCAGCCATCGCGAGCGACGAGGATCGGGAGTGCGCAACCCGATGAACGCTCGCGCCGACCGATTCCCGCACTTCGACTCGCTTCGCGCGATCGGCTGCCTGGGCGTGATCGTGGGCCACTGCGCGGCTTTCGGCGACATGGTGCCCCCCGGGGCTGCGATCGAGCCCTACATCGAGCAGGCGCCAGCGGTCCTGATGCTCTTCTTCTTCGTGTCCGGGTTCCTGCTCTATCGGCCGTTCGTCGCCGCGAGGCTGTCGGGTCGGCCGCAGCCGTCGTTCCTCGCATATGCCTGGAGGCGCGTGCTCCGCATCCTGCCCGCGTACTGGGTCGCTCTGGTCCTGATCACCCTGTGGCTCGGCTCGAACCCGCACATCCAGTCGTCGCAGCCGCCGCCGAGTGTGTTCTCTCTCGACGGCGTGTTCCTGTACTTCGGCTTCGCCCAGACCTACACACGGGAGAGCTTTGCGGGCGGGCTGCCGCAGGCGTGGACCCTGAACGTCGAGGCCGTCTACTACGCGCTGCTGCCCGCGTTCGTCGCGTTCATGGCCTGGTGGGCCCCGCGGCGCAAGGGCCCACTCACCATCCGCCGCGACTTGCTGGCCGTGGGCGTGCTGATCGCCGCCACGTACGTGTATATCGCCGTGATCCTGCTCGCCGGTGCGGGGCCCGGCACGGGAAGCCTGCCGTTCCTGTCGTGGATCCCGGGCTTCCTTGACTTCATCGCGCTCGGGATGGGGCTCGCCGTCCTGAGCGTCGCTGCGCACAGCCGCTCAGAGCCGACGCGGGCCGAGCGGTTCATCGACCGGTGGCCGGGTGTCTTTTGGATCATCGCGGCGATCGCGTTCTGGGTCGTGTCGACGCAGATCGGTCTCTACGGCACGCCCGCCGCCGAGGAGACGACGCTGCAGGGCCTAGGCCGCCACGCGCTCTACGCCGTGATCGGCATCTGTATCGCACTGCCGGCGGTCTTCGGCGACCCGCGCCGGGGGCTCGTGCGCAAGATCCTCGGCGCCCGGCCGCTGGCTCACTTCGGGCTTGTGTCCTACGGCGTATACGTCTGGCACGTCGCGATCATCGTCCAGCTAGACCGATGGGGCTGGGGCGATCACACGATCATCCATCCGTACGTGCACTGGCTGGTGCCGGCGATCCTGCTGTCGTGGCTCGCAGGCAGCCTTTCTTATTACCTAGTCGAGCGCCCGGTACTGTCACTCAAGCGGCTGGTCCCGGCTGGGCCGGCGACCCGCGACCAGCCGGGGGCTGTCAGCGCACCGGCAGTCCCGCCTGCGGTTTAACGCGTTCATGCACATCCTCGTCCTGACCGACCGCGACTGGACCCACCCACAGGGTGGCGGGACCGGCACGAACCTCTACGGACAGATCGGGCGCTGGATCGCATGGGGCCATCGGGTGAGCGTGATCGCATGTTCCTACCCGGGCGCTCGCCCGTACGAGCAGCTCGCCGAACAGCTCGAGATCCATCGCCTGGGCGGCCGGTCGACCGTCTTCCCGCGCGCGATCTGGAAGCAGTGGCGGGGACTCGTCCCGGACGCCGATGTAGTGCTGGAGGTGATCAACGGCATCACCTTCCTGACCCCGCTGTGGCTTAGGACACCGCGAGCGGCACTCATCCAGCACGTCCACCGCCAACACTACGTGGAGGAGATGGGACGCAAGGGCAAGCTCGCCGCGTTCCTGCTCGAGACCGCGCCGCTCTCCCTGCTCTACAGGGGCACCCGCTTCCTGACAATCTCGAACGCGACCGCGGACGAGATCGCGGCGCACGGGATCCCGCGTGACCGGATCGAAGTCGACTACGCAGGTGTCGAACTCGAGCGCTACCGGCCGGGACGCCGCAGCGACCAGCCGACGCTGCTCTACCTCGGGCGGCTCAAGCGCTACAAGCGGATCGAAGTCGTCCTCGACGTGGTCGAGGGGATACCGGACGTGATGCTCGACATCGTGGGCGACGGCGACCACCGCGAGGCGCTCGAGGCAGAGATCCAGCGGCGTGGCCTTGGTGACCGCGTACGTATGCACGGGCACGTGGACGAGGATCAGAAGCTCGTCCTGCTCCAGCGAGCCTGGGTGAACCTCACTGCCTCTTCCGCCGAAGGCTGGTCCCTCAGCGTGATGGAGGCCGCCGCCTGCGCGACGCCGAGCGCGGCGCTCGCGGTCGGCGGCCTGCCCGAGTCGATCGTCGACGAGCGCACCGGGCTGCTGGCTGACTCCACCGAGGAGCTGGTGGCTCAAACGCGCAGGCTGATCAGTGACGACGACCTGCGCGGGCGGCTCGGACGCGAGGCGCAGGAGCGCGCACAGGGATTTACCTGGGACGAGACTGCACGGAGAGTGCTTGCTCATCTGACCGCGGCACGTGACGCCGGCAGCGATGAGCGGAGACTTCGCGATCAGCTCGCTCGCAGCGACACCGGTCGCGCGGCGGGACTCGCCGGCGCGGTGATGGCCGGCAACGTCCTCGCGCTCGTCTTCACGATCGTCTTCGCACGGCTTCTCGGCTCGGATGGATACGGGTCGCTCGCGCGACTCCTATCCACGTTCCTGATCCTCGCCGTGCTCGGCTCGGCGCTCCAACTCACCGTCGCGCGCGAGGTCAGCCAGGCGATCGCGCGCCGCGCCGGACAGCCGGGCGCCGGCATCAGGCGCTGGCTACGCCACGTCATCATCGCCAGCATCCCCGTGACGCTGGCGGCGGTCCTGCTGCGGCAACCGCTGGCCGACCTCATCGAGGTCGATGAGACGTGGGCGGTCGCCGCGACGATCCCGACGGGGTGCGCGTGGCTCGTGCTGTCGATCGAGCGCGGTGCGCTCCAGGGTTTCCAGTCGTACAAGCTCGTCGGAGGAAGCATCGTCGGCGAGGCCGCCTGCAGGCTCCTGTTCGGCGTCTTGCTCGTAGCGTTCGGAGCCGGGGTGACCGGGGCGTTCCTGGGAACAGGACTGTCGATCGCCGCGATGGGCGTCGTGCTCGCCTGGCCGCTGCACACGCGGCTCGCGCGCGACGAGCAAGGCCGGCCGGCGGCCATGCGTCAGCTGCGCGATCTCCTCGGGCGCGCGTGGGCGCCCGTCGCGGCGCTCGCGCTGATCGCAGTGCTGCAAAACATCGACGTCATCGTCGTCGCCCACTCGCTGACCGAGGACGAGGCGAGCTCTTATGCGGTCGCCGCCGTGGCCGCGAAGGCGATCATCTGGATCGCGATCGGACTCGGTCTCTACCTCCTGCCCGAGGCGGCCCGCCGCGCGAAGGAAGGAACCGATGCGCGCCCGATCCTGAGACGAACGCTCGCGCTCATCGCGGCAATCGCCCTGCCGATGCTCCTCGTCTATGCGGTTGCAGCGGAGCCGCTGCTCAGCGCCGTATTCGGCCCGGATCTGACCGACGCAGCCGAGGCCCTGCCCTGGCTGGCACTCGCGATGACGCTGCTCGCGTGCGCGTACGTGTGCGTGCAGTACCTACTCGCGCTGGACGAGTGGCGCTTCCTGCCCGTGCTCGCGACCGCCGCGCTCGCTGAGCCCGTGCTACTGCTGCAGATCGGGGGACATATGACCGAGATCGCACTCGGGCTGTTCGGCCTGCAGCTGCTGTTGGCGGCCGCCGTCGCCGCTATCTCGCTGCGGCGGGGACCGGCCGGACCGCTTCCGGCGTGAGCCTGACTCGATATCGAACGCTCTGGCGCCTTTGGCGCCGCGAGCGTGAGGATCCCGAGCCCTTCTACCGGCGGCTTGCGGAGCAGGCGACCGCGGACTTGGAGCGGTGGCACGGGCCGCTCTCCGGCCAGCGGATCGTCGACCTGGGCTGCGGCAACGGCCTCTACACGGTGGCGCTGCGCGAGCGCGGCGCGCACGTGATCCCGGTCGACAACGACCCGGCCGAGCTCGAGGTGGCCGGCCCTCCTGTCGAAGGCGCGCTGATCGCTGACGCGGGCGACCTTCCGCTCGAGTCGGACTCGATCGACGGCGCGTTCTGTTCGAACCTGCTCGAGCACACACCCGACAGCGAGGCGATCATCCGCGAGATAGAGCGCATTCTGCGCCCGGGCGGCTGGGGCTACATCTCGTGGACGAACTGGTACTCGCCGTGGGGCGGTCACGACATGTCGCCCTACCACTACCTCGGCCCGCGGCTGGGGCCGCGTCTCTACGAACGCCGCCACGGGCCTCCACGGAAGAACCCCTACGGCGCCGGCCTCTGGGCCGTACACATTGGCCCGACCCTGCGCCTCGTCCGATCGCGACCGCGGCTACGGATCGACCGCGTCGAACCGCGCTACTGGCCGTGGGCGCGCGCGGTCATGCACATTCCACTTCTGCGCGAGCTGGTCAGCTGGAACTGCGTCATCAGGGTCACGAAGGTCTGAGGCGGCGCCGGACGACCGCGGCGAGGAGCGCTGCGGCAGCGAACAGCACCACCACGCCGTCCGCGACCCAGTGCGCGCCCATGGTGTCTTCCGTGAACTCGAACGAGTAACCGCCCTTGTCCTCGGCCGGGAAGGCCAGGTACAGGACGGGCAGCGCCGCCACACCGACCGCCGCGAGCCCGGCGAGGCGACGCAGGCTCACGCCCCAGCGGAGTAGCGCGAACACGATCACGGACGTGACCGGCCCGGTTCGCAGCGCGAACAGCACCGCAGTAACGGCCCCCGCGGCGAGCGACAGACCGGCCGCCGCCGCGAGCGATGGCCGGATGAGCGGGCCCTCTCGGTCGAGGATTCGCGGCACTTCCGGCCGGATGCGACGCGCGCGCCGTAGCGAGAGCAACAACAGCGCGAGGACGACGGCGATCCCCAACGCCGAGACCGCATAGGAGGCATCCGCCGCGCGCTGCGGGCGATATCGGAACTCCGCCGCGACACATCCTGCACGTGCCCGCCAGCCGTTCGCGAAGCCATCGATCGGCACCGGCTCGCCGAGATCGACCTCGCGGCCGCGAGTGTCGCGACATTCAGCTCGCCACGTCTTCGAATAGCTCTCCGCTAGGACGAGCCAGCTGTCGTTCGGCATGTCGAGGCGTACACCGTCGCGCGTCCCGTCGTACCCCTCGCCCGGATCGGTCACCGCAGCGCCACGGCCCCGCGGCACGGGTCGTGGCGCACGGGACCGGAGGCGGAGATAGTCCGGCCGCATCACGGCGGCCGGCGGCGCGCTCAGGCTCACCCGCCCGGCCGGAAGTGCAAGGTCGCCGCAGCCTCGGATTGCGAGGGGCTCGCCTGCATCGAGATCGGCAAGCGTTCCCGTCACATGGGCCGGAGCCGCCTCGCCCGCGGCGGACGTGCGCAGCGCGCCGCAGTGCGTGCGGAGCGGGCCGCTGCGGAGGGGCGCCGGCGCCCGCAGCCCACGCACGTGAAGCTCGCCGATCGCTACGGCGGCCAACCCTTGCTCGCGCTGCGCCGCCTCCGTTGCCAGTACGTCGAGGCGAAGCTTCCGCGTGGCGACCGCCCGCGGCAGGGTGACCCGGCCACTTGCGGTGACGTCGCGTTCCACGTCGACGCCGGCTGCGCGTATCCGCACACGCGACGGCGTTGGGAACTCGGGCGGGCCCGGCTCCAGCTGGAGAGCGCGGACCTCGAAGCGCGATGGCGCCTTGATCGCGATCCACGGTCGCTCGCCGAAGCCCGCATCCCCCGCCCAGTAGGTCGTGCTGTCGCGGTCGAATGCCGACGACGCGCGCCGGCCCGGCATGGCTTCGAACCTGCTCGCGGATTCCATCTTCCAGCCAGCAGGTATGTCCGCCAGCCGGTCGATGAGCGCATCGCTTGCGTCGGGGCGCACCGACGCCCAGCCGCCTAGATCGAATCGGCGCGCCTCCGGCAGCTCGAGGGTTCGCTCGATGCCCGGCTCGGCGTCGCGGGCGTGTACGGGGTCGCCCTCGAGCGGTGCGCCGCGATCGGCGCCCGCACGGTACGGGAAGTCGGCGGTCGTACGCTCGAGCACGACGACGACGTCGTTGCGGTCGAGGTCGAACCCGCCGGCCTCTCGCCCGGCGATCACGGGTGTCCGCAGCCGCTCCTCGACCTTGAGCCCGGGAATTTCGACCTCCGCGAGCGCGTCGGCGCGCTCTGCACCGTCGTCCGAGCCGCCGCGCGCGTAGACACGCAGCTTCTGGAACTCACCGCCCGGAATCGGCAAGGTGTTCCAGCCCGGCCGAAGCGGATAGACATGCTCGCTTCGCCCGTCGACCGAGACGCCGGCCGCCCGCGTCCGGCCCTCTGCGTCCGCGTGCGGCAAAACGCGAATTGCCGCTGCGCGGTGCGGCCGCTCGAGTGCCAACTCCACGTACTGCTCGTCCTCTTGGAGGTTCTCGTCCGCGATCCACGACGTCTCCGGCCGGCCGTCGAAAGCTGCGTAGGGCCGGGTATCGGGGAACAGCTCGAGCCCGGCCGTGTGGGGCGCGCGCAGGTACCGCAGCCCCGGGTACTCGGCGACGGTTTGCGCATCGGCCCCGCGGTCGAAGATGTCGTAGAACGGCATCTGTGGCGACAGGTCGTCCGCCGTCGTGAGGGTGGGACCGCGGTTGGTCCGCAAGCGGCTCGGCGCGATCAGACGCCGGCGCGCGCTGTCGGTCAGCACGAGCGTGGCGCCACGCTCGAGTGACGCTCTCAAGTCCGCCGGCGTCAAGTCGCCCGCGTAGAGCAGCGCGTCCTGCGGGCGCAGCTCGCCGGCGGCTGCGAGCGCAACGACGCCGTCGGCGTCGCCGTCGAGCACCGTTTCGGTGCTCTTCGCGCGCACGACGCCGAGTGTGTTCTGCGGACCGTCGTAGGCGCGGATGTCGGGCAGCGTCCGCCGAGGGCCGGTGCGTCCCGCCGTCGGGCCGAACGCACGCTCGCCTCCCCACTGCGCACGTGCGCGCGCGAACCCACCGGACCGCGACAGTGCTTCGGCGATGTAGGCCGGCGCAGTCGTCCCGCTCTGAACCCCGCGGCTATCGGTCGGGACCAGGATCTCGCCAACGCCCGCCAGTGCCAGCAGCGGTCCGAGCTGGCCGGGCACCGTACGGTCCTGCTGAACGGCGTCGTCGATGCCCGCAAGCAGCTGGCTCGACCGCGGGTCCGCGTAGCGAACGACGTTGCGAACCACGACCGGCCTCTCGCTGATCGCCGGGCCGACCGAGTCGTTGGTCTCCCCCCAGCGATAGACGGCGAAGAGCTCTCCGGGGAGGATCGCGATTCGCTGGTCCGCCGGCGTCCGCTGCTCCGCGTCGGCGATCGCAGCCCGCCAGTACTGCGGAACCTCGTCGTAGGCGAGTTCGTCGTCGATCGCCCGCCCGGTGACGAGGGGGAGCCCGCACAACACGGCGATGGCGACGCCAATTGCCGCGGGTACCAGGCGCAGTCGCGGCCTGAAGATGTGTTGCAGCGCTCCGAGCGATGCAGCAGCCAGGCACGCGAACGACAGAGCGAGAAGCGGCGTCGCCTTGTACGTCGTACGCAGCACCCGCAGCAGTTCGACTTGGTCGTACAGGCCATACAGCGCCCGCCGAACCGGCGCGCCCTCCGGAAACCCCGCATACATGGCGAGCAGGCCAACGACCGCGAGCAGCGCGAAGAACGGGATGTACGGCTGACGCCACGTCGTGCGGAAGCCGGCGATCGCCACCAGAGGTAGCGCGAACGTCCCCATCACGACCGCCGGGTTGAACAGGTAGGTCGCGGCCACGTCCATGCTCGGCTCGACCTGGCCGAATCCGGTTCCGAGGTACAGCACCCAGAACCCGAGTTCGCGCAGCGACTCCGACATGCTCGTGGTTGCCCAGATCGTGCCAGGCGCTTCCGTGAAGCTGAGGAAGGCCGAGCCGTACAGCCCTTGGATGACGACCGGCACGACCCACCAGAGAGAGACGACCGCCGCGCACGCGACCGCCCTTAAGGCGAATCCCACCGCTGCGCGCCCCGACGCTCGCAGGACCAGGACTTCGTAGACCAGCAGGAGGCATGGGCCAAGGAGCACCCATGCGAGGACGGCAGCGTTGACGCCGCCGCCGGTCGCGACCGTGATGAGCGCCGCCGCGGCAGGCCAGCGCCAGCGCCCCGGCTCGCGTATGCCGGCATGCGCCGCGACGACGAGCCATGGGAGGGCCGCGTAGCCGAGCAGCGTGAAGCTGCCGCGACTCACGTAGATCACGACGTACGGGCTCAGCATGTAGAAGAGCGCCGCAGCGACATGCGGCAGACCACGGTCGCGCGAGTACAGCCGGTCCATGACGACGACCACGCCCCATCCGGCGATCGCGATCAGCAGGCCGAGCCACAGCCGCTGGGCCACCCACATCGGCACGCCCAGCCAGTCGCTGAGCGCGAACCAGGGCGCCATCGGAAACAGATAGCCGACGAACTGCCCGCTCTGGACATGGCCGAGGTCGCCTGTCGAGCTCCACACATTCGCAACCCGGTCGAGGAACAGCCCAGGATCGACCGAAAGCTCGATACGGGTGTCGAAGTACGCCTTTCCCGGCCGCTGAAGGAACGCGAGCGCAAATCCCAATAGCGCGACCCCCGCGGGCAGGAGCACGTGACTTCGGCGGCGGGAGGTCATCGGCGCGACGCTATCTTGCGGGCTCGTGACAGCCGTCCTTCCCCGGCACCATTGGCTGCACGCCGGGGCGGCGCTCCTACTACTCGCGAGCCCGACTCTTCTCGCCTTTCACGACGGCGGGTTCTTCGCCGAAGCGACGCTGGTAGCGGGGCTCGTCGCGTGGGCATCCGTTGCGGTACTCGCGCTCTCCGGATCGCCGCTTCCAGCCGCACGAATCGTATGGGCCTGTGTGGCCGCCCTGGCCGCATTGACGGCGTGGACCGCCGCCTCGATCGCATGGTCGCCGCTGAAGGACCAAGCCCTCCGCGACGCGGAGCGCGGCTCCCTCTACCTTGCGCTTCTCGTGGGGGGCCTACTCGTCCTCCGCGACCGCCGGCTGCTGCGATTCGTGGAGCCCGCGCTCGCCCTGGGCGCGACGGTGGTCGCGTGCTACGCGCTATCGACGCGGCTGCTGCCGGACCTGGTCGAGACCGCCACTGCACCTGCCGCCGGCGCACGGCTCTGGCAGCCGCTTACGTACTGGAACGCCCTCGGCCTTTTGATGACGTACGGCGTCCTGCTCGTCATCCGGATCGCAGGTGACCGGAGCTGGCCGCTCGCGATGCGTGCTGCTGCATCGGGCGCCGGTCCGGTCCTGTTGCTCGCCCTCTACCTCACCCTCTCTCGTGGGGCGACCGCCGCGATCGCGGTGGGCGGCGTAGCGCTCTTCGTCGCCGCGCGACGGCGGGCGATCGTCGACGCAGCCGTCGTCGTCGCGGTCTGCGGCGGCGCACTGATCGCCGCCGCGTCGCGCTTCAACGCTGTGGACTCGCTCGACGGCGATGCCTCAGACCTGAGCCGCCAGGGCCTGGTCGTTCTCGTCTTGCTGCTCGCGGCCGCAACGGTGTCGGCGTTCGGAGCTGTGGCAATGGCGCGGCTCGCGGACGGCGAGACATGGACCGGTTGGCTCGCGCGACGGCGACCCGTCGCGATAGCGAGCGCAGCGCTCGTAATTGGCCTCACGGTCCTGATTGCCTTCGGCCCAGGACCGAACACGGACAGCGAGCCCGTGGGCGCGGGCAACGCGGGACCCGGTCGCCTTCGCACGCTCGACAGCGATCGGTATGCGTACTGGCGCGTCGCCGTCGACGAGCTGACCGATCAACCGCTGCGGGGCCTCGGTAGCGGCGCCTTCGCGACGGTGTGGCGCCAGGAACGCGACCGCAACGTGCGTGCTCAGGACGTGCATTCGCTCTACCTCGAAACCGCACTCGAGCTTGGCCTGGTTGGCCTGCTCCTCCTGCTCGCGTTCATCGCAACGGCAGGCGTGCTGGCGGTGCGGTACGCGGGCGCCTACCCCGGCCTTGCGGCAGTCGCTGCAACCTGGACGGTGCACGCAGCGTGGGATTGGGACTGGCAGATGCCGGCCGTGACGGCTCCGGTTGTGATTGCCGTCGCGGCGTTCGGAGCGGTGCACGAGGAAACCGTGCGCCACTCCTAGGCTTTGGCGATGGACATCGAAGGCTGGCTGACCGACGCGCAGGCGAAGGTCCTCTCAGACAGGGCCCGCGAGCTGGAGGCGCCCGATCAGATAGTCGAGATTGGGAGCTACCGGGGCCGGTCCGCCGTGGTGTTTGCGTCGTCGGCAGCGGAGGGTGTGCCGATCGTCGCCATCGATCCGCACGCAGGAAACGACCGCGGGCCGCAAGAGATCCACGGGAGTGCCGCCGAGGGCGAGCGCGACCACGAGGTCTTCATGCGCAATCTGGAGCGGGCGGGGGTGCGCGAGCGGGTTGCGGCGGACGTCGAAGCCGGCGGCGGTCAGCGTGGCCGCAATCTGGTCGTAGGCGTCCCGAAGCGCGTACGGCGACGACGTCCCGAGCATCTCGTCGGCCATGGCGGGGTCGCCCACGAGCAGGGTGAACCGGTCGCCCTCCCGGCCGACGAGGGTGATGAACATGTCGATGTGGAAGATCGGCTGGAAGGCCCCGACACCCTCCGAGGGCAGATCGAGGAAGAACTGCTCGCCT
>Ga0126308_10000346_pt1 | contig 14613 bp, 18 predicted proteins | sample Plot55_FD_92533 | JGI IMG/M metagenome (GOLD analysis project Ga0126308, IMG submission 92533) | Serpentine soil microbial communities from UC McLaughlin Reserve, CA, USA - Plot55 | ecosystem: Environmental > Terrestrial > Soil > Grasslands | place: USA: UC McLaughlin Reserve, Lake County... | reverse complement strand
CCCGCCCGGATCAAGTGCGCCGCGGCCGAGAGCCCGTACGGGCCCGCGCCAACGACGACAACCGAGCAGCGCAGGATATCGGAGCTCACTCTAACACTCCTCTCCGCCCCACAGTAGCCTTATATATGATCATCTCCAATATGATCATCTCCAACATTTTCCCTCCTGTAAGAGACCGATACCGAGATCGTTACTAATCTGGGAGCCAGTTGCACCACTGGCTCCCTTCGCCCCAGTGAGTGTGTCCATACTGCAGGGTGAATTTTTGGCCTCTACCTATTCTCACGTTTAGTAGAAACACGATATAGTGAGACGAATCGGTAGGCATCAGCCATGTGGCACATTTTGTTATGAGCGGGGACCGTTACGCACTTCGAAGGGCTAGCTACTGGGCCATATTGTAGAGTGGTATCAAAGTATGTATCGGCTATTGAGTTTCCTATGGCGCGAATAGTGCAGTACTCCTCTACAGCGCTTTGCAGTGATATTGACCCATACTGTATGGGTTAGGAGTATAGATGCTTATTTTAGAGGATCCATGCGGGACGATAGTGGGTCCCGGCAAGTTCGGCATGCCAAAGAACAAGCTGACTGGTCAATTTCATTGCAAGCAGCTGTAGGAATCAAGCATTAGTTTCGACCTGCTGCAACTGTTTCGTAAATCCTCCTGAGCATCTGGTAATTCCGCTCGGCTGTGTACTTAGCCTCGAACTCGGTTCGCGCCTCCCTACGCATGCGGGCGAGCTCGAGCGGGTGCCTTAAAATCCACTCTACCCGCGCAGCAAGATCCTTTGGATCGCCAGGGTTGAAGTGGAGGCCAGTGCGGTGGTGATCTACCAACTCCGCGATTGCTCCAATCCTGGAAGCAACTACCGGGGTACCCTTAGCAAAGGCCTCGATTGATACCCGACCAAATGTTTCGTACAACTCCGAAGGGAACACCAAGAAATGAGCCCCCCCCATTAGTCTATAGACCTCCTCCAAAGGCTGCTGCCCCAACCACTCGACTCCCGAAACCCGCCGCGCAACCTCAGTCACTCGAGGAGTTAGGGGGCCATCTCCCACTATTTTTAGGCAGAGTTCTCCTCCGATATACTCCCAAGCTGAGAGCAGCGTGTCTACGCCCTTTTCTGGAGATAGGCGCCCTACAAAGAGGGCATACCCCCCACGCCCCTCACCCAAGCCAGGGTCGGGACCTACGAAGTGAGGTTTGACCTTAACCTTCTGCGCAGGAAGGCCGCCTTGAATAAACTTCTGGCGCGCAAAATTTGTGAGAACAATATATGTATCCACCATCTTGGTCCAAGTTTGCAAGGCGCGGTGAGTAGTGAGCATTGCCGCTACTGTCCCACTTGCTGCTCGACTACCGCGGTAACAAGAATGAAGCACGCCGGGCCAGGGCGGAGTCTTGCCAAGGCAGTCCTCACACACGTGCCCGTCGCGGAAGAAATAGGCGTTAGTGCAGAAGAGACGATAATTATGCAGGGTCTGGACTACTGGCACCCCTTCGGTTTTAGCTGCGTAATAGGCCGCTGGGGAAATAAGAGGAAAGGTGTTGTGGAAGTGAACCACTTGCGGTTTCTCAGTACGCACAAGCTCACGCAACTCCCGGTAGGCTCTACTGCTCCAGATCGTGTCGCGGACCAGACTTAGGGAGCCGATGTCCTTTATCCGGTCATTGTGGTCAACATAGCGCAATACGCGGTGGCCCCGGTCTTCCAAGAGGCCGCTCTCAGCGGCGAAGGCCTCGTCCTCACCGCCGGGCTGCTGGTAGTATTCGTGAACTAGAAGAACCGTTCTGATTAGTTCCAATTCCCCCTCCCTGCGTCTTAGGAGATACCATAAGAGTTATCTCCGGAATAAGTGACAGCAATATCCAGAAGGTAAAACTCGTCGGTGAAGCAATAACCATCTCCTCTGAGGTCGTTCCTAGAATAAGAGAGGTAAGAAAGAGGCTTACAACAGCAAATACTTTGGGGTTTACGCCGTGTAAGAGGAACAGCTTCACGACCAGAAACATCTCGGCTACCAACAGTATGGCGAATATCGAAAAGCTTAGGATTCCCCCCCCAGAGAATATTTCTATGTATGCGCTGTGGGAGGTTCCAAGCAATTCATTATAAGCGGTTGTTGTGGCCCTGTTTGCGAAGAATCCGAGCCCGAGCAAGGGCGACTCTTCTAGAGTCTCCGACATAGTGTATTGCCACAAGGGTGTTCTATCGCTTAGCGTACTAACACTCTTTTCATCCCGAACTGCCCCCTCAAAGATTGTCGAAGTCCATCCGAACCACACTACCACAGGGATTAATACCAATAGAATGTACAGAAAAGAACGTAGAGATATACTTGCTGGAGGCCTGACAAAAGCAAGCAGCACGAATACCAGCATAGCGATAAAAGCGGTCCGCGACTCAGACATAACCAAGAGAGTAAATAGGAGAGCAACCACAAGTAAATAAGGAGTAGCTCGGGCTAGGGCTCTGGTGCGCATGCTTATCATAGGATAGCTCAAAAGGAGTATAAGACCCATGACTGTGACGTATCCTGTGGTACTAATCGCGTCTCCTCTCAAGCGAGTACCCTCGCGCCCGACAAACACCAAGTCTGGTGCAATGATCGCCGATACTGCTATTGCTAAGCTCATTACTATGTATCCTGCAAGTAGATGCCTTAGTGTGGAGTCAACACCGAACCGTCGTACCCAGAAGAACCCGAAAAGTACCGCTATCAGGACCTGGGAGACCCTGTAGAACGTGAGCAAGGGAGCCGCAGAAGCCAGAGTCGAAAGATAGAGGCAAATTATTAGCATAAAAGCGAGTATGTGTAGAGGCCCAAAGCGAGGGATTGACTTGCCTTTTAGCAGATGACCGCCAAGGTTTAGAAATAACCAGAGGGCAGCGAGCCCCCACACAGTCGCACTAAGAAGTACAGACCAATCAGCGTCTCCTGATAGGGAAGCCAAAGGATCCCTTACCCTAAGCCTAGGGGGACCGCTTAAGAGGGCAATAAACAAGATCGTTTCGTAAAGGCGGGGCTTAGAGAGCTGGTAGCTTATCAAATACCTAAATCCTCTCGGCTTATATCCATACTAACCATCAAAGCACTTTATCCTGGAGCAACGAGCGAGCCTCTATACAATCCCCGTGCTCGCGAGCCTGGCTAGCAACAATAATCACAAACATCAGCGGCACGAGACTCTTAGGGGCAAGGGTTGACTGTAAATCACAAAGTCCATACTTTCATATAAAGCGCAGCGATACAGGAACCTGTTAGAGGCAGAAAGTAGGACCTTCAACTGGCGCATACCAAACCCTCCCAGATCGACTGCCACCATCGCAGCTGGTACAACTCGTTCTTACCAACGGACGGCGGCCAGTCCTCCGTAATCTTCCTGTAGGCATCGTAGGCGGCAAGGCAAACCAAAGCTCGAGCCTCCGCGCTGCTCAACGCAAGTTGTGGCTGCCGAGCCAAGTACTCGGCCGCGTACTCTGCAGCTCTAAATGGAGTCCAGCGATAAATAGCCAACGAAATTTGAAGAATGTAGTAAGCAAGGTCCAGGTACGGGAACCCTTCCAAGGTACCACGCTCCCAGTCGATTGCTGCCAAGCTACCATCCGAACTTCGGAGCAGATTCCAAGGGACAAAGTCCCCGTGATGGATCACAACCGGCCAATCTTTCCCTGACAGGGTCTCGAACCAGTGATCAAGCTCGTGCTCGCTTCTTTCTCGGATACGCCGTACCCACGGATGCTCCGCTATCGTTACGGGAGGAGAAACGACAAGAGACATCAAAAAGGCGTGCAAGCCTACATCGGGTGGGAAAGTCGCTGGTAAGTGTTTCCCTGAAAGGGGTGTGACCAACAAAGCCTCTCCGTTATCTAACGCCCCATATTTAAGCGGTTTTGGTGAAGCAGTTCCTTCAGGGAGGCTAGAAAGCATCCGATGCTCCTGTCGAAGCCTCTTGCGTGCTGCTTCTTTCTCTGCGTACTTAAGGTAGCCCAGAACTGTGTCATTTTCACCCCGCAACTGCACCGTGCTCTGCTGAGCCGTACGAAGAGGGTGGCTATCTAGAACCGCCCCACAGACGGCGCTGGGTAATACGTCTCGGATAAATTCTCCTAATGGCCAGTCGCTCGTACGTACTGTACGTACGGCCGCTAACCTCATAGAGGCTCGGATCCTAACTAGGAAGCGGTAAAGCTGGGCCCGGTGGCGAAAAGCGGGGTAGAGTGAACTCTCTTCCCAGCGCTGAAAGAAAGAAGTCCGCGCGGGCAGGTAGAGGCGTGGGTTACGCCAGTTGGGAAGCGCCAGTACGTGTGCGCCGGGAGGGAAGAATAACTTCCAGTCCACCGTCATTTTCTTGACCTTAACGCTAATCTACGAGCGGTAGATCTAACCACATAGCTCAGGATAACTTTCTCTACCTCGGCTACGGCAAAGCTTAGTGGCTTCGTAGCGTTTAGCACGTACCCCTCGGGCAGACCACGCAAGAGCTTCAAGTATGCTGCCCGCTGCCTGGCGGTCTCCTTGAGGAGCACTTCCTGCTTACGAACCTGGAGCACCTCCGGCGGAGCATCGAGGAGATGACCTAGGTCAGGGCGCGGAATAAACCAGCACGTCACAATTTGGTTACCCACGAGGGTCCTCCGTAACGATAGCGCTTGGAGTCTCGACCAGGAAATTGTAATAGTCACGATCGAAAAGTATAAGATGCCCTTTACCTCGAAGGTGAACCAGGCGACGCCAGTAGCCCAGCGTCCAGCTCCAAAAGAGGAATACTATCTTGAGTAAAGAAGCCAACCCATGTCGAGGAGGCTTGCCGTGAGAATCGATTGCCAGACCATAGACATTCTTCTTGGAAGCGTGTAGGAATCGCGGACGCCAGTGATAGACACTTGGAGCAAAGTGCCACAGCTCAACCTCAAAGTCTTTTAGAGAGAGGTACTCTGTGTACCTCGCGACGGCTTGGTTAACCCCGTTCGCGCTTACCGGTTTATAGTTGCCTACCTGTGCTACACGCATCAGGTATGCTTCCTTCCGCTTTCGATGCTTGTCGTGTTGAGGCCAGAGAAAAGATATGCCATTACGCCTGCGGTAGCAGCTGTGTAAGCCACAAGCCCCACAGCCGCGCCAACAACTCCCCAAGCGAACATCAATGTTACCCCTAGCGTCAGTGCAAGTATACTAGAGAACGCATAAGCCCAAAATACCTGGTCGGGTCGCTCGACGGCTCGCAGGGCCGCGCCTAGAACACTTCCTACCCCAACAGCTAAAGGTGCCAACCCTAGAACCCAGAGCAACTGAGCATCTTCTCCGTACTGGCCTCCGTAGAGCCAAGCTATTAGCGAATTATGAAACAGACCAACGAACAGCCAGTACAGGACTGATCCAAAAACGAAAAGCACCATACTATAGCGTACGAGAGTACCAAATCCTGCCTCTCCTCTAGCCCGTGTGAGGCTGGGTATTAAGAGAGTGGATAAAGCTGCGATAGCCATATTCGCTGGCAATACACAGTTCCATAGGGCTCTCAGGGAGGCACTAGCCTCGAGCCCTCCCCAGAGAGGTAGGAGTAGAAAGTAAATGTTTCCAGGAGCCCAGGTAAGTGCTTGGGTTGCTACGGACCAACGCCCATATCTCCAATGATCTATTAGGGCGTTGTACGGCAACTTACCACGCCGAAAGGAAGGAGGTCGCTTTACATGAAGACGCACAGCCAGCCAGAGGCTCACTACCAGGCTACTGAAACCCATGACGCAGAGCGCTGAAGCTGCGGTTAGCCACTCCAGCAGATATAAAGCGTACGCTCCTGCCAGCAACAAGATCATGTACAGTGCGCCCCCCGAAGCAGCCAAGTGAGGCTCAAGGCGAATGTAACACGCCCGACGCATCAACCAGAGAAGCAAGATAAAGGGTCCAGCGAGCGTCAGAGCCAATAGCACCATAGAAAGCGCGCTCGAGCCCGCCAGTACAAACCCTAGGCTAGCGAGCAGAAGAAGAAGTCCGCTTAGAACAGAGAAGCCCAGGTGCCCTCCCAGGAGGGTCCCCAGATACTCAGAGAGACGGTCCTTGTATCTGGCCGAGCCAAAGACTAGCATTGGCTCGGTAAGCAGTCCGGTGTGGATGGTCCCCACGAGCAAATAGACTGCAAACATCGCAGCGAAGGCTCCATAATCCTGGGGCGAGAGCCAGCGAGCCAGAAGTATGTTGAGAACAAAGTTAGAGCTAGCGAACAAACCCTGATCAGCAACAGCCCAGAAACCTTTTCCTAGCCAACGTATAGGTGGTTGGTCTCGATAAGTACCCGGGCTATTGCGGCCCGTAGCGATATGTAGGAGCCTTCGCAGCCGACCACGTATGCCGCTATTCGCTTGCACCGCTCGTCCTAGCTCTTTGGTCACAGGGAATCAGGTTTCGATGCGCTTGAATGTAGAGCCTCGTACTTCACCTGCTCGGGAAGCTTGCCTGGGTCATAGCTACTGTAAGACTCAGGAAGCGGTATGGTCCTTAGTAATAGGAATACGCACTAGATTTCCCAACGTTGTTCGTAACCGTACCGAGAACATTGGCTCCGACGTCTGTCAGCCGGCGCATGGCCTGCCGTACAGCTTCTTTAGTGGTTTTCTGCGCGTCCAACGTCAACAGAATGCCGTCCGATTGAGTACCAATGATGGCCGGGTCTGAAACCAATCCGATGGGCGGCGAGTCGAGGAGCACGTAATCGAACTCTTCCCGAAACTTAGCGAGTAACTCCGAAAGCGGCCGAGAGCTCAAAACCTCGCTCGGGTCGGGGGGAAGGGCACCTGCAGTAAGCACCTTCAGGTCTAAACCCGACACTGGCTCACGATATACCTCTGGCAGACTGCTTTCTGCCACAATACAGTCTACTAATCCTCGTATGGTGTCCAGGCCAAAAATCTTGTGTAGGGTAGGTCTTCGAAAGTCGCAATCCACTGTTAGTGTACGCTTGCCCGCCTGCGCGAGCACGACTCCTAGATTGGCGCAGACAGTACTCTTACCTTCAGCAGAGCCGGGACTGGTTACCAGGACCATTTTCAAGGGCGTATTCTCCGCCCCGTAGATAAGGCTGGTGCGCAGGGTACGGTAGGCCTCCGCCGCCTCGCCAGTCGGGTCTAAGATAGTGATCAGGCTTTCTGAGAAGGCGGAGAGGTTGCCACCGCCCGTTTCTCTCTCGGCCTGGACCGGACTCTTGGAATGGATTGCCTCAGGCAATGTGCCTCTTTCTCCTATAGATCGGTGTCACGGTGCCAGGGAGCGGTCGCCGGGAGGATTTTCGTTTCACGTTCTTGTGAACCTTGAAAGTTGGGATGGCCGCTAAGTTGGGCGTCCCCGAGACTTCCTCTATTTCCTGTGCTGACCTCCAGCTGTTGTCCAGGAAGGACAACACGAATACTAGGCCAAAGCCAAGTATCAGGCCCAGTATCAAGGCCAAAAATACGTTGCGCTTTAGGTCCGGGCTCACCGGATTATTTGGTAGGGTCGCTTTCTCCCAAACAGTGGCGGTAATAGTGTCGTCGCCACCGGGAGCGATCTCAGGGGCTCGCTCTGAAAGAACTTCTCCAGCGGTATTGGAGACTAGCTGAGCCCTCTCAGGATCAGGATCCCTATACGAAACATCAATAAGCAAACTCTTTGGGGCCGCCTCGGCGCTCAAGTTTCCTACAGTAGACTCCGCCACGCCTAACCTCTGGGCAACCTCATCTGCAATCGGGCGGGTATTAATTGCCGCTACGATGGTCTCTGAGAGGTTTTGCAGGCCCTCAATGTCATTATTAAGTGAGCTAGCTTGGGGATTAGATGCGCCCCCTTGAGAATTATCCTGCCCCATCAATATTGTGGTGGAAGCCTCGTACATCGGCGTCTGCATCACGCTGTACCCTGCGGCTAACCCGACGCATGTGATCACCACCAGCACCATCACCCATAGTCTGCTCTTAACCACTTGGAGGATGTCCCTCAGGGAGAGAACTTGTTCGGCTTCGTACTTTCTTCTGAACTCCTCGTACGTACTGCCGACAGACGTGGCATCTGTACTCATTCTGGAGTTCTCCTGAGTAGCATCAGTCCTTCTACCATCGAGACGGAAGTCATAAAGTTAGCTTCTCTCCCCTCATTTTGCAGGTCCCATAGTATCGAATTTATCTTTCTTAGGTTCTTCAAAGCTCCGCCTGCATATCTCAACAGCCTCAAGCTGGCCACGCACACTCTATCAGCAGATATTGTAGGACGAGACGAAGCCCTAGGCATCTGCCATGTGGCACAGTTTTTAGTATGGGCGGGGACCGTTATGCACCTCGAAGGGCTGGCTACTGGGCCGTATTCTGGGTCGGTATAAGAATAATAAAGGGAAGAGAGACGCCAGCAGCTGATGACCTAGTCCTTCAAGAGCGGTGCCGTCCCATAGGTAGTGTCCGCCTGAGTGTGTAAGAGGGAGTCGTTGACGAGGACGGCTATCATGTGGTTCCTAAGCGAAGTGTGTTAGCGAGCTGCATAGGAGATCCCCGATGACGGCTGAGCTGAGGGTAGGGCTTTCAGAGTCGTTGCATGAGGTACAGTTGGAGGACGACGCAAGCTTTCTCAGGGAAGGCGCGCGTCTTGAGCCAGGCCCTGATGGAATGAAGTCGAGCAGCAGCAACTCGGCGCCGGCTGCCAGAGCGCACCGAGGGGCGCAGTGGCCATCGCAACGGCTGCCGAGAGGGGACCTAGGATACACGGGGCGGAACGTAAACCCCAAGGTGCCCAGGTTATAATCAAGCTACTTCCCCCCGCTTTTGGAGCCCGGAAGGCGTGCTGAGAGGGCGCTCGGCGGTGGTGCAGGAGGCTTACGTCCACGGTGTCTCTACCTGCAAAGTTGACGATCTGGCGAAGGCACTTGGGTGGAGGGTATCGGCAAAAGCCGGGTCTCCGAGCTGTGCGAGGGGTAGAGGAGGAGGTCAAGCGCTTCCGCAACCGGCCGCTGGAAGACTCTTACCTATATCTCTGGAACGACGCCACTTAATTATAGGCTCGTCAGAACCGTTGGGCGGCCTCACAGCGATATTCATAGTTATTGGGCCGGTAGACGGTGGGAGGCTTTAATTATCCTCTCTTAGAGGTGCCTATGTAATCCCCTTCTGGTATGCATATACCAGAATAGTTTGGTAAGCATGTCCTCGCGATAATCTTGCGCTAGTTAGGTTGTTCTCATCTCGAAATTGGGTAGCGACCTGATAACCGAAACCGTTTTCCTCTAATTGACTCAAAAATTCGCTGAACTTGTCATTATTCTCGTCGATGTGGTGATCGTATTCCGCGATTATCTGGTCGACATTGCTAATAACTCCGGAAGATACCAAATCCTGGAGCACAGCGGCTTCTGCTCCCTCCACATCGAGTTTCAGTAAGTCAACTCTTCCATCAATAAATGTCGATAGCCTGACTTGCTGGACTACCGTTCTCTTCTTCGGCATTAAATTTCTGTTCGTGCTCGAGTTCAGCGATCCTGACCATTCAGGATCGACGAAGAAGTCAACCGTTGAGTCTTCCATGCCTACGGCGGCTCTATGCACTTGCACTCCGGAGAGGCCGTTGGAAGCGATATTCCTTTTGAGTAACGCATAAGCTTGTTCATCTGGTTCGAAACCAATAACACTTGCTTCGGGATAAAGGGCCTTAAAGAATAATATTGACATCCCGATATTGCTCCCGCAGTCAACGATTAACGGGTCTGCTCGTTCCGAGCGGAATAAATACTCGTGGTCGCGAAAAATCTGTTCAAATAAGAACATCAGCGTCGAGAGGTTGAATGCTGCCTCCTCGAAATCGAGAATGCGAGACTGCACAACGCTGCCCTCTTTAAGTACAAGTTCTCGCCGTAGATTTCGAAGTCGTTGTGCGATTAGAAGGATCTCGGTTTTCAACACTCTGCTTTTTAGCGAAGCGGGTAACGGCGATTGTGATAAGAATTGCACCATGCGCGTCGCTCTATCCGCATTCTTTACAGTGCGGTTAAGGAGATTACTCAACACAGATTCCCTCCTCCCTAGCTTGAACAGGATTGGACATTCGCAAGCTTTTCAGAAGCCTGTGCTCTTTGAAGGAGCAAAAATACTGCTCATTTCAGGCCACTGTCTTTCTCTGGCTTATATCCTGTGCTCTGCACAACTCGGCGAAGCGCCCATCTCTTCTTTGAATGAGTGAGTTCCATTCTCCGGATTCAATTAAACGCCCGCGTTCCAGCACGTGTATGACGTCCGCCCCGCGGATAGTCGACAGCCGGTGGGTGATGATCAAAATAGTCTTATGGCCGTGGAGCTCTTCTATAGCATTCTGGATACGTCTTTCGTTTTCAGAATCTAGGGCGCTCGTCGACTCGTCCAGTATCAACAGCGACGGTTCGCGCAACAGCGCTCGGGCCAGGGCCAAGCGCTGCCTCTCGCCGCCGGACAACCGCACGCCGCGGTCGCCCAGCACCGTTTCCAACCCGTCAGGGAGTTTGGAGACGAACTCCTCGGCGGCCGCTGATTTCAGTGCTCGGTTAATCTCCTCATCGCCTGCCTCGGGACAAGCCCAAAGCAGGTTGGCCCTTACAGTGTCATTAAACAGGAAGGTCTCTTGGGCCACATACCCGATCTGATGCCGCCAAGAGGCTACGCGGTCGGCACCCAACGGTGCTCCGTCCACCAATACCTGTCCTTGGTGCGGTATGATCAGCCCCATGACCAGATCGGCTACCGTACTCTTGCCGGCGCCGGACGGCCCGACGATAGCTGTAGTCTTCCCAGCCTCGATCTTGAGGTTTAGGTTGTAAATCGCCTGGGCCTCCCCTTCCCCACCGTAGGCGAACGAAACTTCCTTCAACCAGACGTCCTCCCGCAGCTCGACCTTCTCTGACGGTTCGGCCTTGGGTTCGGCGGACGCTTCGCAGCGTCTTTGCAACTCTTTCACCCCGGCGAATGCAGGCAGCGCGTTCAGACACTGCTGGTAGCTCTGCTGAATGCTGTTGAAGAGCGGTATTGTACGGTTGAACACGAAAAGCAGCAAGAGCAGCCCCGCGGCTGGAATTCCCAAGACCTCGAACGAGAGGTAAAGGACGATGCTTAGCAGCACCGCCGAGCCTACTGTGAACCAAAATGACGTATCAGCGTAGTTGCGAGACATGTTTAAGTACATCTGCGCTACCCTATCCGCTAACCTCGAGAAGATGGCGGCGCTGCGTTCCTCCACACCATAGCTTTTGGTCGTTTTCATGCTATCGAGATGTTGGATCGCGACAGAGTACAATCCGTTGGTTGCCAGCGAAATGTCTTCACCAGTCCAGCGAGCCGCCTGCCTTTTCTTACGGAGCAGCAGCAACAAAACCATGCCGCCAACGAAGACCATGGTGGTCATCGACAAAGACAGCCGTAGCGCCAGCAGGACGTAGACCGCTGCCAGTATAGCGTTGGTAACTAGTTGCAGAAAGTAAGCTGTCGCGGCTCCGACCCGCTGAAGCTCGGTGGTCAGCGCATGGGTAAGATCGGAGGACCGAATCCGGGAAAAGGTGAGCCAGTCGGTATTAGCAATCGCCCGGTACAGTCGCTGACGTAGAGAAGCCACGAAATCCTGCTCGAGTTTATAGTTGTAAATTGTCTGCCAACGAGTTATCAGCGCCAGCAGAGTGGTGAAGAGTACGAAAGCGGCGAGCACCGTGATCAAGGTTGGATGCAACCCCGTGAGCGCGAACGCGGACGAGACGAGTTCGGCGAGCCAACCTATGGAACCCTGTTGGACGTCCAATCCGACCAGCTGCATCAGAGGCACCAGCAATAATAGCTGAGCACCCTGGGTCACGGTCAGACAGAGCATCAACACCGCGGCCAGGGCCACCTTCCACCGCATGACCCTGAGCAGGGTCCTCATATATTCCCGGAAGGTGCCGCCGTTTGCCCACGACGCGCCGAGAACCCTAGCGAGCGTCTTCCTAATCATAAACGCGCATCAACAATCTCTGTCCGTATCTTCCAGCCAGCCGTATCGGCCGGAGTACGTAGTACAAAGGGAAAAGAGACACCGGCAGCGGCCGAAGCGCCCAGTCCTTCAGGATCGGGGCCGTCGCCTGGTGGATACAGTAGCGAATTTTGTCTCGCGAGCGTTCCATCATCCGTAGATGTAACGGGTGAAAGTGAGATTCTTCTCCAAAGACTTCCTGCGAGTCTTCGGTTTCTCGGAAAAGTCGTTCGCGCATCTGTCCGGCGAGCGACTTTACCGTCGCTTCACCCCACATCCTCTCCGAGACCCACTCCGGAAGGTCGGCTCCCGAGACATCGCTCGCCAAGAGAAGACCAAGAAGGAGCATCCGCTCACTCCCCGACATACTGGCCCGTCTCATAAGCAGTTCCCAATCTATCCCTTCGTAAGCGCGGATGAGTTCGGCAACGTCGCGGATCCATCCCAGCCGCCCCCAGAAGTGTGCGGCCCCGTGTACGCAGAGGATAAAGAGCAAATCCTCCGGCGAGAAGGTCGTTATAGTGTCGCCCATAAGAGAACCCCGTTCGGAGCGATCCCACAAGCGCTCGGTCTCGAGCGAGAAAGAGAAGGGCCTCGGCGCGACTTCCCAGTGAAGCTCTACCACGCTCCCCTTGCCTTCGTTCTTGAAGGTATACTCGCGTTCATACCGAAGAAAGGCCGCTTCTTGCGCAAGAGTTAACCTGTACTGCGGCCGATATTCCAGAGCGAGCAGCGCCTCTCTAGCTTTCGGGACATCCTGCTTGTGAACCAGGATGTCCAGATCGCCGAACTGCCGAAGCGCAAGGTTCTCATAGACGGCGGCAGCCAGAACCGGTCCTTTGTAGGGGATAGCAAGGATGCCACGGGCCTCGAACTCACGCAGGATCTTGAGCAATTCTCCGGTTAGAAAAAGGTTGTGCAGGTGATTGCTGCGAAAGCGATCCCGAAGCTCGTTCAGGACGGTCTCTGGGACCGCTTCCGGGCAGGTAGCGTCGAGGTTCCAGAACAACTGTGGCATCACCCCATGTTCATATGCTGCCAGGAGCAGATAATGCCAGTCTATCTCCTCCCTGAGCAGCGCCCTGATCTGCTCGGTCCTTGCCGGAGGTCCATGGACTTGCGCACAGCAGAGGAGCAACTCGGTTTCTGGACTAGGGCTTACCGCCGAGGTGCCACTGGGGCTATGCTCTATCTTGCGCACTCTGTTTTATCCAACGCCCCAACAAGCCGGGCGATACCGTCCACGACCGCTGGAAGCGTTTCGAAACCGGGCTGAAAGCAGACTTTAAAGACCGGCACCCGGCCGGCTAGGTCCAGGTAGTTGCGCATCATGCTTCGCTTTCGCTCCACGTTGTGGAGGCTGAAGCAGTAGGCGTGGGTAAGTACGTCGAGAAAGGCTTGAGACGACGAAAGCTTGCGAATTCGCACCGCCGTCTCACCGCCATCACGTGTCCGATCGAGCACGAGCAGGGCCGCCAGCGGTGCGGACTTCGCTTCGACCTGATCTTTTACTCCGTCCCGATCCTGATCGAGGCGAGGCGCTTTGGGATCATAGTCGAAGAATCTCGCCGCCTCAGGGCGTAGACGTATACTGAACGGCAGCGCGGTGGCCTTGACACCTTCTGGATCCGACGTATCGAAACCAACAGCGTCATCGGCCCAGAGCGGCCAACCCTGTCGGCTCAAAGCAAAGGCTGTAGTCGATTTGCCGGTTCCCGAGACCGCACATAGCGCAACCGCACCGTAGGGGGTTAGTACGGCGCTGGCGTGCAGCATCTCCCAGCCACGCACCTGTAGCACCATCGGCAGGATGTTCCGACGGTACGCGTCCAGGATCAAGTTCTCCCGTATGGGAGGATGAGGGATCGCCGTTACTCCGTCAACATCTTCACTAAAGCAGAAACTTGCCAACTCCGGGAGGTGCATCCAGTGTGCCCCATCAACGTTGTGTCCGTAGGCGCAAACCGATCCATCGTTCTCGCGCCACACCTGCACCTGGGGGTCGGCGATGTCTGGGAGCGATTGGATCGCCGCGTCCGCGATGGTCAGTTTAAGAGTTTCGTGCGGCATAGGCCTTTCTACCACAATTGCTAGACCACCCGCGCCCGACAAGCCGTTAACGCGGGTGGCCAAACTCTTACACTAGGAGTAGTACTATTTCTCCTGTCCCCGCGGCTTCCGGAACTCCTCGCCCGGATCGTCCGACGGTATACTCAGCTTACCGCCGCCAAGCTCCACCACTTTGCTGATGTGGCCCACGGGGTTCAGCTGCATCTGCTTCCACTCCTTCTTGGTATTCATTTTCACCTCCTTTCTTATATACCATCGTAGTGGTTACGGTTATCGTCACTCTGCTATGGCTACCTCCTTTCACTATGAGATCAAGATCAACGATTGCTCCCCGCTTCGACCACCGCAGGTGGCAAGGGCATACCAAGGCGGGGTCGGAGCCACCCTTCTAGAAGCGCGATGTCTCTAATGCGCTGGGCTTCATACCACGGCTGCGTGCCCGAGAGTAGCTCCGACACGGCCGAATCCACCACCGTGGCGTCGACGATGCCGAGCTCGGCCAGGGCTGGTGCACCCTGCATCTCTCGCCAGAGGTGTGGTCCTTCCTCGAGCATT
>Ga0126308_10000344_pt1 | contig 14634 bp, 10 predicted proteins | sample Plot55_FD_92533 | JGI IMG/M metagenome (GOLD analysis project Ga0126308, IMG submission 92533) | Serpentine soil microbial communities from UC McLaughlin Reserve, CA, USA - Plot55 | ecosystem: Environmental > Terrestrial > Soil > Grasslands | place: USA: UC McLaughlin Reserve, Lake County... | reverse complement strand
CGTTCACGGGCCTCGAACGGTGGCAAACGGATTACCTGCCGGTCTATGCCCTGTGGGCGGCGATCGTCGTGATCGTCTTTCCGCCGGTGTTCGGGTACACCTGACAGGGCGCCGATATACTCGCTCTCCGCACCGGCCATCGCGGCTGTGGTGCTCGGCGCGACGCAAGTAGTTCATCAGCCCCGGGCACCGTGCACCAGCGAGAGGCAGCTATGGAATTCCACTTCCCGTACTGCGCCCTTATTCACCGAAGTGCGTGGAAGGGATATTCTCCGAAGTCCGCATTCAGGATCCTACATAGGCCCGGTCCCACACGGCCAGAAACGCCGGATCGCCACGTCCCGGCCACGCAGCGTGGGCACAAGATGTCGCGGGGGCGCATAAAGATGCCGTGTGGTGAATAGTAGCTACCACAGTATTTGAACGATTTTGGCTTCCAAGGTAAGCGCCATCCCTTCAGACCGGGGCTATGGGACCCATGCCCTTGTAATCTGAGGAGGAGCACATAAGAAGAGAACCGCCGGGGGAGAATGGGGAGAACAGCGGTCCCGTGCACGGACTCGCTGGCCTCCCGCAAGCGCCGAATATGGGACCCATCCGCGTGGAATCCTAGTCGCCGCTACGACCGAAGGCTAGAGTGAACCTACCGGGCAGGGCACAAGCTTAGGGTCAAGGGCGTAGCTATCGACTGTGGCTGGGCTGATGAGTCTGGAAGAGCTTGGCTCCAAGCTCAGGGACCTAGACAATACCCGCATGATAGCGGAGCGGGAGCTGGCTGCCCTAAACGACCACAGTCGGCGCGTGCAGGACCTCGAAGAGGACGAGATGCACTCTTGGAGTCGACGGCTGAGATGGTCCCCGAAGCCCTTGATAGCCTCACAGGAGAGGAGCAGAGTCTATCGAATGTTGCGGCTCGAAGTTATGCCATCCGCCGAGGGGTACGATGTCAGCGGTGCTTTTTGTAGTTCTTTAACCCCGTCAGGATGAGATCCAGGCCGAACTCGAACTCCGCATCGTGATCCACCTCCCGCAGTGAAGCGTCGAGCTCGTGGATGTGCGGGAAGTCGTCTTCGGAGAGCGCGACGGCGCCGAGACGGGTTCCGGCGGGCTCCATCGCAAAGCCACGGATCTCGGCCATCGCGTAGCCGGAAGCGTAGCTGGAGAGAGTGCGGAAAGCATACAACGCCGTTTCAGGCTCGAAGCCCGCCCCCCTTAGGGTCTTGAGGAATTCCTCGACCAGCCAGACCCCATCCATCGTGTCTGGGGGGCGGGTGATGAGTAGGGGGAAGACGTTCGGGTGCTCGTGGGCGAGCCGCCGGAAAGCCCTGTAAGCCTCCCTGACCCGTCTCTCCCAGCCCTCATCCTCGGGCGGCACCTCCAACTCACCCAGCAACACTTCGACCATCCCGTCTAACAATGCGCCCTTGTTGGGGACGTGGTTGTAGAGCGACATCGCCTCGACACCTAGCTCACTCCCAAGCTTCCTCATGGAGAGAGCCTCCAACCCCTCCCGATCTACAAAGCGTACCGCCGCCTCTAGTATTCGCCGCCGGCTTAACGGCCGCCGCTCCGCAACCGCCATCCAAAACCTCCCTCTGCCAGAACCTTCATTAGCTTACAGCATAAGCGTCGCATTTACGACGTACATATCTCCAGGCGGACGATGGAGAATTGAGGCTGGGTGACCTCCGGGAGGACAACAAGCTGAAATGCTCTAATCGTACAGGCCGGCCCTGCGTTTCTGCTGTTCGAAGGTGTTCTTGATCCTGCGGGCGTCCGGGAGGGCCATGCGGTTCAGCTGGTAGACGCGACCTGTATTGGTCTCTATCGTCAGGGTCACGTTAACCAGGCCCTTGCTATGGATCACGGCGACGTCGCGCAAGCCGATGCTGTCGACGTTCTGGGACTGCCAGCCGCTCTTCAGCTCGACCCGGTCCTCGTAGACGCTGACGATGGTGTTATTGTGGCCAGTGGCTTGTGTCAAAGGTTCTTCCAAGCTTTCCTCCATGCCGCTTCCGGTCCGCCTATCGCATCAGGATACAAGACGGCGTTAGAGATTTTAGGTGGCGCAAAGAAACATCGGCCGGAGGGGATCCGGCCGGTGCCAAAGTGCGCCTGCCCTAAGCGGTACCTTCGGTGGCGCCTTCCAGAGGATCCGGGATCTGCCCGTTTCCGTTCTGGTAATCGGTTGCCACGAGGTCGGGGTAGCCGAAGACTCCGTGCTCGTGGATATCGAGCCCGTCGAGCTCCTGCTCGGGTTTGACCCTGATGCCGATGGTAGCCTTGAGCGCTGCGAAGACGGCGAGTGAGGAAATAAAGACGAAGCCGCCTGCCGCGACGATGCCGAGTGCCTGAATGCCGAGCTGGTAGAGACCGCCGCCGTAGAACAGTCCAGGCTCACCGACCGTAGCGAGGGCCGGAGCGGCAAACAGGCCGCAGGAGAGCGTACCCCAGACACCGCCCATGCCGTGCGCCGCTATGGCGCCGAGCGGGTCGTCGACCCCGACCTTGTCCACGTAGACGAGGGTGGCGTACATTATTATGCCGGCGACGAAACCTATCACGATCGAAGCCCATGGCGCGACGAAGGCGCAGGGCGCGGTGATGGCGACGAGGGCCGCTATGGCGCCGTTGCCGCCCATGCCAACGTCCACGTTGCGCCTGTAGGTGTAGCTCATGGCCATCGCGCCGAGGACCCCGGCGGCGGCGGCCAGGTTCGTCGTCAGGGCGATGTCGGCGATCTGTGGTGTGGCGGCCATCGTCGACCCTGGGTTGAAGCCCCACCAGCCGATCCAAAGTATGAGGACGCCGAGGACGGCGAGCGGCATGTTGTGACCCGGGATGGTCACGGGGCGGCCATCATCGTCGTACTTGCCGAGGCGTGGACCTAGGAGCAGTGTGCCTGCGAGCGCCGCCATCGCGCCCGAGAGGTGGACGACCGTAGAGCCTGCGAAGTCCTGCATACCTAGGTCTGTCAACCAGCCTCCGCCCCAGATCCAATGTCCAACCATCGGGTAGATGAGCCCCGCGAAGACGACCGCGAAGACCACGTAGACCGCGAACTTGGTCCGCTCCAGCATCGTGCCCCACACGACGGCCAATGAGACCGCGCAAAAGGCGACCTGGAAGAGGAACTTCGCCGAGAGCGGAACCTGCGTCCATGAGAGGCCGGCGTAGATCTCGTTGACCTGTCCGGCCGGGACGGCGAGGAACCAGCCCTCGGTGCCGATGATCGCATTGCCCGCGCCGAAGGCCAGCGCGAAGCCGACGGCCCAGAACAACAGTGCCGCGATCGCCAGGTTGACCAGTATCTTGGCGACCACGCTCCCGACGTTCTTCATCCGGGAGAAGCCGACCTCCAGCATCGCGAATCCCGCCTGCATGAAAAGGACCAGACACGCCGTCACGATAACCCACACCGTATCCATCGCGAGCGAGAGATCCGCCGTCGAAGGACCATCCTGCGCGAACGCCAGCCCCGGTAGCGCGAGTACCAACAACAAGACCGCCGTCGATAGTAATGCAAGCCTCCGCAAGAGCTTCCTCCTCTTCAAGGTATGTACTCTTGGAACATAGTCTAGGCACCTGTCACAGAAAGGTCTTTAGCCGGATGTACAAAGATGGGTCCCCCGCCGCGTTCCCGTAGTATGGCGGATGTACAGGGCGGCGGGGGAGCACGCCTGCTTCGCAGGCTCTCAGCATTTCAGCACTTCAGCTTGCGCCGTTAGAAGCACTTTGGCCGACTGCGCAGCGCGGCGTGTGACGAAGCACGGCTACGCGCTTCGCAGCATTACCTGACTAGCTGACATGCTGACAAGCCGCCTGTAGGGCGGCGTGCTGACGGGCTGAAGTGCTATCTATCCGCGAAACTCGATGGTTTTTCAGGTACGCGTCCCAGGAGTTGCATCGCCTTTATGCCGAGGGTAAGGCGTTCGCGGTCCTCGCTTTTGTCCACATCGAGGCCTGTCAGCTCGCCGACGCGATCGAGACGGTAGCGGATCGTGTGGCGGTGGGCGAAGAGGTCGCCCGCTGTCCTTACGGTCGAGGCGTCGTTGCCGAGGTAGGTGATCAAGGTCTGAACCAGCTCGGTACCATAGCGGGAGTCGTAGTGGACAACGGGCTCGAGGGTCTCGCCGTAGAAGGCTTCGAGCTCCTCGGGGTTCTCATGGAGCACCCTGAAGAGCAGTTTATACGTTCCTGTCCTCCCGAAGGTCGAGACACAGGAGGGACCATGGATGCGGTGGCCGATCTCGAGCGCCACCCTGGCCTCGGAGTAGGCGTCGGGGAGCTGGGCTGGGTCCTTCTTGTAGTCCCCGATCCCGACGGAGACCGTAAGGTCGGGTAGGAGGCCCTTGACGTAGCGCTGTATCCCCTTGGCCAAACGTTGCGCCTTCTCCGCCAACTCCTCGGGACCCTCGCCTTCCGCACAACCGAGGAAGAGGATGACGTTGTCCGAGCGCGGGCCGAGTAGGAAGTTCGAGAAGAGCTGGCGGGTCTGCAGGCGTACCGCATCTGCCAGGCGTCGCTTGAGTTCCTGGATGGCCGGCTCCTTCGGCCTGCGGCGCGCGAGGTAGCGGGCGAAGTCGTCTATGTCGATGACCATGACGACGGCCCCGTCGGCGAGGTCGGCGCCGAGGTACCTTGCGCGCTGGAGTAGGAGCTCGACGGAACCGTAGTGGCCGCTCACGAGGTCGTCAACGAAGTCCCCCCTGACGCCCAATTCAGTCTCCAGGCGTATACGCTCCTTGCCTAGTTCGGCTTCCATGACGCGCCTGGCCCAGTACAAGATCACCACGTCTTCGGGCCCAAGGTTGCCGGCTTCCAGGTCGATCCAGAGGTAACCCGCCGGTGCGCCGGCGCCGATGGGGGTCCAGAACAGCTCACCGTCGGCGACCCTCCAACGCTCGACGGGCACGGAGAGGTAGCCGTCGGGTAGCCTGGCGTAGCGGTCCCTGCGCTCCCGACGGGTCTCGTCGATCCCCGATCCCTTGGAGGCGCGTAGACCCCGCTCTTCGAGCGCGGTGCGTAGATGGTTGTCGTCTGCTGAGCTGGCGATCAAGCGCCCCACAGGGTCCTCCACGACGACGGAACGCCCGAGCATCGCGGAGATCCTGCTCGTCAACTCTTCGAGAGTCGTCTCACCGCCGGCGCTCTCTAGAAGCGATCGGCCTGCGCCGTGAGAGAGCAGCAGCAGGCCCTCGTCCAGGGAGAAGATCGCAAAGAGCCGCCGGAGGGGCACCTCGGGGGTGAGCACGAACAGGGCGATCCCGAGCGCGGCGGCCCGCTCGACCGATTCCGCCGGCGCCCGGCCTTCGAGACGCCAGACGACGGCAGGGGAGCCGGTGGAGGCGACCACTTGCATGAAATCCTCATCCAGGGTCTCGCGGGCGGTCACGGCCACTTCGTCCGGTGAGATCCAACCCTTCACCGGCTCGTCGACGGCGAGCCCACGCACCTGCCTGGACGGGTCGCCGGGCAGCGGACAGTCCGCGTCCAACTCTTCTAGAAGGATCAACGAGAAGTCCTTCAGGATCACTGCGGGCTCCGTTCGCAACATGGTGTAACCGGCGCGTATCATTTTGGGCCCAGGGACAGAAAATCGCAAACCCGGACACGGAATTGTTGCCCTGGGGTGCTAAAATACGACCAAAAGCAAACTGCTTCTTTGGCCTCCCAACAGGGGGCCGTATACTTGCCCGTAGGCGCCCGGATGAAGAGGGGAGAGCAGAGATCGCGGAAGAGCAGATCGTCGTGCGGGGGGCGCGCGAACACAACCTGAAGGACATAACGGTCTCCCTGCCGCGGGACGTGATGGTGGTCGTGACCGGGCTCTCCGGTAGCGGCAAGTCTTCGCTCGCATTCGATACGATCTACGCCGAGGGACAGCGCCGCTACGTCGAGAGCCTCTCCGCCTATGCCAGGCAGTTCCTCGGCCAGATGGATAAGCCCGACGTGGACCACATCGACGGCCTCTCGCCGGCGGTCTCCATCGACCAGAAAACCACCTCAAACAACCCCCGCTCCACGGTCGCCACGGTAACGGAGATCTACGACTATTTGCGTCTGCTCTACGCCCGCGCAGGGAGGCCGCACTGCCACGTCTGCGGTTTTCCCGTTGCCTCCTCGACGCCTCAGCAGATGGTCGAGAAGGTACTTACGCTTCCGGAGAAGACGCGCTTTATGGTTCTCGCGCCTGTGGTTCGGGGACGCAAGGGCGAATACGGGAGGATGTTCAAGGAGCTCGCCGAGAGCGGCTACGCCCGCGTAAGGGTCGATGGCGAGCTGCACGAGCTGCCCGTCGACCTCGGGCTCGACAAGAACTACAAGCACGACATAGAGGTCGTAGTCGACAGGCTCGTGATAAGGGACGGCATAGAGCGCCGCCTCACGGATTCGATCGAGACGGCCCTGAACCTGGCCGAAGGCCTGGTACAGATCGAGACCGTACAGAGTGACGGCGCGGGCGAGTCGATGCTCTTCTCGGAGAGCTTCACGTGCACGAACTGCGGCGCCTCGATCGCGGAGATACAGCCGCGCACGTTCTCGTTCAACAGCCCCCACGGGGCCTGCGACCGCTGCGACGGGCTGGGGAGCCGCCTGGAGATAGACCCGGTGCTCGTCGTGCCGAACGAGGACTTGAGCGTGAACGAGGGTGCCGTCGTGCCGTGGGCGAACTCGCAGACCGAGTACCACGGGAGCGTGCTCGGCTCGCTGGCGGACAAGTACGGTATCGACCTGAACGTCCCGTGGCGCGACCTGCCCGAGGAGCACAAGCACCTAATCCTCTTCGGCACCAACGGCGACCGAATCTACGTCTCGTACCGCAACCGCTACAACCGCCGCAGGCAGTACATGACCCGCTTCGACGGCGTCGTCGGCAACCTGGAGCGGCGTTATGCCGAGACCGACTCCGAGTACCGGCGGGAGAAGATCGAAGAGTTCATGAGCCACGTCCCCTGCCCCAAGTGCAAGGGCGCAAGGCTCAGGCCCGAGGCCCTGGCCGTGACCGTAGGCGGCAAGAACATCTACGAGTTCACGGAGCTCTCCGTTACGGACGCGCAGGGTTTCTTCGACGGCGTGGAGTTCACCGCGAGGGAGTGGATCATCGGCGAGCGGGTGGTCAAGGAGATCAGGGAGCGCCTCGGTTTCCTCGTCGATGTCGGGCTCGGATATCTCACCCTGAGCCGTTCTGCGGGGACGCTCTCGGGCGGAGAAGCCCAGCGGATAAGGCTGGCTTCGCAGGTAGGGAGTGGACTCGTCGGTGTTCTGTACGTGCTCGACGAGCCTTCCATCGGGCTGCACCAGCGGGACAACAGGCGCCTCTTGGCCACGCTCGAGAGGCTGCGGGACCTCGGGAACACTCTCCTCGTCGTCGAGCACGACGAGGAGACCATACGTTCCGCGGATTACGTCGTCGACGTTGGTCCGGGAGCTGGTGTGCACGGAGGTGAGATCATCGCGGCCGGCAGCGTCGATGACATCGAGGCCGAGGAGCGCTCGGTGACCGGCGACTTCCTCGCCAGACGGCGGAGGATCGAGTCTCCCGAAGAGCGGAGGGAGCCGTCAGGCTCCATAACGTTGCTCGGGGCGATGGAGCACAACCTGAAAGACGTCGACGTCGAGTTTCCGCTAGGGGTTTTCACCTGTATAACGGGCGTCTCGGGGTCGGGCAAGAGCACGCTGGTCAACGAGATCCTCTACAAAGCCCTGGCCAACGCCGTAAGCCGCGGCAAGCACCGCCCAGGCAGGCATGCGGGCTTAAGGGGTGTCGAGGAAGTCGACAAGGTCATAGACATCGACCAGAGCCCGATCGGGAGGACACCCCGTTCCAATCCCGCGACCTACACCAAGGTCTTCGACCACATTAGACAGCTCTTCGCCTCCACGCCTGAGGCCAAGATCAGGGGCTACAAGCCGGGACGCTTCTCTTTCAACGTCAAGGGGGGTCGTTGCGAGGCTTGCCGGGGGGACGGCCAGATCCGGATAGAGATGCACTTCCTCCCTGACGTCTACGTCCCATGCGAGGTCTGCAAGGGACGCCGCTACAACAACGAGACCCTCCGCGCCACCTACAAGGGCAAGTCCATCTCCGACGTCCTCGACATGACCGTCGAGGAGGCCTGCGAGTTCTTCGCCCCCGTTCCCGCGATCTCACGCCGCATGGACACCCTGCGCGATGTCGGCCTCGGCTACATCAGGCTGGGACAGCCCGCGACCACGCTCTCCGGCGGCGAAGCACAGCGCGTGAAGCTGGCGAGCGAGCTCGGCAAGCGGGCGACGGGAAAGACCGTCTACATCCTGGATGAGCCTACGACTGGCCTCCACTTCGCGGACGTCGAGAAGCTTCTCTCCATCCTGCACAGGCTCGTTGACGCGGGAAATACCGTCATCGTCATCGAGCACAACCTAGACGTGATCCGGTCCGCAGACCACGTCATCGACCTCGGTCCCGAGGGCGGGGACGCTGGCGGCGAGATCATCGCGACGGGCACCCCAGAAGAGGTCGCCGGCGTCGAGGAGTCACACACCGGCCGCTTCCTGCGCGGCCTCATGCCCGAGGTCGTCGCGGCGGGCTAAGACCAGGGCGACCCTTCACGCCTCCTTGCTCTAAGTCCCGTCCGCCCCCTCGACGATCTCCTCCAGCGCCGAGCCGGCCACGATGTTCTCGAGGCCACGGATCACGACTCCCGCGTCTTCGACGTAGTCGACGTAGTTCTCGTCGGCGTGCGAGCGGCGGTAGAGGCTCTCCAGGATGCGTCCGAGACGGTTTATGCCCCACTCCGTGTACTCGTCCTTGTAGAGGGCGACCCGCACCACGGCGTCCACGCTCAAGGGATCGAGGTTGCCGCGTTCAAGGGTGGTGAAGACGTAATCGTACTGTCCGAGGATGTCGTCTACGATAGGACGGACGTCGGGCATCTCCTCCTGCTCGAACATAAAGACGTAGGTTCCCGCGATGATCTGCAGTGCCTTGTCCTGGTGATCGTAACCCCTGCGGGAGTAGGCTTCTATCACCTCGAAAAGGTCAGTGAACTTCGCATCGTCGGGCTCCGTCATTCTCCATCCTCCACTGATCGCCTGACAAAGATTCTACCCCTGCCAAGACCTCTGCCGCCATAGAATCGGCCGCGAGAACTTATTCACGAAAATCTCTGGCGCAACCTTTGAAACGACGCGGGCACCCTGATAGATTCTTGGCCCGTGAGTGCGAACAGCGCAAATTCGGTAGTTAGTGCAAATCAGGTCATGTCGGCCGGGCTCGCCGCCACGGGGGCGTCCTTCGTCACCTCCCGCTTCGGCGTCGCTGGCACGCTGCTAGGGGCCGCCCTGACGGCCATGATCATCACCGGCGGGTCGGCGATCCTCAGGGCGTACCTCGAGAGCGTCACGGGCCGCGTCCGTCGGATGCCGACAAAGCTTCGTACACGCCCCGAGCTACAGAAAGCCGGGGGCTACGATGACACCATGCCGGGACGCCCCGACCTCAAGGACAACTTCGTTGGCAGGATGCGTGCCGCCCTCGACTGGTTCAGGCACCTGCCGGCCATGAGCCGGCGTTCGATCCTCACGAGGGGTCTCCTGGCCGCCGTCCTCGCGTTCGTGATCTGTATGGGCGTCGTGTGGGGGGCCGAGAAGCTTATCGGCAACAGCCTCTCCTGCGGCCTATGGTCAGAGTGCCCGTACGGCGCCACTCCCGGCATCCACCCCCTCGGATACGGTGATACCGGCGCGGGGTCTTCTATCGCGGGCGGCGGCATGAACACCGGCGCTGACCAGCCCGGCCTCGTCGACCGCGTGCGCCAGAACCAGAACCCGTTCGGGGGCGACCAACCCGTCTTCGGCAACCCGGGCGGCCCGAATGCGGGTGGAGCGAATCCGGCGGGTGGAGGGAATCCGGGTGGTGGTGCATCATCAGCGTCACCCGGCCCGGGTGCTGCACCAAGACCAGGCCAGGAATCTCCCGCACCGGGCGCGGGAGGACAGGAATCAGCCTCACCGGCGGCCGGACAGCAGGACGCCCCGTCAAGCGCCTCACCGGCAGCCGGCCAGTAGCCCTTCTTTGCGGTCCTGCCCAGGCAGGCCCCTCGTCGCGCAGCGCGGGCGGTGTCGTGGTTCGCTCCGGGGGCTGCGCAAAAGGATAAACTAAAGCAGCTTTGACGAGTGCCGAGAACAATGGCCCCAGGCCGGTTCTGCTGTTCGTGCTGGACGGAATCAGGCCCGACGTGCTGCAGGCGGCCATCCGTGAGGGTGACGCGCCGAATTTGGGCGCGCTCGCACAGAGGGGAGAGGCGGTCTGGGATGCTGTCTCTGTCTTCCCCAGCATAACCCCGGCGGCTACGGCCGCGATAGCAACGGGAGAGGCGCCGGCAAAGAGTGGCATCGTCGGGCATGCCTGGTACGACGAAGACGAGCGGCGGGTGGTCGTCTACGGCGCCATGACGGAGACCGTGATGGCGAGCGGTCCCATAAGGGTCTTCCACAACAATGTCTGGCGGATGAACCGCGACGACCTGCACGCGGCGACCCTCTTCGAGGCCCTGCACGATTACGGTTTCGACGGCGCTTGTGTCAACTTCCCCGTCAGGCGCGGACCGCACACGCATCCTATCCGCATGAAGACCATAGGGGGTTACCTGAAGGGTGGTCGCTACCTCGGACCCTCCGTGCAGGGCCCCAAAGAATACTTCATGGGAGATCTGTTCTACAGCCGCGATACCGGTTTCAGCGGGCGCAGGGCCAACGGCGGCGTCCTCCGCTCCGTCGGCATCAACGACGAATACGCGGCCAGGGTCGGGGCGATGTTGCTCAAAGAGAGGGCTGCGCCGTTCAACCTCGTCTACTTCTTCAAGGGGGACTCGATAGCCCACCACCACGGCCTTGGGTCGCAGCGTCGCTGGCTGATGACCGCAGACGAGTACGTGGCCAGGATCTTCTCTGCCGGCGGCGGGGTCGAACGCGTGCTAGAAGACTACGCCGTGCTCGCGCTCTCCGATCACGGCCACGCGCCGCTGCTCCCCAAAGGCCGCTACGTCGACCTGCGCACGATTGACGGCCAGAACGTCTCATCAGGGGTGAAAGCCCGTTTCGGCAACGGCACCACCGTCGTCGTGGTCCCGAACGGACGTTCGGCGCTGCTCTATCTTCGTAACGACGTCGAGCTCAGATCGGTCGTGGAGAGGCTCGTTGGGCGTCGGGGCGTGGATCTCGCGGCCTGGATGGAAGAAGGGTGGGTAGCCGTTCGCCGGACAGGGCGTGAGGTCCGCTTCAGACCAGGCTCAGGGTCGCGGGACCCGTTCGGGCGATCCTGGGAGCTCGTAGGCGATCCGCGCGCCCTGGACATCGCCGACCACGATGGGTCCTTGCGCTACGGTGAGTACCCGGACGCGCTGGAGCGGTTGTGGGGCTGCCTGCACTCTCCGAGGTGCGGGGACGTCGTGCTCTCGGCGACAGCGGGGCATACCTTCGGCGAGATCTCCGGCGGGTACCACACGGCGAGCGATCACGGCTCGCTGCACGCGAGCGACTCCGAGGTGTTCGTGCTCGCGAACGGTGTGCCGGCGCCGCACAGGATCACGGATGTTGCCCCGACACTCCTCTCCCACTTTGGCGCCGGTGTAGTCTCAGGGGACCGTGTCCTCTAGAGGCAACGGCTCCTCAGAGGGGGAGGAGCGTACAGGACTCCGGCCGCGTTACCGGCGGGCGTTCGGGTGCGTTACCTGGGTGTATATGGGGATGCTCGTCTTCCTCGCGGCCAACTTCCTCTTCGTGCTGCCGTTCAGATACCTCGGTAGTGGGGAGCTCTACGGTTATCTCCCCGCCAGGCTCGCTTTTCTCGGAACGCTCCTGATCCTGCCCGGAATGGCGCTCGCCGCACTACTCGGAGCCCGTACGTTCCGTACGCCGCGCAGGCGCGGGACACGCGTCGGGGCCGGCATGGGAGCCCTGATCGGCTACAGCGGCTTCTTCGGCCTCGAGTGGCTCGCGATCGCCTTCGGGCTGGACCAGCGAGACCAGGCTTTCCAAACGGTCGTCTTTCCCGACCTCGGAGGGACCCTCGCCCTCTACGCCTTCGTCCCGCTGACGCTCCTTGCCACGGGCCTCGTCATCTTCGCCCTCTACAGTAAAGGGGCTGCCTTCGAGCGGCGCCAGAGGTTAGTGCTCGCCGGAGCGGCGCTGGCGGTGCTTGCGGGGCTAGGCGTCGTGACGACGGATCCGGATCCGCTTGGTGTCGCAGGGGCAATTATCTCGACCCTGTCCGGGGCCATCGGCGGCTACGTGAGTGGATCCGGCTACGCCAGGGCCGGCGGGGACGACATGATCCCGCCAGGAGCCGAGATACGGCGCCGCGAGCCCCGCAAGCCTCGCTGACCCCGAAAAACCAACCCCTCACGGTATAATCTGGTGCGATGTCTGAGAACGGATTCCCCGATAGGTCTCACCTTCCCGCATCCCCCGGCGTCTACATCTTCAAAGACGCCGACGACACGGTCGTATACGTGGGCAAGGCCAAGAACGTGCGCAGCAGGGTGGCCAGCTACTTCACCCGTTCGGGTGACGGCCGCCCGAAGATAGCGGAGCTGAGAGATCGCGTCAGGCAGATAGACTTCATCGTCACGGGCAGCGAGACCGAGGCGCTGGTGCTCGAGGCGAACCTGATAAAGCGCCACAGGCCACGCTTTAACGCCTCACTCAAAGACGACAAGAGCTACCCCTATATCGTGGTCACGACAGGAGACGAGTACCCCAGGGTCTTCGCAACGCGCGCGGCCCACGACCCGCGCCACCGCTACTTCGGACCTTTCCCGAGCGCGGGTAGCGTCCACGCGACGCTCGACGTACTGAACAAGACTTTCCCTTTCCGCAAGTGCCGCGGTCCTGAGCCGGGTCGCCGCAGCGGGGTGCCCTGCCTCAACTACCACATCGGACGCTCGGTGGCGCCGTGCATCGGTGCCGTCTCCAAAGAGGACTACGACTGGATCATCGCTGACGTTATCTCCTTTCTGGAGGGACGGGTGGACGGTTTGATCCGTGAGCGCCAGGAGGCCATGCGCGAGGCCGCCAAAGGGATGGATTTCGAGCGGGCGGCGAAGCTGCGCGACGAGATCTCCGCCCTCTCCCACGTGCGCGACCGCCAGCAGGCGACCATCGCTTCCGAGGACTCCTTCGACGCCTTCGGCGCACACGCCGAGGGCGAGTCGGCCTGCGTGCAGGTCTTCGCCGTGCGCGAGGGACAGATCGTGAACCGCGACTCTTTCCTCCTCGACAACTACGGTGAGTTGCGGGCCGAGGACGTCTCGCTCCAGTTCGTCCCCCAGTACTACGGTACGGCCGTCGTCCCCCGCGAGGTACTAGTTCAATCCGACGACCGAGAGGACGAACTCGATACGCTCGCGGATCATCTCTCGGGTTTGAGGGGGACCAGCGTAGAGGTACGCCGTCCCCGGCGGGGGGACAAGCGCCGAATTCTCGAGATGGCCGTTCGCAACGCTGAGCTCGGGTTGGAGCACGAGCGGATGCTCGATGAGGCCAGGCGCAACAGGGTCGCCTCGACTCTAGACGGGTTGCGCGAGGAGCTCGCGCTCCCCCAGCTACCGGTTCGGATCGAGTGCTACGACATCTCGAACACCATGGGGACCAACTCCGTCGCGTCGATGGTCGTCTTCCAGGGTGGGCGTCCGGCCAAGAGCGAGTACAGGCGGTTCAGGATCAGGACGGTCGATGGCGCCGACGACTTCGCGAGCATGGCCGAGGTCATCCGCCGTCGCCTCGAGCGCCTGCGTGAAAACGACGAGAAGTTTACGCCTGCTCCGGATCTGATCGTGCTAGATGGCGGTAAGGGCCAGCTCTCCGCGGTCGTCCCCGTCCTCGAAAAGATGAAGGTCGGTGACGAGCTACCCGACATCCCCTTGCGCTCGCTAGCCAAGCGCGAGGAGGAGGTCTTCGAGCCGGGTCGTCCAGAACCGGTGATCCTGGAGCGCAACTCCCCCGAACTGCACCTCCTCCAGCGCGTCAGGGACGAGGCCCACCGCTTCGCCAACGCCTACCACACCAAACTCCGTGGCAGGGCGATGACCGCCTCGGTGCTGGACGACCTCCCCGGCGTCGGCCCCGAGCGCAAGAAGAAGATCCTCGACCACTTCGGGACCCCCGAGGCATTCCTGAACGCCTCGCTCGAAGAGCTGGAGTCCGTCCCAGGACTCCCCGGAAGGGTCGCCCGCGAAGTGCACGCGAGAGTGCATCGGTAGGCATCAGGCTACAGGATGGTAGCGAGTATGTTCGAAGGGAGCGGCACGGGCGCACGTGGGGGCATCCCCTTCGTCATTCCCGCGTAAGCGGGAATCCATTGCAGCAGACGCTCCGCACCTCCATCCAGAAGCGATCTACCCGATTACGTATCGTTCCTGAAGCCTGTAGCCTGATGCCTGCAGCCTATTGCATGCCGAGACCTAGGATGCTAATCTCGATTTCCGAGATGGCTTGCGCATCCCAGGAGGGACGGACGACGCGACGTGGGTGAGCAGACGCAGGCCACCGACTCCCGGTTCTCGGGCAGGCGCAGGATCGTCATCATCACGGGGCTCTCGGGCGCCGGCAAGTCCAACGCCCTTCAGGCTTTTGAGGACGCTGGATACT
>Ga0126308_10000342_pt1 | contig 14685 bp, 10 predicted proteins | sample Plot55_FD_92533 | JGI IMG/M metagenome (GOLD analysis project Ga0126308, IMG submission 92533) | Serpentine soil microbial communities from UC McLaughlin Reserve, CA, USA - Plot55 | ecosystem: Environmental > Terrestrial > Soil > Grasslands | place: USA: UC McLaughlin Reserve, Lake County... | reverse complement strand
TCGTGTTTGAGCCGCACGTTGGCCTCGTAGTTGTTCTCGTCGTCCTCGGTTTCGTGGGGGTACACGGTCGTAACAACGCCGAGAAGGCTCCCGCGGTTACGGGCGAGCTCCTCGAGCACAACGCGACGAATGATCTCGACGATGCGGCTCACGACTCAGGTTCCAGGGAGATCCGTATATCTGTGACGAAACCGTCATCTTCACCGAAACGGTGGCATATGGCGCGGACGTACCCGCTGCCGTTGACCGTCTCGTCGGGCACGTCGGAGACCGCCACGGTGTCGCCGAGGTCCACCTGCGGCCTGCCGAGGACGGAGATCGAGGTTTCGCGGGCGATGCGGGCCGCCACCGCCAGCCTGCCTGCGGCGAATCGGTCGGCCAGGTCCTTGGTGCGCGCCGCCGGGTCTCTTACGAGCAGCGCCGGTTCAGCGTCACCCGCGCTGCCCATGTAGTCGGTGTCGTTCGTCGTCAGCCAGTGTTCGGTTGTGTCTCCCTGGCCCGACACCGGGCTCTCGCCACTGACCTCGACCGTTCCCCACGCAGCGCCGCGCCAACCTGTGGCAGCGCTCAGGAGCTGCTGTCCGAAGGCGTAGCTCTCGCCTCCGGCGCCGAGAAGACCGCCGACCGCGGCCCCCAGCGCGCCGCCGAGCGCATCCAGGTTAGCCGCCGGTCCCAGGAGATGGAACATGATGTTGCCGTCCCTGTCGGCGTACAGCTCGTATCCCAGGCGGTCGGCGAGGTCTTTGAGATGCCTGTAGCCGCTCAAGGCGCGATCGACGACGTACCGCGGGAGCGTCGGTCCGTCGTCGACGGTCCCGGTCGAGAGTCCGGCCTGGCCAATCAGGTCTCCCGCGATGCTGCCAGCGCTCTGGTTGACGTAGGTGGTCGAGGTACGCAGATTTAACAGTTCGTGGGTCGTGCCAAGCGCACGCACCACCACACCGGAGATGGCTGGCCGCACTGTCTCGATCGCGCCGGTGAACACGGTCTCCTCCTCACCGTCGTGCCCCAGATCCAGCTTTACCTCGTCGCCAACGCCGATGCCCGCGTGTTCCCGCAGGCGCAGGCGCAGCGCGTCTGCGGGCACGTCCATGTCCCTGTCCACGACGAGCATACCAGGGCCCGCGACGGGGTTGTCCGTACTCGAGCTCAGGCTCCCGATGGTCAGCGTGAACGTCGGCCGCAGCGTCGGCATACGCCTACCTCACCCACCTCTGGTCGTACACCTTCAGCCGCGCCATCTTCCTATGGGCATACGTTTCCTTGAACTTGTCCCAGGTCCACAGCTTCGTGTTCTTCCACCAGTCCTTGCCTGGGTTGAAATCCGTGAAATTGTCTATGTCCCCGAGCATCCTGAATCCCGGTCCGTCCATCTCGTACGCCTTGTTCGACTCGAGGGTCAGTATCCGCCCGGTGTCGGGGTGGACATCGACGATGAAGAAGTTGTGGCCGCCGGTCCACTGCGTCCTCCAACCCTGCACCAGCGTCCACGGCGGCGGTAGATCGTCGCGGTCTATCTCGATTCCGAGGCCCGATGCGACTGTTTCGGTCACGGGCGAGAAGTAGTCGTCGGTCGAGGTGATCATCATCCTGTTGTGCTTGGCGAGATTCCAGGTGAAGCCGTCTCCGCGCGCGTCTTTCCAAGCCTTGATCGCAAGCCCCTCGACCATCGTGGAGCAGTTGTTCTGCCTCGGTGGTGCCTGCTGAATGCTGACGCCGGGAAGCTCGTACGGATACCACCCGTCGTCGCGGTTGTACGAGAAGTTCTTGAAGTCGTCGATCCTGTCTATCAGGAAAAACTCTTTGACGCTGTTCGGGGCGGCCTCGAGCACCACCTCAATGTTCTTCGCGGGTGGAGAGAGCCTCTCGCTCTCGGCATCGAAGTAGTCTTTGAGCACGAACCGCAGACGGTAGAGCCGCTTCTCCGCCACTTCGACGCTGTACTCGCCCTGCGCGTTCGTGGTCGCAGCCCCCTCCTTCTCCACGCTGTCGTGGAGGAGCGCGTAGTGGCTGTCCTTCGACCTGGAGCAGACCCACCCTTCACCGCCGGGAAGCCCCGCCGACTGGACCCGCACGTAGTCGGCGTCACCCACGTTGCGCAGGATCTCGAAGACCCTGTAGTCGCCCTCGTCGAGGCTGCCCGTCTGCTTCGAGGAGGTGTCCGGTTTCTCGAAGGTGCGCAGCTTCATCGTGAGCCTTAGTTGCGTTCCGCACACGTCAACTCTAGCGTTGGCCACGGGATTCCGGCTCGCCTTGTCGATAACCTTCCCTTCGAACATCAACTTCTCCGCAGGCGGTGGCAAGGGAGTAACTTCGCCGGCGGGCGGCGTGGTCGTCGGGGAAGTAGTCGGCTCGGAGGACTCCTCGGAAGGAGGAGGCGTTTCTTCGTCGAGGCCTGCGTGGTCACGGGCGTCGCGCTCAAACCAAGCGTCCTGGTAGCCGTGCAGGATCACATCCCACACGTACACACCGAATATGGGCAGCCCGAGGTGGAAGAAGGGCCCGAACCAGGCGTACTGGTTAGTATGCCTCAGCTCGTGTTCGTAGAGGGCCTCGTTCTTCGGGATCGCCACCTTGCCGTCGTAGGCTGGTGGATATACGTCGCCAGGCCCGCTCGAGTAGGGATTCTGGTCCCACTTCCCGTAGACGAAGAAGACGTTGCCGAAGGTGATCCCGAGCAGGCTCTCGAAAGACCCGAGCCAGCCGCCCTTGAACACGAGCGCGAAGGCGTTGAGGCGCCCGGAAGCGGCGACGTCGAAGCCTGGTGTCTCCCAGCTCACGTTCCCGAGGCTGACGAGCCAGACGAGCCAGCGCAGCACCTCGCCGACGAGGCAGGTGATCTCCAAAAAGAGCCCGAAGATGGTGTTTGGAAGCGTCCAGATAGCACCAAGCACAGAGAGCAGCGTCCACCCGAACGACCAGTGGCCGTTAGGGTCGATCCTCCCGACAGGGTCGTTGCCGCAGAAAGCGTAACGGTTTCGCACTCGCGGCTGCTTGAGCCAGTCGGCCAGGATCTGGGAGCGGGCGAGCGCCTGCGAGCTGGCGGGACGGCAGTGATGAACGAGCCGCTCGTCGTCGGGACGGCCCGTGTAGGTATCCGGTGTCAGGAAACGGCCGAAGCCGGGATCGTACCAGCGGGCACCGAAGTAGTACAGTCCCGCTTCGGGGTACCAGATCCTGCCGCCGAACATCGGGATGTGCGTCTCTGCCGGTCCCGACGGAACACCGAACGGGTCGTACTCCCACTTTGCGGCTACGTTTCCGTCCTCGCCCGTAACGAGGTGGCGCGTCCCCCTGTGATCCTGGTGGTGGAAGAACACGCCGCCCGTATGAACGTTACCGTGGATCTCGGCCAGGAGGCCCATGGGCGTCCAGACGTACAGCCGCAGGGGGGAGCCTCTCTCGTCCGTGACGGCGACAAGCTGGTCGTCCGGCCCGTACAGATACCTCTCGGAGCGCCGGGCTGACCTCATCGCCACCAGACGCCCCTTGTGGTCGTAGGTGAACCGCGCGACAGACTTTCCCCTGTGGCGCGCCTCTATGAGATGCCCGGCATCGTTGTAGCGGTACGCCCACCGGTCCGCAGGACCGCCTTTGCGTACAAGCCGCCCGAAGTCGTCGTAGGAGATCCTGAAGGGGTCGCCACCGGCTACCTCGACCAGACGGTTGTCGGCATCGTAGCGGAAGCTACGCGTGCAGCCGGGTTCCTCAGCCTCGACCCGGTTGTCCTGAGCGTCGTAGAGATAACGCCACCGCCGTCCTTTCTCATCCACCCCGATCAGACGGTCCAGCGCGTCGTACTGGTAGCGGCGTGCGCCGTCGGAAGCGAGCCTGCCCTCAGGGCCGTAGGCGTGTATGCTCTCGAAGAGGAGTTCTGCGTCGTTCCAGATCCGCAACTCGACAGGACGACGGTCCACCTCGTCAGCTGCGGCCTCCTCCACGACCCCGTTGCCGAGGTGGACCCGCGAGCGCACCGGTCCGTCGAGGTACTCGAAACGGGCAAGCGACTTCTCGCCCAGCACCACGGTGTGCGGCCTCCCCTTCTCGTCCCAGGTGTAGCCGAGCGTAGTCTCGCTTCCGGGGAGCGCGAGTTGCGCGAGCCTGCCTGCGGCATCGTACTCGAGTCGCAGTTCTATGGCGACGCCATCGCAACTCTGGCGAATAGTCTCGATCTGGCCGTTATGGTGGTAGATTTGCGCGGTCGAGACGGACGAGGTTCTAGCCTCTACGACCCGCCCTTGCGCGTCGTAGCGGTAGACAGACGCTCCTGTATTCCCGTGTCTGGTCCTGGTAAGCCTGCCGGCGGAGTCGTACTCGAAGCAGCGAACGACGCCGCGGTCGGCCACGCCGGCGAGGCGATCTTCCGCGTACGCGTAGACGGTTGAGGTCCCATCGGGATGGATCACGCGCCCGAGGCGACGGGCCTCGTCGTACTCGAAAGCGGTACGCCGGCCGTTCGCCTCGACGATCCTGGTGAGGTCGCCGCGGCGGTCGTAGGCATACTCGAATCGCCCGCCTCCCGTCTCCTCGATGGACTCAATCTGACCCGAGGGGGCGGACACCTCACGCCGCCGCCCGTCGTGCAGCAGCCAGGCCTCGACGCGGCGCGTGGCCTCGTCGCCAAGGCGGGTCCGCATCGGGCGATCAGCCCGCGTTTCTGCCACCGCGCCGCCGTTCCTCATGCTGCCACCCCGCCCGAGGTGCCGCCCGAAGAATTCCCGAGCGGGATGGCGGCGAGCATCTCGTCGAAGGCGTTGCGAACCCTGTCGAGCTCCTTGTCGAAGCTCAGGCCGAGGTTGTCGATCAGGCGCATCAGGCGCTCCAGCAGCTCCACGAAAACCAGTTCTTCCAGACGCTTCACGACTTCCTTTACCCGTCCCGCCATAGTTCCCAGGGTCTCTTCGATCTGGTCGAGGAGGTTTTGGATCTCATCTCGCATGGCCTTGAGCTGTTGTTCGAGGGCCTCCGCAATGTCGTCCAGGACCTCCTTTACGGTCGTGGAAACCGCATCGATCGTCTCGCGGTATTTCTCATCGACCTCTCCCTTGATAGTCGCAGGATTTATGTCCTGCAGCGCCCCTGTCAGCGGGTCGAAGAAATTCTCACGTATGGAGTCGGCGAGCGCGTCGGGATCGAGGACGCGCACCTTCCTTCGCACGGCCTCGTAGATGTCCTCCACGGCGTCCTTCAGGTCGATGGGATTCACGAACATTAGGGCCTCGCGTATGCCTTTGAAGAGGTTGTTGAAGGCCGGTTCGAGCGCGTCCCCGAGCGGGCTTATCTCCTGGAGGAACCGCTCCATGACCTCCTCTACCCTGTCGAACTTCACGGATGGCCGCATCGCCCTGAGCCCTGCTAAGATCTCGTCGTGCGTCAGCGGGGTCGGGCTGCGCAGAAACGGTGGCACCACGCCGTCGAGGCCCTTCCGCAGGTCGGTGTATGCCTCTACGGCGCCCGAGGCGTCGAGGGCGTTGATCCTGCGTCGCAGCGAGCCCCCCAGTGCGTCGTGGGCCTCGATCAGGGGCTGTATTAGGCTCGCGTCAGCCCCTGGCGTAACCAGCGAGATCACCGCGTCAAAGCGCGCCGAGACGGAGAGTGCATCGTCCCGCCGATCCTGCGGCGCCGTCCCTGCCTCGACCTCGAAGGCGAGCTTGAGCTTCGGCAGCGTCTGCGGCGCCAGAAGATTTCTGGGATGCAGCTCCACGAGCCTGGCCTGTCCCTCGCGAAAGGCGCGGATGACCGCGTCAGGGTCGAGTGCGTCCAGGCCGAACCCGAGCCCGGAGCGCACTGCGTTCATGGCGTCCGTCAGGTCGTCCGGCGGGATCTCCTCGACCATCCCGATCAGCTCGTCGAAGACGGCGTCTAGCGGCTCGGCGAGACGGCTCAACGAGAGATCGGTGTTTATCCTAGTGCTGATCTGCTTCAGCTCTGTGTCAGGGTCTCCGAAGATGGTCTCGGTCACGCCCTCAACAAAGGGGCGCATGCCTGTGAAGAAGCCGGCGAAGGGCTCGGGCAGGTCGATGGCGTCGAAGGCGTCCATGATCGCCGTACGGACGTTGGAGAGCAGCTCCCTCTGCATCCTGTCGAGCTCGTCGAGCAGCGGGGTCACGTCAACCAGGTCGATGAAGTGGTCGATCTGCTCGTAGAGCTCGTTGAGCGGGGCGACCCACTGCGCGGGATCCAGGCGGTTGACCGTCTCCATCATCGTGTCGTAGGGTGCCTGCAGCGGGTCGAGCACCTGTCCTGGCGAGAACTCCTCGAGCTTCTTGACCAGGCTGTCAACCTGCTTCTGGAGCGGGCGCACCAGCGCCTGGCCGTTCACCTTCTTTATGGCCTCTCCGGCCGCGTCCAACCCCTCACTCACAGGGCCGAGCACCTGTGCGGGGTCGAAAGCCTCTATCGTTTCTCGCAGCTGTTCGAGCGCCGCGGTGATCTCTTCGAGCAAGCCCTTGATCTCACGCTCCGCCGTCCTGTACCCTTGTTTGAGACCCGAGATGACCTGGTCTTCCAGGTCGATCTCCTCGAGCAGGGCGAGTGCCGCCCTGAGGGCGAGCTTCTCCGCGTCGGAGAGCGTGCTCGGATCTATGGTCTCCAGCCGCGTCCTCAACTCGTCGATCTCCGCGATGACCTGATCGCTGACCGGCTCGAAGCTCAGTGTGTCCAGTTGCGAGAGGAGATCTGTCAGGTCGTCCATGCGCCCTTCAAGGGCCGCCTGTAGCTCCGCGGTCAGGCTATCGAGCTTGCCAACGGCAGCGGTCAGCTCGCTGATCAGGGTGTCAAGGCCGAGACTCTTGACGTTGGCAAGTATGAGCTCCACAGCACCCCGCACGTCCTCGGTGAGCCCCTGGTTGATGTTGTCTGTGACGAACTCCTTAGCCTCGTTCAACGCGTTCGAGATGCCGTCTTTGATCTTGGTGATGCCGAGCGCCTCGATCTCGTCGCCCACCCGCTCCAGGATGGCCTCGACGGTACGCTGTATCTCCGCTGTGGGGACGCTGTCGATGGCGTTCTCGATGTCCCCAAGGAAAGCCCTGATGGTCTGGCGCAACTGGCCGAGCGGGGAGGCGGCGAAGGTGTCGTGGATGACCGAGCTGAGGGCTTCGATGCGCTGCGTGAGATCCTCGACGCCGAAGATCATGTAGAACCGCGCCAGTATCTCTTCGAGCGCCTCGGCCATCTCGTCCGTGACGGTATCCACGGTGAACGGGGGATCGAAGGTAATCTCCTGCAACAGCGTCCGGTAGTTCGAGAAGACTTCGTCCCAGGCATGGCTCTCGACCAGGGTCTGCACCTGCCCGTATATGGGTGTGATCACGGCGACCATCGCCCTGATGGCCGACTCGACCTCGCTGAGCCGCGCCTCCAACTCGGCGTACGCCGTGGCTTGTGCGGGATCGAACCCCTCCACGGCCTCCAGAAGCTCGGCGAACGCACCCGCGAGGGCCTCGCGCGCGGGGTTCACGGCTTCGTCGGCCAGCGGGTCGAGGACGGCGTACGTTTCGTCGAGATGTTGCAGGGGTTCACGCAAGAGGTCGTGCCTGACGCCGAGCAGGTGCTCTGTGAGGAAAGGCAGGAGGTCGTCGCTGTGGGACTCGAAGTCGGTCCGGAAGTCCTCGATGCTTGCGGAGACGTCCCTGATGCCGTCCAGCGTGTCCGCGTCGATCAAATTCTCCCCGAGCTGGCCGATACGCTGCTCGAAGAGGTCCAGCGCCTCCTCGATCACGGCGAGCGCGACCTCCTTGAGGTCTCCCCCCTCGGCCACCTCCTTGACGAGGGCGTTGTCCTGAAGCAGTCCTCTGGCCGAGTCATAGGCGTCCTCGATCGCCTCTACGTACTCGAGTGTGCCCGGTGGCAGGGCGTTCTTTATAACGTCGATCGTGGCCGACAGGTCAGTGGAGAGGCCTGTGGTGTCGATGTCCAGCTTCGCGTCGAGGTTGACGAGCACGGAGCCCACGGGGGCGACCGGGGAGGAAGGATTGCCGGGTTCGAAAGAGGCGAACGCGCCCATGAGCCCTTCGAGCTGACCCTCTGCAGCGCCGCTGCGCTCCAGAAGGGACTGGATATCGGGTAGCCGATTCAGTATCCCGTCCGCCATGATCAGAACAGCTTCCTGATCTCGGCGAGCACGGCGGCGCCTTCGGTCGCGGCCTGCACGTACCCGCTCTCTATCCCCGGCAAGGACTCGACCGGGTTTCCGAACGCTGGCGTGCTCAGGAGATCCGCCAGCTGGGAGACCTGTTCCAGCGCGTCCTGCACATCGTCCACGAAAGCGGCGGCATCTTCCAGGAGACCAGTATCCAGTTCCGCGAAGGGATCGGCGACCACCGGTTCCGGAGGCTCTACGTACTCGACTACGTCGCAGACGAAGTCGAACTGCTCCAGGTAGCCGGCGCGCTGGGATATCTCGAGCCGCGAGATGAGCACCTGGGTGAAGTATCCTTCGCCAACCGATTCCGTGAAGAAGTCGACCGGCGCATGCTCCAGGTAGGCTGTGCGCAACGTGTTCAGGTCGTCAACGGCGTTCGGACCGTAGAAGATGCCCCGGAGCGAGACCTCGACCGCGAGTCTGCCCAGCGTCTGGGCGAACTCGCCGCTCAACCCTGGGACGTCGTGGTGGACGATCCTGGCGCGCTCACCGGTCATCACATGCGTGAGGCGCTCCAGAACGATGCCGCCAAGCTCGACTGCCACTGCCTACCTCCCCGAGCTCCCATAGGTGCGTACGAACTCGGTCTCCAGCTCGTCCGCAACCATCTCCATGATCTCCTCGATGCTGACCCGGTCATCAGGCCGCGTTCGTTGGCCCATGATCCAATAGGCGCCGCGTTCATCGTCTCCCTGCCGGCTCGGGAAAACGTCCTCGCCTTCCTGGCTTCCTTTTTCGACCGATTTGATAGCGCTTTCCGGTTGCGCGACGTGAGAGCGGAGCAGCGCCGCCAGATGCTCGGTGCTCCCCGTGAGCCTGGAGCCGTGCAGCGGGACGTCGGCTTCCCCGGCGCCTCGTGCCTGACCGTTCTCCGCTCGTCTGAGAATCTCAGACGTTCGCGTGTCCGAAGACACTTCAGTCCGCCTGAACTCAGGCCAGTCCTGTCTGACGGGAGAGCGCGTTGCGCTGCTCTCCTCCGGAGAAGGCTCTCCATTCAACCCTGCCGAATTCCGCATGTCACGCGCACCGGGTACGCGCCCCTCTATCGCCGGACGTAGAGATGCCTCCGGTCTGTCAGTCTGCGGTGCTCCGCCAGGCTCCCGGATAGCCTCCTCCCATACGCCGCGGGAGCCTGGCTCGTCCGGGACAGGATCTTCTATCGACCGGGGATACTGCTCGAAAGGAGACACGCCGTCGAGACTCTGTCTCGGCGTGGCGGGGTACTCTCTAGACTGATACTCCCTCGGTGATTCTGGCCTCTCGTTGGGCCGGTCTGCGGCAGTTCTCGTAGGCGTAGCAGCGCGCGAGAACGTGGGAAAAGCAGAGCCCGGGTTCGGAGTGGCGGGGTACTCTCTAGACTGGTACTCCCTCGGTGATTCTGACCTCTCGTTGGGCCGGTCTGCGGCAGTTCTCGTAAGCGTAGCAGCACGCGAGAACGTGGGAAAAGCAGAGCCCGGGTTCGGAGTGGCGACGAAACGGCTCACTGGTACATCGGGAACTTTCTCAGGCTCTGCTGCGGCATCGGTCGCAGCGAGTCGTAGCAACTCGTCGCAGAGGCCGGACAGGGCCATCAAAGGGTCGCGCAACTGGCTTTCGTAGGGCTCTAAACCCTGGCCGGGGGCAGGGGGCGTGGCGAGGTAACGCACGGTCCGCAGCACCCGCCGTCCGATGTCGGAGAGCGGCTTGATAGGATCCTGTGTCATCTGCCGGTTTCCTCTTCCAGTCGTAGAAGCTTTGCCACGCCGGCGAGGTAAACGGCAACCTGTCCTGGCGTGAGCTGGCTCACCTGCTCGGGTGTCCAGCCGAAATGCCTGGCTAGCAAGATGTGGGTCCGTCCAAGAGGCGAGCTCGCCGTCCCTTCGAGCGCTTCATCATCTCTTCCGAGCCCAGAGATAAAGTTGATCCTCTCGGCCAGAAAATGGACCAGTCCAGCGTGCATACTGCGGATCTGGTCCAGCGTGAGAACCGGCTCGACGAGTGACTCTTTGATCATGAGCAGCGGAATTAGGCTCGGGTCCTCCCGCGACGCGCGGGAGACGAGCGTGAGGACAGCGACGTTCAGCGGCTTCATGCGGACGATCCCGTCCTCATCGTCCTCGAGCACGTCTGCTCCCGGAGTCAGGATCTCCCTTGGCACCCGAACTTCGTGGATGATCGTGCTCCCCGCCAGGAGATCCTGGGCGTCTAATACAGTTTGCGTGTCGGCATGGGTCATCTGGTAGCCAGTCCCTCCGGTAGGATGTTCTCTAACTCTCTTCGAACGCTATGCGCAGCGCCTGGAACGTCACCTGCTCCATCACAAAGCTGTCCTCTGTGGCGACGTGGTAGTCCCAGCCGTCGAACTTCGTACCGAACACGGTGATCCTGGTCATCTGGTCGGGACGCGCGGGGTCCTGGAGGCTGGCCACGATGTTGAAGGCCGGCTGGACGAAGCTGGGGGCTCCGGGTGGGCTGACCGCCCCCTCTCCGAGCAGGAGCCGTAGCAACGCGCCGTTTACGTGGGCCCTCTGTGCGCTGCCCGATACGCGCACCACGCCGGGGCGAAGGTGGGTAGGATAACGGCGACCTATCTCGTAGAACGGCTGAACGTCACTCAGGACCGACACCCTCACCTGGTGAAGTCGGCCCACGGTATTGCTCAGGTCGTACTCGGACACCAGGGCGTCAGCGACGGTCCCCTCAGGCAGGCTGGTGTCCTCCACACCGAGCACCAGCGTGGCGTCTATCGCTCGAAAAACATCGTTCGGCATGAGTTGTCACTCCTCTCCAAAGACTTGGCGCTAGCTCAGGTTCATGACCACCCTGATGAACTCTATGCTGAAGGTCGGCTGGAGGGTCATCACGACGCTGACTTCTCCGGCGATCTCCTGGGCCCGCGTAGCCGAAACCTGCAGCTCGTACCCGGTCAGTGCCTCGTCTTCGACCATGCGGGTTAGGAATGCGTCCAGGGTGGATTGCAGGGCGGCGCGGACACGCACGTTGTTCAGCCGTCCCAGGTAAGGATTGGCCGCGGAGCGCACGCCGTACTTCGCGTAATCCACGATCCGTCGCGTCGGAATTGCGGAGAAGGGTGCTCCTTCACCTTCTGTGGTGACACCTTTGAGCACCCTGAAGCCGTCGCGCTCGACGACGGCGAGGACGTTGCGCCGGATCAACTGTCCCTGTTCGCCACGGTTGAACCTGGTGGCAAGCCCCGGCACGTTCAGCGGCTTGTTTGTCAGGCTGGTCTGCACAGGGAAAGAGGAGATCAAACCCGCGACCGCGGCTGCGGTGTAGGCTGGGGGGAGTACCGTCCTATCCGAATCTCTGAGACCCGGTGCGACGAGGATCACACGGTCATCAGCCATGCTGTGCCCGAGGAAGTCCGCAGTACTGTCTCCCGGCGCCCCCATAACACCGATGCGCTCGTAGTCGGCCTGCTCGGTCGAGTTGAGATGGCCGAGAAGGGCCGAACCCATGGTCCCTGCATCCTGACCGGCCAGAACCACGATGTTGACGAGCCTGTCCGCGAGGGCTTCAAGGCCGAGCGTGTATTCGTCCCGACCGGCCTCGGCTCCGTTGCTCCCTGGCACGTTCACGCCGGTACCGAAATACGCATCGATATCCGTCTGTGGACGATTGTCTCCGTTGTTATCGTCGGCCTCGGCGGTGACGAGGGCTGAGGAACGGTTGACCTGCCACGCGAGCAGGTTGCCGTCGGGCACCGTGTATCGCTCGATGACCGCGCCATACGTCAACGTCACCTGCACGCACGCCTCAGCCTCGATCAGGTACGAGGCTACGAGCGTGTCGCCCTCCGCCTCATCCGGCGCTTCGTCCTCAGCAAAGTCGAGGCTCCCGTCCCAGGTGGTTACGAGCACCTCTCCCGATTGCGGATCGGCGTGATCCAGGGCGTAGGTGGCGACGACCGTCTGGGTACCCGTTGGCACCTCACTGGCCTCGAACGTCAGCTCGCCAGTTGCTGTGTCGACCCTGACCTCGCCAGCGCCCGGCGCCCCGCCGGCACCGTAGAGGATGTCGCCGTCGCCGTACTCCCTCACGACTTCTCCGTCTCCGAGAACACGGATCACGTTGATATCGGGCACCTCGACGACGGGCGTGTTCGCGTCCACGCTGGCGAGGAAGAAGCGGTTGTTGCGCCTGACGACCTCTTCGTCCCTTATGACCCTCTTGTAGACGATGTCCGGCGTCTCAGTCCGCCTGGTGGCGCCACGGGTGATGCGGATCCGGTTCTCCGGCGAGGGCCTGATCGAACCATACCCGAGCTGGTCGAAGTCCTCCCTATGGGTCTCGTCCTCGACCCGGCAAGGGTCCTCCGCGGGATCTATCTGGATCCTGATGTTGTTGGCCCACGTGCCCGGTGTCTGTGCACTGAGCACGGCGACGCTCAGACCGTCAGCGTCCTGCACGGCAAACGTCGAGCTGGACTGGCTCGGCCCGGCTACCCTGACCGCCACCACCGACGCGGCGCCGTTGCTGTATATGTGCTCCAGCGCCCTGAAGAGCGTGAGCGGGTTGGCGCCGTCTTCCGGGCGGTCGAAACTATCGGAGAGGCCGAACCTGGCCTGCGCGTCGGTCAGTCCTGAAAGGGTGATCGGCACTCCGATCGGACCGTTGGCGGCCGTACCGACGACCCCCACGATGCCGGTGGCCACCCTGCCTGCCGAGATCAAACCTTCGGTACGAACCGTGATGTAGGTCCCCGGAACAACCATCTCAGTCATGGTGTTGGTCTCCCTTGATCTTTGGAATGGATGGGTGGACGTCTACGAGAGCGAACTGCGAGGTCCGTCTCGGATCTTGTGTTCGGCAGCCGTCTCCGACGGCCCTACGCCGATACCAAACGTTGGCGTCACTAACAGTGCCAAACAGTGTCAAACTCGCGATTAGAATGGTTTCATAAGCATGCTCCTATCTCCAACGCCCACAGCGGAGCGTTTGTGTAAATGGTAGCGTGTATAGGCAGCCAGCATATCCCTCAAATGAGTGATTTTTGGATTAATTCCCAAATCTTCGTTGCGGCGGCCTACGATTTCTTCGAGCGCCACAACCGCAGACTCCACGACGTGCTTTCGATCATCGACTCCCATGCCTCAGGATTTGTGTAATCGTATTTAGAACCAGCGACGACGGATGTGCCGGCTCGATTCTGCACCTACCTGATCTAGATCTGCTTCACACCCGTGCGCATTCCTCCTTGGCCCTGAGCTCTCACGTCTGATTCGTCGAGACGTAACATCACCGTTAGCGGCATTACTACCAAGCGGCGATGAAATGGCAATGAATTTTGGTGAGGTATTCGTATTTTCCACACATATCTACGCCTAAGCGTAGGAGAGCGAAGACGCAGCATCCACAGGACACCCACGTGTGCAAGATCTTAACGGGACTTTAGTACACGTTATCTGTCCCTCGCTGCCCCTAGTTACCCTTAGAGGCCTGGGGGTCGGTGTGCTTTGCGGCAGGATCCGGCGGCCTCTGGTCGGTAGTTTTCGTGTCCGACTCTGGGTCCTTGATTACGGGACCGAGCGAATCAACTGCGGCGACCAGCACGTCCTCCCCCATATAGGTCATGATCAGCAGGCCCACGGCAAGGGCCTTGGTGTAGTCGTCTATCTCGCTCTGTTGGAGCTTGGCTATCTGGTCGCCGAAGATCATCTGGTCTTCGGCAGAAAGGTTTTGCATGAGGGCGAGGCAGTAAGTGGGCAGCGTACGAGACGTCGTTAGATCGTTGGCTCCAAGGGAGTATTACCTGTACGATCGACGGAGCAGTATACAGGCTTTGTAACGTAGCTCGGCATTTTCGCACCCGGCTATTTGCGTTGCTGCACGATTGCTGCACAAAGAACCTGGAGGGCATCCAACTCTCTATGCAGCAATCGTAATTCACCTGCAAAACAACACATTTCAGGAGTGGAGCCGATGGGATTCAAACCCACGCCCTCCGCCGTGCAAAGTCAGAGGTCTCCGTAGGCGAAGCCGTAGGAGCCACTGCCGAAGGAAGGCGCAGAGAAGAGGAGCCGATAACGGCCGGCGTTAGCAGTGGATTAAGCAGTCTTGACGGAAGCACTGATGGGGTCCGCATACCACCACAACACACCTCATCACGCCACAACCCCTTTTTCGGGGGTTTCGCGCCGGATACCACCGTATCACGCCTCCATAATCGGACTACGAATCAGAAGTTCGTAGGTTCGAATTTTGCCGAGCATCCTGTCGGCACAGCATGAGACCTCACGACACTCTCGAATAACTGCGAGTTGCTGCTACGCGCACAAAACGCGGCCCACACCAATTACACCAAGTAGTACACCAACCCACCACAAACAACAGTGAACGATGAGCAACCCCATATGTGAGAATTCAGCTTAGATACGCGATTTCTTCAACAACCAAGAACAAGGATAAACCAACCGGCTAGGACTCAAAATCCGGTGGTGCGAAAGCACCGTGTCGGTTCGAGCCCGACCTCCGGTACTCAAGAAACCCCTGCAACAAAAATAGCGAAAGGCCGCTTGCAAAGGAAGTGCCCCGGTGTT
>Ga0126308_10000341_pt1 | contig 14706 bp, 11 predicted proteins | sample Plot55_FD_92533 | JGI IMG/M metagenome (GOLD analysis project Ga0126308, IMG submission 92533) | Serpentine soil microbial communities from UC McLaughlin Reserve, CA, USA - Plot55 | ecosystem: Environmental > Terrestrial > Soil > Grasslands | place: USA: UC McLaughlin Reserve, Lake County... | reverse complement strand
CGATGAAGGTGTCGCCACACCCTTCGCTCCGTACCTTGCAATCCGGGGCCCGGCTGCTAGGATTGCTGAGGCTCCAGGGGCCCGTAGCTCAGTCGGGAGAGCGCCGCCCTCGCATGGCGGAGGCCAGGGGTTCGAGTCCCCTCGGGTCCACTCCATTTTTGTCTCTATTTGCAGGTAAAACGCGAACACGGCAAGAGGGCCGGATCTTACTCCAGCCCTGTCTGACAGTTACCCGATTTATCCTAGGGCGTCTACCATCGCCCCAGCGGCCTGGTCTCCCGTCGAGCCCGCAGGAGTTAGCCTCTGGCAAACTTGCAGACCTCGCTGAAGCGGTCCTCGGCCTTAAAGAGCGCATTAACACCTTGACGAGGAGCTAGAGAAGCGTTTTTCGCGCGTTCGGAGGTTCGGATCCTTACTAGCCTACTGGGCATGGAAGCGAACCTCGGGGCCGAGTAGTTCATGGTGGCCGTGCATGAGATCTTTGCCATTGAAAGTGCTGAGAAGCTCACCGCCTACGCAGGTCTTGTCCCGGCGGCCTTTATGCTCTCATGGTCGGCTTACGGACGAGGAATGGGCGCGCCTGCAACCGCTGCTACCCGAGAACGGCACCGCGGTCGGCTATGGCGCGAGCATTGCACAAAATATAGGCACGGTCATGTAGGTGCTGTTCAACGGCACCTATTGGCGCGGGTTGCCGGAGGAATTCGGTCTCTGGCAGACGGTCTACTATCGCTATGCAAGATGGCAGCATGAAGGCCTTTGGCAACGCACAGTGGAAATGCTTCAGCGCTAGCCCGTGAGATCATCGATTCAACGATCGGTGTGGAAGTGGCACTGTAGGACTAAGCAGCCAGCGTGAGAAGCCTAGGGTGTGTTCGCGCTCGACCTGGGATAATGAACTATGTGGCCGCTACGCCTCTTGCTGATGGCGCGCTTCTGCTGTAGTGTCGTTTGCCTTTTGAAAGGAAGCTGATGAGATCGATGGGTGTAAGGGCGAGGATCGGGGTGATCGGGGCCGGCTGGTGGGTGACAGAGAACCACCTGCCGATTCTGGAGAAGCGCGAGGACGTGGAGCTCGTGGCCATCTGTCGCCGCAACCGGACGGAACTGGAGCGAGTAAAGGAGAGGTTCGGCTTCAAGCTAGCGACCGACGACTACGGCGAGTTGCTCGACGCGCCGCTAGACGGGGTAATGGTGACCTCTCCTCACCATCTGCACTTCGAGCACGCCAGGGCCGCCTTAAAGAAGGGCCTGCACGTGCTGGTAGAGAAGCCCCTGGCCACGCGGGCAGAGGACGCTCGGGAGCTAATATGGCTGGCCAAAGAGAAGGAACGCGAGATCCTGATCCCCCACGGCTGGAACTTCAGGTCTTACACTCGCGAGGCGAGGCGCTTGGTTTTGGAAGACGCCGTGGGCGAAGTCGAGCACATCGTTTGCCAGATGGCCTCTCCACGTAGAGCGCAGTACAGCGGTGAGGTCGGGGCCGAGGGATCCCTCGTCCGGCAAGATATCTCAACCTACGCCAACCCCGCGCGCGGCGGGGGATACGGCTGGGGACAGCTCGTCCACGCCTTTGGTCTCGTCTTCCGGGTCACGGATCTGGAGCCGCGTTGGGCCTTCTCCCTCATGGGGCGCTCCCCGACCGGCGTGGACCTCCACGACGCGATCTCTGTCTCCTTCATCAACGGCGCCACCGGCGCTGTCTCCGGTACCGCGGCGGTCCCACCACACCGAGGCTATCAGCTCGACCTGCGCGTCTTCGGGAGCGAGGGGATGCTACTCCTCGACGTCGAGCGCGAGCGGCTGGAGGTGAGGAGGCAAGACGGCGAGGACAAAGAGTTACCCATGCCGCCTGGCAGCGGCGAATACGAGTGCGTCGAGCCCGTCGAACGCTTCGCGGACCTCTGCCTCGGTCTAACGGTCGAGAACGACGGTCCCGGGGAGGTGGGGCTGCGCTCTGTCGAGGTTCTCGATGCCGCCTACCGCTCGGCGGAGAGCGGCGAGCCGGAGGAGGTGTAAGCCTGGGCCCAGGGGTCTTAAGCCGGAGGTTTGCGGCTGGGCCAGTCAGCGAGCGGCAAGCCCGTCTCGGCTTCGATTTCCAGCAGGCGATTGTATTTGGCGAGGCGCTCGGATTGGGTTATCGAGCCGATCTTGATCTGATCGCCGCTCCAGCCCACCGCCAAATCCGCGAGCCAGTTGTCTTCCGTCTCCCCGCTACGTGCGCTCACCGTCACGACCCAACCGGCGTCCCTCGCGAGCCCGAGCGCTTCCGCCGCCTCGGTGAGCGTGCCAACCTGGTTGACCTTCAAGAGCAGGGCATCGGCGGCGCCGGTACTCACGGCCCTCCGGATGCGGTCGGGGTTCGTGCACAAGAGGTCATCTCCTAAGGTCAGCGCGCGTCCCGACACGCGCTCGCGCAGCTTCGGCCAGTTCTCCCAGTCGTTCTCGGAGAGCCCGTCTTCGACGCTCACTATAGGGTAACGGTCAAGCCAGGCGGACACGTATCCGATCATGCCGTCTCCTCTCAGCGGTTTGTCCCCGAGGTGATAACGGCCGCCTTCGTAGAATTGGCTTGACGCCACGTCCACCGCCAACGCCACGTCGCGTCCTGGCTCGTATCCTGCGAGTCTTATGGCTTCGACCGCGTCCCCAAGCATCGCCTCGGCGTCGGGGAAGAGTGGAGCGAGCCCGCCCTCGTCGGCGGTGAGCGGGCGCATGCCGTACTTGCTCCAGGCGATCTTGGTGGCGGCCTGGTAGACATCGTAGGTCACAGCGAGGGTCTCCTCCATCGTCCGGGTCGCCAGCGGCACGACGAGTGTGTCCTGGATGGGGACCTGCCCCCCCGCGTGCTTGCCGCCGGAGAAGAGGTTGATGGTGGGTCGCGGTATGGCGTCGGGCATCCGCCCGATCAGGTCAGCGAGGTGCTTGTAGAGCGACGCCTCGCGTTCCGCCGCAACAGCTCTGGCGAACGCTATGGAGACCGCCAAGATCGCGTTCGCTCCCAGCCGAGACTTAGTCTCCGTGCCGTCGAGCTCGACCAGCGCCTTGTCCACGTCTGCCTGTCCGTCGAAGGAGTGCCAGGCCAAAGCTTCGTGCATGGCGCCGCCGACGTTCGCCGCGGCCGTACGGCATCCCAGGCCCCCGTACCGCTGCGGATCGCCATCCCTCAGTTCGAGCGCTTCGGCGGAGCCGGTCGAGGCCCCAGAGGGGACCGATGCGGTCCCTACGGCAGTGCTCTCAAGTTCGCAAGTAGCTTTCAGGGTCGGACGACCGCGGCTGTCCAAGATCTCTAGCCCCGTCAAGCGCGCTATCTTCGACATTGCCCTACAACCTCCCCACGAAGGCCTCGGCCAACTCCGCTACGCTCTCGGGCGGGTATGGCAGGAGAGCGAGCACCGCCTCTCTCTGGCGGGCGAGCTCTCTTTCGTCCAGGTACTCTAACGGCGAGCGGCCGGCGACACGCGCGAGCAGGCACCCTAGGGTGTGGCGCACCGCCCGCTCCTCCAGGTCCTGCGTCCACAAGAGATCCCCGACCTCCTCGCGGTACGTCGACCAGTGGAGCAGGGTTGCTTCCGCGAAGGCGCTCCGCTTCTCGGGAAGGTGATGGGCTTTGCTCAGGAAGTGGGTGAGGGAGAAGCCCAGGTCGAAGGCCGGGTCGCCGAAGTGGATGACCTCGTGGTCTAGCAGCACGAGGGTGCCTTCCCGAACGAGGACGTTCTTCGGGCTGTAGTCACCGTGGACCAGGGTGTCGCGGCGGGCGCGGGTCTCCTCTATGAGCGCGTGGAGGAAATCGGCTGCATCAGGGACCTGCTCGGCGGTGTAACCGTAATACGGCTCCAATCTCAACGACTCGAAGAACGAGCGGTCCCGGAAGGCGGGTTCGGTCTCCTCCCGGCGCTCGTAGCCCCCGTGGTGGACTGTCCCCAGGAGCCGTCCGAACTGCTCGACGTGGTCGTTCTCCAGCCTGCCGCCGAGCAGCATCGTCTTCCAGTTTTCGTGCGGCTGGGGCACCGCCTCCATCGCGAGAAGGTGATTGTCGCGGTCCTCAAAGACGAGTGGTGTGATCGTCCCTGGAGGCGCGAGCTCGCTGAGCCAGCGCAGCCCCAAAGCCTCCCGGTGGATCCGCTCGGGGTCTGAGAACCAGTCCACCGCGACCCGCAGCTTGGGGAGAGCCTGCTTGACAACCCACGCTTCACCCACCTCGGGCCGCTCGACGAGCACCGTGCGGTTGGAGACCCCGCCCGCCAGCACACAAATGGCTGGCTCCTCATCGAACCGTATGTGCCCGCTACTCCTCAAATATGCCAGAAGGGCGTCGGCACGCTCGATGTCCAGTGGCTTAGTCATCATCGCTTCTCACAGCAGCGTTCATGTGACAGCACAACGACCCTCCCCACTACCCCCATGCGCTCCGTTCGTTGCTGCACGAAACCTTCCGGCAGTCCTTTGGACGTCCGTGCGCCCGAGCCCAGACCTGGGCTCGACCGGTGCCTGGGGCTGTTGCACCGTAGGGTAATTGGTCCACAGTTCCTTTTACGCGAAGTCGTTTCCCTAACAGAAGGTGCATCATTCGCGTCCACACCAGTCCATGATGGTCAGCGCTAAAACCTTAGTCGTTGCCTCTAGGCTTGTAAGGTCGACCCACTCGTCCGGCGCGTGAAGATTGCCTGCGGCGGGCCCGTAGCAGGTAGCTGGGGTGTCATGGTAGAGGTTGAAGAAGCGGATGTCCGAGAGGCCGGTAAAGGCGATGAAATCCAGGTGCTTCCGCGTAATCTTTTTGTGAGCCCCTTCCAAGGACAAGAATAGCTCCTCGTTCCTGTCGACAACGCATCCTTCGCCGCGTATAGCGTAGAAATCAACTTGCGGGGGATTCTCCAAGAGCCACGCATCCCGCTCGGAGGATTCGGCGAGGCGTGTTCTGAACTGCGTCTGGACCTCGTCCAAGTCTGCTCCGGGGTAAGCGGCAATCCGTACCTCGAAGGTGCATTCTGAAGGCACTGACGAAGGCCAATCCCCAGCCTTGATGGTGCCCACATTGTAGTTGAGAGGGTGCGATACGTTTCTATAATGGGGCGGACGATTTTCGAGGGCGTTCACCTCTGCTTCCAACTCTTCGATTGCCTGTATGAGCCAGTAAGCTTTGGTGATAGCGTTGACGGCCTCGTCAGCACGTTCTACGTGAGCGGCCGCGCCGCGAACGGTGACGCGAGCCCACATGACGCCGAGTTGTGCCTCAAGGCCGACCTGGCCGAAAGGCTCTGGGATTATGGCCGCGTCGGCCGTGTATCCTCGCGCCAAGGTAGCCAGCGTACCATTGCCGGTGCACTCCTCCTCTATTACTGTCTCCAGCGTTACGTCCCCCTTGAGTCTTATGTCGGCTTCTCTCAGCGCCCGTACTGCGTAGACCATAGCCGCGATACCCGCCTTCATGTCGGCCGCTCCTCGGCCGTACATGCGTCCGTCCGCGACCTGTCCGTCCCACGGATCATACGTCCAATGGTGTTCGGGCGTGGCCGGCACGACGTCGATGTGTCCGTTGAGGATTAGGGAACGACCGTCGTTAGAAGGCGAGTGCCAGGTAGCCGCGACGTTAGGACGCCCTTCGTAAGACCATTCCACCGGCGAGTAACCCGGTAGTGTGGCGATCGCCGCGTGATCCACCTGCCACCAATCGACGTCGAGTCCCATCTCCCGTAGCTCCGCGGCGACGACACGTTGTGCGTCAGCTTCGTTGCCGAGGGTGCTGCGCTGTCTAACCAGGTTCCTTAGGAAGCCGACTTCACGCTTCCAATTCTGCTCGACGCCTCGCAGAACGAGAGTCTCTACATTATCCATGCTATCGACTTCCTACCAAGAGAGTAGTCCCATACGCCGCCGGAACTCTCCAGCGCCATCACCACAACGGCGCCTCCTACTTCGGCTATCTTCCCCTGCTCGGCGTTCACTACGTCCATAATGACCCTACCCCTGAGCATCTGAGCCATCCCGCTGTTCACCTTGAAAGTTCCTGTGAGGTGCCCGTTCCCCGCCATAGGTGCTCTTCGCGCTAACTCATTTCCACGAATGTCCTTAGGTTTGGCGCAGAGCCTGCCCAATTCTTTCACTTGTTGGCGCAACTGCGAGAACTGTACCTATAGCGGCAGCTATTAAATAGAAACTCGGCGCAATATTGCTACCGGTCTGGCTAATCAGGAAGGTCGCTATAAAGGGCGCGGTCCCACCGAAAGTCATGACTGATAAATTGTAGCCTATGGATATACTACTGTAGCGCACACGTGTGGGAAAAAGCTCCGCCATGAAGGCAAACAAAGGCGCTGCGCAAGCCGCTATTAGTCCTCCAAGCGTTGCGCCAGCAATTACAGCGTATGCGAGAATCTGTCCCTCCGCTACCACTAGAAAAGCGGGATAGGTCAAGATTACAAGAGCTATGCTGCCGCCCATAATTACAGGTTTGCGTCCTATGCGGTCGGAAAGAGCACCCCAAAGCGGCAGCAAAATGATATGTGCTAGCAATACGGCTGCGGTAACCGCATAGGTCGAAAGTACGTCATAGTTCAATTCTTCAGCGAGAAATGTCGGCATATAGCTCGGGACCACATAAAAACCAACGCCATAGCTGAGAGTGGCCCCAAATGCCACTGCGATCCACCTGAACCCTTGGGTAATGCTTGATCTAAGGGGTGTTGGACTAACTTCTGCAGCATTCGCAAGGGCTCTGAACATCGGAGTGTCTTCAATCTTCAGCCTGAGGTAAAGTCCAATACCCCCTAGCGGCAATGCAATGAGAAACGGCACGCGCCACCCCCAGGAAGTCACCGCGCTCTCCGAGAGAGTAGAGTTCAGCAATGTCACTAAGGTTGCACCGAAAAGTAGCCCGGTAGCTGATCCGGCCGGCAGGAAACTTGACAAGAGAGCTCTACGGTTGTCAGGGGCATACTCATTGATAAATGAGGTCGCGCCCGCAATCTCTCCGCCAGCTGAAAAACCCTGCAGCACCCTCGCGCCGACTAGCAAGGCCGGAGCCAGAACGCCTATGGAAGCGTAGCCCGGAAGCACTCCAATGACAAAGGTGGCAAGCGATATGAGAATTACCACGGTAGCTAGGGTACGTTGCCTCCCTATTCTGTCGCCCAAAGAGCCGAAGAAGAGGCCACCAACCGGACGGGCGAAGAAAGCTACGGCGAATGTTGCAAACACAGCGAGTAGTGAAGCAGTTGGATTGTCGCTTGGGAAAAACACCACAGCCAACGTCGCAGCCACATAAGCGTAAACACCGTAGTCGTACCATTCCACGAAATGGCCGATCAGCCCTGCAAGGACTGCTCGCCTTAACACCGAAGATTCGACCCTCGGTAGATCACTTGGTGCCTGCGTCTCTGCCATTATTTCACACCTCTCATCTCTCAGGGGAGTGCTCTCTGAGCTCGCTCAACACAATTTCTGGCAGGGGCCTCACGGTCTTACAGCTCCACGGCTACCACTAACCTCTCCCCATGATTTGGTCCACCCGCCAAAGTCAAGGAGTAGGGGTATCCTCTATGAATCCTCGATGCTCTCCTTTAACGCTCGCGCAATGAATGCTAGATCCTCGTTGGTCAAGCTGAGAGGGGGTGAGAGCGTGATGACATTGTTGAAACCCGCTACCGTGTCACCATTCTTGCCCACGATAAGACCCCGCTCCTTGCAATTGGAAATCACCGAAGTCACGGTCTCTGGAGGAGCAGGTTGCCTTGTACCCTTGTTTTCGACCAGCTCTATGCCGAAGAGCAATCCCTTGTTACGGATGTCGCCCACGTTTGGGTGGTCTTCTAGACCGGACAGCTCTCTGCGCAGCTGCTCTCCCATCTTTGCGGCGCGTCCGAAGAGATCCTCCTCCTCCATTATTTCCAGGTTGCGTATTGCCAAGGCGCATGCTGCCGGGTTACCGCCGAAGGTGTTGACGTGGCGAAGGTATGCATACTCCTCGTCGTTCTCAAAGGACTCAAAGAGCTCACGCTTGACGGCCGTTGCCGAGAGCGGCAGGTAGGCGCTGGTTATGCCCTTAGCCATCGTGACGATATCTGGCTTCACGCCGTAGTGCTGGTGTCCAAACCTCTTGCCCGTCCTGCCGAAGCCACAAATCACCTCGTCCACGATGAAGAGGACGCCGTGTGCCTCGCATATCCTGGCGACCTCCTCGACGTAACCATCGGGCGGGACGAGGATGCCACCACCGGTGATGATTGGCTCCATGATTACGCCTGCCACCGTCTCGGGCAACTCCCACCGTATCGTGCGCTCCACCTCCCCAGCGCACTGCAAGTTGCACACCGGACGGTCGGCGCAATAGGCGCAACGATAGCGGTCGGGCGGGGCGACGTGCACAAAGCCTGGCGCAAGCGGCTCGTAGCGGTACTTCCGTGGCGCTTGGCCCGTGGCTGCTGCTGCCCCCATCGTGTTGCCGTGGTAGGCACGATAACGTGCCACAAACTTCCACCGGCCAGGCTGCCCATTTTGCTGATGAAACTGGCGGGCCACCTTGAAGGCGGTCTCGTTGGCCTCGGAGCCCGAGTTGCTGAAGAAGAAGACGTAATCGTCTTCCAGCCATTCGTTCAGCTTCTCTCCCAACTCAACCGCGGGCGTGTGGCCCATGGTGAGCGGGTAGTAGGGCAGCTTGACAAGTTGGTCGTAGGCGGCCCTCGCCAGCTCCTCGCGACCGTAACCGACGTTGACGCACCAGAGGCCCGCCATGCCGTCTAGGTAACGGTTGCCCTCGATGTCAGAGATCCAGGCGCCGTCGCCTTCTGCGACGACCAGCCGCGAAGCGGAAGCCGTTCCTCCTCCCTCGCGTGGGGTGAGGCGGCTCATGGGATGCCAGACGTACCGGTCGTCCCTCTCGAGCCAGTTCTTGATTACTGCGCTACTCCTGATATCGACGTCCTTCTGGGTCACGGTCGCGTCCTCCTCGGTAGATCGTCGTCCGTGCGGCGGTCCTTCAGCCAATAACCTTCTCGTCGGGCTGGTGGTGCTTACCGACAACCGCTACCTGCGTGCAGATCCTCGCTTCGGAACGGCCTGGATTGTGCCCTGTTACCTACTGGAGATGCCTCCCAACGAAACGTATTTGATGTCCAGGTATTCCTCGAGGCCGTGCCTGCTGCCTTCGCGACCAAACCCGGACTCTTTTACCCCCCCAAAAGGCGCTTGCGCTGCAGAAGGGAGGCCGTCGTTAGCCCCCAGGATCCCGTACTGAAGCTGCTCAGCGAGCCGCCAGAGGCGGCCCACGTCCCGGGTGAAGTAATAGGCAGCGAGACCGTAGCTCGTGTCGTTTGCCCGCTCTATGACCTCGTCCTCGGAGTCGAACGGCATAAGCGCCGCTACGGGACCGAAGGTCTCTTCCTGCGTAACTAGCATCGTCCTATCCACGTCGAGCAGGACGGTGGGCTCGAAAAAGCAGCCGGGTCTATCCAGCCGGTTGCCTCCGAGCGCCAACCTGGCGCCCTTGCTTATGGCGTCTTCGACGTGACGTTCCACTTTTTCCACGCCCTCCGGCCCAATGAGCGGCCCGACCTCTGAGTCCTCGTCGAGCGCGTCGGCGATCTGCATTTCCCTAAGCCTCTCCACGAGTCGTTCTGTGAACTCTTCCATGACCGTGCGGTGCACGAAGATGCGGTTGGCGCATACGCAGGTCTGTCCCATGTTGCGCATCTTCGAGCCGATGGCGTTCTGAACCGCTGCCTCTAAGTCGGCATCCTCGAAAACGATGAACGGGCTGTGACCGCCGAGCTCCAGGGAGAGGCGCTTCATCGTATCGGCCGCCCCTCTCATGAGGAGCTTGCCGACCTCCGTGGAGCCAGTGAAGGAAAGCTTCCTAACCCGCGAGTCCTCCATCAGAGCCAAGCTGATAGGGACCGGGTCCATACCAGTAACGACAGAGAGGACACCTCCGGGCAGGCCCGCTTCCTCGAAGATCTTGGCTATCTCCAGAGCGGTGAGCGGGGTAAGCTCAGAGGGCTTAATGATCATCGTGCAGCCAGCGGCGAGGGCAGGGGCGAGCTTGCGTGTTATCGCGGCCGCCGGGAAATTCCACGGCGTGATTGCCGCCGTCACCCCCACAGGCGTCTTTACGACCAGGATGCGCTTGTCCGGGGAACTCGCGGGGATGGTTTCCCCGTAGACGCGTTTTGCCTCCTCAGCAAACCACTCGACAAAGGATGCGGCATAAGGAATCTCCGTTCGAGCCTGGGTTATCGGCCTACCCTGCTCCAACGCGATGACGCGGGCGAGGTGCTCGCCGCGCTCCCGCATCAACCCAGCGGCTTTCATCATAATGCTCGCTCGCTCGGCGGCGGTGATCTCTGCCCATCCCGTCTGCGCGGAGCTTGCGGCATCTATCGCCCGCTGCGTGTCAGCTCGTCCACCATCCGGCATAGTCGCGATCGCCGTACCGTTGGAAGGGTTGATCACCTCGAAGGTGTTCCCCGAAGCGGCTTCTAGCCACTCACCACCGATAAAGAGCTCTTGTACAAAATCAGTCTCAATCATGTTGTCCTCCAAGCACACTTCTCGTTATCAACTCTTGGGGCTCTCACTTCCTTACACCGCGAGGAACTCCCGGTGAGAAAAATCCGTGGGCCTCGGCGACCAGTTGGAGACGAGGTTGCCGCCCAAGGTGGAGATGCCCTTCGCGAGGTTCGAGTCCGCGGTCGCTACCCCCCCCGCACCCTCGTCGGAGATCTTGACCAAGTACGGCAGCAAGCCGCCGCTCAGGACTACGATCGAGGTACTCGCAACCTCTGCGAGGATGTTCGCTACGCAGTAGTGGATTGCGACTTCGTCGACGTAGGTGGGATCCGAGCGCGGGATGGGACGCGCCGTCTCGATCCCCCGCCCCGGTCTGTGGCGATGGTCAACGTTCACAACAACTGAGCCATCTCTCATAGAAGCGATGATTTCCTCCCGGCTGACTTGCTTCAGAGCTGTAGCACCGACTACTAGCACGGCCCAGACCACCACCGATCGCCATATTGGACTCCTCGACGTAGGGGCTCCCTCTCGCTAGCGTCCGACTGGAGGAGGAATGACTCGCGGCCATTATGGGCCAGCTCCGCGGCGCTATCCCGCTGCCTGGATATGCGGCGCTCCTGGGCCTTGATCTCCTTGAGAACTCCTACTGTCTGCTTTGTCATCCGAAAGATTCTCTAACCCTTACCCCTTACTGGATTCTCTGTATATCAAATCTACCGTAATCTTGCAACTTAACTGAAATTAGCACTGTAGTGTCCCAAGCAAAGCCAGCTTACATAGGCCTAGCTAGGAACGGTGGCTATAATCCCTGTATAAGAGGACCATGCTGCGACGAGGAGCTACTGTTGAACCAATCCGATGTGGATAACGATTCCCTGACTTTGCCGATCGGAGCGGCTTCGAGAGCCGTCGGGATTTCGCCCCAAATGCTGCGCTTGTGGGAGAATGAAAGCTTGGTGAAGCCCATACGCAGCCCTAGCGGTACCAGATATTACCGCAAGGAAGACATTACGAGGCTGAAGCGGATAAAGAGACTCCGGGAAGTTGAGGGTCTCAACTTCGCCGCCATCCGGAAGGAACTCGGGACTACTAGCAGTGGAAGCTTAGTGGACGGATGGCAGGATCGGCCCTCACTCAAGGATATGGGTGACAGGCTTAGGCGATTGCGGCTTAGCCGTGGGAAAACCCTCAAGGAGGTAGCCAAAGATACGGGCCTTTCCGTCTCTTTTCTTTCCTCAGTAGAGCGTGGAGTCTCCGGCGCCTCTGTGGCTTCGTTGAGCTCCATAACCAAGGCATACGGGATCAGCGTGCGGGAGATTTTTGGCGCTGAGTTCGAGGGACTTTCGCCTGTTGTTCGACCCGACGACAGGCCGATAATGGAGTGGCAGAATGGTGTTCGGTATGAGCAACTGGCTCCGCGCGGGTCCTTGATGGACCCGTCTTACATCCGTGTCCCTCCGCACGCGGGAAGTGGAGGCTTCTATTCCCACGCGGGAGAGGAGTTTGCGTACGTGCTGTCGGGAACTCTAGTCGTGGAGCTGAAAGGCCAAGGCACCTACTGGCTTGAGGCCAAAGATGTCATCTATTATCCTTCCACGGTTCCTCATCGTTGGCGGACAGAAGACGAGGAAGCAGAAGTCCTTTACGTTAATACGCCGCCCAGTTTTTAAGCTTGCACCAGTCGACGTTCCATTTGCGATCTAAACGCACCGCGGCATAGCTTCTCGTAAAGCTTAGGCTTCCGGTCCGGGAGTTTGCCATGCCACCTCTGACAGAGATATGACAGTTACCGGAGCGATCATCGGCAAACAGCCGTGAACACTAGCCCCAATCCTTCCCGTTATGTAAGCGGTTTTCAGAACGCCCAGGAACACCCGCGAATTTCTCAAGCAGCCCTCGCATGGCGGAAGTCACGAGTTCGAGTCTCGTCGGGTCTACTCCTTAAAACGGCTTGTTTGCAGGTAAATCCTGATTACTAGGAAAAGTCTTGACACACAAATACAGCTATTTTGCAAACCCCGGAAAGACCCAGCAAAGTATCGTGGCGCCTTTGCACGGCGGAGGGCGTGGGTTCGAATCACATCGGCTCCACTCAGAAATATGCAGATTTGCAGGTAAAATGTGAGGAATTGATAGAGGCTCAGGACCTTGGCCGGGGCTTCGTACTGCAACCGCTACTGCAACGCGTCCTCCAAGGCACACGCAGCGCCGTTTCGTACAGCGTGCTCTCGACGAGGAGGCGGTAGGAGAAATCACCTTGAAGTTGCTTGTCGAGGCCCTCGCGGCTCTGTGCAGCAGGTAGCCTTGGTGGCTGTCTTATTATCCCCCTGGGTACCTGGTAGCAATGCTGGCGCGCGCTAGCACTGCTGACGGACGGCGAAGCTAGTTCGGGGCATTTTGTACATTGGGAGTATGAAGAAGATACTTCGGTTAGTAAAGACTAGGGCAGTCCCTGAGCATCTTGTAGAACCAGTGACGTCCTCTGGAGTAATCTCCAGGTCTGCGGAGGTGAAAGCGTGAGAATTAGCCAGGTAAGAGTGCGATGGCCCGCACCGGCGAACCGGATCCACCCCGCACCTTGAGCGGGAACACCATGAGCAAGCAGAAGGGCGGCAACCGGTCCAGGTTGTTCATGGTTCTCAGTCACGTAGACTGCCACCCCGATCTCCAAGTGCATATCCGCCTGGCGGAACGGGGCGCCTTCTTACAGTACGACACGCCGGGTCGCACCAAGTACCAACCGGAAGGCACGACCATCGAACTGATGCGCCGCCTCTTCGATGCCGGCTACGGCAAAAAATCTGCTCTTGGGGGGACAGCGCGCGGCGATCGTACTGGAAAGCTTGCGGCGGGCCAGGCCTGGATTATCTGCTTACCTCGTTTACCCGGCGCTTACTCGAGGAATATTTCTCAGAGGAGGAAGTGAGGAGCATTTGGCAGGAGAACCCGGTTCGCTGGCTGACTGCTAACTATGGAACTGTTCTTAGCGCAGACGTTTGCCACGAGGAGCCTCGGAGGTGAGTCGCGATAACGAAGAGAGCGAGATACAGCCTCAAGGAGCCGTCTCGCTTACTCAGCGTAAGCAAGGCTCGCGACTGGGAAAGGAGAAGCCATGGATCAAATTGGTGGAGAGCGTGAAGGACGGAGAACAACCCTCCGGGAGGTAATCTGGGCCAGCGTCGTGGGCACCGTGATCGAGTGGTACGATTTCTTCATCTACGGAGCCGCCGCCGCCGTAGTCTTCAACAAGCTGTTCTTCCCGGAGTTCGCACCGCTCGCCGGGACGATGGCCGCCTTCGGTACATACGCGGTGGGCTTCTTCGCCCGCCCCGTAGGCGGCATCATCTTCGGCAACTACGGCGACAAGATCGGCCGCAAGGCGATGCTGGTCATCACCCTGATGCTGATGGGGGTCGCAACGACACTAATGGGCCTTTTGCCGACCTTCGAAAGCATCGGGATCTGGGCTCCGATCCTGCTCCTCTTGCTGCGTATCCTCCAGGGCCTCGGTGCCGGCGCGGAGTTCGGCGGCGCTGTGGTCATGGCTGCGGAGTACTCCCCCGTGGGAAGGCGCGGATTCTTCGCGAGCCTTCCGTGCACGGGGGTCGCGATAGGGCTCCTTCTCTCTTCTGGGGCTTTCGCGTTGTTCTCGTCGCTACCTGAGGAGCAGTTCCTGTCCTGGGGTTGGCGTGTACCGTTCCTCTTGAGCGTCATCATCCTTGGGGTCGGCTTATACATCAGGCTGCGCATCCTCGAGACGCCGGTGTTCGAGGAAGTAAAGGAGACCCACACCGAGGTCGAGGTGCCGGTCAAGGAGGTCGTGCGCACCCAGCCGAGGAACCTCCTCGTGGCCATCGGCGCACGCTTCTCCGAGAACGGGAACTCCTACCTCTTCAACACCTTCGCGCTCACCTACATCACCGCACAGTTGGCCTTGCCGGAGAACGTCGGCTTGTACGGCGTACTGATCGCCTCCGCCCTCGGGCTCCTTACCATTCCGGCCTACGGGGCACTCTCGGACCGCGTCGGTCGGCGGCCGGTATACCTGGCGGGCTCCGCGTTTGTGGCTTTGTTCGCCTTCCCCTTCTTCTGGATGCTCAATACCAAGTCGACTATCTTGATCTGGCTGGCCATCATCCTGAGCACTTCGGTGGGCATATACGCGATGTTCTCTCCGCAGGCGGCCTACTTCGCGGAGCT
>Ga0126308_10000339_pt1 | contig 14721 bp, 12 predicted proteins | sample Plot55_FD_92533 | JGI IMG/M metagenome (GOLD analysis project Ga0126308, IMG submission 92533) | Serpentine soil microbial communities from UC McLaughlin Reserve, CA, USA - Plot55 | ecosystem: Environmental > Terrestrial > Soil > Grasslands | place: USA: UC McLaughlin Reserve, Lake County... | reverse complement strand
TAGATCAGCTTGCCGTCGCTGGCGGGCGTCGGCGCGGCGTGGCTCACCGGCGCCCGGACGACGCTCGCGCTCACCGCGCGCGTCTCCGGCGGGTCGCTCCGCGTCGAGGGCAGCGGCGGCGACTGGGACGGCGGCTCCGTGGTGGAGGGCGACCTGCTGGGCACCGTCGAGTGGTCGCTGCACCCGCGGGCGGCGCTGCGCGGCGGCGTCGGGGCCACGTGGCTGCGCGGGCCGTCCGACCTCGTGCCTTTCCGCGAGAGCAACGACACGCCGCTGCACGGCGCCATCGTCGTCGGCGCGTCCGCCCGCGTGCTGCGCGCGCGCCCCCTCGATGCCTTCCTCGACGTCCACGCGACCCGCTACGGCGGCGCCACTGTCGACGACCCCGTCTCCGAGCCCGGCACCGTGACCCGCTTCGTCCTCGGCCTGCGCTATGGCCGCTGATCTCGCGCGCGTGCGCCCGCGCCGCGCCCGCCTCCGGCGTGCCTCGCTCCTGCTGGTCGCGCTGACCGCGGCGGCGGCCTGCGACGCGCCCACCGCCACGCCCACCGAGCCGGGCTACGACCCGACGTCGCTGACCGGCGGCCTCGTGTACCACTGGAGCCCCGGTGCCACCATCAACGTGTACGCCGACACCACCGGCTTCGCGCTCGCGCCCGGCTTCGACATCAAGGGCGCGGTCGGCAACGCGGCCAGGGTCTGGCGCGACGCCGTGTACTACCGCGAGGTGGACCTGCGGCTCGCGTCCTCGCCCGCCGACGCCGACATCATCATCCACCGCCGGTCCGTGCCGCGGCTGGTGAACACCGTCGTCGGCGGCAGCGACTGCGACCTGGACCCGGTCGGCGTGGGCGGATACACCCTCTTCTGCCCCGACACCGGGAACGCGCTGGTCCTGCCGCTCCTGAGCGGCGCGGGCGCCGGGCACGTGAAGGTGGACATCTTCGTCGAGCCGCTGGTCATCGGCGACGCGTACCTCGCGCAGCGCGGCGTCACCCGCAACGAGGCCTTCTACTCGCTGGTCGCCCACGAGCTCGGACACGCGCTCGGCATCGGCGGCCACAGCCAGGAGCCTGACGACTTGATGTTCGGCGCCCCCACCGCGCCCCGCCCCACGCGGCGCGACGCGGCCGCGCTGCGCTTCGTGCTGCATCAGCGAGCGGACATTCGGTTCTGAGACATCCGGGAAGGGGGATGGGGGACGGGGGATGAGCTGCTTCCGCTGACAGCCTGCCCTGACCCCGAGCGCAGCAAGGGGGAAGGGTTCAGCCCCCGTCCCCATCCCCCGTCCCCTCTCGACCAATTCCCTCCCCTCGCCCCCCCCGGCTACCTTTCGGCGCATGAACCGCCAAGACGCGCTGGACTACCACGCCAAGGGGCGGCCGGGGAAGATCGCGGTCGTTCCCACCAAGCCGCTCAACAACCAGCGCGACCTGACGCTGGCCTACTCGCCCGGCGTCGCCGAGCCCTGTCACGAGATCAAGGCGGACCCCGAGGCCGCCTACAAGTACACGGCGAAGGGCAACCTCGTCGCGGTCGTCACCAACGGCACCGCCGTGCTCGGCCTCGGCAACATCGGCGCGCTCGCCGGCAAGCCGGTGATGGAGGGCAAGGGCAACCTCTTCAAGCAGTTCGCCGACCTGGACGTGTTCGACCTGGAGGTCGGCTCCGAGAACCCGGACGACGTCATCCGCTTCTGCCAGCTCCTCGAGCCCACCGTCGGCGGGATCAACCTCGAGGACATCCGCGCCCCGGACTGCTTCCGGATCGAGGAGACGCTGCGGCAGACGATGAAGATCCCCGTCTTCCACGACGACCAGCACGGGACGGCGATCATCTCCGGGGCGGCGCTGCTGAACGCGCTCGAGGTCGTCGGCAAGGACATCCGCAACGTCACGGTGGTCTTCTCGGGCGCCGGCGCGGCGGCGATCTCCACCGCCGAGCACTACGTGCGGCTCGGCGTCAGGCGCAACAACATCCTGATGTGCGACCGCTCCGGGGTGATCTACGAGGGGCGCGCGGAAGGGGACATGGACCCGTACAAGGCGCGCTTCGCCAACGTCACCGACGCGCGCACCATCGCCGACGCGCTGAACGGCGCCGACGTGTTCGTGGGGCTGAGCGTCGCCAACGCCGTGACGCCGGAGATGGTCGCGCGCATGGCGAAGGACCCGATCATCTTCGCGCTCGCGAACCCGGTCCCGGAGATCATGCCCGACGCCGTGCGCTCGGTGCGCGACGACGCCATCATCGCCACCGGCCGCAGCGACTACCCCAACCAGGTCAACAACGTCCTCGGCTTCCCGTTCATCTTCCGCGGCGCGCTCGACGCGCGGGCGACCACGGTGAACGAGGAGATGAAGATGGCGGCGACGCGCGCGCTGGCGGCGCTGGCCAAGGAGGACGTGCCGGAGTCGCTCGCCCAGCTCTACGGGCTCCAGCGGGTGCGCTTCGGGCGGGACTACCTGATCCCCTTCCCCTTCGACCCGCGGGTGCTGCTCTGGGTGGCGCCGGCGGTGGCGTGGGCGGCGGTCGCGTCAGGCGTCGCCAGGCACTTCATCGACCTCGACGAGTACCGCGACGAGCTGGAGGCGCGGCTGGGGCGCGCCCGTGGCCTCATGCGCGGCATCATCAACCGCGCCGTGCACGAGCCCAAGCGCGTCGTGCTGCCCGAGGGCGAGGACTCCAAGATCATCCGCGCCGCGCGGCGCGCGGCCGAGGAGGGGATCGCGCAGCCGATCCTGCTCGGCAACCCGGAGACCATCCGCGCGGTGGCGCTGGCGAACAACATCTCGCTCGACGACATCCGCCTCGAGGACCCGGGCAGCTCCTCGGCGCGCGAGAAGTACGCGAAGCACCTCTGGGAGCGCCGGCAGCGGAAGGGGCTCTCGCTGGCCGAAGCGTACCAGCGGCTGTACAACGCCAACTACTTCGGCTCCTGCATGGTGGCGTGCGGGGACGCGGACGCGCTCGTCTCCGGCGAGAACCTGCACTACCCGGAGACGATCCGCCCCGCGCTCGAGGTCATCGGCGCGCACTCGAAGTCCGGCCTCGTCAGCGGCATGTACATGCTGGTGTTCGAGAAGCACGTCGTCTTCTGCGGCGACACCACGGTCAACATCGACCCCACGGCCGAGCAGCTGGCGCAGATCGGGTTCGCGGCCGCGCGGATCGTGCGCACCTTCGGGATCGAGCCCCGGATCGCGATGCTCTCCTTCTCCAACTTCGGCTCCGTGCGCCACCCGGATGCGGAGAAGATGGCCCGCGCCGTCCTGCTCCTGAAGGAGAAGGACCCCACGCTCGTCGCCGACGGCGAGATGCAGGCGAACATCGCCTTCGACCCGGAGCAGCTGGCGACGAACTACCCGTTCAGCACGTTGAAAGAAGCCGCGAACGTGCTCATTTTTCCCAACCTCAGCTCCGGCAACATCGCCTACAAGCTGCTCAACCGCCTCGGCGGCGCGACGGCGATCGGGCCCATTCTCGTCGGGATGAACCGCCCCGTGCACGTCCTGGAGCAGGGCGCCGACGTGCAGGCGATCGTGAACATGATCGCGGTGGCGGTGGTGGACGCGCAGGAACGCACGCAATAACAGACACGAAGTTCGAAGTAGCGCGAGATACGAAGGGCGGCCTTATGTCGCCGCGGCGTACAAACGACCGCCTGGCTTCGTACTTCGTCTCTCGTATTTCGTCTCTTTCAGACTCGACTCCAACCGCGGTAGAGGATTTTTTGTCATGGCGATTCAGGCGAAGCCGCAGAGCGGCGCCGTCCAGCGCGAGAGCACGCAGGGGCTCGAGCAGCAGCGGCTCCAGCCGGCGGGCGAAGTCCACTGGAACTACGTGGCGCCGGAGCTGATCCAGGCGGCGATTCGCCGGAGCGAGGGGACGCTCGCCGACATGGGCCCGTTCGTCGCCGTGACCGCACCGCACACCGGCCGCTCGCCCAACGACAAGTTCGTCGTCAAGGAGCCCTCCATCGAGGGGGACGTCGACTGGGGAAAGGTGAACCAGCCGCTCGCCCCGGAGAAGTTCGAGGCGCTGCTCGCCGACGTGCGCTCGTTCCTGAACCACCAGCCGGAGCTGTTCGTCCAGGACCTCTACTGCGGCGCCGACCCCAGCCTGCGCCTCTCGGTCCGCTACGTCACGCCGAGCGCGTGGCACGGCGCGTTCGTCCGGAACATGTTCATCCGCCCGGACCCGAGCGAGCTGCCGACGTTCGAGCCCAACTTCAGCGTCCTCCACGCGCCGGAGTTCCAGGCGAGCCCCGCCCGCCACGGCACCCGCACCGGCACGTTCATCGTCCTCAACCTCGCCCGCCGCATGATCCTCATCGGCGGCACGCGCTACGCGGGCGAGCTGAAGAAGGCGATGTTCACGGTGATGAACTACATGCTCCCCAGGCAGGGCGTGCTCTCCATGCACTGCTCGGCGAACGTGGGCAGGGCGGGCGACGTCGCGCTCTTCTTCGGCCTCTCCGGCACGGGCAAGACCACGCTCTCCGCGGACCCCGAGCGCGGCCTGATCGGCGACGACGAGCACGGCTGGTCCGACGACGGCGTCTTCAACTTCGAGGGCGGCTGCTACGCGAAGGTGATCAACCTCTCCCCCGAGGGGGAGCCCGACATCTACCAGACGACGCAGATGTTCGGGACGATCCTCGAGAACGTGGTGCTCGAGCCGGGCACGCGGCGGGTGCGGTTCGAGGACCAGTCGATGACCGAGAACACCCGCGCGTCGTACCCGCTCCACTACATCCGCAACTACGTCCCGAGCGGCCGCGGCGGGAACCCGAAGCACATCGTCTTCCTGACGGCCGACGCGTTCGGCGTGCTGCCGCCGATCGCGCGCCTGACGAGGGAGCAGGCGATGTACTACTTCCTCTCGGGCTACACGGCGAAGGTGGCCGGTACCGAGCGCGGCGTCACCGAGCCGCAGGCGACCTTCAGCGCCTGCTTCGGCGCGGTGTTCCTGGTCTGGCACCCCACCAAGTACGCGCGCATGCTGGGCGACCTGCTCGCGCGCCACGAGGACGCGCACGTCTGGCTCGTGAACACGGGGTGGAGCGGCGGCCCGTACGGCGTCGGTAAGCGCATGAAGCTCGCCTACACCCGCGCCATGGTGCGCGCCGCGCTCTCCGGGCAGCTCGACACCGCGAAGGCCGAGACGGACCCGGTGTTCGGACTCGCCGTGCCGGCCGAGATCCCCGGCGTCCCTCGCGAGGTCATGCGCCCGCGCGACACCTGGAAGGACGGCGCGGCCTACGACGAGCAGGCGAAGCGGCTCGCCGAGATGTTCCGCAAGAACATTGAAAAGTTCGGCGAGCAGGTGGACGCGAAGGTCAGGGCGGCGGGCCCGAAGGGTTGACGCGGTCGGGACCCGGCAGTGCCGCCGAGCGCCGAGTCCCGATGGCCGAGTCCCGCGTGATGCGCTTCGAGATCATCCGCGACCCGCTCTGGGACAACATCCGCGTCGACGAGCTGGCGCTCCGGCTCGTCGACGCGCCCGAGTTCCAGCGCCTCCGCTACGTCCGCCAGCTCGGCCTCACCTACCTGGTGTACCCGGGCGCGACGCACACGCGCTTCGAGCACGCCCTCGGCGCCTACCACCTGTCGCGCGTCACGCTCGCGCTGCTCGACGAGCGAGGCGCGCTGCGCGACGTGCCGGACGACGAGTGCGCGATCGTCCGCGCGGCCGCGCTCCTCCACGACGTCGGCCACTACCCGTTCTCCCACGCCCTGGAGGAGATCGGCGTCAGGCACCACGAGGAGGTGGCGGGCGAGCTGCTCACCCGCGGGCGGCTCGCCGAGCTGCTCTCCGAGGCGCTTGGCGCCGACGCGCCGGCGCGCGTCCACGCGCTCATTCGCGGCGCGAGCCGGAGTCCGCTCCAGCGTCTCGTCTCCGGCTCGCTCGACCTGGACAAGCTGGAGTACCTGAGGCGCGACGCGACGATGTGCGGCGTCCCCTACGGCCAGATCGACGTCGACCGCCTGATCCACTCGATCGTCGTCGTCCCCGACCCGGCGACGGGGCGCCCCGCGATCGGCGTGCAGGAGAAGGGGCTCTCGGCGCTCGAGTCGCTGCTCTTCGCCAAGTACCAGATGTTCCGCAACGTGTACTGGCACCACGCCGTGCGCAGCGCGACCGCGATGTACAAGCGCCTGGTGCACGACGCGCTCGCGGCCGGCACCCTCGACGCCGACACCCTCGCCCGCCACGGCGACGAGGAGCTCCTGCACCAGCTCTCCGGCACGCCGCGGTTCGCCCCGCTGCTCTCGGCGCTCCGGGAGCGGCGGCTTCACAAGCGCGTCCTCGAGTGCCCGGCCGCCGAGCTGCCTGACGAGCAGGCCGCCGAGTGGATCGCCAGCGATCGCACGCTGACGGTAGCGGTGGAGGACCGGCTGGCCGCCGAGCTGGGCGTCGCGCCCGGCGACATCCTGCTCGACTACCCGGCGAAGACGCAGATGCTGGAGCTGGACCTCCCCGTGCTCCGGCGCGGCGGCGCCGTCGAGCAGCTCACCGCCGCCGGGTGGGAGGGCTCGATCAACCTCCCCTCGCTCTCGCACCAGCTCTACCGCTCGGCGCGCTGGCTGCGCGTCTTCGCCGTCCGCGGACTCTCGGTCCCGTCGGTGCGACTGCAGTTGCTGCTGCTGCGTCCGGCCGCCGAGCTGCGCGAGCTGGTCGAGCAAGACCGGCCGCTGCTTCGGTAGGCGCCGCCGGCCAACGTTCCGCGCGCGGTGTGCGTTAACGAAGCGTGACGGCGGCCGTCCCACGCCGCCCACCGGCTGTGCTTCCGACGACGGGAGCCCCGGCGGCCGCCGCGGCCGCGTGATGTGCAACTTCGCGATTTTATAGATGCGCGACTCCGTACTCGCCCGCACGCTCGCCACCGTCGTCCTCCTCATCGGCTGCGGCGAGTCCGCGACCCCGCCGGCGAACCCCGGCGTCGTGATCGCCGCCGCGAGCGCCGCGCCCAATCCGGAGAACGTCCTCTCCGCCATCGTGTCGGTCGCGCTCACCGGCGCCGACTCCGCCCGCGTGACGTACACGCCGAGCGGCGGCACGAGCGAGCAGACGCCCTACGTGCGCGTACCGGATGACGGCGCACTGCGGGTCGCGCTCGTCGGCCTGCGCCCGTCGGCGACGTACAGCGCCGTCGTGGAAGCCGTGGGGCCCGGCAGCGCGTCGGCGGTGCGGTCGTCGCCTGTCAGCTTCTCCACCGGCGAGCTGCCGGCGTTCCTGCGGACGCTCTCGTTCACGGTGACCGGCAACCCCAGCCCGGGCTACCGGATCGCGTCGGCCGGCGCGCCGGACGGCACCGTGTGGGCGGTGGCGTTCGACGGCGCGGGTGCGGTTCGCTGGTACCGGCACTTCGACGAGCCGGCGGTCGTGGGGGACTTCCAGCAGCAGCCGAACGGCAACTTCACCATCCCCATCGGCTCCACCTACGGCTGGCAGCCCACGTACACTCGCTTCCTGGAGTTCACGCCGGCCGGCGAGGTCGTTCGACAGTTCAGCGCGCCGCCGCCGCTGTACACCGACCATCACGAGCTGCTGCTGACCTTCCGCGACACCGCGCTCGAGGCCGCGCACTTCTTCGCCTACTCCCTTCGGACGGTCGACGCGTCGCAGCACGGGCTGGGCCCAGGCACGCTACTGGCGGGCCACTCGATCCTGCGGCAGAGCGCGTCCAACGCGAACACGTTCCTCTGGAACGCGTGGGACCACGTCACGCTCGACGACTGGATCGAGCCGCCGTTCCAGGCCCCGTTCGACTTCGACCACCCGAACTCGCTCGACATCGGCCGCGACGGGAACTTCCTCGTCTCGTTCCGGAACATGGGCGAGGTGACGAAGCTCGACTCGCGCAACGGTCGCATCATCTGGCGCCTCGGGGGCCGCAACAACCAGTTCCGCTTCGTGAACGATCCGAAGAACGGCTTCAGCGCGCAGCACTTCGCGCGGGAGCTGGAGGACGGCCACGTGCTGATCTACGACAACGGCACCCGGCACGAGCCGCCGGAGACGCGTGTCGTCGAGTACGCGCTCGACACGGTCGCGAAGACCGCGACGCTCGTCTGGGAGTACCGACACTCGCCGCCCATTTACACGGCGTTCATGGGATCCGCGCAGCGCCTGCGGGACGGCCTGACGTTCATCAACTACTCGACCGTCGGACGCGTAGCGATGGTGAACCGCGCCGGCGCCGTGCAGTGGGAGGGGACGGTGACGAAGGGCGCCGGGATCGACACCAGCTACCGGATGCTCGTCGTCCCCTCGCTCTACCGCTACGAGCGGCCCTGACCGGGACCGCGTCCGGGCTCCGCGGGTCTAGCCGCCCGGCGCCGCGCGGGCGCGCCCGCGGGCCTCGGCGAGCAGGCGTCCGATGCCCCGGTACCAGGCGGCGTCATCGGGCTTCTCCTGCGACTCGAGCGTGATCGCCGCGAGCTCGATCGCGTAGAGGATGTTGCCCAGGTAGAGTTCGGCGATCTCACCCACCGTCTGTCGCGGCGGGGACTCCTCTTCAGCCACGCGCCTGGCCGCCGGTCCTCGGCACGACCGGGATCTCGTCGGTCGGCGAGTCCCCGGGCGGGCCGCCGTTGTTCTCCGCGTCCACCGACACTACCTGCACGACGATCGCGGTGATGTTGTCCAGCCCTCCGCGACCGTTGGCCTCGGCGATCAGCGCGTCCACCAGCCGGCCCGGCCCAGAGCGGGAGAGGAGGATGTTGTGCAGCCGGCGGTCGTCGACCATGCCGGTCAATCCGTCGCTCGCCACGAGCCAGAGGTCGCCCGGCTTCATCTCGCCGCCGTAGATGTCGGGCTCGACGTTCTCGCCGGCGCCGACGCAGCGGGTGATGACGTTGCTGTACGGGTGGTAGCGCGCCTGCTCCGGCGTCAGGTAGCCCGCGTCCACCTGCTCCTGCACGTAGGAGTGGTCCTTCGTGATCTGCTTCAGCTGCCCGTCGCGAAGCAGGTACACGCGCGAGTCCCCCACCTGCCCGATCAGGAACCGGCTCCCCGAGAGAATGAGCGCCGAGACCGTGGTGCCCATCCCCTGCTTGTCGACCTCCTCCAGGGTGCGGAGGAAGATGGCGTGGTTCGCATCTTTGAGCGCCTTGCGGACCAATTCGGCCGCGCCGTCGCCGCGCACGTCGTTGAGCGGCGCCAGCTCGCGCGTGACGATCTGCACCGCCATCTCGCTCGCGACCTCGCCCGCCGCGTGGCCGCCCATTCCGTCGGCCACGATGAAGATCCCGCGCTGCTTGTTGGCGTGGGCGTAGAGGTTGTCTTCGTTCCCCGCACGGATCATCCCGATGTCCGTGCGCGACGCGTATACGAGGTCCACTAGCGAGCCTTCAAGATGAAGAACGCCGCCACGGCCACGAGCACGATCGCCACGATCCAGAGCCAGGCGGGAAGGCCGCTCTTGGCCGGGGGCGTCTCGGGCGCCACGGCCGGAACCGGAACGAATGGAGTGGGGGCGGCCGGCTCCCCGCGCGCGGGGGTGGCCGACTGCGGTGGGGTGGGGGCGCGCGGCGGCGTCTTCATGCCGGCCCGCAGACGCTGCGCCTGCTCGGCGGTCATGCCGGCGATGGCGCGCGTGCCCTTCGTGTCCGTGTCGTCGGCGACCGCCGCCGGCCGGAAGACCATCTTGATCCCGCCGAACCGCACGTCCGGCGCGCCAGTGAGCAGCTGCTCGCCCACGATCCGCTTGCCAGCGACGTACGTGCCGTTCGTGGAGTCCATGTCCACCACGAACCAGCCGGCGTCGCGCTTCTGGAGCTTGGCGTGCGAGTCGGAGACGCTGTCGTCCTGAAGGGAGACGTCGTTGTGGGCGCCGCGCCCCACGTGGCTGAGCGGCGCGCGCAGCTCGAACTTCCGCCCCTTCATCACGCCCTCGTTCACGATCTCGAGCACGGCCAGCACCGGCCGATCCGCCTGCGGCGGCGCGCCCGCGCGCGGCATCGACCCGCTCGGCGGGAGCGTTCCGAAGCTGTCCGGCTTCGCCGCGGCTCCCATCGCCGCCGCCCCGCCAGCGGCGCCGGCGGCTCCCGCGGCCGGCGCCGGCGCGGCCGTGTCCGCGTAGAAGCGGAACTCCTCGTCGGCCACGCGGATCACGTCGCCGCGCGCCAGCCGGTGCTGCTGCTGGATGCGCGCCCCGTTCACCATCACGCCGTTGGTGCTGGTGTCCTTGAGGACGTAGCCGTCGGCCGCCGCCGAGATCTGGGCGTGCCGCCGCGACACCTCGCCGGACGGCACCACCACCTCGCACCCGGCCTCCCGCCCGATCGACAGCCCGCCCGGTCCGACCGAGTACTCGCGCCCGTCCACGAGGGAGACGAGCCGCCCGCCGGTGGCCAGCGTCGGCGCGCGTCCGCCGCCGGCCGGGGACGACGCGTACTGCCGCTGCACGTCGGCGACGCTCGCGCTCGAGACGAACTGCGTGCTCCCGCCCCTCCGGTCGTCGCCGAAGGTCAGCTCCACCCCGCCAATCTCGATCTTGTCGCCGTGAATCAGGGGCGTCGGCTCGGCGCCGAGCTGTACGCCGTTCACCCGCACCGCGCCGGCCGTCCCCTGCCCGCGTCGAATCAGTGCCTGGTTGTCCGAGCCCAGCTCCACGACCGCATGCACCCCGCCCGCCGCCGACGCCGGGCCGCCGGGCAGCTTGATCTCGGCGTCCGGCGTCGTGCCCACCCGTACCGAGCCGGTACGGAGCGGGAACTGCTTGTCGTTGAGCTGGATGTATGGCATTGCGATTCGCTCAGCGCGGACAGCCGGCCGGACCGGAGCGGGGACCCCCAACGACCGGGCAGCGCCGCGCGCGACTCTACAGTTCTTCGGGAATGAATGCGAATGACGCCGGTCTCCGTACCAGGCGCCCGCCGGCTGCACGAGCGCAGCCGGTCGACGGGCGCGGCGGCACGGCGGCCGACGTGTGGACGAAACTACGCCCCCCCCCGTAGGCTGGCAAGCGGGAGGGGCCGGGACTGTGGCGTTGTGCCACCACGTCGCCGAGGGAGCCAAATGGTGCAGCAGCGGCGGGCCCTCGACGAACCGAGGGCCCGCGCCAGCGCCTCAATCCCTGCCGGCGCCCGCCACCCCCATCACCTGCAGCCGGTACAGGCGCTGGTAGAGCCCCTCGCGCGCCAGCAGCTCGCGGTGGGTGCCGCGCTCGACGATCTGGCCGTGGTGCATCACCAGGATCTGATCGGCGCCGACGATCGTGCTCAGACGGTGGGCCACGGCAATCGTCGTGCGCCCCTCCATCAGCACCGAGAGCCCGCGCTGGATCTCCGCCTCCACCTCGCTGTCCACGGCGCTCGTGGCCTCGTCGAGCAGCAGCAGCGCCGGGTCGGCCGCGATCGCCCGCGCGAACGAGAGCAGCTGCCGCTCCCCCACGCTCACCGACGCGCCGCGCTCGCCGAGCTGGTGCGCGTAGCCGGTTGGGAGCCGACGCACCACCCGGTCGGCGCCGACCCGCGCCGCGGCCGCCGCCACCTCCTCGTCCGAGAGCGGGCTCGACAGGCGGATGTTCGACGCTACGTCCCCGGCGAACAGGAAGATGTCCTGCTGCACGTATCCCGTTAGGCCGCGCAGCTCGGCCAGCGGCATCTCGCGGACGTCCACCCCGTCGACGGTGATCCGCCCGCGCTGCGGATCGTAGAAGCGCATGAGCAGGCTGATCACGGTCGTCTTCCCCGCGCCCGTGTGCCCCACCAGCGCCATCGTTTCTCCCGGCGACGCGCGGAAGCTCACGCCGCGCAGCACCCACTCCGGCTCGGCGGCCGCGCCCGCGCCGTCGCCGTTCCCCTCCGCCCCCCGCCCCGCGTGCGGCGCGTCGTAGGCGAACCACACGTCGTGGAACTCGACCGTGACGCCCTTTCGGGGCTCGGCACTCGGCCATCGGGACTCGGCCGTCGGGACTGCACCGGGGAGCTCCGGCCTCCCGAGGTCGTGCCGAGCGCCGAGTCCCGATGGCCGAGTGCCGATGGCCCAGTCCCGAACCGAGGGCTCCGTATCCAGCAGCTTGAAGATCCGCTCGGACGACGCCATCGCCTGCTGGAGCGTGTTGTACTTGTCCGAGAGGTCCTGGAGCGGCTGGAAGAAGCGGCGCACGAGCTGGAGGAAGGCCGCGACCGTTCCCACCGTGAGCGTGCCGGCCGTCACCCGCGACGCGCCGGTCACGATCAGGCTCGCCAGCGCCAGCGTCGTCAGGAACTCGATCGCCGGGAAGTACAGCGCGTAGATCGTGATCGAGCGCAGCTGCGCGTCCAGGTGCCCGCGGTTCAGCCGGTCGAAGCGGCGCGCCTCGGCGCGCTCGCGGCCGAACAGCTGGACGATTCGCACCCCCGTCAGGCGCTCCTGGAGGAAGGCGTTGATGCGGGCCACCCGCGCGCGGATGTCGCGGTAGCTGTCGCGCACGCGCGACTGGAAGACGTGCGACGTGAGCCAGACCAGCGGGATCACGGCGAACGCCGCCAGCGCCAGCCGCCAGTCGACGACCAGCATCATCACGCTGATCGCGACCAGCGTGAACAGGTCGCCGAGTCCGGCGACGACGCCCGCCGTGAACAGCTCGTTGAGCGACTCGACGTCCGACGTGACGCGCGTGATCAGCCTGCCCACGGGATTGCGGTCGAAGAACGAGACCGACAGCCGCTGGAGATGCGCGTAGATCTGCACCCGCAGGTCGAGCATGACGCGCTGCCCCAGGAGCCCCGTGAGCATCGCCTCGCCGAACGAGCACGCGAACTGCGCCGCGAGCGTGGCCGCGAACAGCAGCGCCGCGGCACGCACCATGGCCAGGTCCCGCGCCGGCAGGGCGACGTCGATCACGCGCTGCGTGAGCACCGGGCCCACCAGCTGGAGCAGGCCGTCCACGAACAGCAGCGCGAGCGACGCCCCGACCAGGCCGCCGTACGGGCGCACGTACACCAGCAGGCGGCGCATCAGGCGCGCGTCGTACGCCTTGCCTAGGACATCTTCTTCGAGCACGAGTGCGAGGATCCTGGGGGGTGGGCGAGGGCGTCTGGTTAGGCGCGGGTGGCCGACTCAGCCGTTCGCGCGGACGTGAGGAAGATCACCATCGGCGGCGCGGTCCTCGCTGTGGAAAGCTAGCATCGCGCGCCCGCGACGCTGGCGTTCGAGCGGCGCGCCCGGCGGTTGGTACGCCCGTTGCATTTCCCGCTGGGCACGAAGTTCACCCCTACTGAAGGAGATGACGGATATGGGTATTCTCGCTTGGATCGTCCTCGGCCTGATCGCCGGCGCGATTGCCAAGGCAATCATGCCGGGCAAGGACCCGGGCGGCTTCATCGTCACGGCGCTGATCGGCATCGTCGGCGCGGTGATCGGTGGCTTCCTCGGCAACGCGATCTTCGGCACGGGCGGCGTCAGCGGCGTGGACATTCGCAGCATTCTGATCTCGGTCGTCGGCGCGGTCGTGTTGCTCGCGGTGTACCGCATGGCCACCGGCCGTCGCGCCACCCGCCCGTAAGCAGGTCGGCTGTACCAACCAGCTCGCGGGCGTCGCGAGGCGCCGCGGGGAGGGCGCTGACACACTCGGCGGAGGGATGAAGTGCCGCCCTGGCTCTACTGGATACTCCTGGGACTGCTGGCCGGCACGTTGGCCAAGTTCCTCATGCCAGGGCGGGATCCCTCCGGGTGCATCGTCACCGTGGTTCTGGGTGTCGTCGGCGCGTTCATCGGGGGACTGCTGGGAACGTTCCTGGGCTGGGGCAGTGTGACACGCGGGAGCTTCGACCTGCGGTCGATCGGGCTCGCCACGCTGGGGGCCATGGTGGTGCTCCTCATCGGCCGCATGGTGAGGAGGTTGTAGGGCGGAACCGAACGCGAGGGCACGGGAGCCCGCGGCCACGCCGGCGCGGGCGACCCGAAGTCGGGAAGGGACAACGGAGAGCCGCGCGAGCGGCGTACGGCCGCGGATGGTGAAGCTGGACCGGCCGGATCCGTTCTCCGCTTCCCGTTTCGCGTTCTCGGGTCTTCGCGGATTTTCGCCTTTTCTTCGGCCGTCCGCCAGCCTTATCTTTCGGGCGTGAAAGACCACATCGTCGTCCGCGGCGCGCGGCAGCACAACCTGAAGGGGTTCGACCTCGAGATCCCCCGCCGGTCATTCACCGTCATCACCGGTCCCTCCGGCTCCGGCAAGAGCTCGCTGGCCTTCGACACGATCTACGCCGAGGGGCAGCGGCGCTACGTGGAGTCGCTCTCGGCGTACGCGCGGCAGTTCCTGGAGCGGATGGAGAAGCCCAACGTCGACTCGATCGACGGCCTCTCCCCCGCGGTCGCGATCGAGCAGAAGAACCCCACCAAGACCTCCCGCTCGACCGTCGGCACCGCGACCGAGATCTACGACTACCTGCGCCTGCTGTGGGCGCGGATCGGCCGTACCTACTGCCCGGTCTGCGGCCGCGAGCTGAAGCCGGACACGGTCCAGTCGGTCACCGACCGCGTCCTCTCGCTCCCCGCCGGCACGCGGTTCCACGTCGCGTTCCCGCTCAAGACCTCCGAGAAGGTCTCGCACGACGTGATCGTCGAGAACCTGCGGGCGCAGGGCTTCGTGCGGGTCAGCGTGAACGGCGTCGTCATGCACCTCGACGACCTGGCGGGGAAGCGCATCGACCTGGCGGCGGCGCGCGACCTGCTCGTCGTCGTGGACCGCCTCGCGGTCTCCCCGGAAGCGTCCGGCCGCCTCAG
>Ga0126308_10000338_pt1 | contig 14724 bp, 8 predicted proteins | sample Plot55_FD_92533 | JGI IMG/M metagenome (GOLD analysis project Ga0126308, IMG submission 92533) | Serpentine soil microbial communities from UC McLaughlin Reserve, CA, USA - Plot55 | ecosystem: Environmental > Terrestrial > Soil > Grasslands | place: USA: UC McLaughlin Reserve, Lake County... | reverse complement strand
GATCTGCACCGACACCGGCAGCTTGGTCCCGCCCTCGACGTACTTCTTCGACGAGTCGGAGAGAGCCTTCTTGCGCGCCACGTCCTTCTCGGCCTTCGCCAGCTCCTGGTACGCGTAGCCGATGAGCTGATAGGTCGTGATGAGGTTCGGCTCGATGGTGAGGAAGCGCGGGGCGGACGCCACCAGCTTGTCGTACTGCTTGAGGCGGTAGTACAGGTTGAGCGAGTTGTTCAGCGCGTCGCGCTGGTTCGGGTTCACCGTCAGCGCGGACTCGAAGAAGCGCAGCGCGCGCTCGGGGCTCCCCTTCCCGCCGTTGAACAGCTGGATGCCGGTCGAGACGAGCTGGTCGTCGCTGTACTTCGTCGGGTTCGCCAGCATGTCGTCGTAGATCCGCTGCGTCGCCGCCGTGTCGCCCGACATCGCCAGCGAGCTGTTCAACACGTTCTGCACCTTCGCCGCCTCGGCGTCGTTCGGGTACTCGGCGAGGATGGTGCGGAAGTAGCTCGTGGCCTCGCCGGAGGGCCGCGCCTTCTGCCCCTCGGGCGCCGCCTGCGCCTCGCTGTAGTAGCTCATCCCCAGGTTGATCAGCGCGTCGCGGCGGGTGCTCGCGAGCGAGGTGTCCTTGAGGACCGCGTCCTTCGTCGCCAGCTCGACGACGCGGCGCAGCGCCGCGCGCTCGGCCGTCGTGTCGTTCTGCCGGCGGGCGACGAAGGACATGTAGAAGTGCCCGTAGGGCAGCTCCGGCGTCACCCGGATCGCGCGCTCCAGCAGCGCGCGCGCCGTGTCCAGCTTCCCCTTCACCAGCGCCTGGTCGGACGACTGGAAGTTGATGTACTCGACCGACTGGTTGAGCGACTTCATCAGCACGAAGCGCCGGACCGCGTCGGTCTCCGAGCGGCAGGCGGGGACGAGGCGGTCCACCTCGGCCGACTCCCTCTCCATCTCGGCGACGAGGTCGACCGTCTGCTCGGGGTTGGTGGCGTAGCCCAGGTCGCCGCGGCGCATGGTCGCGGGCGCGTCCGGCTGCGAGGCGTACCACATCAGCGCGCGGCCGACGAGCAGGTGCGCCGCCGGCAGACTCGCCATCTTGTCCCACTTCGCGGTGAGCGCGCGCATCGCGTCGCCGATCGACTTGCGGTCCTTCTTGAAGTCGATCGCGAGGTAGAGGCTCTTGATCTCGCTCGGCTTGTTGTAGTCGATCTTGCAGGCGTCCTGCGCCGCGACCGACGCGGGCATGACGGCGGCACCCGCCAGCAGCGCGGCCAGCGTGGCAGCAGCAGCGGCGGCGGCGGCGGCGGTCGCCGGGCGGCGAACATGCAGCATGAAACTCTCTCCTCGGTTCGATATGGGGGAGCCGGCAGGCCTAGAATGTTACACACGGCCGCGCCGGGATGCCTAGATACCGGCGCCCGGGGACAGGGTTCCGCCGTGATGTCGGCACGCCGCGACAATGCATCCCGACAGGATGTCCGCAGGGGCGACACCTGTGTCGCCCCCGCCGTCGCCGTCCCCGCCGTTCCCGCCCTTGCCCCGCCCGCCGTTCCCTAATCCGTCCGCAGAGCCGTCGTCGGATCCACCCGCGCCGCCCGCCACGCCGGAATCAACGACGCCGCCACGGCCACCACGAGCAGCACGATCGACGCGCCCGCGAGCACCGCCGGGTCACGCGGCGAGGTGCCGAACAGGAGCGACGCGACCAGCCGTCCCGCGGCCAGCGCGCACGCCACGCCGAGCACCACGCCGAGCGCCGTCACCCGCACCCCCTCGCCGACCACGAGCCGCAGCACGTCTCCCGTGCGCGCGCCGAGGGCGACGCGGATCCCCATCTCGTGCGTGCGCTGCGAGACCGCGTAGGCGAGCACGCTGTAGCATCCCACCGCGGCCACGACGAGGGCGAGGAGCCCGAAGAGGCCGAACAGCGAGGCCCCGAGCCGCCAGGGGCGAAGCTGCGGCCCGAAGTGCTCGGCGAACGTGTAGACCGCGGTCGCGCTCGGGTTCAGCCCGGGCATGCGCTTCAGCTCGGCGCGGATCAGGCTCGCGACCAGGGTGGCGTCGCCGCCGGCCCGCACGATCATCGCCCGCGGCGCGCCGTCCTGCCACTGCTCGAGCGGCACGAAGTACTGCATCTTCGGCTCCTCGACCAGCCGCCTGAAGTGGGCGTCCGCCACGACGCCGACCACCTGGCGGCAGGGGCTGTCCGGCTTGCCGATGCGGAAGCACTTCCCGATCGCGTCCTGGTTGGGCCAGAGGAAGCGCGCGATGCGCTCGTTCACCACGACCACGGGCGGGGCCCCGGCGCGGTCGGCGTCGGCGAGCGTTCGCCCGTGGCGGAGGCGCATCCCCATCGCGGCGAAGTAGTCGGGGTCCGCCGCGATGAGCTGCGGCTCGTTGTCCAGGCGCGGGAGCGAGTCCCACCCCGGGACGTACAGCCGCGGCACCGTCCACGTCCGGATCGGCGCCAGCGCAGCGAGCCCCACGCGCTCGACGCCGGGGAGCGCGCGCACGCGCTCGGCGGCCTCGCGGGTGACCGCCGCGGCCACGGCGTCCGGCCGCTCGTCGCCGAACGGGACGGCCTCCACGCCGATGAGGCGGTCCGCGTCGTACCCCAGGTCCTGCGCGCGGACGGCCTGCAAGCTGCGGACGAACAGCCCGGCGCCGGCGAGCAGCACGAGGGAGAGCGCGGTCTGCGCGACGAGCAGCGCCGCGCGGAGCCGCGACCGCCCCCCCTGCCGGGCGCGCCCCTCGTCGCGCAGCGACGCGGTCAGGTCCGGGCGGGTGGACTGGATCGCCGGCGCGAGCGCGGCGAGCAGCCCCACCGCCAGCGCCGCGGCCGCGCTGAACCCGAGCACGCGCCCGTCCACCGGCGGGCTCACCCAGCGCTGGTCGGGGAAGAGCAGCGCGCGCATCGCCTGCCCGCCCCACGCCGCGATGAGGAGCGCCGCCGCGCCGCCCAGGGCGGCGAGCAGCACCCCCTCGGTGAGCAGCTGGCGGGCGAGGCGCCCGCGGCTCACACCTAACGCGAGCCGGACCGCGACCTCGCGGCGCCGGCGCATGGCGCGGGCCAGCAGCAGGTTGGCCACGTTGGCGCAGGCGATCAGCAGCACCGCGAGCGACACCCCACCCAGCCGGGTCGCGATGCCGACCTCCCGGTCGGTCGCCTCGGGGCCGCGCGCCTTGATGAGGGACGCCAGGCTCACCCGCCCGGTCGGCTCGACCCGCGCGTCCCCCGGGTCGCCGCCGCGGTAGGCGGTGGTGGCAGCCGCGGCCGCGCGCGCGTCACCCCCGGGCGGGACGCGCGCGATGGGCTGGAGCATGTAGTAGTTCCGCGTCGCGTACCAGGGCTTCCCCTCCGACTGCCAGTCGTCGAAGGTCGAGAAGGGCAGCCAGACGTCGGTGGCCTGGTACTCGATCCCGGCGAACCCCGGCGGCGCGACGCCGATCACGGTGTAGCGCTCCTTCCCCAGCGTGAGCTGCGCGCCCAGCGCCGCGGAGCTGCCGCCGAAGTGGCGCCGCCAGAACCCGTAGTCGAGCACCGCGACACGGTGCACGTCGCCCATGCTCCCCTCGTCGCCGTCGAAGAACCGGCCGAGGGCGGGCCGCACGCCGAGCAGGGCGAAGAAGTTCGTCGTCACGTGGCCGGCGCGCACCGGGCCGCCGGCCGCGCCGCCGCCGCCTGCCAGCGTGCGCTGCCGGGTGGAGTAGCCGGCGAGCTGGTACCCGCCGCGGGCGGCCGCGGCGCTCAGGTCGTGGAACTCCGGGTAGTTGAACACGCTGCGCGTCCGCTCGCCGCCGGCGCCCGGTCCGGTGAAGTACAGGCGCCGCAGCTCCCCGGCGTCGCGGAGCCCCGGCGGCGACCGGAAGAGCAGGTGGTCCACCACGCCGAACATCGCCGCGTTCGCCCCGATCCCGAGCGCCAGCGTGAGCACGACGACCAGCGCGAACCCCGGCTGCCTGACGAGCCCGCGCGCCGCGTAGCGGGCGTCCTGCCAGGTCGCCTCCCACCACTCCGCCCGCCGCGCCCCGCGCAGCCGCGCCCGGTCGATGTCGCCCAGCTCGGCGCGCGCCGCCGCCACGTCCCCGAACTCGCGCAGCGCCGCCTCGCGCGCCGCCGCCGGCTCCGCCCCGCGCGCCACCAGCTCGGCCGTCCGCGCGTCGATGTGGAACGCCACCTCGTCGTCCACGTCGCGCTCCACCGCGCGCCACCCGCCGATCCGAAAGAGCCGCCGAATCCCCGCACCGAGCGCCATGCCTTCTCCCCGGAAATGTTCCGGGGAAGAGGCTAAGGGCGCATCGCAGGCGAGTCAAGATCCTGACTACACCTGCGGACTACACCTGCGACCTGCGAGCTGCGACCTAACAGCCTCGGGAGGCAGGGGCGTCCCGAGGCTGTTAGGTCGCAGCTCGCAGGTCGCAGCTCGCAGCCAGTCCTTATCCTTCTCCCGCCACCACCCCAATCGCCTTCCGCTCGCCCTTTCGCAGGACCGTCACCTCCACCCGCGTCCCGATCAGCTCCTCGCCGAGCAGGCGGTGGAGGTCGTCGACGCTGGTGACGGGCTGGGTGCCGAGGGCGAGGATCAGGTCGCCCTCGGCGATGCCGGCGCGGGCGGCGGGGCCGTCCGGGGATGTGGAGAGGACCACCACCGCCCCCTCGGCGCTCAGATGAAGCCGGTCGATGACGCGGCGGTGGAGGCGCACCGACTGGCCGCCGATGCCGATGAAGCTGCGCCGCACCCGGCCGCTCTTGATGAGCTGGCCGGCCACGAACGTCGCCGTGTCGATCGGGATGGCGAAGCAGATCCCCTGCGCGGGGAGGATCACCGCCGTGTTGACGCCCACCACCTCGCCGCGCGAGCTCACCAGCGGGCCGCCCGAGTTCCCCGGGTTGAGGGCGGCGTCCGTCTGGATCATCCCGTCGATCAGCCGCCCGCTGGTCGACCGCAGGGAGCGGCCGAGCGCGCTGACGATCCCGGCCGTGACCGTATAGTGGAAGCCGTACGGGTTGCCGATCGCGATCACGAGGTGCCCCGGGCGCAGCGTCGCCGAGCGGCCGAGCGGCGCCGCGGCCAGGTCGGCGGCGTCGACGCGCAGCACGGCCAGGTCCGTCCCCGGGTCGTCGCCGATCAGCGTCGCGCTCCCGATCGTGCGCCCGTCGGCGAGCGTCACGGACAGCTCGTCGGCGCCGCTCACCACGTGGCTGTTCGTGAGCACGAAGCCGTCCGGGGTGAAGACGAAGCCCGAGCCGCTCCCGGCCGCCGCGTCATCGCCCGCGCGCCGCCCCCGGCTCCGTCCCCGACGCCGCCTCGCGTCGACCTTCACCACCGCCGGACTCACCCGCTCCGCCGCCTCCGCCACCGCGCGCGAGTAGGCGTCGAGCAGCTCGGCGTCGTTCTCGACCGCCGCCTCGACCACATTCGATCGCATGATGCCTCACCCTCCCTGTTCCCCGAACGAACGCCGGGCGCGCGGGGGTGAACAAGCTGGCCGAAAGTAGGGGTGGGGACGGCGACGGCATTCTGACAGGATGAACACAGGATGAGGGCCGCTCGGGACGCGAGGCCTCCCGGGGCCCGCATCCTGGTCACCATCCTGTTCATCCTGTTCATCCTGTCAAAATGCCGTTGCCGTTGCTCTCGAACTGACCCACCACCAACCAGCCACACCCCTTGACGGGGGGTAGCCGCGCTCAAACATTCGTCCGCCGTACGGCCCGGCTGCGACTGCAGGCCGACGCCGGCCGGCACTTCGCTCGTGCCCTCCTCCGTCTCCTCCTCCGCGGCCCGCCGCTCGACCATGATGATGGCGCAGGACTCGAACCCGACGCCGCCCACCAGGCTGTCGGAGGACGGCATCGCCCGATTGCGTGCGGCGCTCGGCAGCTACGCGGACCAGCCCGTCGAGACGACCGCGCTGCGCAACACGCTCTGCGACATGGCGCGCGAGGCCCGGGAGAAGCAGATCCGCGCCGAGCACCTCCTGATCGCGCTCAAGGAAGTCTGGAGCGACCTCCCCAAGGTCCGCTTCGCCCGCGAGCCCAAGGAGCAGATCAACGCCCTCCAGCACCTCGTCACGCTCTGCATCAAGGAGTACTACGCGCAGGGATAGCGGCGCGAAGCGCCGCGGGACCGCTGGGCGCCCGGCCGCGCGCCCAGCAGTCCCCCGCATCCAACCCTTCCGCATCTCCCGCTGTCTCATCTCCGTCATTCAACCCAACTGGAGAGGCAGCATGCCGAGCATGCGCGTTCGGACATTCGCGCGGGTCGTGGCGGGGGCGGTCGCCCTCGCCGCCTTCGCCGCGCCGGCCTTCGCGCCCGCGCAGTCGCGTCGGGAGCGGGAGCGCGACCGGGACCGCGACCGCGATCGTCAGGAGACCCGCCGACAGAACCGCGAGGACGCGAGCGAGCGGTGCGAGCGCGGCGGGTGGGGAAACAACGACCGCGAGCGGTACTGCGAGATCCGCGAGCAGACGATCGCCGCCCGCGGCGGCACCATCACCATCGACGGCGGGCAGAACGGCGGGATCCAGGTCACCGGCTGGGACCGCAGCGAGATCCTCGTCCGGGCGAAGATCCAGACGCAGGCGGACGACGAGGGGGAGGCGCGCGACCTGGCGAAGGACGTCACGATCGAGACGGGCTCCGTCATCCGCGCCGACGGACCGTCCAACAGCCGCCGGGCGTGGTGGTCGGTGAGCTTCGAGGTGATGGTGCCGCGCCGCTCCGACCTGTCGCTGGAGACGCACAACGGCGGCATCAACATCGAGGGGATCGAAGGGCGCATGGAGTTCAGCGCCCTCAACGGCGGCATCCACCTCACCGACGTCGGCGGCGACGTGCACGGCGGCACCACCAACGGCGGCGTCCACATCGAGCTCTCCGGCAGCCGCTGGAGCGGCACCGGACTCGACGTCTCGACGACGAATGGCGGCATCAACCTGGCCATCCCGCGCGACTACTCCGCGCGCCTCGAGACCGGCACCGTGAACGGCGGGATGAGCTTCGACTTCCCGATCACCATCCAGGGCAACCTCCGCAAGCGCATCACCACCACCCTCGGCGACGGCGGCCCGATGATCCGCGCCGTGACGACGAACGGAGGGGTACGAGTCGTACGACGGTAGCCCGCGACGGCGATTGCGAGGTGCGAGATGCGAGAAGTGCCCCGGGGAGCTCCCCGGGGCACTTCTCGCATCTCGCACCTCGCACCTGCCGTTACTTCTCGCTCGGCTTCACCAGCTTGAACACCTTCCCGCTCGTGCCGGTAGGGTTCGGACCCGAGATGGCCTGGGCTCCGACGTAGAGCTCCCCCTCTGCGTCCTGCCCGAAGCCCAGGATGAAGTGATTGATCCGTCCATTCGGCGTATTGGCGAGCTGCAGCTCCTGCATCTGCCAGAGCGTCTTCTTCCGCTCGCTCGCTACGAACAGCGTTCCGTTCGGGACGCCGAAGGCGGTGCTCCAGTCGGCGAAGACGTAGCGGCCGCGGAGCTGCGGCAGCAGGCTGCCGTGGTACACGAAGCCGCCGACGACCGCGCGCCCCAGCCCGCCCGGCTGCGCGGAGTTCGCGTACTCGATGATCGGGTCCACCAGCGGGTCGCCCGCCCGTGCGCCGCTCTGCACCGTGCTCGGGCACTCGGCCGGCACGACCCGGCTGTTCTCTGCGTCGAAGCAGTGCGTTCCCTCCTTCACGTTCCACCCGTAGTTGCCCCCCTTCTCGACGATGTCCACCTCCTCCCAGAGCCCCTGTCCCACATCGGCGACGAACAGGCGGCCGGTCGCCGCGTCGAAGGAGAAGCGGTAGGGGTTACGGAAGCCGTAGGCGTAGACCTCGTCGAGTCCGGGCTTGCCCACGAACGGGTTGTCCGCCGGGATGCCATACGGCGCCGCCCCGTTCACATCGATGCGCAGAATGTTGCCGAACAGGTTCTGCTCGGTGTCCTGCCCGTTCCCACCGCAGTTGTCGGCGAACCAGTCCTCGACGTGGCCGAACGCGCAGTCGTTCGCCTGACCGCCGTCGCCGATCGAGATGTACAGGTAGCCGTCGGGCCCGAAGGCGAGCGTCCCGCCGTTGTGGTTGAACTGCGGGTCGTCCTGCTGGAGGAAGATCCGCTCCGACGCCGGGTCGGCCTTGTTCGGGTCGCCCGACACGCGGTACTCGGCGAACGTCTCGGTGTTGTCGAAGCCCGGAGTGCGGGGCGGCGCGATGTAGTAGACGAAGAAGCGCCCGTTCGTCGCGTACGACGGGTGGAACGCCAGCCCCAGGAAGCCGCGCTCGTCGAACGCCGGCCGCAGCGTGACCATCTTGCTGCGCAGGTCGAGGAACGGCTCCGGCAGCAGCGTTCCGTCGCTCGTGAGGACGCGAGCCAGCCCGATCTGATCGAGAATGACGAGCCGGCCCGAGCCATCCGGCACCGGGATGATCGCGACCGGCGCCGAGAGCCCTTCAGCGACCTGGCGAAGGCCGATCGTGAACGGGTCGCCCACCTGACTGACGAACGACGGCCCGCCCGGGGCCGGCAGTTCCGTGGGCGCCGTGTCCTTACACGCGGCAAGGGCCAGCACGCCGAGCATATACGGGATGATGGTGCTGTGGACCGTTCTGCACATAGGGCCTCGCTGAGGGGTGCGGGTGGGACGGCCGACGGAGCTGATGCGCGTCCAAGCTCGGCCCACCTGCTCTCTTCCGAAACCCAATCGCGGCGAATGCATCGTCCGCCGCGATGAACGCATCTCCTGGCGCGGCGAAGGGAGAAAGATGGGACGCGATCGGCGAGACGCCGCGGCCTCGGGGAGCTCACCAGCGCTTCCCGAGGCCGTTCTCGCAACTCGCAACTCACACCTCGCAGCGCTGTCTACTTGATCTCGATCGTGTACGCCCCGATCTGCCCCGGCGCGCCGGCGCGTGCGCGGATGTTGTACTCGCCAGTGCGCGGCGCCGTGTAGACCAGGCGCGCGTCGGTGCCGCCAGCGCCGTTCTCGTTCGAGGCGAGCTCGCCGTCGACCTCGTTCCAGATCTGCAGATGCGCGTCGAACTCGGTGGATCGCATCGTGACATCCACCGTCTCACCCTGCACCAGCCAGAGCCTGAGCCAGTCGGAGTAGAATGGACCGATGCCGTCCCAGCAGTCCGTGAAGGTGATCTGCTGGGTAGTCGTGACTCCGCGCTTCGTCCAGATGTTCTCGCAGCGCACGTCGGTCGAGCCCCCCTGAGACACGATCGAGTAGCCCGGCGCGTGTCCCGGCTCCGCGGCCACCATCTGCAGACGGTATCGGCCGGCCGGCAGCAGCGCCCAGAGGTAGGAGACGCGCCCGTTGTCGTCGTTGACGCCGTTGACGGCGAGCAGCGCGCCGCTGGCCTCGTCTACCAGACGCAGATTGCCATTCTTCGTGCTGCCGCTCCACGTCACCGCGAATTGCATCCGCTGCAGCTCGTTGGCCTTCACCCGGATGACGTCGGCCACGAGCCCGTCCTCGAGCGCGCAGTCGCCGGCGCCAAGGGCGCCGGTCACCGGCGTCCCGAGCGTGTGCGGCGCGCCCACGCACAGGTCCGCGAGGGCGCGGAACGGCAGCGGCTGAAGTCCGACCACCGCCGCCGTGATCGTGTCGGCGCCCGACTCCGCGCCCACCGTCCAGCTCCCGACTCGCGCGACGCCGTTGGCGTCGGTCGCCTGCGTGGCGCCGGTGACGGCGCCGTGGCCCGCGCCCGCGGCCGCGAAGACGACCTGCACGCCGGCGAGCGGCGCGCCCTGCGCGTTGGTGACGCGCACCGCCGGCGCGGTGTCCACCGCCGTTCCGGGGTACGCGGACTGGTCGTGCCCCTCGACGCGCTCGACGGCGGCCGGCCGACTGGGGTCGGCGCCGGGGTCCGAGGGGCCACCGTCACCGCATGCCGCAAACGCGAAGGCTGCTGCCAGCGCGAGCATCGCGCGGCGCGGCCGGATGTGCATCTCGTGCATTCGTGCTCTCTCCGTTCGTATCAATGGTTCACGCCGCGCGTCGTGCGCAGGCATCGTATGGTACGACGGAACGCGCAGGTTGTGGTTTCGCTTCACTCTCCGGTGACGTCCCGGGCGGCCCTCCTCCGCGCCCTCCGGGCCCTCCGCGCCCTCCGCGGTTCAATCTGCTCTCACGTCTCCCCGAGCAGCCCCTTGCGCTCGATGACCGCGAACCGCTCCGCCATCCCGTCCTCCGCCGTCGCGAGCGAGGTCACGACGCCGACCAGGAACGACAGCGGGATCGTCACCAGCGCCGGGTTCTTGAGCGGGAAGGACGCCGTCGCGTGCTTCAGGATGTCCACCTGCACGGTCGGGGAGAGGTAGATCAGGATCAGCGTCGCCGCGGTGCCTACGACCATGCTCGCCACCGCCCCCGCCGTCGTGCAGCGTCGCCAGAAGATCGACAGCACCAGCGCCGGGAAGTTGCCGCTCGCCGCGATCGCGAACGCGAGCGACACCATGAACGCCACGTTCTGCCCCTTGAAGGTGATCCCGAGCAGGATCGCCACCACGCCCAGGGCGACCGTGGCCACGCGCGCCACGCGCAGCTGCTCCCCCTGGTCGGCGTGCCCGCCGCGCACCACGCTCACCCACAGGTCGTGCGACAGCGCCGCCGCGCCCGAGAGCGTGAGTCCCGCCACCACCGCCAGAATCGTCGCGAACGCCACCGCCGCGATGAACCCCAGGAACGGCGTCCCGCCGAGCAGCTCGGCCAGCAGCGGCGCCGCCATGTTGCCGCCCTTGTCCACCGCCGTGATCGCCGCCGGCCCCACCAGCACCATCGCGCCGAAGCCGAGCACGAAGGTCATCAGGTAGAAGAAGCCGATGAGCCCCGTGGCGTAGAACACCGACGTCCGCGCCGCGCGCGCGTTCGGCACCGTATAGAAGCGCATGAGGATGTGCGGCAGCCCCGCCGTGCCGAACATGAGCGCCATCCCGAGCGAGATCGCGTCGAGCGGGTTCGACACGAGCTTCCCCGGCGCCAGCATCCCCGCGCCGTACCTCTCGGCGGCCGCGGCGAAGAGCGCCGCCGGGTTGAAGCCGAACCGTGAGAGCGTGAGCAGCGCCAGCAGCGTCGCGCCGGCCAGCAGCAGCACCGCCTTGACGATCTGCACCCACGTCGTCGCGATCATCCCGCCGAACAGCACGTACGCCAGCATCGCCAGCCCCACCACCACCACCGCCGTCTCGTACGAGAGCCCGAACATGAGCCGGATGAGCCCCCCGGCTCCCACCATCTGGGCGATCAGGTAGAACACGACTGTCGCCAGCGTCCCCGCCGCCGCCGCGATCCGCACCGGCGTCTGCCGCAGCCGGATCGCCAGCACGTCGGCGAACGTGTAGCGCCCCAGGTTCCGCAGCGGCTCGGCGATCAGGAACAGCACCACCGGCCACCCCACCAGCCACCCGGTGGAGTAGATCAGCCCGTCGAAGCCGGTCGTCGACACGAGCCCGGCGATCCCGAGGAAGGAGGCCGCGCTCATGTAGTCCCCGGCCAGGGCGAAGCCGTTCTGCCCGGCCGTGATCGACCGGCCGGCGGCGTAGAAGTGCTCGGTCGTCTTCGTCCGCCGCGCCGCCCAGAAGGTGATCCCGAGCGTGATCGCGATGAAGACGAAGAAGAACACCATCGCCGTGGCGTTAGGCTCGCCGATGGACGTGGACGGGACGGGCTGTTGCATCGCCGTTGCGAGTTGCGAGGTGCGAGTTGCGAGAGGGGTGGAGGACCCAAGTTCGGCTGCGCTGGACCCGTCGTCTAGACCGACCGGCGTCCCCGGCGAGCAACCATCCGACGGCTGGAGATGTCCTATTGCTCGGTATAATACAGTTTGATACAATAGTCTGCCCGAGGTCGTTCCTCTCGCACCTCGCACCTCGCAACTCGCACCCGCCTGTGCGCCGCAACTGGTTCTTCGTCCTCCTCTCCCTCGCCGAGCGCGAGCGGCACGGGTCCGGGATCATGCGGGACGTGCTCGAGCTCACCGGCGGGGAGCTGCGGCTCTGGCCCGTCAGCCTCTACGGCTCCCTCGACGAGCTCCAGGAGCGCGGCTGGATTCGTGCCCTCGACGAGCCGCGCGAGCGCCCCGAGGGGGAGAGCGAGCGCAAGCGCTACTTCCGCATCACCGCCCAGGGGCGGCGCGCACTGGCCGAGGAGGTGCGGCGCCTGGACGCGGTCGCCGAGGTCGCGCACCGGCGGCTCGGCCGCGTGGGGGAAGCATGAGCGGGAGCATGAGCGGGAGCATGAGCGCGCCCGCCTATCGAGCGCTGCTCCGTCTCCTCCCGGCTCCTCTGCGCGAGCGCCACGGGCGCGAGATGGAATCGCTCCTCGTCGAAGCCCTCGAGCGTTCGAGCGGACTCGCGCGCGTCGGCGTGTGGATCGCGGCGGCATGGGACGTCGTTCGCTGCGCCCCCGTCGAGCACCTGCGGCACTGGCGCCGCCGCCGCCGGCAGGCCGAGCTGGAAGCACTGACCACCCTAGAGACAACGGGAAGCCTGATGAGCGCGCTCGCCCACGACCTCCGCTTCGCCCTCCGCGCCTTCGCGCGCCAGCCCGGCGCCACCGCGCTCGTGGTGCTGACCCTCGCGCTCGGCGTCGCCGCCAACACGGCCGTCTTCTCGCTCCTCAACGGCCTCTTCCTCCGCCCCTTCGCCTTCCCGCAGCCGGAGCGGCTCGTCAACCTCGACGAGACGGCGCCGCGCTGGAAGCTGGAGTTCACCGGCATCCACTACCCGGACTTCGTCGCCTGGCGCAAGGACGCGGGCCGCGCGTTCGAGGGGATGGCGCTGTTCAGCGACGCGAGCTTCAACCTCTCCGACGACACCGGCGCCGAGCGCGTGGCCGGCGCCTTCGTCACCCACGACTTCGCGGGCGTCCTCGGCATCCGGCCCGTGCTCGGCCGCACCTTCACGCCCGAGGAGGACGTGCCGGACGGCCCGCCGGTGGTCGTGATCGGGCACGCGCTCTGGCAGAACCGCTTCGGCGGCGCCCGCGACGCGGTCGGCAAGACGCTGCGCATCGGCGGCCGCCCGCGCACGGTCGTCGGCGTGATGCCGCCCGAGGCCGAGTTCCCCGGGGGCGTCCAGCTCTGGATGCCGCTCGGCGGCGACCCCACGCAGGGGTGCTGCTCGTACAGCTACGGCGGCGTGGGGCGGCTGCGGCCGGGGGTGACGGTCGAGCAGGCGAAGGCCGAGCTGTTCCGGGTGCACGGGCCGGTCTGGGCGCAGCGCGACAAGGAGCGGGTCGTGTCGCCGCGGATCATGCCGCTGCGGGAGCGGTTCGTCGCCGACTACCGGGTGATCGCCGGCGCGTTAGGCACGGGCGTGGTGCTGGTGCTGCTGATCGCCTGCGCCAACGTCGCCAGCGTGATGCTGGCCCGGGCGGTCTTCCGCCAGCGCGAGATCGCGGTCCGGATGGCGCTCGGCGCCTCGGCGTCGCGGGTCGCCCGGCAGCTCCTCACCGAGAGCCTGGCGCTCGCCGCGGCCGCCGGCGCCCTGGGGACGCTCGTCGGGCACTGGGCGGTGCGGCTGCTCCTGCGCGCCGTCCCCGAGCAGCTCCCCGGCTGGGCGCGGTTCGACCCCGACGCGCGCACCGTGCTCTTCTCGGTGGGGGTCGTCATGGTGACGGCGGTGCTCTTCGGCTACGTCCCGGCGCTGCACGCGCGGCGCCAGCAGGTGCGCGACGCCCTCGCCGCCGGCGGCACGCGCAGCGCGTCGCCCTCCACCGCGCAGCGCCGCCTGCTGGACGCGCTGGTGGTGGCCGAGATCGCGCTGGCGTCGGTGCTGCTGGTGGGCGGCGGGCTCCTGGTGCGGGCCTACCAGCACGCGCGCGACGTGGACCCCGGCTTCAGCGCCGACGACGTGCTGACCTTCCGCATCTCGCTCCCCCGCGTGCGCTACGAGACCGGGCAGTCGCAGCTCGCCTTCTACGAGGAGCTGCTCCGGCGGCTGCGCGCGCTCCCCGGGGTGCGCTCGGCGGGCGCGATCACCTGCCCGCCGCTCGGCTGCCACGAGGGGAACTTCCTGGACGCCGAGGGGCAGCCGACGTTCGAGCCGGTGGTCCTCGTCAGGCGCGCGACGCCCGAGTACATCGACGCGATGGGGATCCGCCTGCTGCACGGCCGGACGTTCACCGACGCCGACGGCCGGAAGGGCGGCCCGCGCGTCGCCATCGTCAACGAGAGCTTCGCCCGCGGCGTGTGGCCCGGCGTCGCCGACCCCACCGGCCGGCGCATCCGCCACCGCGGCGAGGACAGCGCCGCGTGGAGGACCGTGGTCGGCGTGACGAAGGACGTGAAGCACTACGGCCTCGACCTCCCGATGCGCCCCGGCCTCTACCTGCCGGCGGCGATGTTCGCGAACACCGACGGCCCGGGGCGGATCGGCTCCCTGGCCGTCGTGATCCGCGCCTCGGGGGGCGACCCGGGCGCCCTGCTGGCGCCGGCGCGCGACATCGTCCGGCGGATGGACCCCGAGCTGCCGCTCTACCAGGCGCGGACGATGCGCGAGGCGCTCGACCGCTCGCTCGCCCTGCGGCGCACCTTCGCCTGGATGCTCGGCGCCTTCGCCGGGATCGCGCTCGCGCTCGCCGTCGGCGGGATCTACGCCGTGCTGTCGTACGTGGTCGGCCGGCGGACGCACGAGATCGGCATCCGCATGGCGTTAGGCGCGCAGCGGGCGCAGGTGCTGCGGCTGGTGACGCGCCAGGGGCTGGCGCTGGTCCTGGTGGGGCTCCTGCTCGG
>Ga0126308_10000337_pt1 | contig 14731 bp, 18 predicted proteins | sample Plot55_FD_92533 | JGI IMG/M metagenome (GOLD analysis project Ga0126308, IMG submission 92533) | Serpentine soil microbial communities from UC McLaughlin Reserve, CA, USA - Plot55 | ecosystem: Environmental > Terrestrial > Soil > Grasslands | place: USA: UC McLaughlin Reserve, Lake County... | reverse complement strand
GACAGAGGGTACGCCCGGTCCGGCCGTCGGTGGATCAAGCACACCGCGTCGTCGTGACGCTGGCCGGGGCGAATGACTGCTCCCACCATCCACAGCAGGCAGCCAGGCATAGGCGCCGCATTCAGTGGTCTGATGGCTACGGACCGCGTTTTCTGGCAAATCTCTGGCAAATGGCAGTTGGAAGCGCTCCCGGCATGCGAGAGGCCGGGTGCTGGACCCGGCCTGAGCTGCGGTTTCTGTGTGGAGCCCCCCGCCGGAATCGAACCGGCGACCCCATCCTTACCATGGATGTGCTCTGCCGACTGAGCTAGGGGGGCCAGTGTGGGATGCTCTCTTGGGACTCCTTGGGACCCAGCTGGTGGCTATGACAAGGAGGCATGGTACATGGCCTGGATCAGGGTTGTCCCGCCGTCCCCCGGCTACCTGCTCGGGCGGCGTTGGGGGGGCCGGGAACCGGAGTACCTGCCATGAAGGCGTTCGTTTACGAGCGGTATGGGCCGCCGGAGACGCTTCGGATGGTCGAGGTCGACGAGCCGTCCCCGGGTGCCGGTGAGGTCCTGGTCAAGGTGCGGACGGTCTCGGTCAATGCGGCCGACTGGCATGTCCTGCGCGGCAAGCCCCTCTTCTCGCGGGCCACCCTGGGGCTGCTGCGGCCGAAACACAAGATCCTCGGCGTCGATGTTGCCGGGCAGGTCGAAGCGGTCGGTGGCGGCGTCGCCGGGTTCACGGCCGGCGACCAGGTCTACGCCAACCTTCTCGACCACGGCTACGGCGGCTTTGCCGAGTACGTGTCGGTGCCGGTGGACGTCATGGCGTTGAAGCCGGCGACCCTGTCGTTCGAGGAAGCGGCCGCGGTGCCGATGGCGGCGGTGACCGCCCTCCAGGGCCTTGGCCGCCACGGCCCCATCCAGCCCGGCCGGCAGGTGCTGATCAATGGCGGTTCGGGTGGGGTCGGCAGCTTCGCGGTCCAGCTCGCCAAGTCCTCCGGGGCAGAGGTGACGGCGGTGGCCAGCACCCCGAACCTGGAGCTGGTTCGTTCGCTGGGTGCCGACCAGGTCGTCGACTACACCACCACCGACGCCCTGGGGAGCGGGCACCGCTATGACCGGATCCTGGACACGGTCGGGAACCGATCGGTCTCCGATCTCCGACGCGGGCTTGCCACCGGCGGCAAGGCCGCCGTGACCGGGTTCACCAGCGTGGCCAAGCTGCTGGGTGTCTCGCTGCGCGGCGGCAAGGACGTGGCCATGGTCCAGGCACACGTGACCGCCAAGGACCTGGAGCTGCTGTCGGAGCTGCTCACGGCCGGCAAGGTCCGCCCCCAGATCGACCGGCGCTACCGCTTCGCCGAGCTCCCCGAAGCGATCGCCTACCTGGAACAAGGCCGAGCCAAGGGAAAGGTCGTCGTCGAGGTGGCGTGAGGAGGCCGCGCCGTCCGCGAGCGCGTCGCCGACCGCCTCCTCTCGACACGGGTCTCCTCGGGGCGCACAGTGGCGGCGATGAGTGGTCCGGTCAGCACCGTTGACGCGCCTCCGGTGGAATCGCGGGCGGGGGTGGTCAAGCCGGCGTGCGTCGAGATCACGCCCAGTCGCGAAGCCTCCGTCGGGGCGATGCCGGTGCGACGGGCGCTTCCCCGTCGGGAGCGGCGGACGGTGGGGGCGTGGTGCTTCGCCGACCACATGGGGCCGGAGCTGGTGACCGAGACCCAGGGGCTGGATATCGGCCCGCATCCGCACACCGGCCTGCACACGGTCACCTGGCTGGTCGCCGGGGAGGTGCTGCACCGCGACAGCCTCGGCAGCGAACAGGTCATCCGGGCCGGGCAGCTCAACCTGATGACCGCCGGGAACGGCGTCACCCATTCGGAGGAGGCGACCGGCCGCTACCGGGGCCAGCTGCACGGCGTGCAGCTGTGGGTCGCCCAGCCGGAGGCGACCCGTCACGGCCCGGCCGCGTTCGAGCACCATGCCGAGCTGCCGCGGGTCGAGCTGGGCAACGCCGTCGCGACCGTGCTGGTGGGGAGCTTCGCCGGGGCGTCGTCGGCGGCGCGGCGCGACACCGCCCTTGTCGGGGTGGACGCGGCCCTCAGGCCGGGGACGGGGGCGTGGCCGCTGGTGCCGGCGTTCGAGCACGCCCTGGTCGTGCTGGAGGGCAAGGTGCTGGTGGGCGAGCAGGTGGTGCGGCCGGGCGAGCTGGCCTACCTGGGCCAGGGCCGCGAGGAGCTGGCCCTTGCCGCGGACGGCCCGACCCGGGTGCTGCTGCTCGGCGGCGAGCCGTTCTCCGAGCCGATCCTGATGTGGTGGAACTTCGTCGCCCGCTCCCGGGACGAGCTCGACGGCGCCTACCGGCAGTGGGAGGCGGGCGACCCGCGGTTCGGGCGGCTCCGCTCGCCGTTGCCGCGGATCCCGGCCCCGCCGCCGTTCTGGGGGCGGCACGCCTAGCCACTCGCCCCTGATCGGAACCTGGTCACTCGAACCCTTCCCGCTCCAGGATGCTTGTCGCGTCGGCGGGGATGGTGACCGTCCAGTTGCCGGCGGCCAGGTCTGCCCTGGCCAGGGGGGCCCGGTGGACCTCCCGGCCGCCGTAGGCGGCGACCAGCGTCCATCGGGAGCCGACGTCGGGGACCTGGGAGAAGGTGGTCAAGGTCGTGGGCTCGGCTTCGCCAAGGCCGACCCGGTCACCCGAGGCGTCCAGGGCGTCGACCTGGACCGCCAGCCCGGCCTGGTTGTCGATCCGGACGGTCACGTGGCTGACGCCGCCTGCGGCGGCGGCGCGGACCAGCGCCAGGATCCCGATGACGGTTATCACCGCGGTGACGGCCAGGACGGCCCGCACCACCGGGTCGCCGGTGGCCGTCGGGCGGTCCAGCCGTGTGTTCATGGACGGGGACATCAGGACCTCCTCCCGGTCATCGCCGCTCGGCTGCCCCGCCGGGCCGGCTGCGGCCGCGGCCTGGGGCGGGAACGCCGCTCGAAGGCGACCAGCAGCGGGGCGGCCACGAACACCGAGGAGTAGGTGCCGACCAGGATGCCGACCAGCAGCGCCAGCGCGAAGTCGGTCAGGGTGTCGCCGCCGAGGACGAACAGGGCGGCCAGGATGAACAGCGCGCCAAGCCCGGTGTTGACGGTGCGGGGGATGGTCTGCAGGCAGGCGTTGTTGACCAGGCTGGCCAGCGGCTCCCTGGTCGGGCCGCGGAGGCGTTCGCGGATGCGGTCGAACACCACCACCGAGTCGTTGACCGAGTAGCCGATCACCGTCAGCAGGGCGGCCAGGAAGACACCGTCCAGGGGCTTGCCCAGCCAGGCGAACAGCCCTAGGAGGATGACCACGTCGTGGAACATGGCCGCGACCGCGGCCGCCCCGAAGGTCCAGCGGAACCGGGCGGCCAGATAGCCGAGCTGCACCACCAGCGCGATCCCGATCGCGATCAGGGCCTTGCGGCGCAGCTCGGCCCCGATGGTGGGGCCGATGAACTCGTCGCGCAGCTCGGTGGCCTGGCCACCGACCTGGGTGACGGCCCGCTGCACCCGCTGCTCGCCGGCCTCGTCCAGCTCCCCGGTGCGGACTGTCAGGTTGCCGTCCCCCGACGCCTGCGCGACCGCCCTGGGGAAGCCGGCGTCGGCCAGGGCCTGGCGGGCGGCGTCCAGGTCGACCGGCCGGGCCGTCCGGTACTCGAGCAGCCGGCCGCCGGTGAACTCGACCCCGAAGTTGGGCCCCCGCACGACCAGGCCCGCCCCGGCCAGCAGGAGCGCCACCAGCGATGCGGCCAGCCACCAGCGGCCCTTGGCGATCAGGTCCGGGCCGCGGGTGGCGAGCCAGCCGGCCAGCCGCCCACCGCCGTCCAGGCCCAGCAGGCCGGGGCGGCGGCGGACGGCGGCGGCCCGGGTGACCAGCTCGACCAGCACCCGGGTGACGACCAGGGCGCTGAACAGCGACACCAGGACCCCGACCGACAAGGTCACCCCGAACCCTCGCACCGCGCCCGAGGCCAGGAAGAACAGCAGCCCGGCGGCCAGCAGGGTGGTGACGCTGGAGTCGGCGATGGCGCTGAACGCCCTGGTGAACCCGCGTTCCAACGACAGCCGGAGGCTGGCCCCGGCCCGGTGCTCCTCGCGCATCCGCTCGAACACCAGCACGTTGGCGTCGACGGCCATGCCGATGGCGAGCACGAACCCGGCGATCCCGGGCAGGGTCAGGGTGGAGCGCAGGGCCAGCAGCACGGCGAACGAGATCAGCCCGTAGCAGACCAGCGCCACCGCGGCCAGCCCGCCGAGCAGCCGGTAGTAGCCGATCATGTACAGCATCGTCAGGGCCGCCCCGAGCACGGCCGCCTGCACGCTGGCCTTGATGGCGGCCTCGCCCAGGGTCGGGCCGACGGTGCGCTGCTCGACCACCTCGACCGGGACGGGCAGGGCCCCGGCCCGGATGAGCAGGGCCAGGTCCCCCGCCTCGTCGCCGGTGAAGTCGCCGGTGATCACCGTCTGGCCGCCACCGATGCCCTGCTCGCAGGCGACCGAGGGGTCGACCTGAGGGCTGGAGATCACCTGGCCGTCGAGCACGATGGCCACCCGCCGGGTGGGGTCGCCGACCGGCTCGCAGGCCGCCTCGCCGGTCAGCGCGGCCCAGCGGCGGCCGCCGTCGCCCTTGAGCTCGATCGCGACCTGCCAGCGGGCCTGGAACTGGGGGTCGAGCTCGGCGCGGGCGTCCCCGACCGCGTCCCCGGTCAGGGCTGGCGGGCCGAGCCGCAGCCGGCCGCCGCCCTCGTCGGCCAGCACCAGCTCCCCGTCGCCGGCCGGCGGGGCGGTCGTGGCCGGTTCGCCGGCGGCGGGCTCGGCCAGCCCGAGCACCGGGTGGAAGGCGAGCTGGGCCGTTCGGCCGATGACCTCGACGGCCTCCCTGGGGTCGTAGACGCCGGGCAGCTCCACGAGCACCCGCCGCTCCCCCGAGCGCTGCAGGCTCGGCTCGGCCACGCCCAGCTGGTCGACCCGGTGGCGCAGCACCTCGAGGGTGCGGGCCACAGTGTCGCCGTCGACCGGCCGTTCGGGGCTGTCCTTGGCTTCCAGGACGATCTGGGTGCCGCCACGCAGGTCAAGGCCGAGGCGGGCGGGTCGGGTGACCGCGAGCCAGCCGGCCGCTCCGAGCACGAGGAGCACGGCGACCAGGCGCCACCCAAGGTGACGAGACAACGAAGGGAACCTCCAGCGTCAGCCCACGCCGGATCAGGGACGGCGCGGGACGGCTTCGATCAGGCCGGCTGGAGGGAGGGCGGTGCCCGGGCTTCGAGGTGGGTCGACCAGAGGAGGGACCGGAGCGGGACCGGGCCCGGCCGACGTCGCGCCCCCGGCCCGAAGGTGGCCGCGAGCGCGGCGACGACCAGGCCGAGGACCAGCGGGACGAGGCGGCCGCCCAGGTCCGGGCGCTCGGCCGGCGGCCGCAGCGCCGGGGCGCGACCCGGCGGGACGGCCGGGTCGAGGACCAGCCGCGAGTGGCTCGTGGTCAGCTCGCCGGTGGGGTTGCCGGCGGCCGAGGCGGCCAGACCGCCGACCCAGAGCCACCCGAGCACGACAGCGAGGACCACGAGGCCCGTGGTCGCCTGTCGCCGGCGGTTCGCCCCCATCGTCAGTCGACGGTACTGGATGTCCCGCCACCCGCCAAGGTGGTGCCGCGCTCGTCGACCGCGTCGGGGCTGCGCATGGGCTCGCGGCGGTGGTGGGCGGCCTGGCCGATGGCGTGGGCGGCCACCGGCGTGGTGAGGGCGAGCAGGCCGATGATGAGCACGACCCGGGCGACGATGGCCGGCTCACCGCCCATGGCGGCGGCGACCAGCAGGGCCGAGACGCCCAGGAAGGCGGCCTTGCTGGAGGCGTGGAGCTGGGTGTAGACGTCGGGGAACCGGACGATGCCGTAGATGCCGAGCGTCATGACGGCCAGGCCGAGGACGATCAGGGCGTCGGCGATCCAGGCGGTCATGGCGGCGGTCCTTCCGCTGGCTGGTCGGGTTGCTCGAACGGGCGCCGGTCACCGAGGTAGCGGGCGGCGGCCAGCGTCGAGACGAACGACAGCAGCGCCAGCGCGCCGGCGGCGTCCAGCGGGTAGGACCGCTGCTCCTCCCCGGCGACCAGCCCGAGCAGCCCCACCAGGACGAGGACGGCGGCGTCCAGCGCGACCAGCCGTTCGGCGGTGGTGCAGGCCCGCCAGATCCACAGGACGGCGACGCCGAGCAGGACGGCCAGCCAGGTGATGCCGGCGAGGAAGACGGCCTGGTGCCTCACGGGAACACCCGCCGCTGGTAGCGCTGGTAGAGGTGGTCGATGCTGGCCCGGACGGCGTCCGGGTCGCTGGCGTCGATGACGTGGAACAGCATCGTCCGGCGTCGCCCGTCCACCTCGAGCAGCGTCGACCCCGGCGACAGCCCGACCAGCAGGCCGGTGACGGCCACGCCGAGCGGGGAGCGCTCGCCGATCGGGATGGCGACGATGCCCGGACGCTCCAGCTTCCGCAGGTGGAGCACGCGCAGGGCCACGTCCCAGGTGCCGCGGGCGATCTCGGCAAGGACCGCCGCCGCCAGCAGCGGGAAGGCGGCGACCCTGGCCAGAAGCGACGGGGCGCCCGTTCCCCGAGGCGCCTGGAGGCGGCCGTGCAGCCCGATCGACACGGCGGTGGCCAGGAGCAGCCCCAGCGCCAGATCCAGGGGATGGGCGCTGCCGAGCACGAGCAGGTAGACGGCGGCCAGCAGGCCGATGCCGAGCAGGCGGGCCGCGCTCACGGGGCCATCCCGACGAGCGCCTGGCCGGCCTGGTCACTGAGGGCGAGCAGCGGCTCCGGCCAGAGGCCCACCGCCAGCACCACGACCGCGACCACGGCGACGACCGCCCGGGCGCTGGCCGGGGCGGGCCGGACCTCGGGATGGGGTCGCCAGAACTGGTGCTGGTAGATCTGGAACAGGTAGACGAAGGTGAGGGCGCCGCCGACGAACAGCAGCACCACGGTGGCGGTGCTCTGGGCCTGGATGCCGGCGTCGAACAGGGCAGCCTTGCCGAAGAAGCCGGCCGAGGGCGGCACCCCGGCGACGCTGAACGCGCCGACCACGAAGGCGGTGGCGACCATCGGCCCGCGCAGGTCGACGGCCAGGAACAGCAGGGTCTTGCCGAGGGCGTTGACCACCGTGAACAGCGCGGCCGCGGACAGCGCCACCCGGCCCCCGACGCCGAGGGCGACCAGGACGTAGCCGGCGTGGCCGATGGCCGAGTAGGCCAGGACCTCGCGGCCGTCGCGACGGCCGACCGCCTGCACCGCCCCGTAGATGATGCTGGCGCTGCCCAGACCGACCAGCACCCCGGCGCCGAGGGCGAGCTCGCGACCCAGCAGGCCGGCCTCGAAGCGCAGCAGGCCGTAGGCGCCGATGTTGGCCAGCGCCCCGGCGAGGACGGCGGCCACTGCCGGGGGCGCGGAACCGTAGACGCTCGGCAGCCAGAAGTGGAACGGGAACAGGCCCAGCTTGACCCCGAAGGCCACGAAGTAGAGCACGGCGACGACCACGGCGGTGTTCGGGTCGACGACCCGGGCCCGGTCGGCGATGGCCAGCATCTCCAGGGTGCCGGTGGCCCGGTACAGCCCGGCGGTGGCGATCAGGAACAGCACCGAACCGAGGAGGTTGACCACGGCGAAGATCAGCGCCGAGCCGACCATGCGCCGCTCCCGGCCCAGCGCGGTCAAAGCGTAGGCCGACATCATCGCCAGCTCGAAGAACACGTAGAAGCTGAACATGTCGCCGGTCAGGAACAGCCCGGTCAGGCCGACGGCGCAGAACAGCATCAGGGCCGGGAACAGCCGCTGGGACTGGCGCGAGGCGACCCCGTGGACCAGCGCGGCCAGCACCACGGCGACCGACACCAGGGCCAGGGTCACGCCAAGGGCGTCGGCCCGCAGCCTGATGCCGACGTCTGCCGGCCAGCCCCCGGCGACCACCTCGACCGGCCCGTCGGCGGCCACCCGGACGGCCAGGGCACCGAGCAGGGCGACCGCCACGCCCAGCACGCCGGCCGCCGCCCAGCCGACCGGGCGCCGGCGGCCGTCGCCGAGCGCGGCCACGGCGGCGGCCGGCCACAGGACCATCAGGGGCGCGACCAGGAGGCTCACGACGCTCGGGTCTCCTCCTGCTCGACCGCCGGGCCGCGTTCCAGCTCCTCCTCGGCGCTGCGCTCGCTGCGCGACAGCGCGTCCAGGTCGACGCTGCGGTGGGTGGTGTAGACGCGGTAGGCCATGGCCAGCAGCAGCGCCGTGGTCGCGAAGCCGATGATCAGCGCGGTCAGGGTCATGGCCTGGGTGAGGGGGTCGCTGACCGGCTCGCCGCCGGTCAGGGGGAGGATGGGGGCCTGGCCGCGGCTCAGGCCGGAGGCGATCATGGTCAGGCTGGCCGCGTTGGCGACCAGCATCAGGCCGACCACCACCCGGAACAGGTCGGGCTTGAGCAGCAGGGTCGCGCCGGAGCCGAACAGCACGGCCACGACCAGGGCCAGGAACAGGTTCATGGTTGCCCGCCTTCCTCAACCAGGGTCCCGACGATCAGCTGGATGAAGGCCACCGCGAGCCCGAGGACGAGCGCGAACACCCCGACGTCGAAGGCGACGGCGGTGAGCAGCTCCAGGCTGCCGAGGTGCACGACCTTCCCGCCGGGGGCCGGGGCATGCTGGAGGGGCGCCCCACCGGCCAGCACAGGAACGAACACCACCGCCAGCGCCACCAGGAGGCCGCCGATCGCCAGCTGGGCGGCCCGGCGCACCGGCAGGGCCCGCTCCACCGCGGCCCGCCCGAAGGCCAGGTACTGCAGCAGCACCCCGAGGGCGGCGATCACCCCGGCGGCGAACCCGTCGCCGACGTCGGCGTAGCCCTTGATCAGGACGGCGACCGCGACCACGAGCACCGGCCCCAGCAGCGGCCGGGCCACCATCCGGGTCAGCACCGTCGTCACCACAGCCGCCCCCGGCGCAGCAGGGCGGCCACCCCGAGCAGGGCGACGACCAGGACGGTGATCTCGACCATGGTGTCGAGCCCGCGGAAGTCGGCCAGGATGACGGTGACCACGTCCTTGCCGTGGGCCTGCCCGGCCAGGGCCAGCTGCCGGGAGGCGGAGGTGTCGGTCGGGGTTGGCCGCGACAGGGCCGCCCACACCACCAGCAGGACCAGGATCCCCGAGACGGCGCCGACGACCGGGTCGCGGTACCGCCGGGAGCCGTGGGGCGCCAGGGCGGCCTCGCGCCGCAGCACCCGGCGGGGCAGCAGGGCGAACACGGCCACGAACAGCAGCGTGAACAGCGTCTCGATGAGGACGGCGACAAGGGCCACGTCGGGCGCCCCGAGCAGCGAGTAGGCGACGGCCAGGCTGAAGCCGACGCCGGACATGCCCAGCGCGAGCGCCAGGTGCTGTCGCAGGCGGGCGACGACCAGCGCGGCCAGCGAGCAGGTGGCCAGGGCGACGACCAGGGGGGCATCGCCCTGGGAGAAGGAGCCGACGAGGTAGGCGCCCTCGAACGGCGTCGCGGCGACGCCGACGCCGACCAGAACGCCGGCCGGGACGAGCACCGCCACCACCCGGGCCCGCAGGTCGCGCACCTCGATGTCGTGGACGGCGTTGGACAGCCGGTTCAGCCCGGCCAGGCCGGCGACATAGACACGCTCGGGCCCGGCCAGCTGGCCCAGCCGCCGGAACCCCGAGAGCGCCGCCGTCAGCGCGGGACGCCCGAGGACCAGGGCCAGGCCGGCGGCGTAGGCGGCCAGAGCCATCACATTCTCGGCCCGCAGATCCAGGTGGTAGGCGGCGTCGACCTGCACCGGCTCGGCGGCCGTGACCCGGGCGGCCGCCTGGGCGAGGGCGGCGAACGGCTCGACCACGACCCCGCCGGCGACCACGAGCGCGCCAAGGACGACCACCGGGAGCACCAGCAGCCGGGGCAGGGCGCGGGCCGGGCGCCGTTGCCGGCCGAGGAAGATGCCGGTCCAGAACCGGGTGGCGTAGGCGAAGGTGAGGGCGGCGCTGAGGACGGCCACCACCGCCAGCCACGGGCCCCGTCCGGCGGCCGCCTTGAAGAACAGCTCGTCCTTGAAGAAGCCGATGGTGAGCGGCAGCGCGGCCAGGCCGGCCGCGGCCAGGCCGCTGCCGGCGGCCAGGGCGGGCATGGACCTGGCCAGGCCGCCGACCTCGGACAGGGTCTTGCCGCCGGTGGCCTCGGTGACGGCGCCGCTGGTCATGAACAGGGCGCTCTTGGCCAGGGCGTGGGCCAGCACGTAGAAGCAGGCCGCGGCCGCCCCGGCGGCCCCGCCGACGCCCAGCATGGTGACCACGTAGCCGTACTGGGCGATGGTCGAGTAGGCGAGCAGCCGCTTGAGGTGGTCCTCCGACAGCGCGAGCAGGCCCCCGACGGCCATCGACACCACCCCCACCGCCAGCAGCCCGTCGAGCAGGGCGGGGCTGGAAGCGAGCAGTGGGTGCAGGCGGCTGAGCAGGAACACCCCGGCGGCGACCATCGCGGCCGAGTGCAGGTAGGCCGACACCGGCGTCGGGGCGGCCATCGCCCGTGGCAGCCAGAAGTGCAGCGGCGCCTAGGCGCTCTTGGCCAGCGCCCCGACGGCGATCAGGGTGCCGGCCAGGGTCACCGCCTGGCCGGCAGGGCCGGCGGCGGCCCGGCCGAGCAGCTCGGGGATCGAGGTGGTGTCGTACTCGGCCCGCAGGACCAGGATCCCGATCAGCAGCAGCACGGCCGAGACGCCGGTGACGAGCAACGCCATCAGGGCCGACAGCCGCGCCTCGCGGTGCTGGCGGTCGAAGCCGATGAGCAGGTAGGACGCGATCGCGGTGAGGTCCCAGAACAGGAACAGGAGCAGCAGGTCCTGGGCGGTGGCCAGGCCGACCATGGCCACCAGGAACAGCGCCATGAGGGCGTGGAACCGCCGCCCGTCGGCCTGGGGGCGCTGCTCGTGCTCCAGGTGGCGGGGCACATAGGCGGTGGCGTAGGTGAAGACGGCGACGCCGATCCCGGTGGCCAGCAGGGCGTACAGGGCACCGAGGCCGTCGAGCCGGAAGGCCAGCCGGGCGTCCCAGGTTGGCAGCCAGGCGATGTCGAACCCGCCGCCCCCGGCGAGCCACGCTCCCAGCACCGCGACGAACGCGACCACCGCGAGGGTGACGGCGGCGATGCCGGCTCGGACCGTCGATGTGACCTCCACACTGTCCCTCCAGGCCCAGGCGAGCGGCGACGCGTTCCGGCCGGGGTGAGAGTCCAGCACACCGGCGGACCCGGCGCACGCGTAACGGTGCCGACCGGTCAGGCCAGCATCGCGGCCAGCGCCACCCCGAGCCCGATGGCGGCCGAGGTCGCGGTGATCTGGAGGGCCCGCCGGCGGTCCTCTTCCTGGGCCTGGGTGCGGGGGACGGGCTGTTCCTGGCCGCGGGCATCGAAGTTGTAGAGGCCGCGGAAGCCGTAGTTGGCGCAGAAGCGCTGGCGGGCCTGGAGGTAGCCGGAGGCGGCCCCGGCGGCCGGGAGGGCCAGGGTCAGGCGCCAGGCCGGATGGAGGTCGGAGCGGAGCAGGACGGTGGCCAGGGCGGCGGTGACGGCCAGGCCGCGTGGCCGGCGCGGCGGCGCAGGGCGATCTCCTCAGGGCCGATGTTGCAGGTGCCGGGAACGTACTGCTCGGCCATGGCGCACCTCCGGGGTGGGACGGCGGGTAACGTGCTACTCTCGGTGTAGCACTGGTTCACGGTTGGCTTCGTAGTTCACAGTCGAGCTTGTCCCTTTGCCGCTGGCGCCACCCGGCGTCGGCGTGATCGTTACCTCCGAGCTGACGGAGGGAGGGACAACCAGCATGACTGTTGGAACCGTCAAGTGGTTCAACACCAACAAGGGCTACGGCTTCATCAAGCCCGAGTCTGGCAACGACGTCTTCGTCCACGCCAGCGCCGTTCAGGAAGGCCTTGAACTGGCCGACGGCCAGGCCGTCGAGTTCGACGTCACCCAGGGCCAGAAAGGCCCCCAGGCCGCCAACGTGCGCCCGGTCGCCGTCCAGTAGCGGCCCGGAGGAGTTGATGTGAGCATGGCCCGCCTCGGTGGCACGCCGAGAGTCCTGCCCGACCAGCCGGTCGCGATCGTCGACCCGGAGGTCGAACGGCTCGCCCACGTGATGGTGGACGGGCTGATCGAGCGGTTGGCGGCCGAGCCGGCGGTTCCGGCCACCAGCCTGCTCGACAACCTGGCCGAGCAGCTGAAGCAGGCCGCGAGCCTGCGCCGGCTCAACGTCATGCGCCGCATGCCGGGCCCGGGCCCTGCCGGCGCCGTGTCGCCCGCGACCCCGCGCCGGACGCCGCCGCGGCCCGCCGCGGGGGCGCAGCCGCAACGCCCGACCTGAGCCGCCAGCACGTCTTCACTGGGCGCCTGCGCGCCCGACCCACACCGAACGGAGTGTCGTTCCCACTTGCCCGCAACCCCGACCACCTCTCCATCCACCCCCACCACCACGCCGGATCGCTCGTTCGCCGAGCTCGGCATCCCTTCGGCCCTGGCCGCGGCGCTGACCGCCCGGGCCATCACCACGCCCCGCCCGATCCAGGCCCGCACCCTGCCCGACGCCCTCGACGGGCGCGACGTCCTCGGCCGCGCCGAGACGGGCTCGGGCAAGACCCTGGCGTTCGGGCTGCCGCTGCTGGTCCGGACGGCCGCCGCGCGCAGCAGGCGGCTGCCCCGGCGGCCTCGCGCGCTGGTGCTGGTCCCGACCCGGGAGCTGGCCGACCAGGTCCACGACGAGCTCCTCCCCCTGGCCGACGTGCTCGGCCTGCGGCTGCTGGCCGTCTACGGCGGGGTCTCGCTCCAGCGGCAGGTCCAGCAGCTCCGGCGCGAGATCGACGTTGTCGTGGCCACCCCCGGACGGCTGGGTGACCTGCTCGACCGGGGGGCGTGCTCGCTCGACAAGGTCGACATCGCCGTCCTCGACGAGGCCGACCACATGGCCGACATGGGCTTCCTGCCCGCGGTCACGGCCCTGTTCGACCAGGTGCCCCGCGGGGGCCAGCGCATGCTGTTCTCGGCCACCCTCGACGGCCAGGTCGACACCCTCGTCCGCCGCTACCTCACCACCCCGGTGCGGCACATGGTGGCGCCGACCGCCGCCGCGACCGCCCGGATGGTCCACCAGATCCGCGTCGTCGAGGCCGACGAGAAGGTGGCGGTCGTCGCCGAGCTGGCCGGACGCCCCGGCCGGACCCTGGTGTTCGTGCGCACCAAGCACCGCGCCGCCCGCCTGGCCCGCCAGCTGGACCGGGCCGGCATCCGGGCCGGCGCGCTCCACGGCAACCTGGCCCAGCCGGCCAGGACCCGTGCCCTGAGCGCCTTCACCGCCGGCACGGTGCCGGTGCTGGTGGCCACCGACATCGCCGCCCGCGGCATCCACGTGGAGGGGATCGACCTGGTGGTGCACTTCGACCCGCCGGCCGAGCCCAAGGCGTACCTGCACCGCTCCGGGCGCACGGCGCGGGCCGGAGCGGCCGGGACCGTGGTCACCCTGGCCCTGCCCGAGCAGGCCGGCGAGGTGGCCAAGCTCCACCGCCGCGCCCAGGTCACCACCTCGCCCTACCCCACCGCGGCCTAGGCGGGCGGGGTCGGGGCCGGGCGCTCCTCCCAGTCGACCCAGGTGGTGCCGGTCGCCTCGACGTAGCCGTCGACGGCGGTGCCGATGGTGGGGAAGAACCGGTCGGGACCGACGGCGTCGTACAGGCCGTAGCGCCGGAGGCGGTCCTTGACCGGGCCCTTGAGCTCGGCGAAGGCCAGGGTCACCTGCTCCTGGCGTAGCTCCTCGAGCAGCTCGTGGATGGTTTCGGCGGCGCTGGTGTCGATGTCGGTGATCGGCTCGGCCGCGACCACCACCCAGCGCACCGGGTGGGTGGCCTCGGTGACCAGGTCGCGGACCCGGCGGCGGAAGTAGCCGGCGTTGGCGAAGAACAGCGGGGCGTCGAAGCGGTACAGGAGCAGGCCGGGGATGAGGCGGGCGCTGGGGTGGCGGTCGATGTCGTGGTAGCCCCTTGAGCGCGTCCTCGCGGCCGAGCACGGCGTCGTGGGGCCGCCAGGCCCGGCGGACGAAGTCGCCCAGCGACAGCAGGATGGCCACGAAGATGCCGACCAGCACCCCGAGCAGGGCGACCCCGCCGAACGCGGCCAGCCAGAGGACGAACTCGGAGCGGCGCACCCGGTACAGGCGCCGGACCCCGGCGACGTCGATCAGCCCGATGGCGGCGGTGATGACGATCGCGGCCAGCATCGGCAGGGGCAGGTCCTTGAGGGCGCCGGGCGCGGCCACCAGCAGCACGGCGATGGCGACGGCCCCGACCAGCGGCGTGAGCTGGGAGCGGGCGCCGGCGGCCACGGCCACCGGGGTGCGGGAGGCGCTGCTGGAGATGGCGAAGCCCTGGAAGAGGCCGGCGGCCAGGTTGGCCGCCCCCAGGGCCCGGAGCTCCTGGTTGGGGTCGACGGTCTCGCCGCGCTGGGCGGCCAGGGACTGGGACAGCACGGTGGTGTCGGCCACGGCGACCAGGGCGATCCCGAGGGCGCCGCTGAACAGCGCCCTCAGGTCGGCCAGGTCGACGGCCGGGAAGGCGAAGGTCGGAAGGCCCGGGGGGAGCACGCCGATGACCTTGACGCCCTCCTGGTCGAGGTCGAAGGCGGCCACGGCGGCGATGCCGACGACCACG